>Ga0209536_100016721_pt1 | contig 10422 bp, 7 predicted proteins | sample DeeMarSeWOR28_12_FD_187461 | JGI IMG/M metagenome (GOLD analysis project Ga0209536, IMG submission 187461) | Marine sediment microbial communities from White Oak River estuary, North Carolina - WOR-2-8_12 (SPAdes) (version 2) | ecosystem: Environmental > Aquatic > Marine > Intertidal zone >... | reverse complement strand
CCTTTCTAATTTAAAATGATAGAATTCCATAATTTTAGTTCATTTTAGTCATTGTGAATTTTAGTTCATTATTAACATTAAGACCCAACAGTTAAAGCAACACCACAAACATAACAGAATAGCCCGTACGTTATAAGTGAGTCGGAGGTACAATATGAAACCCATCAAAACAATGGTCAACGGGCTGCCCGGAAATGTGGCCCAAACAGTGGCCCGTCATGTATTGAAGGATCCGCGCTTTGAGTTATTGCCTTATTCAATGACCGGACCCGAAATTCAGCAAACCGCGCACCAGGTAGAAACGCTGTCCCTGGAGCTCATCGGCCCGGATGCCAAAGCGCCCGAAATCGAAGCCATCAAAGCGCAGCAGGGGCCGTTTTTGAGCGTTGACTTTACCCATCCGTCGGCGGTCAACCCCAACGCTGAATTTTATTGTCAAGCCGGCTTGCCTTTTGTCATGGGCACCACCGGCGGGGACCGCCAAAGGCTTGTCGAGACCGTGACGGCTTCGTCCATCACGGCCGTCATTGCCCCCAACATGGCCAAACAGATCGTCGGATTTCAAGCCATGATGGAATACGCAGCCGACACCTTTCCGGCCCTGTTCGAAGGCTATTCCCTCGAGATAAAAGAGAGCCATCAAAAGGGCAAGGCCGACACCAGCGGCACGGCCAAGGCCATGGTGACGTACTTCAACCGGCTGGGCATCCCCTTTTCAGAAGATCAGATTGTTAAAATAAGAGATCCTGAAATTCAGCAAACGCAGTGGGGCATCGACGAAAAATACCTGACCGGCCATGGGTGGCACACCTATACGTTGATTTCGGAAGACCGGACCGTTCGCTTCGAGTTCACCCACAACATCAATGGCCGTGAAATTTACGGCCGCGGCACCCTGGATGCCCTGCACTATCTGTCCGGGAAAGTAGCGGCCGGCGTCAGCGGCAAAGTGTACAGCATGATCGATGTGCTCAAAGGCGTTTGAAATGAAGATTGAAAATTGAAGATTGAAGAATTGTGGATGTCGCTGCGCTCTTAGATTTTATTTATTCGGGCGATATAGGGATAGAAAGGAGAAGGTTAGTGGGAGTTCGGAAGTGGGCAGTCGGACCCGTCGTCGTCCGATAGGGCGGGACTATGCCGCGGCTAAAGATGCGGACTTAGGCGAGCTCAGGCGAGACAAAGTCGGAAGGCGGAAAAAAAGAAGGTGAGAGGTTGAGAAGGTAAGAAGGTGGGAAAAAAGGCATAGCGCATGGGGCAGAGGGCAAGTGGCAGAGGGCATGGCGCAAAGAGCATAGCGCCAAGCGGAATGGGGATTCAGCTCCCCGTGTCACTCAGCAGGCAACCCTCGACCCGCAACTCGCAACCCGCATCGCACAACCCGTAACCCGCAACCCACTCTTGACTTCTTATGCTCGGCTCCTTACCCTATGCGCTCTGCTCCATGCACTATGCCCATAAACCCGCAACCTGCAACACGCAACACGCAACCCAATACCAGAGGACAGAAAACAGATGACTGAAGACAGATAATCCGGCTGCAAGCCGACCTTATCCGCGCGCCATGCCCCATGCCCTATGCGCCATGCCAATGACCCCGCAACCCGCAACTCACAACTATAAAATCGACAGAATTCAATAAATATTCATTCTTCAATATTCAATTTTCATTGGTTCTTCCGATCACTTCGTACGCCTTGGCCAGGGCCTGGTCCAGGTTTTGCGGCTGGTTGCCGCCGGCCTGGGCCATATCCGGCCGGCCGCCGCCGCGCCCCCCGACCACGGTCGCGATTTCCTTGACGATGTTGCCGGCATGATAACGATCGGTGAGATCTTTGGTGACGACGGCAATCAGCATGGCTTTGGAGCCGGCCTTGCTGCCCAGGACCACAATACCCGATTTGATTTTATCTTTGAACTGATCGGCCAGGTTTCTGAGGGCGGCCGGGGTGTCCACGGCGACGTTTTTTACCATGACGTTTACGCCGTCAATCGACTTTGTGGCCGCCGATGCGGCATCTCCGGCGCCTGACGCCAGCTTGGTTTTGAGCTGATCCACCTGTTTTTCATAGGCCTTGATATCCGACAGCATCTTTTTTACCCGCCCGGGGATGGCCGGCGCCGTTTCCTTGATCAACTGGGCTGTCTGCTGCAATATTTTTACGGTCTGCTGGGTGTAGTCCAGGGCCGCCTCACCGGTCAAGGCCTCGATTCTTCGGACGCCGGAAGCCACACTGGATTCACTGATAATTTTAAAAAGCCCGATGTTGCCGGTTTGTGCGGTGTGCGTGCCCCCGCACAACTCCCGGCTGAAGTCGGTCAGGGAAACCACCCGCACCCGGTCGCCGTATTTTTCTTCAAACAGCGCGGTGGCGCCTGACTTGAAGGCAGCTTCGGCATCCATCTCCCGGGTGTTCGTGGGCAGGTTTTCGCGAATCTTTCTGTTGACCAGTTTTTCGATGCGATCCAACTCAGCGGCTTTTATCTGGGAAAAATGGGAAAAATCAAAGCGCAGCCGCTCCGGCGACACCAGGGAGCCGGCCTGTTTGACATGATCACCCAGGACCGATCGCAGTATCGCATGCAGGATGTGGGTGGCCGTGTGATTTAATTCCGTGGCCCGGCGCCGGGCGCCGTCCACCCGCAGGGTGACCGCCTGGCCTTTCGTGACCTTGCCGGCCGTGACGTTGCCCTTGTGAATAATCAGTCCGGTGGGGTCTTTAATCGTGTCCAGCACCTCGACCTCGCAATCGGATCCGGATATGGTTCCGGTGTCCCCGACCTGGCCACCGGACTCGGCGTAAAACGGGGTGTTTGCGGTGACCAGTTCAATCTGCCGGCCTTCTGCGGCCTCGGTAATCTCCTCGCCGTCGGCAACCATGACCAGTATGGTGGACTCACCGCTTAAGGCGTCATACCCCACGAATTCAGGCTTGATGCCCTGGGCCGAAAGATTTTTGTAAGCGTCGCTGATGCGGTCAAACGTCGCCACCGAGCGGGATCTGGACCGCTGCCGGTCCATGGCCTGGTCAAATCCGTCCATATCCAGGCTCATGTTTTGGTCCCGCACGACGTCCTGGACGATATCCACCGGAAATCCGTAAGTGTCGTACAGCTTGAAAATAACATCGCCGGGCACCTGGTGTTGGCCGCCGGCCTGAATTTCAGCCAGGGTATCGTTTAGCAGCCGCAATCCGGTATCCAGGGTTTCCAGAAACCGGATCTCTTCATTTTTGATCACATTGGTGATAAATGCAGCGGCCTCGGCAAGCTCGGGATAGGCCGGCTTCATGATGTCAAACACGACTGCGGCGGTTTGATAAAGAAACGGGCGCTGCAACCCGATGTTGCGGCCGTAGCGAATCGCCCGTCGCATAATGCGGCGCAGGACATAACCGCGTCCCTCGTTGGAGGGCAAAATCCCGTCACTGATGAGAAAGGCGGCCGCCCGGCTGTGGTCGGCGATGACCTTCATGGCCACCTCCGTCTCGCGGGACTCGTTCAGTTTTCTTTCAGCCAGGTCTTCGGCCTTTGAAATTATCGGACGGATCAGGTCGATGTCGAAATTTGTCGGCACATCCTGGATGATGGACACAATCCGCTCCAGCCCCAGGCCCGTATCGATGCTGGGTTTGGGCAGCGGTGTCATGGTGCCGGATTCATCCCGGTTAAATTGCATGAAAACGAGGTTCCAGATTTCCAGGTAGCGATCGCATTCGCAGCCGGCAGTACAGTCCGGCCGGCCGCAGCCGAATTGCTCACCGCGGTCGATCAGAATTTCCGAGCAGGGTCCGCAGGGACCGGTATCGCCCATGGACCAGAAGTTGTCCGCTTCACCGAGTCTGACAATGCGATCCTCGGGCAGGCCAACGGTTTTGTTCCACAGATCGTAGGCCTCGTCATCATCGAGGTAGACCGATGCCCACAATTTATCTGCCGGCAGCCCATAGCCGTTGGTCAGCAGATCCCAGGCAAACTCGATGGCGCCTTCCTTGAAATAATCGCCGAATGAAAAATTGCCGAGCATTTCAAAAAAGGTGTGATGGCGGGCGGTATAGCCGACATTTTCAAGATCGTTGTGTTTGCCGCCGGCCCGCACACATTTCTGCGAGGTGGTGGCCCGCACGTAGTTGCGCTTTTCTTCGCCCAAAAACATGCGTTTGAACTGGACCATGCCGGCATTGATAAACAACAGCGTGGGATCTTCCTGGGGAACCAGGGAAGAACTTCGCACGATCTGGTGGTCATGCTTTTTGAAATAATCAAGAAATTGTTTTCGTATATCGTTTCCGGTCATTAAAAACTCCATTTGCGTGTTGCGCGATACGCGTTGCGGGTTGCGCGGTGCGGGTTTCGTGTTACGGGTTGCGGGTTACGCGTTACAGGTTGCGCGGTGCGGGGGGCGCGTTACGGGTTGCGGGCTACGCGGTGCGGGGTGCGCGTTACGGGTTGCGGGTTACGCGTTACAGGTGGCGCGGTGCGGGTTGCGCGTTACGTGGTATGTGCATCAAATAGCCCGTTTCACTATGCGCCATGCCCTTTGCCCCATGCCCCATGCGCCCTGAGCCATGCACCACGCACCTCTTTTCTAACCTTCTTACCTTCTCACCTTCTCACCTTCTTTTTTTCCCGCATTCCGACTTCCCGCTTCCGAACTCCCGTCTTCTTTCTTTTCCGCTTCAACCGCGTCGACTTTTTTTTTCACAAACCCCAGGGCTTCTCGGGCTTTTTGGTATATGTTTTCGTAGATGTCCGGGTTTTCTTTCAGAAACCGTTTGACATTTTCGCGCCCCTGGCCGATGCGCTCACCCTGGTAAGAATACCACGAACCGCTCTTGTCGACAATCCCGGCATCAACGCCGACGTCGATCAGGTCGCCGGTTTTTGAAATGCCCTCGCCATAGGTAATATCAAATTCGGCTTCCGTAAAGGGCGGGGCCAATTTATTTTTTACCACCCGCACCCGGGTTCGGTTTCCCACGACTTCCTGTCCGTCCTTAATGGCACCGATCCGCCGGATATCGAGTCTGATTGAAGAATAAAATTTCAGCGCATTGCCGCCGGTGGTCGTTTCCGGGTTGCCGAATACCACGCCGATCTTCATCCGAATCTGATTAATGAAGATAAGGGTGGTCTTGGTCTTGCCAATGGTGCCGGTCAGTTTTCTGAGGGCCTGGGACATCAGCCGGGCCTGCAGCCCCATATGGGAGTCGCCCATCTCACCTTCAATTTCAGCCCGCGGCACCAACGCCGCCACGGAATCGATGACGATAATGTCGACCGCCCCGCTTCTGACCAGCATATCGGCAATTTCAAGGGCCTGCTCGCCGGTATCGGGCTGCGACACCAGCAGATCGTCACAATTGACACCCAGGCGCCTGGCATAATTGATATCAATGGCATGCTCGGCGTCGATAAAGGCCGCGATACCTTCCTTTTTCTGTGCTTCTGCCACGGCATGCAACGCCAGGGTGGTTTTGCCGGAGGCTTCCGGCCCGAATATTTCCACCACCCGGCCCCGGGGCAGCCCGCCGATGCCCAGGGCCTTGTCCAGCGACAGGGAACTGGTTGAAATGACCGGCACCTCGATTACATCTTTACTGCCCAATTTCATGATGGAGCCCTTGCCGAATTGGCGCTCGACTTGAGTCAATGCGGTCTCCAGGGCTTTTTCTTTTTCCGCTGATATTGCCATGTTTTTTTCTCCCTCTTTCTATAAATATTCAATCTTCAATTTTCAATATTCATTTTTCTCAGCTCTGCCAGTTTCAAATGCGAATACACCGCACCGGAAGGCTTCAGGTCACTTTCAAATAAAATGATCCGATCGGCGGAAAATTTCAGGTTTCCTATATCGGAATAAGCCTGAACAGCCTGGTCCAGGATATTGGGGTTAACTGCCTGCCGGATACGCCCTACGGTTAGATGGGCTTTAAACGATCTTTTCTCTTTGGCAAAACCGACAGCTGCCAGCCGGTCCGCCAGATTGCCCTGTAAATTCAGTAACACCGCCGTCGCCCCGCCCAGTCCGATCCAGACAACCCGGGGACGCCGGATGCCCGGAAAAAATCCAATGCCGCCGACGGTCAGCGTGAAGGGAGCACATTCGCCGGCAGCCTCAGCCATTGCCCGGCCAATCTCCTCAATCGCCGCGCAATCTATGTTTCCCAGAAATTTAAGCGTCAAGTGGATATTCTGCGGCCGCACCCACCTGGCCTTCAGCCCCAATGCCTTGAGCTCCTGCTGCACCCTATCCAGCAGGGCTATGACTGCAGCCGGCAACTCAATGGCAATAAATGATCGAATCGTCTGGGACACCATAAAAATGAATATTGAATATTGAAGATTGAAGATTTATGGAATTCTGTCGATTTAATTTAAACGTTATGGATTTTATTGCAAAATAAACAGCCATACCCGCTCATGCAGTGCCGAAATCAATCCAGCATTAGGAACCCGGAAGATCCACCGGTAAACTATCCTGGAAATATATCCTTTATCTGCAAGGCATAAAGGCTTTCTACAAAATGCCTAACTTCCCCCAACTACGAATTTAATTCCAATATTAAAAAGACGGCGCACGGCGCCTGCCTTAAATATTCAATCTTCAATTTTCAATCTTCATTTCACGACCCCGGCAAGGTAAACTGCGGCTCGCCGATCAGAAATTTGCCCTGGGATATCTTTTTTTTCAAAAGATCGGCAATCTCACGGGCCCTGACGACACTCGACAGGGGAACCGTCGGAACCTCCTGATCGTTGAGTTTGATCGAGCCGCTTTTGAGTTCAGCATAACTTACCTGGCCGTAGCTTTTGGAAATCCCTTTGGAATAGTCGTTGCCGTAATCGATAATCTGGGTAAATATTTCCTCATCGGAGATGGCTGTATATTGAGCGATCTCTTCGTTCAATAAGGGAATGGGAATTCCCAGACCAACCGCCAATGAACAGCCGTAGCCTTGAATGCTGACGCCTACCAGCCATTTCGAACTCATCTGCTTCAGGTCGCACATCACCCAGAGGGTCCCGGCCGGTGTCAGGGGCACCCCCTGCGGGGTCCGTTTGACCGATGGTTTATGCTGGGTACCGTGCCAGGTCACATACCCTTCACCGCCGCCGAGAAAGATGCGGGTACCGAGACCGATGGTTTGATAATAGGGATCATTAAACAGGGGGCTCAGCTGCCCGGCGGAGCAGTAGTTGGCATTGCCCGCGTTCGGTTTAAGTGCCCCCATGTAAGTGTAGACGGTTTTATTGGTAAGATTGACGGCGCAATTGTAATTCTGGTACCCGTTTCGCGGGCTGCAAAGCGTCGCCTGGGGCAGGGTGCGGATGGTGACATCTTTTTCAACCAAACGGTTTGGATAACAATCCGTGCCGTAGGCGGTGGCTTTTAGGTGCACCTTTTTGCCGGCCACCAGGTCCTGGATGACATGCCCGCCGCCGTAGTTAAACTCACCGGGATACACTTTGTTGAGCGGATCATCCTCGACGACTTCCGTCGCGCCGATGTAGCAGTCCACCGCCGCCACGCCCGCATAGGCCGGAACCTTATTCAGCCAGACTTTAGAGGCTTTAATTGTCGGGGTAGAATGCCCGAAGTTGATAAAAGCGCCGGACGAGCACATGGGCGCGAACGTGCCGGTGGTGACCACGTCGACCCGGCGCGCCGCTTCGACCGGGCCGTCGTTTTTAACGATGTCGATAATCTCCTCGGCCGAAACGACCACCACGTCGCCGGATTTGATTTTCTGATTGATTTCCTGGATGGTTTTGGTGACTTTATGCTGCTTCATAGGGCGTCTTTCCTAATTTTGGCCGGATTTAACCTGCTCAATCTTTGACTGGACGTTGTTTTGAATCCATTTTTGGTCCCACCATTCAACCGGGTTGACAAAGGTGTCGTGAATCAGCATGCTGAAGTGCAGATGGTCCCCCCCGGCTAAGCCCGTGCTGCCGGTCCGGCCCAGGATATCGCCCCGGGATATCGGGTCCCCCGCTTTGGCAGCGCTAAAGCTTAAATGAGAATACATGCTGAACAACCCGAACCCGTGATCAATAACCACTGTCTTGCCGTAAATTCCCAGGGGCCCCGCAAACACAACGACCCCGCTGTTGGCGGCCGGCACCGGACTGTTGGCCACCGAGGCCAGATCGATCCCCAGGTGCACCTGGCGATCAATCTCTTTTTTCTTATAGAAATAAGTTCGGTGATCCGCATAACGGGCCCGGTTGGCTGCGTTGGGCAATCTTAAAAATTCTCCCTGCCAGTGCAGTTTATTGTCGGTATTGCGGCACAATTCAACTATTTGTTTGTAGTTGGCCTGGCGCAGCCCGCGATTGATTAACAAAAAGCGGTCCACCGCGGACATGCTGGGATCCTGCGGCACGGCGGAATCAAAATCCGGCAGCTTTTTATTTAAAAACCCATCGGATATGTTGATGCGATCCTTTCTGAAGTTATTGGGGCGGATGTAATAATTAAATCCGCTTTGGCCCCGGTTGCCGGCCCGATCGACCGCGGTCAGGTGCATTGCCGTATCGCGGCCCTGGTCGTAGCCCAGGGCGAAAAAGGCCAGGTAGACATTGGGATCTTTAAAATAGCCCGCATAGCCGGGAAAAAATTTGTCGCCGACCTGCACCCCGCTTTGGGAGCAGGTTTCGGACGTGCGAAAAATAGCCAACCCGGCCCCGCCCTGGTTGATATTGTGGGCGCTTGTGAACACCTCGATGTCAGGCGCACGGGTATCGATCACGACCGGTTTTTCGGCATAGGTTTGGTTGCCTTTCCACCAGCTTTGCCAGGAGTAATCCCGCACGATCAGCCGCAGGATGGCCTGCCCGTCGGAAAAGCCCAGGTCAATGGGTGCGAGCGATATCTTGACCGCGGCCTCTTTGGCGGCTCCGCCCTCAAACAAACCGGCGGAAGGAAAGATCTCATCATGCACCACCACTTCCTTGCCGCCTTGAAGCAACCCGACCCACAGTTGCCGCAAACCGCTATCCGCGTCGGAAACTGAAACGGAAATTTCCTGTGACCGGCCCAAAAAAGGCGACCGCAGGCCGATTTCCACCTGCGGCGCTTCTGCCTCCAGGCGAACGAGTAAAAACCAGGCAACCGGCACCGCGACAATCAAACATCCGATCAGCAGCAGCCACAATTTGGTATGCTTTTTATCTTTTTTCATGGATTTATCGGGTCAATTTTCGTTTAAAATAGAATCTGATTAAATAGCAGTTAACCTGGCGATAATCAAGGCTTGTTTTCGTTTCTTGACTTTTCACCAGGTACACAATAAACTCAATCAACCAAATCAACAATGCAGCCAACCAACCCATCAACCAAATATTGTTAGGCATTTTTGCATGTCAAATCTAATCAAAACAGGCAATGTCGTCATCGGCCGGGGTGCGCCGCTGGCGCTCATTTCAGGCCCTTGTGTGATCGAAGATTACGAGACCACCCGCCAGATCGCGGCCACGATTAAAGACATCACCGATAAACTGGCAATACCGTTTGTCTTTAAGGCTTCCTATGACAAAGCCAACCGGACCTCGATAACTTCGTATCGCGGCCCCGGATTGGACGACGGCCTCAAAGTTCTGGCAGAAATTAAGAAAGAATTTAAAATTCCCATCCTTTCGGATGTTCATCGAATCAGTGAAATTCCAGCGGCGGCCCGGGTTTTGGACATCATTCAAATCCCGGCGTTCTTATGCCGCCAGACCGATGTGATCATCGAAGTGGCCCGCAGCGGCAAAGTGGTGAATATCAAGAAAGGACAATTTCTGGCGCCCTGGGACATGGCCAATGTGATTTCGAAAATCACCTCGGTCGGCAACCATAATATACTGATTACCGAACGGGGCACCATGTTTGGTTATAACAACCTGGTGGTCGATTTTCGCGGGTTTATGATTATGCGCCAAACCGGTTATCCGGTGATATTTGATGCGACTCACAGTGTTCAGTTGCCCGGAGGTGCCGGCACCAGCTCGGCAGGACAGCGGGAATATGCGCCCCTGCTTGCCAGAGCGGCAGTTGCGGCGGGCGTTGACGGTATTTTTATGGAGGTTCACCGGGAACCGGATCAGGCCCTTTGCGACGGTCCTAATTCATTGAAATTAGACACCATTTATGACCTGCTGGTTCAGCTGAAATCCATTCACGGGATCACCAACCGCCGTTAAGGGTAAAGCGCAGAACTGATATCATTTCATATTAATATTTAAATGATCCCTTCGACTAAAAAAGGGCGGAGCGAAGCGACATCCACAAATATTCAGTCTTCAGTCTCCAATTCCGGCTTGTCCGCGTGCTGAACTATGGATACACCAATTCCAACGAAAAATTTAAAGGAAATTCAACTGCTCTTGCTGGATGTTGACGGGGTCCTCACCGACGGCAGCATAATTTACGGC
>Ga0209536_100016720_pt1 | contig 10422 bp, 7 predicted proteins | sample DeeMarSeWOR28_12_FD_187461 | JGI IMG/M metagenome (GOLD analysis project Ga0209536, IMG submission 187461) | Marine sediment microbial communities from White Oak River estuary, North Carolina - WOR-2-8_12 (SPAdes) (version 2) | ecosystem: Environmental > Aquatic > Marine > Intertidal zone >... | reverse complement strand
CGATGCTGGCGTTCCCCGACGTGACTGCCGAGATCTTCCCCGGCTGGGTGTTCAACGTGGTCATGCTGGTGCACGGCGACGAGGCCTTCCTGGCGGCCGTATTCCTTTTCACCGTGCATTTTTTCAACAACCATTTTCGACCCGATAAACTGCCGCCGCCGGATATCGTCATGTTCACCGGCACGCAGTCGCTGGAGGAATTCCGACGCGACCATGCCCTGCAGTACCAGCGTCTGGTCGAGAACGGGCAGCTTGAAAAGTACCTGGTGGATGCGCCGTCAAAGCCCATGACGCTCGGATCAAGAATACTGGGCCTGGTCCTGATCAGCTGCGGACTGGCGCTGCTGATCATTGTCGCGACCGGCTTCTTCGGCGGTTATACGCCGCACTGATCGGAGCGGGCTGCAGGGCGCTGCTGATATCCCGCCAAGCCGCGTGCGGTTTCAGTGCCGTAACAGCCGGGCTTCGAGACGGGCGGCGCTCAATGGGCGGCTGAAATAGAAACCGTGCAGTTAGTTCATTGCAGCCCTGCTTGCGCAGAAACGCCAACTGCTCCTCGCTCTTCACTCCTTTGGCGGTCACTCTATAGCCCAGGGTGCGCGCCATGGCAATAATGCCTGCCACGTCGGAGACGGTGATTTCCTGTGCCGCACCCGGTACTTCCCCACGGTTGATTTGGCGACATCAATGCCGAGTTCCGGTAACTCCCCGACAATTCGTGGCGAACCTCAGCCGACGTTGACCTCCACCATCTTGCGGATCAATACCCTGGTTTCTTTGGGTACCGATTCAGTGGCGTCTTGCACACCTCAGAGTTAATCACCTGAAGCACACGCTTGGTAGACGTTTACGGGCAGCAGGCGTTCCACGTCAATACAATAGGCCGTGTTTGGATTCTGTTTTGTCTGCTCCAATGGTGATGCAGATAAAGTGCAGCTCGTGGATTACCGCTAGAGCTTTATAATGGCGGAGTTACCGAATATGCATCCCGGCGAAGTTCTGCTCGAGGAATTTCTTCGATCTATGGGCATCAGCCAGAACAGGCTGGCACGCGCCATGGGCGTATCACCCCGCCGCATCCACGAGATCGTGCACGGCACACGAGCAGTGGCCGCCGATACCGCGATCAGGCTGGCTCTCGCACTGGGAAGCTCGGAACAGTTCCGGATGGGCCTGCACGCTGACTTCGACCTGGAAGAACCCAGGAAGTCGCCCGAAAATAGGTTCGACAAGATTGAGCGCGTGGCGGCCTGATACCTAGCCACACGTACGTAAAGGTATGGCATCAACCCTGCCGGTCCGGAAAAGCGAAAAGCCCAAGTCACGCAATCACTTGGGCTTTTCTTGTTTGGTAGCGGGGGCCAGATTTGAACTGACGACCTTCGGATTATGAGCCAGCCTCGGTAGCTACCGCTCTTTTAAAATCAATCGCTTGTGGGGCGCCCGTTGCTCACTATTGCACCACAATGCAGGACGATGCATCACTGATCCCGTCAAAAGTCACGCACGATATTTACAGGAGCTGTCCTAAGCGGTATCGAGCTTATCCCCCGTTTGCAACCCTGCTAGCGAGGCCTCGACCCAGCCGAAGCCGATGCGCTCCTGTTCCAGGCGCAAGTTTGGGCTCAGGCGGTTGTCTCTCAGTTCGTCATACAACGCGCATTCCTCTACGTTCAGATGGGGCAAATTGCGTAGCGTCTGTTTATCCTCCACGCCCCACTGGGCCTCAAAGGCCAGCAGGGTGGCGCGGTCCATCAGCAAAGAGCGCACATGGGGAAGGTAGGTGCGCAGTTGATCGAGGATGGCGAAGCCGTGGGTATCGATGTCACCCCAGTAAAATACCTGACAACGCGTCAGCCAGGCCGCTTGTGCCAACACCTCGAAGCCATAACCCGCGCCGAAGATCAGCATGCTATCCGGCACCTGCGGGAAGGCCAAATAATTGATCTCATTTTCGGTGATGAAGATCCGCGAGATCGTAGGCGTCAGGCGGGCAAAACTATCAGCGTCCAGTGCGATGTCCGCCTGTCCCAGCCCCGGCAACAGTGCGTGCATGGGGTCGAGCGCCCGCAGGCGGATACGCTGGGGTTTGTCACGAAATCCGTAGCGCCTGGCGAAACCGGACACGCCGCTGGCCGTGGTATCGACTGCCTCAGGCGGCAAGACGCTGTCCAGCCACTGTATCAGAACGCCCCTATGCGTCTCTATGAACTTGCTGTGCACACCGGGAATGTCGACTTGACGCAGATAAACACCAGGACGCGGATGCATCCTGACCCAGTCGACGACATCCAGCAGACGGTCCCAGGCATTCGCCAGCGCCAGAGCCTTGAGGGGCTTGCGGGCGATCCATTCGAGCAGCAGCGGCTGGCACTCCCGGGTGCGATCGACCAGGGCGGCAAAACGTCTGGCCTCGCGCTGTTTGCCCAATACGCGCAGGGCATCTTCGAGGGTATCCACCCAAACCGCGCCGGGTACCTCGTTCGCACCGAGTACCCGGTGGCGCAACGCACGCATCTCGACCCGGTAGTGCGGTAAAGCATTCAATTCGGCGATCCAGACACGCACGCTGTCGAAGTGTTCGGTCATTTGCACCGATGTCGGTCCTTTGAGCTTCAACCGCCGTGGAAAGGGCGCCTCGCCGGAAACCATGCCTGCCAGCAGTTCACCGCGATCCCATGCCCGTTGCAGTTGCGCACGAAGCTCGCGGGGACCCGTCCAGTTCACGGAGCGGCCCTCGCCTTCTCCTCCTGGTATTCTTCTATAGAAAGGTTGCGCAGCATGGAGACGCGGCCGTCCTCGTTGTGGACAAAGCCGACACTGTTGACGAACGGCTCAATGATGTGGATCTTTTGCAGAGGCGTGACGATCAACAGTTGCAGATTGAGCTGCGCGAACAGCCGCAGACCGTATTGCGCAGACTCGTCCGAGCCGCGCCCGAAGGCTTCATCGATGACCACAAAGCGAAACGATCGCGAGCGTATCGCACCCCATTCCAGTCCGAACTGATAGGCCAGGCTGGCGGCCAGAATGGTGTAGGCCAGTTTCTCCTTCTGGCCGCCGGACTTTCCACCGGAATCGGAATAGTGTTCGTGTTCGCTGTCGTCCTCGCGCCAGCGCTCGCTGGCGGCGAATAGAAAGCCGTTGCGCACGTCGGTCACCTTTGCGCTCCAGCGGCGATCCAGCTCAGTTTGCCCCTCGCGCCCGCGAAAACGCTCGATAATGTGCTTAACCTGCAGAAACTTGGCCTCCGAATACTGAGCGTCCGCGGAGCCGGTGAGCGAACCCTCAGTGCAGGCGCGCAGCTCGTTCTGGAAGTCGCGGATCTCGGCATCCGGACTCGGTCGCGCCTCGAGCCGGATATAGCGTGCGGGGTTGTAGTCGATCTGGGCCAGCGACTCGTTGATGCGCGTAATGCGTTCCTTGATTTGCTCGCGTTCGCGGGCCAGTTGCGACTGGAAGTTGGCCACCTCGCGGATGGTATTCTCATTGAGCAGTTCCTTGAAACGCGCTTCGAAGCGTGGCAGATCATCGGCTTCCAGTGCTTCCAGCATGGAGCGATATTCGAAAGCCGCCTCGATACTGGCATCCACTTCCTCCGTTTCCAGCCGGTAGGTTTCTTTGTATTCCGTCATCGAGCGGACAATCTTCTCGCCCACGGTCTTGATGCGCTTGTCTTCTGCGTCGATGCGTGCCTGCAACCATTCGCGCATTTCACGCTCCCGATTATCGCAGGACTCGACGCTCAGATGATGCTCGCCCAGGGCCTCGGTTCGCAGTTCATCCAGAGACGTGAAGCGCGCCGCATACTCCGAAGTGGCGGGGTCAGGGACCAAGGCCCGGGTCTGTGCGCGCAGGTCTCTGGCATCCTCCTCTTTCTGTTCGGTCCTGGCGCGTTCGGCCTGCTTGGTCTCAAGGCGGGTCTCGGTTACCGTCAGCCGCGCTTCCATTTCGCTTAACTGCCCGCTCAATTGTCTGAGCAGATCCGAGGCACTCTCCAGCTGCCGCCTTTCCTCATCAAGCCGGGCCACCTCGGCGGCCAGCGAACGCCAGTCCAGTTCCCGGAAGTCGCGGTATTCATCGAGCTTGACCAGCACGTTACGCTGTTCGGTGAGTGCCCTCTGCTCGGCCTGCAGCTTCGCGATACGAGCACCCAGTTCACCCAGGCACGTCTCCAGCTGCTGCTGTTCGGCTTCCAGCGCGGCGATCTTGCCGGCGTTGCTCCAGCCCAATACATATCGGCGGCGGTCGTCGATGCGGTGCCGATCGTCCTTTTCGTGGCGTTCCCCCGGCGACTTGATCTGGCCCGCACGGGTCATGGCCCGGGTCTCGCGCCGGAACTGTTCGCCGGTCGCGCAACAGGCGACGTTGAAACGGCGCGCCAACTCGCGTTCCAGCCAATCGTAAAACGGTGAATCGGGCTTGATCGCGAGTTTGCGTACCAGGGACTCCGTGAGCAGTACCGGCAGTTCGCCACCGGTGGATGCGCGCACCCGAAAGTAGACCAGGCGGCCGCGCAGATGGGTCCGGTCCACCCACTCCGATACCTGCCGGTAATGGATGTCAGGCACCAGCAGTGACAGGCCGAAGTTGCGCAACAGCCGCTCGGCTGCCCCTTCCCAGTCCTGCTCGTCCTCGCGCACCTGCAGCAGCTCACCGGCAAACGGCATCTCATCCTCCGGCAGATCCAGCGCCTGGCACAGCGCGGCACGCATGCGGATCTGTTCGGCGGGAATATTGCTGCGCCGGGCCTTCAGGCTGTCAATCTCGCCGCTGAGCTGGTCGTGTTGTTGTTTACCCTGGTGCAATTCGACCGCCTGTTCGGTCAAGGCATTCTGAAGCTCCGCCTCGCGTGTGCCGGTCAGCTCCAACTGGCGTACGTATTCCTTGTGCTGCGCCTGGAATGCGGCCTCATCCTCTCCCGGATGCCCACCGGCGGCGCGCACCAGCTGCGCGTAGCGTTCGGCCTTTTTCTTTCTCGCATCGCGCTCGCCGCCCGTGACGCGAATCGCTTCCGCGAGACGTTCCAGCCGGTCACCGCCATTGGCGGCGATGCTGTGTTTCAGCTCGGCGGCCTGCGCGCGCTGTACGTCACGCTGTTCGGTCAGTTCGTGGATTTGCGCGTTCTGGCGCGTCCACTCCTCACCCAGTAAGGCGATGCGTTTCTCCAGCAGTTCGAGTTTGAGTCCTGCAAAATACGGCCGCAGGGCATCGCGGCAGGCGCGCAGTTCCTCAGTGGCGTTGGCCAGCTCCGTGTGACGATCACAATCGGCTACCAGCGGCGTCAATAACTCGATCTGCCGCTTGGCTTTGAGAACCGCCTCGTGGGCGCGGTTGAGGTCATCGAAATGAGCGATCAGCGCTGTGATGCGCGGCGCCACGTCGAAGGGCTCGAGCATGTGATTGCGTACGAACTCGGTCAGATTGCCCACCGACTTCATGGACACGGTCTGGTGAAACAGCTCCAGAGCCTGGTCGTTGTCGATACCGAAACGCCGCCGAAACCAGGCCCCGTAGGGTGGAAAGCTGTCGAACACGTCGACACCGCCACCCCGCAAACGCTTGCGCAACGCGGTGATCTCGGAACCGAAGCCGGCAAAATCGCGCGCGATGGCAAGATCTCGCTCGGCGCCGATATAGAAACGCGCCGGTTGCCCCTGCGCATCCTTGACCCAGAATACCTGCGCCAGCGTCACCGTCTGGTCGTAGCCGGCATTGTGAAACACACCAAGGATCACTGAATAGCTGTTGTGATCACGCAGCGCAACAGGCCTTGCGGCAGCGCTGACTTCATTGCGTTCCGTCTTGTAATAGCCCAGCACATAGGACTTCAGCGTACGCTCCTTGCTGTCCGCACCGGCGGCCTTGTTGTAAGCGACCCGATGAGCTGGCACCAGCAAAATCGTGACGGCATCGACCAGGGTTGATTTACCCGAGCCGATGTCGCCGGTCAGCAGCGCATTTTCACCGTCGGCCTGCAGGATCCAGACGCGGCCATCGAAGGTGCCCCAATTGAAGACCTCCAGACGCTGCAGACGGAAACCGGCCAAGGTATCGTCGGCAATGAAATCCAGGCCAAGCGTTTGCGGTGATTCAGGCATCGCGTTCTGATTCCTGGCCCGGTTCCTCAAGCTGCGCCCGATAGTCCGCCAGCCGCGCGTCGAAGTCGGCCAGCCACTGCGCATCGACGAAGGCTTTCAGAATACGGCGCACTTCGAATGTTGCGGGCTGCCCCGCCGTCGGCTTCATACGGCGCAGAAAACCCAGCTCGACGACCTTGTTGATAGAGGTATCCACCCGGTCCATCAGCCGCACCTCGTTACTGGCCTCGGGAAGGAATACGCGTATCAGCTCGACGATATCGTCACGCGACAACACCAGTCTGACCCCCTCCACGTCCTGGCCACCGCCGGCATCGAACTCGGCCAGCTTCTTGCGCAATAGGGCCAGCAACAGGCTGACCGGGAACGACAGTGGCCGGCGGGCCACCAGGCGCGGCAGTTTTGTTGGGGGCTCGTCACCCTCACGATTGCGTGCGCGCAGAAAAGCATAGCCTTCGGCCTCGTCCAGCACCAGCTCCAGCCCCAACACGGCCACGTAGTCGCGCACCCGGGCCTGGAGATCGATCAGGGCGCTCCACAGACCGGCGTTACCGGCACACGCCTCATCGCGATAGATCACACCCTTGAGCAAGGGAATTACCAGTGACGACAGGTCCGGCGTTGCGGCCGGTGTCTCGTGCTGCTGTTCCCCGTTCATCGCACAAAGATCACCCGCGGAAGATGCGCTTGTTTCGTCTGTTCTCTTCCATCACGGTCCTCGCCCAACCAAACAATGATGTCCTCCGCTGTCTCGTCAATCGTGCTCTCGAAGCCCTCACCCGCCAGTTCCAGATAGGCTACCAGCTCGGCCAGGCCATGTTGCAGCGGCCAGCGCTCACACAGTTCACGCAGGGTGACTTGCGGGGCGCCTTGCAGGGCGCGGCGGATATGCTTCGATAACGCCGCCTTGTCGACGACCACCTGCGAAAACAGCGCTGCGGCATCCACGTCCACCTCGCCTGCTTCCAGCACGAGATCGACGATGCGCGACTTCAGAGCCGGCGTGTACAACGGTCGCTCCATCGGCAATTCGATGTCCGCGCCGATAGCGGCGATAGCGGTAAACTCGCCACTCGGTGGTGTCGCCCGCACACCCAGTGCCTTGCTCTCGATACCCCGCAGGATATCCATGATTCGACGATTCTCCAGCCAGGCCTGGTCATCGAGAAAACGCCGCAGCTGTTGTGAGAGCTGGGCCACGGTCCGCTGGGTATGCTCGCCGGCCTCAAGCCAGTCATAGTGCGCCCGCCGGGTGCGGACATCCGGTTTGAGTTTCGCTACCGCCGGCAGGGCCAATACCCGCTCCAGCAAATCGCTGAACTCTTCCTGTCGTGCGCTGGACATCAAGAAGTCCCAGAAGGCGCGAAAGCTGCGTCCCTGGTCGGAACCCGCGATTGCGTCACGTTCGCCCATAATGTCTTCCAGTAACTCACCCTTACCCCCTTCCCACAGTGCAATGCGCTCGCGCACGCCTCGGTCCAGCGCCCGAAAATTATGCTCGACCTCACGAAAATCGGACAGCAGTTCACGCGAAATCACCATGAACTGCTGGAAACGGTCCTTCAGTGCCGTGTCGTCCAGCAGCGGCATATCACCGTCGAGCACACGGGTAATCTCGGCATCGATCTCGTCACGGCGCCTTTGCAGTTCACTGATGCGTGCCTCCGGGTCGGCCTCGCTGCCGGAGTTGATCTGTTTGAGCAATTCGAACAAAGTCAACAGACGCGATTCGGTACCGACAAAGGCGCGCTCGGTCAATGTGCCAAGCCAGGCAATGGCCTTTTCCGTTGCCGGCGTCAGGTCGAAATACGGCTCGTCCGAACCCTGGCGGTAGAACTTGCGTAGCCAGCCCTTGTCGTTGCCGGCCCAGTCGTTGAGATAGTCCAGCGCAGCTTTGGGAAAGGCCTCGGCACCCAGACGCTCGCGCAACGCGAACAACTCATCTTCCAATTTCTCCACCAGGTCGGCCTGCGCAATCACCCTCTCATTGGGTTTTATGAAAACCCGATGCAGAAAACTCACTACCAGTGGGGCGTGGGGTGAGTTCAAAAGCCGCCACGCCGGATGATTCTGGCGCAGCAGATCGAGCGTGTTGAAATCCAGACTCATGGTCAGCCCGCACGTCTCAACAGGTTTTCGGTTAATGACATATTCGTGCTGGCTTCGAAGGACAAGATCCCTGTTTCGGTCTGCTGCCAACGGCAGCCAATCGCGCGCGAGATGATCAGATCCGGCTTTACCAACCGCGCATCCGGCCAGGGCGCCTTGTTGCCCACGCTTGGATATATGAGGCCGGGATCAATAATCAATCTCCACGGGTTCATTGATCACGAGCATCCACTTGGCATCTTTTTTGTACCGCTCTGCAAGTGATTCCGCCAGCGGTTTAGCGGAACGCTCCGGGGCTTCATGGAACTGGCCTTCCCGGCAAAAGGCTCCAGAATCTTAGCTTGGCGCGCGTGGCCGGCGTGATCCAGCAGATAGCCCAGCCTGCGTGTAGCGGAATTCTCAGATATTTCATCATGAGGTCGATCCAGCGAACCGGGTCAGGGGCCCCGGCCACCCGATCCTCCGGCCGCAGAATCAGGTAGAAACCACGCCGGGCGATGCCAGTCGGCACTTCCTGGCCAAACGACTGGCGGCAGCGATGAAGGCCGCCGAATTCAGGCCAAGCGCTTGCAACGCCTCTTCGCGAGACAAGCAGGCACGGCCGAGGGAACGCAGTTCATCGAGATAGTAACCAGGGGCAGCCATTCCCCGCTTATAAGCAAAAGCCTGCAGAAGGACAAGAGTTTTGCATAGAATCGGGGCGCATAGTCCTACTGCGCCCTGCAGATCCGATCGCGCAGTATTCTCGTGGCTTGTTGGTTTTCTTTAAAAGCCATTATTCGAATCATTTTTGTGGCAAATTCCCGTAACATAACCACCCTGTCGCGAATCTGCACCTGATAGCCAAACAACACGCCGCGAAAATGACGACACCCAAAACACGCACCCGGAAAACCCAACAGCGCCCGCGGTTTACGGGCTGGTCAACCAGTGACGCCGACGAGATCGAACGCCGCCGGCTACGTGGCCGTGAAGAGGCGATTCGCATTGAACCCCTGGATCGGGCCGATACGTTCTACGGCGCTTTCCTGGCCCACTCCAAAGGCGGACACGCCTACCGTGTCGAGATACGCTCGCTGATCGGGCACATCAACAGCTGCGACTGCCCGGATCACCGCGTCAATGGCCTGGGCACCTGCAAGCACATCGAGGCAGCGCTGCAGCGACTCCAGCAGGGGCGCAAGCGCCTGTTCCAAAAAGCGGCCGGGACGGGCAGCCCCGACATCGAAATCTTTCTGGATCGGCGCAGCAACCAATTACGAATACTCTGGCCGCTAGCCAGCCGTCAACGCTCCAGGGCCCGCAGCCTCCTGGCCCCCTTCTTTGACGATCAGGGCATACTGCCTGGCGATCCGCTCGACAGGCTGCCGGCGTTGGAGCGCGCCATCGCCGCCTCGCCTGCCAGCGTCAGGCGGCGTATCCGCCTCTCGCACGAGTTACGGCCCTGGCTCGAAATTCAGGACCGGCGCGCGGAACAAATCCGTACCCGCCAGCACTTCGAAGCCGCCGTGGCGACGGGTAAAGAAAACCTGGATGCCGTCAAGATGCCACTCTACGCCTACCAACAGGAGGGAATGCTGCACCTGGCCTTCACCGGCCGCGCGCTGCTGGCAGACGAAATGGGCCTGGGCAAGACGGTGCAGGCCGTGGCCGCCTGCACCCTATTGCGCCGTCTACACGGGATCCGGCGGGTACTCGTGGTTTCGCCCGCTTCTCTGAAGACCGAATGGGAAGAGCAGATCGCCAAGTTTTCCGACTTGCCCGCGCTGATCATCCAGGGAACGCGCGCCCAGCGCCTGCGCCAATACGAAGAATCGGCTTTCTTCTACCTGGCCAATTACGAACAAATCCGGCCCGATGCGAAGGATATCAACCAGACCCTTGCACCGGATGTGATCATTCTCGACGAGGCCCAGCGCATCAAGAACTGGCAGACCAAAACCGCCACGGCGGTCAAGCGACTGACCAGCCGCTACGCCTTCGTACTCACCGGCACTCCGGTGGAAAATCGTATCGACGAGATCTACTCCATCGCCCAGTTCCTGGATCCGCATCTGTTTGGGCCGCTGTTCCGCTTTAACCGCGATTTCTACCAACTGGACGAACGCGGCCACGCCATCGGTTACAAGAATCTGGACAAACTGCACGAGCGACTGCGCCCACTGATGCTGCGCCGACGCAAGATCGAAGTGGAGGGACAGCTGCCGGGCCG
>Ga0209536_100016719_pt1 | contig 10422 bp, 7 predicted proteins | sample DeeMarSeWOR28_12_FD_187461 | JGI IMG/M metagenome (GOLD analysis project Ga0209536, IMG submission 187461) | Marine sediment microbial communities from White Oak River estuary, North Carolina - WOR-2-8_12 (SPAdes) (version 2) | ecosystem: Environmental > Aquatic > Marine > Intertidal zone >... | reverse complement strand
CTGTTGCATGACGACGTCGTCGATGAATCGGAGCGCCGCCGTGGACGCGACAGCGCCAACGCGCTTTTCGGCAATGCCGCCAGCGTGCTGGTCGGCGATTTCCTCTATTCGCGTTCCTTTCAGATGATGATCACGGTCGGGAGCATGCGCGTGATGGAAATCCTGGCCGACGCCACCAATACCATCGCCGAAGGCGAAGTGCTGCAGCTTCTCAACTGTAACGACCCTGACACCACTGAGAAGCGCTACTTCGAGGTCATTCACAACAAGACCGCCAAATTGTTCCAGGCCGCGGCGCAACTTGCTGCAGTCATCGCGGAACGATCCGGGGAGGAGGAGCGCGCCATCGCGGCCTATGGCATACACCTCGGCACCGCCTTTCAGCTCATTGACGACGTACTCGACTACAGCGAGAGTGCCGACACCATCGGCAAGAACATTGGCGATGATCTGGCCGAAGGCAAACCGACGCTGCCGCTGATCTATGCCGCCAAAGTGGGCGATGCCAAGCAACGCGACTTGATCCGCTCCGCCATCGAACATGGCGGCCTCGAAGACATCGACGCCGTCAAGGCCGCAATTGAATCGACCGGCGCCATCGACTACACTGCGCGCTCGGCGCGAGCCGAGGCAGATCAGGCCGCAGCGGCGCTGGCGTGTATTCCCGACTCACGCTACAAGGAAGCGCTTCATGCGTTGGCTGAGTTTGCCGTCAACCGCGCCTACTGATCCGACCATCGGGGTGTAGCTCAGCCTGGTAGAGCACCGTCTTCGGGAGGCGGGGGTCGGAGGTTCAAATCCTCTCACCCCGACCATCTTGCCCCACGCAGTATGCAGCGCCAATCGCGCGCTGCTGAACTCATCGGCGTTGTTCGTGGACACTGCACGGCCCGCGCTAGCCAGCGCCATAGCGTTGGAGCTGTCGCCAAAAGTAGGCATGCCATACGGCATTGGGTTCCCATACGATGCGCACGCTCGCAAGCGCCGCGGTCGGCGTCCGGCCTTGTTCCAGCACCCGATATAGCGCCATGAATACTGACACGCGCATGTTCTTGGCACAGTGGACGAAAACTCGTTTGCCCTGGTGGTGCCGCAGCGCGCCGAACAACTCTTCCAGATCGCTGTCGCTGGGCGCATCCCAGCGCGCCGGGATGTGGACGTCACTCACACCGAGAGCCGCGACAGTTCCCCGCTCGTCCGCCAAGGCATCGTCCGTTCCTGTCAGACCAAGCTTGACCACGACTTCTGTGCCGCTGCCCGCGACGAGTCTGAGCTGCGGCTCGGTCGGCTGCCCTGCGGTTGTCAGCAGGGGTGACAGTCGCCGGAAATTGCAGATATTGTCGAGTTCGCCCATCGATAGATTCCCGCCAGGCCATGCCGTTGTCGCGTCTAACCGACTATAGTGTCAACGATGCAACCAACCGAACATCCCGCCGCTTAGGCAGTCTGGCAACGAAGAATGAGCCCCGACAAAGCCCGATTACTGCGCATTGCGACCTATGCTTCTGTGATTACAGCGGTGGTACTGATTGCCAGCAAGTTGGTCGCCTGGTTGCTGACGGGTTCGGTGAGCGTGCTGGCGTCACTGGTCGACTCGGCAATGGACGCCGGGGCGTCGACCGTTAACCTGATTGCAGTGCACTACGCATTGCAGCCAGCCGACGCCGAGCATCGTTTCGGCCATGGCAAAGCCGAGTCACTGGCCGGCCTGGGCCAGGCAACCTTCATCGCGGGCTCCGCGGTCTTTCTGGTTCTGCACGCTATTGACCGCATCTTGCACCCCCAGCCGCTGACACAGATTGGCGTCGGTGTGCTGGTCATGGTTTTTGCGATCGCCGCGACAATGGTGTTGCTGACTATCCAGCGCTACGTGATCAAACGCACTCAATCCACCGCGGTGCGTGCCGATGCCTTGCACTACGCCACTGACGTGCTGACCAACGCGGCCACGCTGGTCGCGCTGGTGCTCGCCACTATGGGCTGGCCCGGGCTGGATCCCGTCTTCGCTCTGCTGATCGCCGCATACATTTTGTTCAGCGCATGGCGCATTGGCCATGAAGCATTTCATCTGCTGATCGACCGTGAATTGCCCGACGATGAGCGCCGACGCATCGAGACCATTGCGCTGAGTGATGCGCGCGTGCACGGGATCCACGGCCTGCGCACCCGCCTCTCCGGTCGCACGCCCATCATCCAGTTGCATCTGGAACTCGATGACAACTTGTCATTGGTACAAGCTCACGCCATCGCAACTGACGTCAGCCAGTCAATCCGAGCTCAATTCCCCGACGCTGACATCGTCATTCACCAGGACCCGTTCAGCCTGGGTGACGAGAGCCGTACCGACTGAGCATTGCGCGGAACATAAACGCAAACGGGCCGGCACTGCGGCCAGCCCGTTTGCTCGAGCACCCCGGCGCTCAATGATCAGAACGGAATGTCGTCATCGAAACCACTGTCCGGCCCGCTGGCAGCTGAGGCTGGCTCGCTTCTCTTACCGCCCCCCTCCTCCTCGGGCCCGCCGAAATTCGCCGTGCCGCCCCGTGAATCGAGCATCTGCATCTCGTTGGCCACGATCTCGGTGGTATAGCGATCCATCCCTTGATTGTCCTGCCATTTGCGGGTCTGCAACCGGCCCTCAGCGTAGATCTTGGATCCCTTACGAAGATACTCACCCGCGATCTCAGCCAAGCGCCCGTAGAAGACCACCCGGTGCCATTCGGTGCGCTCCTGCGTCTCGCCTGTCTGTTTGTCTTTCCACTGCTCGGATGTCGCTAACCGTACATTGGCGACCGCGCCGCCGCTGGGCATGTAGCGCACTTCCGGGTCCGCACCCAGATTGCCGATGAGAATGACTTTGTTGACTCCCCGTGCCATAACTATCGCTCCTTAATGGTTTTTGCTGTGTGAAACCGGGCGTCCTTGCCCGACGGCCGCACTTCGGCGACCACGGCCATCATACTACGATTCGGCCAACGAGAATTGGCTCAGCGCCTCGCGGTCCAGTGACCGGGTATCGACTTTGAGATAGGCGACGCCCTCTTCGGCAATCACTACCGCCTCGGCCACGCCAGGCACCTGAAGCAGTTGGCGCGATAATGCCTCGGCGTCTCCTGCATCGACCGCGCCAACATTGAGCAGGCGGCTGGTGAGGTAACGCGGCTGGCGCATGGTTGCGGCAGCGAGCAACCACAGTGCACCCAGCGCTGCACACAGGGCGAAGACACCGTGCAAGCCGAAATGGTGCAGTGCCAGCCCGCCGCAACCGCCACCCACGAATGCACCGATGAACTGGGAACTCGAATACACCCCCATCGCGGTGCCGCGCCGCTGCGGCGCCGCCATCTTTGACACCAACGATGGCAAACTTGCTTCGAGCAGATTGAATGCGGCGAAAAACAACCACATCAGCACGGCAAGCACGAATACGGTGTGCGGCAGCACTGACAGGCCCAGTTCGGCAATCACTAGCACCGCAACAGCGAGGACAAACACCTCCTTCATGCGCCGCTTGCGCTCGGCGACGATAATAAAGGGCACCATCGTCGCCACCGCGGCAACAAATGCGCCGAGGTACACCAGCCAATGATGTCCGACCTGCAAACCAGCCGAATCACGCAGAGCAATGGGCATAGCCACAAAGGTCGCAGTAAGAATAGCGTGCAGGGTGAGAATACCTATATCCAAGCGCAAGAGCTGGGTGTCTTTGACCACTGAGGCCAAGGCAGAACCTTCAACCTCGGCGTCGCGATGAAAGCGGGAAACGGCCGGCCGCGGCACGACAAAGGCGATCAGCGCAACACCCACCAGCGCCAGAGCCGCGGTCAGCCAGAAGATGCCTCCCAGCCCGATCCAGGTGGCGACGACCGGTCCAAAGACCATGGCCACAGCGAACGACAGACCGATGCTCACGCCAATGGTCGCCATCGCCTTCATGCGATGCTCCTCCCGGGTCAGATCCGCCGCCAAGGCCATGACTGCGGAGGCGATGGCACCCAGACCCTGAAGCGCCCTGCCCAGAATAACCCCGTGGATGCTGTCGGCGCTGGCCGCCACGACGCTGCCCAGGGCGAAGATCAGCAGGCCGCCGACAATGACAGGCTTGCGACCAATGTGATCGGAGAGCATGCCGAACGGAATCTGAAACAGCGCCTGGGTCAGACCGTAGGTGCCAATCGCCAGACCGGCCAAGGTGGCGCTGTAGCCGTCGAGATCAGGCGCATACAGCATGAAGACCGGCACGATCATGAAGAATCCCAACATGCGCAGTGAATACACGACCGCCAGCGACACAACCGCCCGCCGCTCAGTGCCAGTCATTGCTTCATTGTCGAACTGCGTCTGCTTTGGAACCATGGTTCGATGCACAATCCAGCGTTATTCTCAGGCGCGCACTCCGGGCCACGCCCCACGGCTTCGAGACGCGTGGCGTCGTCTGTATGCTGTTGCAGACAGCAAAATCGCGGGGAAAGTCACTTTGCCTGGCGGCGCGCGAAGCGCGTATAGTAGCAGTTTTACCTTCCGGCTAGGAACGCCATGGACCGCATTCGCATCCGCGGGGCGCGCACCCACAATCTGCGGGACATTGACCTGGATCTTCCGCGTGATCGCCTGATTGTGATCACCGGAATTTCCGGTTCAGGCAAGTCGTCACTGGCGTTCGACACCATCTACGCCGAAGGCCAGCGCCGCTATGTCGAGTCACTGTCGAGCTATGCGCGTCAGTTCCTGGCGATCATGGAGAAGCCCGACGTCGACCACATCGAGGGACTGTCGCCGGCAATCTCCATCGAGCAGAAATCCACCTCGCACAATCCACGCTCCACCGTTGGCACGATCACTGAGATTCACGACTATCTGCGCTTGCTGTTCGCGCGCGCAGGCGAGCCACGCTGCCCGGAGCACGGCATCGCACTGCAGGCGCAAACGGTCAGCCAGATGGTGGACCATGTTCTGGGCTTGCCGGAAGGCTCGCGGCTCATGCTGCTTGCCCCTATCGTCTCGGCACGCAAGGGGGAGCATGCCGAGACATTGGAGGAGTTGCGCAGCCAGGGCTACGTCAGGGTCCGGATCGATGGCGAAGTGCAGGAGCTTGAGGCGAACGCCCCACTGGACAAGAACAAGAAGCATTCGATCGAAGCGGTAGTCGATCGATTCAAAGTGCGTCCGGATCTGCAACAGCGGTTGGCGGACTCGTTCGAGACCGCACTGCATCTGTCAGACGGCGTGGCCCGCATCGCCTTCATGGACAGCGAGGAGCAACCCGACCTGGTCTATTCGGCCAAGTTCGCGTGTCCGGAGTGTGGCTACTCGCTGGCTGAGCTGGAGCCGCGCTTGTTCTCGTTCAACAATCCGGCCGGTGCTTGCCCAAGCTGTGATGGACTGGGGGTGCAACAGTTTTTCGATCCCATGCGCGTCGTGTCGCGTCCCGAACTGAGTCTCGCCAGCGGAGCGATCCGCGGTTGGGATCGGCGCAATGCATACTATTTTCAGCTCTTGACCTCGCTGGCCAAGCACTATGGCTTCGACATTGACACGCCGTTCGACGAACTCAATGAGACTGCCCGGCAAGTTATCCTCTATGGCAGCGGCGACGAGCACATCGACTTCCACTACTTCAACGAGCGTGGCGGCACGACAACACGCAGACACCCGTTCGAAGGTATCCTGCCCAACATCGAGCGGCGCTACCGCGAAACACAATCGAGCGTGGTGCGCGAGGAGTTGGCCAAGTATCTCAGTCATCAGCCCTGTCCGACTTGCGGGGGCAAACGCTTGAATCGTGCAGCCCTGCATGTATACATCGCGGACTATTCCTTGGCTGATGTCGAAGCGTTGCCGGTTGGCCGCGCACAACAACTGTTTGCCGAACTGCGTCTGCCTGGGCGACGGGGCGAAATCGCCGACAAGATTGTCAAGGAAGTCAAACAGCGTCTGGACTTCTTGGTCAATGTCGGCCTGGAGTATCTGTCGCTCGATCGTAGCGCCGACACGCTCTCGGGTGGCGAAGCCCAACGCATCCGGCTGGCCTCCCAGATCGGCGCCGGGCTGGTTGGCGTGATGTACATACTGGATGAGCCTTCGATCGGCCTACACCAACGCGACAACGCGCGACTGCTGCACACCCTTACCTATTTGCGTGATCTGGGCAACACTGTCATCGTCGTCGAACATGACGAGGAAGCGATCCGCAGCGCCGACTACGTGGTCGACATCGGACCAGGGGCGGGTGTGCACGGCGGGCGCGTGGTCGCCTCGGGCACGCCAGCCGAGATCATGGCCCAGCCCGACTCGCTGACCGGCCAATACCTCAGCGGCAACAAGCGCATCGCGCTGCCGCACCAGCGCATGGCCTTTGACGCGTCCCGCGTGCTGAGCATCAAAGGCGCGAGTGGCAATAATCTGAAGCACGTTGATGTTGATATTCCCGTCGGACTGATGAGCGCGGTGACCGGCGTTTCGGGCTCTGGCAAGTCAACACTGATCAACGACACACTTTTCCGTCACGCTGCCCTGGCACTCAACGGCAGCGGCGAGGATCCCGCTGCGTGCACCGCAATCGTCGGCCTCGAGCACTTCGACAAAGTCGTGGATATCGATCAGAGTCCGATCGGACGCACGCCGCGTTCCAATCCGGCAACTTATACCGGGCTATTCACTCCGGTGCGCGATCTGTTTGCCAATACTCAAGAGGCCCGTGCCCGCGGCTACGGCCCGGGTCGGTTCAGCTTCAACGTCAAAGGCGGCCGCTGCGAAGCCTGTCAGGGCGACGGTGTCATCAAAGTGGAAATGCACTTCCTACCCGACATTTATGTCGCCTGCGATGTGTGCAAAAGCAAACGCTACAACCGCGAGACGCTCGAAATTCGCTACAAAGGTAAATCGATCCACGAAGTGCTGGACATGACCGTGGAAGAAGCCAGTGCGTTTTTCGCAGCGGTACCGGTGCTCAAGCGCAAGCTCGACACGCTGATGGATGTTGGCCTGTCCTACATCAAACTCGGCCAGAACGCGACCACGCTCTCAGGTGGTGAAGCGCAACGCGTCAAACTGGCCCGCGAGCTGTCCAAACGCGATACCGGCCGCACGCTCTATATCCTCGATGAACCGACCACCGGGTTGCATTTTCACGATGTCGAGCAGCTGCTCAGCGTCCTGCACAGATTGCGCGACCACGGCAACACGATTGTGATCATCGAGCACAACCTGGACGTCATCAAGACCGCCGACTGGATCATCGACCTCGGTCCGGAAGGTGGCGAAGGCGGCGGCGGTATCGTCGCGTGCGGCACCCCCGAAGCGCTCGCGGCTCATCCTCAATCGTATACCGGCCGCTATCTGCGCCCGCTGTTGGATGACCCCGCTATAGCGCAGGCAACGCAAGCCACACCCGCCTGAGCAGTAGGCGGGCTCATGCCACCTCAACAGCGTCGCCGATGCCAAGGTGCAGAAGCTTGTCCGCGCGCCCCTGGTTGACGGCAATTTCAATCAGGCCACTGGAGTTCTCGTACCAGAACGCCTCACCGCTGCCGACCTCAGCAAAGGTGCCTGCGCGCCTCAACGCACACCCGCCGACCTGGAGCTCCGCTGTATCGTTTACGCACGCGGCACGTAGTCCCGTCAGCGCGTTGCCGAAATGATCGATGTAGATGATCTCGGCGAGATCATCGGGCCAATCGGTCCGGACCCGCTGCTCCAGCGCGCGCTGCTTGCCCGGCGGGGGTTCGCCACGGGCGAGACGGGCAGCAACTGGAGCGAACAGATCGCGCCCGTGAAAGGAGCGCGATAGGTGCGGCGGCTGCCAGGTAATATCCCACCACTGCGGACGGCTCGAGCGGATCGCGACAACATTGAACAGACCGTTATCCGGGCCCACAAACCAGCGCCCGTCGGCGTGCACGACAGCCCGCCGCCGCTCGGGGTCACCGACGCCGGGGTCCACAACAGCCAAGAAGACGGAACCAAGTGGAAACTCCTCGACGAGCGCAGCGAGCAGGTAGGCGGAGGCACGGGGATTGAATACCGGCGCATCGTGCATCAGGTCGACAATCGCCAACCCGGGTGCCTCTCGGATCAGCGCTGCCTTGAGCTGGCCAACGTATGGGCCCTCCCACCCGAAATCCGTGAAGAGCGTGATCATCGTCGAATGGTGCCCCGCAAGCTGAGACCGTTCCACCACAGTCTAATGGTTGTTGGAAGCGATGGGGAGCCGAGAAGCCGCCATGCCGGCGGGCGGTGTCGAATCCTTGGCGAGCGAGTTAGACCAGAACGTTCGGCGAGGCATGGTCTACCTGCCCGATAGCCGATCCGCCACGCCTGCAACGGCGGGCGGATCGCTGGACGCCGTCACCGCGGCCAGTCCGAAGAAGTACGTTTGTCTGCAGGTATCGTTATTGCGGCGGCAGATCGTACTTCTCGGTGTCGTTGAAGTAGTGAGCACCTGTATCCAGCCACTCAGCGATCACTCTGAGTTCCGCGGGTGTGAGCATACCCCTGTGGAACGAGAGGTCCTTCTTGTTCCCCGTGTTTGGCTCGATGGACTCGACTTCATAGGCATCGTCGTCGGGATCATTGTCAAACAAACGGAAGAACCGAGCGCTCGCAATTGCACCCCGTGCGCTCATCAGGCGTCGCGTGATACAGATGCCTTCCTGCGGTTCGACAGACAAATCGCCTTCGATGCCGTTCGGGCACTGGGTATCTGGGTCGGTAACCAGTACCCATTCGCCGCTCTCGTTCTTCTGATAGTAATCGGACTCAAACAGTTGCACGTAGGAGGCCACTTCCTGCGGATTCCAGGGATCGGGATCGCCGCCAAGGACCAAATCGCCGCCGGGACCACCGCCGCCGGGACATTTGTCAGCCGGCGTATTGTCGGCTTTGTCGTGGCAACTCGTACACGAGCGGTTGTCGGCCTGCGGGCGGCACACATTCCAGATCGGCTGTATGTGCTCGAGGTAATTTATGGTGATCTTACACTCCGCCGTCCACGTCTCCACGCAAGCAGGATCGTTCACGGGCGCGGGCGTCGTCAGATCCCTGTAGCGATAGGCGAAGGACGGCTGTAACGATGTCGCGCCGAACGGATTGGTCCAGTAGTCCTCATAATCGACATCGCCCGTGCCGCCCGGCACGTAGCCCAGCCACAGCGTGAGTGCTTCCGCCATCGTGTCGCCATAGCGAGCGGCAAGAATCTGAGGATTCGCATTCGGGAAAGGCGTGCCGTCGCCCGGCGCGCCCGGATTTGCCCAGGCGGTCGGAATGTCACTGCGGGCATGGGGAATATCATTGTCCGGGTCATGGCAGCCGCCACATTCGCGCAGCTCACCTTCTTCCAGCAACAAGGTCGTTGGATGCTGGGTCAGGTAGTTGTAGTTGTAACCTGGTTCGGCGATGAGATTGACGCGCTTGCCATACTTGTTGACCACTTCGAATGTAAACTGAGTGTCGTGCGGCACCTGTACGATCGCAGAACCATCGGGTTCGACCATACCGTAGGAGAGGATGTCGTAGAGCCCCCGCGGACCGGAGCCGAGAATTGGCCGCAGCCCCATAATTGGCCCGCTGCCATCAGTCGGATTAAGCTCTGGATGGTCCAGGATCGCCTGTGCAAGTTCGCTCGGAATATCGCGCCGTGTCAGAACACGAATGAAGCGCTCAGAGCGATCATCCGGCGCAGTCACCGACGGATCACGCATCGTGGTAATACCACCATCAGGCTCTGCCATGTCCACACCATCCAGGTCGTAAACGCTGCGAATGTGGAAGGCACCAAAGCCGTCGTCCAGCAGGAACTCGGCCTGCGGACTGACGTAGGGTCTAGCATTGTCGTTGTAGTTGCCGACTACGATATCGGTGTAGAGCGCGTCGTTGTGGCCTTTGACGACCGGCAGTCGGGTATTGTCGGACGGATCGATCACCCAAATCCCGTATTGTGGCGCGTGCAGGTCCGTCGTGGTCGAACTGCCCTCGCAAACCGCGCTAACCTCGCCCTCTCGCACCAGGCACTGCGCCCACCCCGCCAGCAAGCGACCGCTGCCATCGCGATAGGGGAACACTGCACTGTACCAGCCGGTCGGTGACACCTGGTCGGGATAGAAGTTAACCAGGCCCGGGGTCATTGACTCCTCGGCCACGCCGGTAACCATGTCATCGATGGGCTTGCCCACAGCGTAGAAGTTTTCGCTATTGATCTTCACTACATCGCCGCCATAGATCGGATTGTAGATGTGGCGCATGATGGTGATGAGATTCCCATCGCGCAAAGGAATTGGATCCATGTAATGGATGAAAGACGCGTCGCTGGCTGCTTCATTCTTGCTGCCAAAATAGCGGTGCATGTTCGCCCCACTCGGAGCGACCCGGTACAGACTCAGGACATCCTGAATGAAGACCCGCGTTTTGTTGGTGTCGCCAGCGACG
>Ga0209536_100016718_pt1 | contig 10422 bp, 9 predicted proteins | sample DeeMarSeWOR28_12_FD_187461 | JGI IMG/M metagenome (GOLD analysis project Ga0209536, IMG submission 187461) | Marine sediment microbial communities from White Oak River estuary, North Carolina - WOR-2-8_12 (SPAdes) (version 2) | ecosystem: Environmental > Aquatic > Marine > Intertidal zone >... | reverse complement strand
ATCGCTCCTCGACGTTCCTCCGGCTGCTGCGCAAAACATCAGCGCGTAATTGCAAGGGCCGTAAAAAAAGCAAGGCAGATCGGCCTTGCCCCCTATACGGTTGAATAAAGAAAAAGCTTTTTAGAGAGGATACTAAGATGAAAGTTATCTTAATTAAAGATGTGTCAAAATTGGGCGAGGCAAACAGCGTAGTAAATGTGGCTCCGGGATATGCAAGGAACTTTCTTATTCCCAGAGATCTGGCCGTGCCGGCGACGGACGAGGCATTGAAAACAGTCGAGAAAAAAAGAAAGAAAACGGAAGAATTGTTGGCGGCGGAGAAAGGGAAAAAGGAAGAAGTAAAAAAACAGCTGGAATCCTTAAGTTTCTCTTCGAAAGTTGAAGCAGGAGAGAGCGGAAAGCTCTTTGGCGCGGTCACTTCCCAGGATATTGCGGATATCTTAAGAGAGCAGGCAAACGTTGCTGTTGACAAGAGAAAAGTTCTTCTTGACGATCCGATCAAAAGCCTCGGAGATCATGAGGTCTCAATAGAGCTTCATCCAGAAGTAGTGGCCAAGATCAAGGTCACTGTCGAAGCAAAATAAATGGCGAATGATGAATGGAGATTCCCCACCCATTCCCCATTTTTCCTCTCCCCATTCTTTCTTCTGAATATAATTTACCCTTATCTATGATATAATTTATCTGCCGTGAAAGACCTGAGAAATAAGTTAAGATTGATACCAAAGCGACCCGGCGTCTACATCTTTAAAGGCGCGGGGAACAAGGTTATCTACGTTGGCAAAGCAAAGTCGCTTAAGAAGAGGGTCTCTTCATATTTTTCTAGAACTCCGGACACAAAAAAGACGGAATTGCTCCTTCGTGATATCAGGGATATTGAATATATCGTGGCAGCTTCCGAGCTCGAAGCCCTTATGCTTGAGAACAATTTGATCAAAAAGCACAGGCCAAAGTACAATATTATCCTTCGCGACGACAAGCAATACCCCTATTTAAAGCTGACCTTTGGCGAAGATTGGCCGAGACTTATAATCGTGCGGAAAATAGAAGATGACGGAGCCAGGTATTTTGGCCCGATGAACGGCGGAGAAGCAAGGGAAATGCTCCGTCTCATTAAGAGGCTTTTTCCGATACGTTGGTGCAAAGAAACCCCTCTTCGGCAGAGAAAGCAGCCGTGCATGTATTATCACATCGGAAGGTGCATAGGTCCCTGCGTTGATCCAATATCAAAGAAAGAATATATGAATCTATGCAAAGGAATTGCCGCGCTTCTTGACGGCAAGATCGAAGAAACCGTGGAGGAAGTCAGGCTTGAAATGGAGGAGGCCTCAAAAGAACTGCAATTTGAAAAAGCCAAGATACTGCGTGACAGAATGATGAAGCTGAAAAAAATGGGAAGAGGACAAAGGGTGGTCTCTCAGGACAGAAAAGACATGGACGTTGTTGCAATATCCAGAATTGGCGGCCGGTCATGCGCGGTTGTTTTTCATGTTAGGGAAGGAAAGCTGGTCCACAGGGATTTCTTTTTTCCGCAGGAGCTTTTTCAGTTGAGCGAGGAAGAGGTTCTTAATCAGGCAACTATTCAATACTATTCTGACGCCGCTTTTATTCCGGACGAAATTCTGCTGGGAGGAAAGATCCCGGATATCGGCTTGATCGGGAGATTGCTTGCACAAAAAGCCGGGAAGGCTGTAAATGTAAAAGTAGGAGTAAAAGCTCCTCTTTCAAAGATGGCAAAGGATAATGCCAGACTTCTTTTGGAGCGAAGGATTATCTCTTATTCCCAGGGGGATTTAAGTGTAATTGAGGACCTGAAGAAGAAATTAGACCTTCCTGTTTTGCCCGTAAGGATAGAGGCATTTGACGTTTCAAATATTAGCGGTACGAATATTGTTGGGGCCATGGTCGCTTTTGTGGGGGGTCGTCCTCATAAGCGGGATTACAGAAGATTTAAGCTTAAAGGAGTAAAAAAACCGGATGACACTGCTGCAATATTTGAGATAGTAAAGAGGAGATATTCGGGCTCTCTCAGGCTCCAGCTTGGACTTCCGGATCTTGTTCTGGTTGATGGCGGCTTGGGGCAGGTGAGGGCAGGGAGGAAGGGGCTTACAGAGTCCAATCTCTCCCATATTCCTATCATATCGCTAGCAAAGAGGTTTGAAGAAATTTATATCCCGTCTGGATCGAAGCCTCTAAGGATAGGCAGGGATTCCAAGGCATTAAAACTCCTCCAGAGGGTCCGTGATGAGGCGCATAGGTTTGCCGTAAGCTATCACAGGCTGAAAAGGAAAAAACAGCTTAAAGAATCCGCCCTGGATCGGATACCCGGTCTGGGTAAGGCCCTGAAAAACAGGCTCCTCAGTAAGTTTAAGAACTTAAGCGCAATAAAAGGATCCTCCCCCCGCGAGCTTGCAAAAGTAAAAGGGATAAGCTTAAAATTTGCAAAAAGGATCCTTAAAGAGCTTTCGTTTTAGGCCTCTTAGGGGGAATTAATTGAAAAAAAGGGAAATTTATGGTATTATTTGTCTTTGTTCCTTTTCTGGGATATTTTAATATTTGGTGTACAAGAATGGCCATAAGACGGCGTTTGGATTATAGAAAATTTGCTGGGATTGTCGTTGTTTCCATTATTTTGGCTTTTCTTTTGCCTTTTGTCTCCGAGGGAGCTTATGAAGAGCATAAGCTAAAAGAGATAAAAAAAGAGATAAATATCGAAAAGGAAAAATTAAGATTAACGAAGAAGAAGGAACAAGAGACTCTATCCAATCTGTATTTAATAAACAAAAAACTGAACCAGGCCCTGGACGATCTTAATTATGCGAATTATAAGATATCCGAGAACAAAAAGCGTGTCAGGGAGCTGAATATCGGCCTTGCAGATGCAGAAGAAAAACTCGGCCTGAAGGCGGAAGAGCTCAAAAGCAAGATCGTTGAGGCTTACAAAAGCGGAAGATCAAATTACCTGGAAATTTTGTTCGCCTCAAGGACAATGGCGGATTTCATAAATCGGTCATATTATTTTGAGCGAGCCATTTCCGCTGATATCGATCTAATAAAGGAAATAAAGAGTTTAATTGCGCAAAGCAAAAGAACAAGAACGGAGCTTCTGGCGAGGACTTCGGAGATAAAAAGGTATTCATCGGTTGTAGAGAAAAAAAAGAAAGAGATGAGCCTTCAGGCGAACCGGAAGCGAAAGGCTTATGAGTCGCTAAAGAGCAGAAGGCGTGAATATGAACGCCGGATTGCTGAGATGGAAAAGAGCTCTCGAGAGCTCGAAACTCTTATAAACAGAACGGTTTCAAAGTCAAAGACTCAGCCGAAGAGCACAGGAAAGATGGCCTGGCCTGCCAAAGGCAGGCTGGTTTCGCGCTTCGGTTATAGGCGGCACCCTCTTTGGGGAGGAACTCATTTTCATACAGGCTTGGATATTGCCGCTCCTTACGGAACGCCCGTTAGGGCAGCGGATTCAGGGGATGTTATTTTTGCCGGATGGTGGGACGGGTTCGGAAAATCTGTAGTAATTAATCACGGCAAAAGCATCACAACAGTTTATGGGCACATGTCTCGTCTTTATGTGCGAAGCGGCCAGGTTATCGGCAAGGGACAGGTGGTAGGACTTATCGGAAGTACAGGATATTCAACCGGCCCTCATCTTCACTTTGAAGTTAGGGTAAGAGGAAAGCCTGTAAACCCGATGAGCCGGCTATGATCAAAGGTTTTTAAACTTAGTAAGGAGAAATTAATGCTAAAATTTAGATTTGACAGGAAAGCTCTGATAACGACGGTCTTTGTTGTATTTATATCTGCAGCAATACTTTTACTTGGAATTTCGATCGGAGGGGCAAAAGCCGAGGACGAACTCGAAAGCAAATTAGAGATATTCCTGCAGGTTCTTGATATTGTTAAGCATGACTATATTGAGACCGATGTTGATAACACAAAACTGATCTACGGGGCCATCCGCGGCCTTCTTGATTCCCTGGACGATCCCTATTCCCACTTTGTGGAACCAAAATCCTATAAAGAAATGAAGCTCAGGATGAGCGGGTCCTATAGCGGGGTCGGAATTTATATTGGAATGAAAGAAAAGCAGTTGGTCGTTATTTCCCCGATCGATGATACGCCCGCAGACAAGGCAGGGCTTAAAGCTCACGACAAAATAATGTCGATCGACGGCACATCGACCAAGGGAATGACACTTGAGGAAGCCGTAAGCCTTATCAGAGGGCCAAAAGGGACAACGGTTGTGCTTGGAATAATCCGCGGGAAAGCAAAAAAGGAGAAAGAGTATCCTGTTGTCAGGGATGTAATTAAGATCAAGAGCGTTAAAACCGATCTGCTTGATGACGAAATTGCCTATATAAAGCTCAATACTTTTGAAAAAGAGAAAGCTGCTTCCGAGATGAAGTCTGCGATCCTCAGCCTAAAGGATAAAGGGGCAAAGGGATTGATATTGGATCTCCGCGGGAACGGCGGAGGGCTCCTGGAGAATGCCATAGTGATCGCGGACATGTTTTTGGATAAAGGAGTAATTGTTTCTACGGTGGACAGGCTGGGAGACAAAGAATCCATAACGGCGTCGCGAGGAACAATATGGGAATATCCGGTGGTCATGCTTATCAACGGTTCTTCGGCAAGCGCTTCCGAAATACTTGCAGGCGCGCTAAGAGACAATAATATTGCAACACTTGTCGGCACTCACACGTTCGGCAAAGCATCCGTACAGAATGTGCGCACTTTGGACGATGGTTCTGCGGTCCTTATTACCGTTGCTAAATATCTTACACCAAACGGGTCCGATATAAATAAAAAGGGAATAAATCCTGATATTCTTGTTGAAGTTCCCACTCCCGAGGCTGAGACAGATGAAGATTTTGAAGACGAAGAAAATGAGGAAGATGATATCCAGCTAGATAAAGCTTTAGAGGTTATAAAAGAGAAGATCAGTAAGGCTCAAGCTCCAAAAAGCTCGAAATTCTGGAAATGGAACGGCTTCTAGAAAAGCAAGAAGAGGCAAGCCTTGAGAAGAAAATGGATCCCCAAGTGGCCGAGCTTTAAGATCTCTTCTTTTAAAGAGATCAGGTCATGGACAAGGGCAAAGAAAAAATTTAATTTTTATCTGGGGATCGTGCTTTTGTTCTGCGTTTTTATTTTCTTGGGCTATGCAGTGGTTTATAAAGCTTATGATCTTCGTCAAAAAAAAGAAATAACGCACAAGAAAGAGATCATTGTTAAGGAAGAAAAAGGGGAAGAGAAGAAGTTACTTCCCAAAAAAATTTTTAAGGGCAAAGTGGCGATCATACTTGATGATGCCGGCGAAGATCTGCCGGAGCTGGATAGGCTTCTGGCCATAAAAAGCCCTATAACCGTGAGCATTCTTCCTTTTCTTCCGACTTCGGGCAAGGTTGCTTTAAAAGTCAAAGAAGCTTCGAAAGAGGTCATGCTTCATTTGCCGATGGAACCGGAAAACGGCAAATATGTGAGGGCGGACGGAGCCATGATCCTCGAGGCAATGGACGACATAAGTATCAGGAGGATCGTTGAAGAGAGCTTAAAAAGCGTTCCATATGCGCGAGGCGTAAATAATCACATGGGTTCAAAAGCAACTCAGTCGCGCAGGGTTATGGAGAACGTTCTTTTGATATTGAAAGACAGGGAACTTTTTTTTATTGACAGCAGAACTTCTCGTAATTCAATTGCGCATGAGGCAGCCAGGGAATTAGGGGTCCCGAGTTCGGAGAACTATATATTTCTTGACGTTGATACTTCTCCGGAAGTTATAGAAAAAAAGCTTGAGGAGCTTGTTTTCAGGGCAGATAGAACGGGGCATGCGATTGGCATCGGCCATGTTACGAGAAGCTCGACAATCGATGTCTTAAAGAAAAAGATGCCCGAGTACGAAGAAAAAGGCGTGGAATTTGTTTTCGCTTCGGAGCTCGTAAAATAAGTAAATGGTGAAAAAATGAGAGCTTTACTTATCTCATTGGTTTTTGTTTTTATTTTTGCGGTCGTTTCCCCCGCAGAGTACATGGATACATATGTTTTAGGCCCGGGAGATAAAATTGAGATCCGTGCGTGGAGCTCCACAGACCCCGATATCCTTGTTGTTAACCCTGTTTCTCCTTCATCTCAAGTTCCGGTCTCAGGCACAGAGACCCACAGTGTTTCTGTATCCCGCGACGGCAGGATATATGTTCCTCTGATAGGCGTCGTAAAGGTGGAGGGGATGAAAGTCACGGAACTTGAGCATTACTTAAAGACCAAGCTTAAAAGATTTGCCCCTCAAGCGCAGGTTGTTGTTCTCTTGAGAGAACCTAAGCCTGTAAACGTTTATGTTCTCGGCCAGGTCATGAAGCCCGGGCTCTATTCTGTTCCGGACGGAAACCCCGATGAAACAAGGATAATGAACTATATTAATCTGGCAGATGGGTTCACACGCTTTGCCAATAAAAGCAATGTCAGAATAATCAGAAAAGACGGCGAGGAAGAAGAGATAATAGATTTGAACTTGAACAATTTAGAGATAAAGAACGATCTTTCTCAAAACTTTGTCCTCAAAGAAAAGGATGTTGTTATTGTTTCCTCTCATTCGAACATGGTATATGTTCTCGGGCAAGTTCTTAATCCGGGAGCTTATGAATATATAGAAGGGTCAAAGCTCGTTGATTATATCAGTATGGCGGGCGGGCCCACAAAGGCAGCGGTAAATGAAGTCGGAATAATAAGAGGCGAGGAAGTCATTAAATCGAATATCAATGAGCTGATCAACGGCAAAAACGGAGAGCAGGTCGGCATTTTTTCCGGGGACATAATATATGTTCCGCAAAATTTCTATGCTAACTGGGGAGATATTCTTGGCAATCTAAAGCTTGTGCGGGACACCCTAACCATTCCAAGAGACACAAGGGATGCATATCTTGATCTGACGGGACAGCCAAGGCCGACATATATTCCAACGGGCGGAGAATGATAATGACGGATGATGTTAATTTGATAGATTATTTAAGGGTTCTTTGGAAGCAGAGAAAGGTAGTTATTGCAATAACGTGCATTTCAATTATTGTTACCGCTGCCGCATGCTCACTGCTTCCGCCGCTATACAAAGCGTCGACCACGATCCTTTTGCCTGAAAAACGGGGGGCGACCTCGGCTCTTTCGTCCCTGGTCTCAAACTTTGATATTCCAATGCCTATTGATATGCAGTCATCACTTTTCTCGAGGGCTTCGAACTTTAAGGATATTTTGGAGAGCGAAACACTTGCAGAAATGGTTGTGGACGGATTAAATTTAGAACGTGTTTTTCCGGATAGCGACAACAAGGATTCTTTGGTCAGCCATGTCCGCAAAATGATAAAAATAAAAGAGAAATCCGGAGTTCTGGTAGTGAGCGTAGAGACCAGGGACCCTAAGCTTTCTCGGGATGTGGCAAATTATTACATACTTGCATTGGACGATTATAATCAGAAGAATAATGTTCAGCTGGCTGTAAAGACAAGGGTTTTTATTGAGGAGCAACTTTCGGAAGCCAGGGCGGACTTGGCCGAAGCTGAAGAAAGGCTCCAGAGATTTAAATCTGAAAGCATGAAAGTAAAAGTGTCGGAAAGAGAATTAGTGCTAGCAAGGCTCCTTAGGGATGTTAGGGTAAAAGAAGCCCTCTATACTCTGCTGCTTCAAGAGTGGGAAAAATCAAAGATCGAAGAGGCTAGAGCCTCGCAATTCTTTGAAGTCTTGGATCCCGCTAAGCTCCCAAGGGGACAATCCAGGCCCAAAATAAAGCTCAACTTGGCGGTTTCTTTCCTGTTTGGCATTCTTCTTGGAGCGATGTCGGCCTTCTTTCTTGAATACTTTGAGCACTCAGGAGCAAAAATTCCGAGTTTTAAACTAAGGATTGGAAGAAAACCTCATGAAGAAGCAAAATCTTGACAATCTTTCTTTCATCAAAAAAACAGACAAATCCTCAATGCTGAAAGCAATCTCTGAATTTCCGGAAATGATGGAGAAAGCTATCCTTTTTGCCGAAAAGACAGAGCTTGATCCCGGCAATGACGTTTCAGCTATAGTAATTTGTGGAATGGGCGGATCTGCGATCGGAGGAGATATATTATCGAGCGTTCTTGCAGAGAAGACGGACCTTCCGGTACAAGTCATACGTGATTACCATATCTCAGGGATTCCGAAAGGGTCTCTTGTCTTTGCGGTAAGCTATTCCGGCAACACCGAGGAAACGCTTTCCGCTTTTAGGCAAGCCGATGCGCGCGGGTTAAAGATAGTTTGCATCACAAGCGGCGGAAAACTTAAGGATGAAGCTTTGGCAAAAGGATATCCTTGTGTTCATGTGCCTCAAGGGTATCAGCCAAGAGCTGCGCTTGGCTTTCTTTTTGTGCCGATGCTTGTGATCCTTGAGAAAATCGGCGTAATAAAAGGCGTAAAAGGGGATATTGAGAAGACGGCCAAGCTGCTTCGGGAGCTAAAAAAGGAATATGGCGAAGATACCTTATCCAAGAATAATCCTGCAAAGAAGTTGGCTCAAAAAATAAGATCGACAACACCCATTATTTACGGTTCTTTCGGTTCAACATCCGCTATGGCTCTCAGATTAAAGACCCAATTGAACGAAAACAGCAAGATTATCTCATTTTGCGGTTCATTCCCCGAAGTTGACCACAACGAAATAGTCGGCATTTCGTCGCTCAAACCTGGAAAACACGATTTTTCCGTCATTATCTTGAGGGATCAGGAGGAATCTCCGGCCATGAAAAAACGGATAGAAGCCACAAAGAGATTGATGAGGAAAAATATAAAAAACATCAATGAAATTTTGGCAAAGGGCGGCTCAAGATTAGAAAAACTTATATCACTCGTGTTTTTTGGGGATTATCTGAGCGCTTACGTTGCTGTAATTAACGGGGTAGATCCTACGCCGGTCGCTACAATAGAAGAGCTTAAAAAGGAATTAGCAAAGTAAAGGAGCGTTCATGAAAGGCGTCATTATTGCAGGAGGCTTAGGGACGCGGCTCAGGCCTCTTACATATACAACACCAAAACCGGTCATTCCGATCGCAGGCATCCCTCTTGTCTTGAGGCAGATCGGATACATGAAAAAATTCGGCATATCCGAGTTCATTCTTTGCGTTAACTATCTTTCTTATGAGGTCAAGAAATCTCTGGAAAACGGCAGAAGCAAGGGCGATACTATTCATTTTTGCCTTGAAGATAAAACCCTTGGAACCTGCGGTGCGGTTAAAAACGCGGAAAAGCATTTCAATTCGGAACCGTTGATCGTCATGAACGGGGACATTTTGACGGATGTTGACTTAAAAGCGGCTATTAAATTCCATAAAGAGAAAAAGGCAAAAGCAACGATAATACTTGTTTCTGTTGAGGACCCCACTAGTTTTGGTCTGGTATTAACGGGGAAGGACGGGCGCGTTGAAAGATTTATAGAAAAACCCAGCCCGGATATGGTCTCTGCGAACACCATAAATGCAGGCATATATATTTTGGAGCCGGAGATATTTAGTAAAGTTCCCGAAGGAGAGGAACATTCTTTTGAGCGCGAGCTTTTCCCGAGCCTGCTTGAAAAGGGTGAGGGGGTTTTTGGATTTGAGGCAAAAGCATTCTGGATAGATGTTGGTAATCCTTCGAAATATATGCACGCAAGCCGGGCAATACTTCAGAACGAGTTAAAGCTCGGTATTCCCGGAAAAAAAGACGACGGCGGGGTCTGGGTCGATGGAAATATTAAGAAAGGCAAGGAAGTAAAGCTATACGGGCCGTCCTTCATCGGGGACGGTTCGGTTTTTGAAGATGACTCTAAGATTTATTCAATGTCCGTTTTAGGGAAGAATGTCAGGCTGGGAAAGAATTCTTCTGTTTCTTCTTCTATCATTATGGATAATTCCGAGATCGGGAATGATGTGGAGATCAAAGATTGCATCATAGGCAACAATTCGATCATCGAGGATGACGTATATATGCACGGCGGCATCGTTCTTGCTGATTCGTCTCATATAAGAAAAGGATCCAAGCTCGGCGTAGAACTTTAGGTGGTCCTTTGAAGGAGGACAATATGCTAAAGATCGTTTCTAAGGAAAACTTTAAAAAGGAAATAAAGAGAATATCGAAGAGCTCTTCTCTTGGAATTGAGCGGCAGGAGGCCAAACTTGTCCGTGCCATAATTTCTGAAGTGGCAAAGACGGGCGATAAGGCTTTATTTAAATACACAAAGAAGTTTGATAATTCGGAACTGAACGCAAAAACGGTAAAAGTCACAAGCAAGGAAATTGATGAAGCTTATGAGAAGATCGACAAAGATTTTCTGCCGGCTCTTAGAATGGCGATTAAAAATGTGACCAAATATCATGAGAAGCAAAAAGCGGAACAATGGTTTGAAACCTATCCGGGAGATGTTGTTTTGGGCCA
>Ga0209536_100016717_pt1 | contig 10423 bp, 7 predicted proteins | sample DeeMarSeWOR28_12_FD_187461 | JGI IMG/M metagenome (GOLD analysis project Ga0209536, IMG submission 187461) | Marine sediment microbial communities from White Oak River estuary, North Carolina - WOR-2-8_12 (SPAdes) (version 2) | ecosystem: Environmental > Aquatic > Marine > Intertidal zone >... | reverse complement strand
TCTAAACGAAGCTTCGATGGGCGAGGCACACCCTCATCGGCTTCCGTATTCCGTATTCCGTATTCCGTATTCTGTATTCTGTATTCCGTATTCTGTATTCTGTATTCTGGGTTCTGGGTTCTGGGTTCTGGGTTCTGGGTTCTGACAGGCGGATTCCCCCCTTCGGTGGAACACTGACACCTGGCACCCACACGTTCGGCGCAAGAGTCAATAATGTCAAAAGTGATTGTCTTTCCGTGTTTTTCCGTGGATTCCGTGGCCATATTGTCTGTCGTCATTCGATTGAAGGAGCTCTCCGAGCCTGTCGCACTCAGACTGATTCCAGTGCGACGTCGGGAGAACGGCCCGGCCGGCCCCGCCCTCCCCTGACCGTCACTCCCGCCCTGCCCCCGCGCGCACCACGGGGGTCATTCAAGGCCGACCAGCCGTCTACCGATAACCTTTGACGCGCGTCACAGTTCCGGGCAGGCCTTGGGTCCGGATCATCGGCAGACCACGTTAGCGACGACGAATTCACTCCATGTGCAACCGACAACCGCGAATCTCTGACCGCCTGAGTCACCGGTCAGTCGCACTCGCCGCCCGCGTCGTCACCTGCAGCCACCCACTAACCGCTGGCCTCCAGCGCGGTTTCCAGCTGCTGGAACTGTTGATTGCGCTCGCCATTGTCGCCATCGCTGCTGCCGTCGCGGTGCCTTCCTACACCCAACACATCGACAGGGCGAATAACGCCGAGGCGGCCGCGGATGTCATTTCAATTGCCCAGTCGATCGAGATGTTCTACACCCGCAACGAACGTTACCCCGACAGCCTCGCCGAGATCGGACTCGACACCTTTCGGGACCCCTGGGGCAATCCGTACCGCTACCTGCGCATCGCCGGTGCCGGGCTGAAGGGAAAAGGCGCACTGCGCAAGGACAAGAAGCTCAATCCGGTGAATTCCGACTTCGACCTGTACAGCATGGGAAAAGACGGGGATACCATGACGCCGTTTACCGCCAAGCCGAGCTGGGATGACGTGGTCCGCGCCAATAACGGCCGCTTTGTGGGACTGGCCGCCGACTATTGAGGCGGGCCTCATCGATGATCCGGCTCAGTACCAGTTTCGTCCGCAGCCGGTTTGCGCGGCGGATCTTCCTGCTGTTCGTCTCGTCGGCCATCCTTCCGGTCGCGGTCGCGGCTCTCCTGTCCCTGGGCCATGTCTCCAAGCAGCTGCGCGAGCAGAGTTACGAGCAGTCGCGCCAGACGAGCAAAGCCATCGGCATGCAGTTGTTCGAGCGTCTCTCCCTGCTGCGCACGGAATTCACCGCACTTGCCGAAGTCCTGCCGCTGTCCCCGCAGCTCCCTTCCCGTTCGCCGCTGCCGGGCGACAAGGACCTCTCGCCACGCCTCACGGCCCTGGCGATTGTCCCGGCTGCCGGCGAGCTGATCAGCCTGGTGGGAACGATTGACCAGTCACCGGTACTCAGCGACACACAGAACCGCCACCTGATGCGCGGCGGAACGGTTCTCTCCGCGCAGGCCAACGGCGATGAAACAACCGACCTGCTGCTGGTGCGCCAGCTCGACGCCAACGATCCGGCCAGGGGGCAACTGGTGGGCAAGATCCAACCCGGATTCCTCTGGAATGTCGAGGATACACTGTCGGCCTCCACTGCAATGATCGCGCTCAGCCCCTCTGGTACAGTGGTTTACCGCTCGGGTGGCCTCCCGGCGCCGCCTCTGTCGACCCTGAAAACGCAGCTCGCGACGTCGACCACCGGCCACTTCGCCTGGGATAGCGCGGCAACAACCTATCTCGCGAGCTACTGGTCGCTTTTCACGGAAGCCGAATTTGCCTTCCCGTATCTGGCGATTGTGGTCAGTCAGTCGGAAACCGACGCGTTGGCACCGATCGTCAATTTCAGAACGGTCTATGTCCCTGCCCTGATCCTGGTCGTGCTGAGTGTTTCGTTCGTTGCCGCCACCCAGATTCGCCGCAAACTGGCGCCCCTGGTAACACTCAGGAATGCCACCCAACGCATCGCCAGCGGCGACTTCAGTGGCCGCGTCAGCCTGGCCGGTGATGACGAGTTTACTCAGCTCGGTGATGCGTTCAACGCGATGGCGGACAGGCTGGGCAAGCAGTTCACCAGCCTGTCGACCATGGCGGAGATCGACCGGATGATTCTTTCCTCGTTCGATACGCGCTACATTATTGCCACAGTGTTGGGTCGTGGCGGTGACCTCACGCCCTGCTCGGTGGCAGCCATGCTCGAACTCAATGATGCGCATACCGGCGCTGGCTATGTGTCCATACGCATCAACGGTCCGCAGGCGGAGATAAGCCGGGAACGCGCGCAACTGCTCTCCGATGACATCCGGACGCTGAACGATAATCCTCACAGCCTGCTGATCACGTCCGACCAGCCCTGGCCCGCTTATCTTGCACCGCTGCACGTGGCCGGTGCCCGCAGCCTGCTGCTGCTGCCCGTGTTCATCCAGCAGCAGCTCGCTGCGGTAATGATTTTCGGGTTCGCTGAAGCGTGCGAGTCCTGCGAACGGGAATCGGGCCCGCTGCGCAAGTTTGCCGATCACGTTGCCGTCGCCCTGTCCAACGCCGGCTGGGAGGAGCGCCTGTACCATCAGGCCCACTACGACACCCTCACCAATCTGCCCAACCGCGCTCTGCTGAAGGACCGTCTGGAACAGGCCATCGCGCGTGCGCGCAGGAACGGTGCCTATGTCGGCGTCGCTTTTCTCGATCTCGACCGTTTCAAACTGGTGAACGATTCCCTCGGTCACAGCACCGGCGACCTGCTGTTGAAGGAGACCGCCAGGCTGCTGCTCGGCAGCGTACGGAGTGTCGACACCGTGGTGCGCTTCGGCGGCGATGAGTTCGTCATTATCATTCCCGATATCGAACGCGACCAGGATATCGTTTTTGAGCTTGGCGCCATCGCTGACAAGCTTCTCGACAGCACTCGCCAGGAACTCGTGCTCGGCAGCCGGCGTGTGCATACGGAACTGAGCATAGGCATTGCCATGTATCCGAGAGACGGCGAGACACCGGACGATCTGGTGAAGAATGCCGACACGGCCATGTACCATGCCAAGGAACAGGGTCGCGGCAACTACCAGTTCTTTTCCGCGGAACTGAATGCCGCCGCATCCAGCCGCCTGAGCCTGGAACACGAACTGCACCGCGCACTGAAGAACCAGGAATTCGTGCTCTACTATCAGGCCAAGGTCGACGGCACCAGCGGCAGGCTGATCGGCGCCGAGGCGCTGCTGCGCTGGCGGCACGCCGAAAGAGGGATGGTTTTACCCGGCGAGTTCATCGGGGTCGCCGAGGAAACCGGCCAGATTCAGGACATCGGCGAGTGGGCTGCACGCACGGCGTGCCAGCAGATCAGGGCCTGGCAGGAGGCGGGCCTCCCGGCTATTCGCGTCGCGGTCAATGTGTCACCACGCCAGTTCTGGGAAGGCGACCTGGCGGCGCGCGTGGGTCAGATACTCGCGTCCGCCCGGCTGGGTCCCGAGGCACTCGAGCTGGAGGTCACCGAAGGCATGGTGATGGATGACCGGAACGACTCCATCGAGACCTTGAAGCGACTGAGCGCCATGGGCATACGTCTGCTGATCGACGACTTTGGTACCGGTTACTCCTCACTGAGTTATTTGCGGAGGCTGCCGATTCACGCACTCAAGATCGATCAATCCTTCGTGCGGGACATGCTGAATGACCCGGATGCCCAGGCCATCGTATCCGCCACCATCGTGCTGGGACACAGACTGGGGCTGGACGTGATTGCCGAAGGCGTGGAGACTCACGGCCAGAGACGGCTGCTGCAAAGATGGGGCTGTGATGAGCTGCAAGGCTATCTGATCAGCAAACCAGTCGACGCAGATGCGTTCACACGGCTCCTGAGACAGCACCAGGAGCAAGCCTTATCCGAAGACGCATCCCGCGATACACGCCTCAGCCTGTCACCGAACCGTACCTGACAGCGCCAGCGGCTATCAGCCCTCGCCGGCATCCGGCGATGCGCCCCCGCCTGCGAGGATGCCGGCTTCCAGCACCGGCTGGATCCAGTAACGCAGCTGCGCGCCCGCAAATGCGTCCGCCAGCTGCTCGCAGAGGCGGTGCGCCTCCCCGATCGAGGTCTGGATGTGGAACAGCAGCTTGTTTTGTCGACCGGTAACCTGCTCGGCCACATTGAAGTGAGTCGGATCGATCCCATGCCACTCGACCGGTATGCTGCTGAACACCATGTCCTCCGAATAATTCAGCAGCCAGTCTATGAGGGTGCTGCGCACCCCGGTGTCGGCAAGGATTGCCAGCAGGCACAGTTGCGTGTCAGGCGGCATGACGGACATCCCCATAACGTCGGTACAGGATCGGCAGCAGGATCAGGGTCAGAAGCGTGGAACTGATCAAGCCGCCGATGACAACGATGGCCAGCGGTTTCTGGATCTCGGAGCCGGGTCCGCTGGCGAACAGCAGCGGCACCAGTCCGAAGGCGGCAATGCTGGCCGTCATCAGCACCGGCCGCAGGCGGCGCCTTGCCCCCTCCCTGATCACCTCGTCCAGAGAGTGCCCAAGGCTGTGCAGCTGGTTGAAATAGGTGACCATGACCACACCGTTGAGCACGGCGATCCCGAGCAAGGCGATAAAACCCACCGATGCCGGAACGGAGACGTATTCGCCCGACAACCACAGGGCGAAGACACCGCCAATCATCGCAAACGGTATATTCAGAAGTACAATGAGCGCCTGGTGCAGCGAGCGGAATGTCGAGAACAACAACAGGAATATCAGCCCGATGGCGACCGGCACCACCAGCGCAAGGCGCTGCGCGGCACGTTGCTGATTCTCGAACTGCCCGCCCCACTCCAGATAGTAGCCGGTCGGCAGTTCGACCCGCTCCTGGACGCGCTGGCGCGCCTCGTTGACAAAACCCACCAGATCCCGTTCCCGCACATTGCTGATGACGACACTCATCCGGTTGCCCTGCTCCCGCCCGACCTGTACCGGCCCTTCGACGCGGCTCACCCGGGCAACCGTGGCAAGCGGGACCAGGCGGCCATCGGGCAGCGTCAGCATGAGATTGGCAAACTTCTCGGGGGAGGTGCGCACATCGGCCGCCCCGCGCAGCAACAGTGGCCGGCGTCGCCCACCCTCGTAGATCGTGCCCACCTGCTGACCTTCGAGCTGACTGCGCAGCAATGCCGCCAGGCGGTCCACCTCGAAGCCCAGGCGACCGGCGGCGAGTCGGTCGATCGCGACCGTCAGATATTGCACACCCTCGTTGCGTGTGTAGTAGACGTCCTCGGCACCCGGTATGTCACGCAGGACCGCCGCGATCTCATCGGCCTTCTGGTTGAGAGTTGCCAGATCGGCACCAAATACCTTGACGGCGACATCCCCGCGCACGCCGGTCAACATTTCGGAAACCCGCATTTCAATCGGCTGCGTAAACGCATAGGCCACGCCCGGGAAGCTGTCCATGACCTTGCGTATCTCGTCAACCAGCCAGTTTTTTTCGGGCACGCGCCATTCGTCTCTGGGTTTGAGGACCAGAAAGGTGTCCGTCTGATTGAGGCCCATCGGGTCCATGCCGATCTCGTCCGCCCCGGTACGCGCCACCGCGCTTATCACCTCCGGGACATGCTCGAAGAGCTGGCGTTGCACGCGAAGATCGATACCGAGCGATTCGGTGAGACTGATGGTGGGCAGTTTTTCCAACTGCACGATGGTATTGCCCTCATCCATGGTCGGCATGAATGCCTTGCCGATCTGCGTGAAGGCCAGGCCCGTGGCACCCAGGGCCAGCAGCGCGGCGCCGATAATGACGCGCTCATGCGCGAGCGACCAGTCGAGTGCCGGTCGATACAGCTTGTGCATCAGCCGAACCAGCCAGGGATCCTCGTGGCCAATTTTGCGAATCAGGAAAGAGGCGAGTACCGGGATCACGGTCAGCGACAGAACCAGCGAGGCGCTGAGTGCGAACACGATGGTAAGGGCGACCGGAATAAAGAGTTTGCCCTCCAGTCCCTGCAGGGTCAGCAGCGGCAGAAACACAATGATGATGATCAGAATCCCCGAAGTGACCGGCAGCGACACCTCGCGAACGGCCCGGTAGATGATATGCAGGCGCGGCAGGCGGCTGGCGCCCGCCATGGCGAGCTGTGCAACAACATTCTCGACCACCACCACGGCCGCATCCACCAGCATGCCAATGGCGATGGCGAGCCCGCCGAGGCTCATGAGGTTGGCCGACATACCGAACTGGCGCATGAGGATGAACGTCGACAAGGCGGCGAGCGGCAGAATCAGGGCCACGGTCAGCGCCGCACGCAGGTCTCCCAGCATGAGTACCAGCAGGATCACCACCAGCACAATTGCTTCCTCGAGCGCGCGGGTGACGGTACCGACGGCGCGATCGACCAGCTTGCTGCGATCGTAGAATACGTCAATCGTGACACCTTCCGGCAACGCCGCCTGCAGGCCGGCCAGTTTCGCCCGGACTCCCTCGACAACCTCCCTGGCGTTGGCCCCGCGCAGCCCCAGCACCAGCGCCTGCACCGCCTCACCCCGGCCGTCTCGGGTGACGGCCCCGTAGCGGGTCAACGCACCCAGGCGCACATCCGCCACATCGCCAACGCGCACCGGAATCCCCTGGCTGTCCCTCACCACAATAGCGCCTACGTCATCGAGCGTGCCGATCTGCCCTTCGGCGCGCACCAGCAGGGTTTCCTCACCCTGCACCAGCCGGCCGGCACCGTCATTCCGGTTGTTCATCTCCAGGGCCGTGCGCAGCGTCTCGACGCTGACGCCGCGCGCGTTCATGCGCGCGTTATCGGGGATGACCTCGAAACTTTCCACCAGGCCGCCGAGCGCGTTGACATCCGCGACACCGGGTACGGTACGCAGCGCAGGGCGGATCACCCAGTCGAGCAGGCTGCGGCGTTCCATCAGCGTCAGGGCACCGCCCTCGATGGTGAACATGAACATCTCGCCCAGCGGTGTGGTGGCGGGAGCAATGCCGCCGCTGACATCCGGCGGGAGGCTGTCACGGATGGCGGCCAGGCGCTCGGCCACCTGCTGGCGCGCCCAGTAGATATCCGTCCCGTCAGCGAAATCGACGGTAATGTCGGTAAGTCCGTACTTGGCCATGGAACGCAGCATGACCTGGCGCGGGATGCCGAGCATCTCGACTTCGACAGGCGCGGTAATCCGGGTTTCGACCTCTTCGGGCGTCATGCCCGGCACCTTCATGACGATCTTGACCTGCGGCGAGGAGACGTCGGGAAACGCATCGATGGGCAACTGCTGGAAGGCAACGATGCCGCCCCCCACCAGAAGCGCCACCAGCAGCAGCATGAATACCCGCTGCGTCAGCGCAAACTGGATCAGTCGGCCGAGGATCATTGCGCATCGCCCCCGAGTCCGATCCAGGAGGCCTTGACGGCCGCCAGACCGGAGACGGCGACAGATTCCCCTTCCCTTATGTGGCCGGTTACGATGGCGTAGCCCTGGTCATGACCGGCTACGTTCACGCGGATAGCCGCAAATCCGTAGGGGGCCTGCACGAATACGACACTGAGCTCGCTGGTCTGTACCACCGCGCTGGCCGGTACGCGGTAGAGCTGTTCCGGACTGCCCAGTTTCAGGCGCACCTGGACGTACTGACCGGGGCGCAGGCATTCCTGTGCCTTGCGTACCTCTGCCCGCACCAGCACCGTCTGGCTGTCGGGATCGACATCACGTCCGATCAGCTCGACGACCGCCTCGCCCTGTGGACAGGGCAGCTCGACGGCGGCCCCCGGCCGCACCCCCGTCACCCGGTCCAGAGGCACCTGGATTTCCAGCCACAGAGGCTCCAGTTGTGCCAGCCGGTACAGGGGGTCGGAACCGTTCACCCGCTGGCCAACCACCGCCATCCCTTTCAGCACGACGCCGGCAATCGGCGCATACACCGAGAGTTCGCTTGACAGCTCGCGGGTGCGCTCCAGCGTTTCGATCGCGGCGTCATCCATACCGGCAAGGCGCAGCGCCTGACGCCGTTCGTCCAGTGTCGCCGCCATCCGCTCGTGATTGCTGCGGGTTTCCAGGTAGCGGCGTTCCGCCACAATTCCTTCCTTGAACAACTGCCTGTCGCGGTTGAGATCTGTTGCGGCAAGCTTCTCTTCGGTCTTGGCCTGCAGAAACTCGCGCTGCAGCACGATGACCGCCGGACTTTGGATGACTGCCAGCACGTCCCCCTGCGTCACTTCGTCGCCCGCACCCGCCTTCAGGCCGGTCACCAGCCCTTCCGAGGGCGTGCTCACCACGCGTTCCTGGCGCGGCGGGATAACCACGCGCCCCGGCAGCTGGTCGGTCGCGAACGAGGTCGCGGGTTCCACAGGCGCCACGGTGATTCCCAGGTGGTCCATCTGCTCGGGTGTTATCGGAATCTCGTGCGAGGCATTTCCCGCAAGGCTCCAGCCGAGCAGCCCCAGCCCCAGGACAATGGCGACCCTGTTCATGGCAATACCCCTAGCGCCTGGTTGTAGCGCGCAACCGCCTGTTGACGCATGATACTCAGCTCCTTTTCCTGACGCTCAGCGGCAAAAGCCAGTCCCTGCACGCGCAGCAGTCCCACGAGGTCGGTCTCGCCCCGATCGAATGCGATCTGTGCCAGGCGCAGGTTTTCCTGTGCCAGTGCGTTCTGCTCCTGGGCGACACCCAGCTGTGCCTGGGCCGACTCAAGCGCCTGTTGCGCCTCCTCCAGCGCCAGCACCAGGCGGCGATGGCGGTCGTCGTACTCGGCCTGTGCCTCTGCCCTGGCACGTTCCGCAGCGCTGATCGCGGTGCGCTTGTGGGCGGTCACGCCGATCGGCAGGCTGAGACTCAGTCCCAGCCGGTTATCAAAGTCGCTGTCAGAGTCACCGCGCTCGCCGGTGGCGCCGACGAAAAGCACGGGCGCCCCCGCGCCGGCACGCCGGGTCGCCACGACCTGCGCCCGGGCCTGATTGACACCGGCGCCCGCCTCGGCAAGCTGGGGATGGGCCTCGGGGACCGCTGTCAACGCGGAGCGGGTTTCACCCTGACGCGGCGGCAGCCGGCTGAGACCCGTGTACGAGACATAACGGCGCCTGGCATTTTCCAGATCGGTTTGGGCGCGCAGATAGGCGGCGCGCTTGCTGAGGGTGGCATCCCGCGCAAGCAGGAGATCCATCTTGGCCAGCTCGCCGAGCTCGACACGGCGTTGCACGTTCCGCTCCAGGGACACCGCGGTGTCCCATTCCTTCTTCGCCAGCTCGACGTTGTTGTGCATGCGCTCGGCATCCCATATGCGTTCCCGCACCTCGCCGGCCACCGCCAGCATCAGTACGCTCGCTTGTTGCTCAACCACACTGGCGGCCCGTCTGGCGAGCTCCTGCTCGGCGCGCCGTTGCCCGGGTTTCCACAGCGGCAGCGACATCCCCGCCTCCCACTCGCGATAACCGTCCTGGCTTCCCACCTGGTCAGTCCGGTAACCGGTATCGAGCGAGGGGCTGTCGGCAATCAGGCTGTCGGAACGGCGCGTGAGCGCGTCCGCCTCGCCGGCCTGTGCATCCAGCGTCTGGCGTTGCGGCAAGCGGGCGTAAGCGGACGCCACCACCTCTTGCAGGGTCGGCGGCGGCCCGTCCTCGCCGGCCGCCATTGCGATGTCCGCACAGGCCATCAGCACGGCAAAGATCATGCGCGCCAACAGGCGTGTTCCCCGTCTAGCAGGCTGTTGAAGAACCCTCATGCGGCACAATACGGCGTTACAAATCGGCTCAAAATGCGGGGCCGCGAAGCGGGAAACTGGCGTGTACACTGCGCTTTTTCGTTGATTTGTGCCTTGTCTTGCACTCGTCTGAGACTTTTTCAACAGCCTGCCAGGTATCTCTCTTGCTTTATACGGGCGGATCATCGGGGGCCTCGGTATGCGTTCCGTGACAGGACCAGACAGCTTGGCAGCCTTTCCCTGTCACGTTTCCAGGCATCATTCTAGCCGCTTTTTCAGCCTGATAATGACCGATAGCATGGCCACGGAAAAACACGGAAAGAACGACTACCCATTAGAAATTTTTCCGTGTCCTTCCGTGGCCATGAACAAAAAAATGCTGGCACTCAGCTCAATTTGTCAGCTTCCGTTATCATCAGGCTGGACGCTTGTGTGTCGCACAGCTTACACGCGTAACACTGACAAGACCCTGACAATCCAGATGGCCCGGCCCGGCGCAGCCCTCAGCAACCAGGGCGTCGGTATCCGGAATTTCGCAAGCCTCACGCCTCACGCCTCACGCCTCACCCCTGACTCCTGCCTCCTGCCTCCTGCCTCCTGCCTCCTGTATTCTGTATTCTGTATTCTGTATTCTGTATTCTGCATTCTGTATTCTGGATTCTGCCTTACGGATCCGAACTGCC
>Ga0209536_100016716_pt1 | contig 10423 bp, 11 predicted proteins | sample DeeMarSeWOR28_12_FD_187461 | JGI IMG/M metagenome (GOLD analysis project Ga0209536, IMG submission 187461) | Marine sediment microbial communities from White Oak River estuary, North Carolina - WOR-2-8_12 (SPAdes) (version 2) | ecosystem: Environmental > Aquatic > Marine > Intertidal zone >... | reverse complement strand
GGTAGTTGATGAGTTGTGGTACGTCAGCATGGGCAAGCGCCGCCATAGTGGACAAGACAACCGCCAGAAGTATAATGCGGTGGATTCTTGAACTAGCCATGTCATCCTCCGATATGTGTTGGCGATGATCTTTGCCGGTTTATTGCTGGCGCTAATGGCTTTTGCGGCTTACCAAATTCTTGATGACGGCCGGCAGGATAGCTGGGCCCATACCCGAAATCCGGAACCGGAACCTCCCGCGCTTCCGCCCGCACCGCAACTAAACGAAGTCTCAGGCAATTTTGAACCGAATCAAACCATAACCGAAGCGCTGCAACTGCAAGGTCTCTCCAATGATTTGATTTACGAGATCGTTGATTCTGCGCGCCCTGTTTACGATCTGGCGAAAGTGGGGGCTCACAAACCCTACTTTCTCTATTTCACCAAAGAGGGCGCCTTCAGGGATTTCCGCTATCCCGTCAACGACGAGCGCTATCTGACCGTTTATCACGATGTGGCAAGGGATCAGATCGTTCCGGTTATGAAAAATTATAAATTCGAGATCCGTACTGCCAATATATCCGCCATCATTGATGATTCCCTTTACATGTCGATTGCGAAAATCGGAGAAAAAGACCAGCTGGTCCATGATCTGGTAGACATTTTCGGCTACGACATCGACTTCAATGTCGACATTCGGAAAGGGGATTCCTTCCGTGCAATGATCGAAAAAAGATATCTGGACGGCCAATTTGTAAAGAATGGCGCGGTGCTGGCTGCGTCAGTTTCCAACAGGGGGAAGGTATTCACGGGATTCCGCTTCGAAGATGAAAACGGCAGGCCCGCCTACTATGCGCCCGACGGCAGAGCTCTCAAGCGATCTTTTCTAAAATCTCCGCTTAAGGTTTATCGCATCACATCGAGATTTTCCTATTCCCGCAGGCACCCGATACTGAAGATAGTGCGGCCCCATCTGGGAGTTGATTATGCAGCCCCGATCGGCACTCCGGTTCAGGCTGTGAGTTCAGGCGTGGTCGTGGCGGCCGGCCGGAATGGTGCGAATGGCAATATGATCCACTTGCGTCACGCAGGCGGCTATGAAACCAAGTACCTCCACCTTTCACGCCTCAGGGTGAAAGTCGGCGATCGTGTGGGGCAGGGCGATATTATTGGAAACGTAGGATCCACGGGGCTTTCGACCGGACCGCATCTTGATTTCCGGATTTCGCGGCATGGAAAACCGCTTAATCCCACCAAGCTTATATTTCCCCCGGCAAAACCGGTTGCACCCGATAGATTCGAGCAATTTGCGTCACTCCGCGACCAGCTGATGCACGAAGTGCAGATTTTGTACCCCGAATCGCAGCTTGCACAGAAATAGTCTTTTCTCTGTTCTCATTGAAACCGTAAAAATTCTGGATTCCAGGCGTTCTATATTTTGAGATCTGTCCCCCTGATTCCAGCGGAGTTCCAATGAAACTTGCGATCATTATCAATCCCACCGCTGGGGGAGGCAAAGCCTGTCAGTCCCTCCTGCGCTATGTTGAGCAATGGCCCCATCCAGAATGGGAGGTTGAGATACTGACGACAAAACCGGGCAAGCATGCGGGATTGCTTGCCCGGGATTTGATCCATCATCCGCCCGATCTTCTTGCCGTGTGCGGCGGTGACGGATCACTCAATGAGGTGGCTTCCTTTATCCCGGAAGCGCCGTTTCCTGTGGCTGTTCTGCCCGCCGGTACCGCCAATGTACTTGCCCGGGAATTGGATTTGCCACTCAATCCGATCAAGGCTTTACGGATTGCGCTGGAAAAAACCACACGTCGAGTCGATTTGGGCGAACTGAAAGGCGAATCTGAACGCCGCTTTCTTTTTGTGGCAGGGATTGGCTATGATGCGTATGTAGCCTCCAGAGTAGAGCCGAAGCTGAAGCAAAAACTTGGTAAAGGCGCATTTGTGATTGAGGCTATCCGGGGATTTCGGGATTATGCTTTTCCCGAATTCGAGGTTATAGCCGATACGGGTGCTTTTAGGGCCACGAGCTGTCTTGTATGCAACGCCAAAAGCTACGGCGGCGGGCTGGTCTTCTGCCCCAAGGCCGATATGCGAGATGGAGTGTTGGACATTATGGTCATTGAAGGCAAACCCGGAATTGATTTGGTTCGCTTTATGGTTTTGGCATGGTTTGGAGCTCCAGCCAATCCCCGATGGATTCATCGCTTCAAAACAAAAACCTTGAGAGTTGAGGGACCCGGAGAGGTCATGATACAGACAGACGGGGAACTTGCCGGAAGGCTCCCGGTCGATATTGGCCTTGCACCTCTGGCTTTCCCCCTGGTCGTTCCCTGATCCCCGAAAGGATATTGAAGAAGTAAGCCATGTTTCAGGTTGCCATTGTGGGTCGACCCAATGTTGGAAAATCCACCCTCTTCAACCGGCTGTGTCGAATGCGGAAAGCCATTGTCGGTGACGAGCCGGGGATTACACGCGATCGCGTTTATGGAAAAATGCGATGGAACGGCGGGTCCATAGAAGTCCTCGATACCGGCGGATTGATACCCAATGCGGAGGATGAGATTCCCAGGGGTGTGTTGCTTCAGGTTGAATCGGCCATTTCGGAATCACAGCTCGTGCTTCTTGTAGTAGATGGGAGAGCTGGCATTACAGCGCTTGACGAGCAGCTGCTTCCCATGATGCGCAGAACCGGCAAACCGGTGTTCACTGTTGTGAATAAGATTGATACGCCGGAACTGGAGGTTCACGCCTCATCTTTTTATGAATTCGGAACAGAAGAGGTCTTTCCCGTCTCAGCCGAGCACGGCCGTGGAATCGGAGAACTCGTTGACGCCATCGCCGCCAAGGCTGCTTTGGATATTGACGAAGCTGAAGAGAAGCTTCTGGAGGAGGTCAAAGTCGCCGTGGTCGGGCGTCCAAACGTAGGCAAATCTTCCCTGGTCAATCGCCTTCTGGGTTACGAGCGATCCATTGTAACGGATGTACCGGGAACGACCCGTGATGCCGTGGACACATTGCTTGAGCGCGATGGGGTAAACTACAGGATCATTGATACCGCTGGTATTCGTAGAAAAGGTAAAACAGAAGGCCTGGCTGAAAAAATAAGTGTGGTGATGGCTCAAAGGAGTCTCAGGCAGGCCGACGTGGCCTTGCTTCTGCTCGATGCCGAGGAGGGAGTTACCAAACTGGATGCAAGCATAGGTGGGTATGCGTCGGAATCGGGATGCTCGATCATAATTGTGCTCAATAAATGGGACCTGATAAAGAAGGATTCGCACACGCTGGAGGAATTCCATGAATCGGTACGGCGACGCATGAAATATCTGGCGTATGCTCCGATCCTGACGATATCGGCCCTAACCGGGCAGCGCGCTCTGAAACTTTTTGATCTTATCCGGCAGGCTAATGCAGCCCGGCACCTGAGAATCCCGACGGGAATGCTAAATAACATATTTGTGCCGGACGTGACGGACAAATTTGCATCACAGAATCCACATCAAAAGCTTGGAATACGCTATATTACACAGGTACGCTCTGCGCCTCCCACATTTCTGGTTTTCGTTTCCGGGCGCAAGCCCCTGCATTTTTCAAGCGAAAGGTACCTGGTGAACCGATTAAGGGATCAATTCGGGTTTTTTGCTGCTCCGGTGCGGATTCAGCAGAGGATTCGAAGTTCCAAAATTCCATCCACAAAGACAAAAAGCCATGAATAAAAATGATATCAGCAAAAGGGTGTACGACGCTCATGGAGGAATGTCTTACGCAGAAGCCCAGAAAATTGTAGACTTGATACTTGAGATTATCAAAAAGCGCCTGTCCAATCGGGAGAAGGTGCTTCTCAGCGGCTTCGGCTGTTTCACGGTTATGAAGCGCAAGGAAAAGAAGGGTGTGAATCCCCAAACCGGAGAGAGTGTGGTGATTGCGGGCAGAAATTCCATTAAATTTAAACCTTCGAAGTATTTGAAATCGGTCTAAAGTCCATGCCGTTTGTGCCCAAAAAGCTGTACTACAAAATCGGGGAAGTCTGTGAAATCGTGGGTGTAGAGGCGCATGTCCTGCGCTTTTGGGAAGCGGAGTTTCCTGCCCTGTCTCCGCCCAAAAGCAAATCCGGGCAGCGGACCTACCGCCCCAAAGATATCGAGATTCTTCTGAAGATTCGAAAACTCCTGTATGAGGATGGTTTTACCATCGCGGGTGCGCGCAAAAAGCTGAGTGCGCGCGACTCAGTTCCTTCTGCGGATCAATCCCCTGCGAAATCGGGCTCCGTTGGATCTCCAAAGAAGCCGCTCCGATCAAATGAGAAGCTGCAGGAAGTCAAGACGGAGCTGGAGAACATATTGACTTTGCTGGACCGCGAATGATACTGTCAAAATAAGGTCGGGACGTAGCGCAGCCTGGTAGCGCACACGCTTGGGGTGCGTGTGGTCGGTGGTTCAAATCCACTCGTCCCGACCATTAGTGTTTTTATCGTGAAAGTTATTCTTCTTACCAATGATGATGGGATTGAGGCCGAAGGGCTTGCCGTTCTTGAAGAGACTCTTGCCGGCCTCGCGCATATAATGGTGGTGGCGCCCGATCGGGAACGCAGCGCCGTGAGTCACGGCCTGACCCTCCATTCACCGCTCGCCCTAAATGAAATTAAGCCGGACCACTACATTCTAAACGGGACGCCCGCAGATTGTATGATTTATGCGCTTCGGAAGCTGTTTGTCCAGTTCCCGGATTTGGTCATCTCTGGAATCAATCATGGCGCCAATCTCGGCGACGATATCATGTATTCGGGAACAGTGGCGGCCGCGCGCGAGGCTTGCCGCCATGGCGTGCCTGCTCTGGCGATATCGCAGGCTTATATTGACGGCAAACCCATCCGTTTCAAACAGGGTGCAAAGTTTGTGCGTGAGCTTGTGTCGGCGATACTCGATAAAGGCCTCAGCGGTGAGTTGTGCCTCAATGTCAATATTCCGGTGCGCAAGATAAAGGGAATGAGGATTACGCGGCAGGGTTGTGCGAAAAACATCCCTCACTTTAACGCTTTGGATGATAGTGCGGACTACAATGCTCTTCCGTTCAGCCCGGGAAACGGCCAGAAAGCCGATTTCATGTCCGATCGCCAGGCCATAATCCAAAACTATGTGTCGATAACGCCGTTGCAGCGGGATCAGACCGATTATGCCGCGGCGCAATCGCTGACGGGTGAGGCTTCCGGATTATTTAAGAATCGGGGGAGATAATCATCACCTGAACCTTGATCCGGACTGCAAATTAAGCTAGGATTTGGCGTTCTTTGGCGGGGCGTAGCGCAGCCTGGTAGCGCGTACGGTTCGGGACCGTAAGGTCGGAGGTTCGAATCCTCTCGCCCCGACCACCTCTCTCCCGAAAACTATTCATAATAAACATCTTACGGGTTTGGAAATTTTTAAAATTCGTCACTGAACTTTTCCCGTTCCCTTTTGGAAACAGATAGGGAACAAATTTCCGAAAATTTCCTGTTCCAAAATTTCTGAAGCTTCCCTTTGCGCTTCGGTCGACGTGTGCGTGTATGCGTCTGCCGTCGTGCTGAGGTTTGAATGGCCGAGTAGATTCTGAGCCAGTTTTAGATTACCAGTCCGGTTGTTGATAAGGCTGGCCGCCGAATGGCGAGAGCAATGAAATCCAGCTGGAATTCTAATGAAAATCTTTGGGCCAGTTTAAACTCTTCCGGTCAGTGTGACCGTCTTAATACAGGAAAGGGCAATGGTTACTTCACTGCGATTAATGAAAAAGACAGATCATCCGGAAGAGGAGCTAATACTGCAGGCAAAGGCCGGAAGTCACGAGGCGTTCGAAGTACTTTATCGGAAGCATCTTGGCCATGTCTACAGAATATGCCTGAGGATCCTCTTGGATCGATCCAGGGCTGAAGATGTAACCCAGAAAATATTCATACATGCCTGGATGAAGCTGCAATCCTTCCGCGGTGAGAGCAGGTTTTCCTCATGGTTGTATCGGCTCTCAGTGAATATGGTTCTCGATGATCTGAAACTGATCAGGGGGAAGAAGCATCCGAGCATTCGGAATGAACGGACAGAGCTCGTCGATGCATCCTCTTATAATCCTTCCCACAATCTTCGAATAGACCTCAACAATGCGATCGATTCGCTCCCGCGGCAGGCCCGCATTGTTTTTGTTATGCACGACATCGCAGGATTTACCCACGAGGAGATCGCCGAAACGATGAAGGTGGCTCCAGGAACATGCAAAGCCCAGCTCAGCCGGGCGAGAAAGATTTTAAGAGAGGTGCTCAAATGATGAATTGTCAGATGTTTGACACCATGATTGATGACTTTGTTGATTCTACTCTATCACCCGCTGATCGCGAGAGAATGGAAGAACACCTTCAGAAATGCAGCAATTGCCGCAGGGAATTGGAGAATCTGCAAACCTTACTGGCTCATTCCGCGGACTTAAGTGAGTACCCCCAACGAGATTTGTGGCCCCAGATTGAAGCCGGAATGAATGAAGCCAGCGTTTTGCGGACTACGCCTGACGATCAAACTGCCGGTTCAGCTTTCGCCATGCGCGCCTTCCGATTGACTTGGCGTTTAGCTGCCGTTGCAATCCTGGGAACAATGATTCTTCTGGCTGCAACGTATTTTTGGAACCGCCCCTCAGCACCGGTATCTGGAACGTCTAAGGGGATTACTGATGTTACCGGATCTAATGGGAATCCTAAGCCTAGCGGCTCACAAGACAACAATAGCTTGGGAACAGATCTAAATTCGCGTCAATCAGAGCCAAATGAATCCCAGCCCGGCGTGCCTGAGGGCAATTATGTGGAGGCATGTCAGTGCGGACCCTCCCGGGAAATTTCCGAACTCATTGATAAAGGATCTATCGTCGACGAAAACCTGCAAGGTATGCGCGCAAGGGAGGCCGTAGCTGAGCAACTCTATACTCTCGCTGAGGAGAATTCAGACGATTTCTTTCTACATAAGGCTTCGCTTGAGCATCATTCCTTGTTCCCGTTGCCTGCAGCCTCATCCACCGCAACTAGACGATATTTCTCGAGATTGGTTCAACGCCCCAACGATCCGGTCTGGACTTACTTGTATGCCTCCAGCTTGTTCGGGAAAGATACCCCGGAGATGATACGGCTGATGCGGCAACTGGCAACACAGCACCCGTCATTTCCCTGGCCCTACCTAAGCCTGGCGAAGGTTTATGGGCTCTTTAGCTATGCCGATGAAGTCGAGGCCCGATCGTACCTGCAAGCTTTCATGAAGCTTTGCCCCGCAAGCCCCGAGCCTCTGCCGATACTGGTTGCATTCAAAGATTCGGATTTTTTAGCGGACACAGTCCGCCGCATGCGCCTCAATCTCGCAACGCGCTCCGAAGTCCATTCAATGCTGCTTTATCTGCATCTGTGGTCTTTGGAAACGAGGAGTGATGCAACCGGCGAGGAGTTTTCGAAAATTCAACAGCGAATACGGGAGGATCTTGAGCGACTGGAGGGCGTTGAATCCGATCGTCGGGAGCAATTGGCCGAAGTCATTCGAAGCGGATATCGTCAAATTGGGGATTTAGATACATTCAGGGAATTATTCGAGAAGGATACGAGCTGGAGCGGTCGTTGGGGAGCTGTAATGCTCGAAATGCGCGAATGGAACAAAGAAAATCCTGTTCCACCGGTTGATGCATCTGCTGAAAGGAAGACTACCTATTGGGAAAACCGACTTCGGATGAGCGAATCGTTGATTGACACAATGCCCGAAAGCCCTTCTCTTTGGATGATCAAACTCGAATCATTGGTCGAACTCAAAAACCATCCTCAAAGCGAGTTCCTGGAGGCGGCATCCAATGTGCTTGCACTCGAACGGGAGGGAGCAGAAACACCGGAACGCGGCACTCATTTAAGCTGGAAATCAAATATTCTGAAACTGACGTTGCTTTGTGCAAAACAGGGGCTTTTCTTGGATCAGCTTCCAGCTCTGATCAGAGAAGGATACACCGCAGCCGAGAGACGCAACTATGAAAACTCAACTGACCTTTCGAGAAACCCGCAGTGGATATCCTTGATGTCCCGTTTCAACGTATGGCTGGAAGCGAACGATGCTTGGCATTCATTGGCCGACGCGTATCTGCGCGTCGGGAAATTGGATGAAGCTAGCGCCGCTTTAGACAGCATGGATGCCGGCCTGAGAGAATTCAAAATACTGCTGGAGCAAGCACGGGCCAATGCCGGGCCGGGCGATGGCGTCGTTGTTGAAGCCCAGCGCAAATCAATGGCTGATAATCTGGCCAAATTAGAAGAACGATACGCCGCTGCACAAGCCAGTGTAGGGCGAGCGGCAAGGAAGTAATTGCAGTCAACCTGAACAAATGGGAGAGGTTATGGGACATTCAATTTTGTTTCTGTATTTGCTGATTGCTCCATGTATTTTGACTTCGGCAGCTGCTATACCTGACTTTAGCGGCACTTGGCTTCGAGATGTTGAGAGCAGCGATGCCATGGCAACACTTATAGGTGACGAAATAACGCCGGTATCCGCAGATCTTGTAATCAAGCACGAGGACGGGAGGATTGATATAGAGACACGATGGACCCACAAGGCTCCTACTGCTAAAACCTACATTCTCAATGATGCGGAAAATAACTTGTATGATGATCAGGGCAATCCAATCACATATGTCACTTCCTGGGACGGGCAAAAGCTGATCATTGATGAAAAAATAGAGGCGAATACCCCATTTGGCTACACTGAGATCATCCAAAGATCCGAATGGTCTTTGTCTGATGATGGAGCCACGCTTACAATTCTGCAAATGAGTAACGGTCCAACCGGTTCATCTGCAGATCGAAAACAGGTTTATCATCGATAGAAAAAGCCAACAGGTAGAACGGGTCAGCGCTAACAAAGGTTTATTTGAATTTCACCCTTGATCCTTACCATGGCATACGGAATAAACAGTTATTGCAAGGATGTGCCTGGTGATCAGGCAAGCAATGAAAAGCTTTTGTCTTCTTTAAGCGGCCCGGGTGCGTTTAGGCTTTGTGATGGGGGCTAAGCTTAGCTTCAGACCAAATGGTTTAAGGAGGCGGTTTATTGTTGCCTGTGTCGGATTGTGCCGCGGATTAATGGCCCGCAGGAGGTTCGGGCTCTCCATGCCGATTTTTTCAGCGAACTCCTTTACTCCCATGGCCCGAATTACTTTTCCGAGCGCCTGCTGTAAGGGGACGCCCTCTTACACAGCGGCCAGGAGAAACTCTCGGGCGAATTGCGAATTTTGCAAATCCTTCGCCAATCCTTCATTCCAATCTTTAGTGCGGCCTGCCATACCACCTGCAATAATCATCATATATGATAATAAATATCAACTCTTGGTTTTGGGAACAAAACGAGGAACAAATTGGGAACAGAATGCCTCCAATGCCGCCTAAAACCCCGTACTAGCATCCCCGTAAGTTATTGAAAGGCAAAGACGGGCAAAGTTAGAGATCATTTCGGAACCGTAAGGTCGGAGGTTCGAATCTTCTCGCCCCGACCATCTATCTCCCGATAACTATTCATATTAAACATCTTACGAGTTTGGGAATTTTTATAATTCGTCGCTGAACTGTTCCTGTTCCCTTTTGGGAACAATCCTTTACGGGGCGATGGCGCATCCGAAGGTGCATGAAAATGAAATCCCAAGCCTCAACAACCCAAAACGCCACGGATTTCACTGATTTTCACTGAATATTTATTTTGAAATCTGTGTTTAATCTGTGAAATCCGTGGCGTTTTTTAATTTCGAAGCAGTCCCTTATCTGCCTTCGCTTTGGCAAGCTTTGGAACACCCTGCATTGCACGAAAATGTCTTCATCCGTCAGCGTGCTTTTAACGCTGAACGCTGAACGGCTTTTTCGAAGCAGCAGCCGGCTATTTTTTCGCTTCTGCCGCAATTTCCTTTTTATATTTGTCTATCGGACCCGTCGCGAGATACCAGATCGGCCTCTCGATGTTCCTGAAATATATCGGCGCATGCTTCAATCCTGCCGGGATGAAAACGGCACAACTTTTTGTAAGCATGTGCTTTTCTCCGCCAATCCATAGCTCCACCTCGCCGCCCAGATCATTGGGATCCTCGGGATTTGTGCCGAGAAACACCAGGTATTCGTCGAAATCATGATCGTGTTCCTCAGCAGGACTGCCCTTACCGGTGATCTTTTTCCACCATGCGGCCATGAAGTAGTAGGCTCCGGGGATTACCTCCTCATCGATATAAAGAGGAAATTTCACATGTTCTTCCCTGCGTTTGGCTTCTTCAGGTGTTTCCGGAGGACCGAATCCTTCTTTCGGTCTTTCTAGGATGTATTTTGCATACTTTGATTCAGACATAAAGCCAATCTCCTATTGCTGAGTTTTTAGATTTCACTGAAACTCCAAACGAAAGTCTTGTCCGCGGTCAC
>Ga0209536_100016714_pt1 | contig 10424 bp, 3 predicted proteins | sample DeeMarSeWOR28_12_FD_187461 | JGI IMG/M metagenome (GOLD analysis project Ga0209536, IMG submission 187461) | Marine sediment microbial communities from White Oak River estuary, North Carolina - WOR-2-8_12 (SPAdes) (version 2) | ecosystem: Environmental > Aquatic > Marine > Intertidal zone >... | reverse complement strand
GAGGTGGAAGTGAAAGTTGCCACTGGTGTTGGATCTTCATCCAGATATACATTTACATCCTGTCCGGATTTTGTAAACCTGTAGATCGTCCACTCCGAAGCATTGTGACCAAGTACGTCAGCACCGGAACCACCGGAAGCTATATTATATGTTCCATCAGTTAGTACTCTCAAACTAAACCTACCTGCCGTGCTATTACGCATGTCCATATCAAACAGCAGGTTCTTATTAGCTACATCCACTGATTTGGCCTTAATCACAATGGTTAAATTCTCAGCAGTAGTAGGCTGACGCCATTGGTTGTTATCAGCGACATCAGTTGTCGTCATCTGAAGTAAATTATTGCCAGCATCTTCCGGATCTACCACAATTTGATTGGTAAATGCACCACTTTGTTGCGTAACTTCGAACACGGGATCAAAGGAAAGTGGATCCACATCTGCAGTATATACCGTCCACGACTGGGCGTTAACCAAGCTACTAGTAATCAGAATCAGCAAGACGGAAAAAATTGTATTTAGATTTTTCATTCTTTTAAACTTTTAAATTAAAAATAGCTTTAAAACCACCACCTGGGATCGCCCACCTGGTTATCGATCAGATTTTGGTTGGTAATGGTAAAGTCTCCATTTTCAGGATTTTCAAAACCCGGATCTTCCTCTGTAGCATCCACTTCAGCGGGATCTGTATATTGACCTTCAAATAGACCTATGACATTGTAGTAAGCATTATTGTCATAATCTGTGACTACTTCGGGGCTTATATCACCAGCTAATGACCAATTTCCTCGTAAGGTTCCATTGTCATCAACTCCAGTTTCGACAAACAAACAACTGCTAACCTCAAGGGTACCACCTCCTCCGGACATCCTGAAGAACCCTCTATTATTACCACTAGCAACAATACATACTCTGTAGAAAGTACAGTTTCTGAAAACTACATCAGCTATAACTTGCATTCTAAGCAATGAGCGTACGCCATTAGCTATAGTTGAGTTAGTTACTGTGAGAGAGCCTACAACTCCACCGCGGAAGTCAAAGCCATCTCCACCACTACCGGCAATTTCATGTATATAAGCGTCAGTAATACTTATATCTCCATAAGTTCCTCCACTATTGTTATAAATAATATTGTTGTTATAACCGCTGATCTCGCAACCTTCAATCTGAAGAACTCCGATGTTACAAGTAGCGGCCGAAGCATTGAAGAACTGAGAGTATGCATTATTATCACCATTGAAATGGATATTCTTAACAGAAAATGAAGCCACAGTAACATCACACTGAAAACGACCAACAACTATCGGAATATCATTTATCTTTTGACCTTCCAATGCAATAGACTGACTAAGCGTATAATCGCCCAAATTGTAAGTACCCGGTGCTAACACGAGTGTCGCTCCTTCAGCAGCAGCATCCATAGCTGATGCCAAATCATCAAGAGGAGTTAAATCAGCCTGCTTGATGGTTGAAAATGTTGTTGTACCCCTTCTGTTAGTACCATTATATATGGTGACTGTATAGTCCGTAGCACCTGTCAGTCCTTTGATAGTTGCTTCACCGGCAGCCTTTTCTGCTGCGGAGATTGGTCTAATTATATTACCGGGCACAATTAAGAAGCTACTCACTTCCTTACCTGCCATCCAAAAAACGGTAGCATAGGTATCTTCTGCTATTTCTGAACCAACAAGAAAAATCTGCTCCGGGTTGGTCCTCTCTGTAACAGTCGCCCATGTTGATTCGGGCTTCCCACCAATAATGGCTTTAACGCGTGCCGAGTATCTCGTATCTCCTGCCAAAGATTGAGCAGTGTAAGTCATGGTTCCACTCAATGGAATATCATCTATCACATCTGAAATGATTGGATCACCTTCAAATTGCAGGCTATCCTGGAAAATCTCAAGGATATATTCATCCATATCTCCATTGGCCGTCCACCTCAATTCCAGGTCTACCTGATTTCGAACCCGGGCTTCCAATCCAACCGGAGCAAAAGGTCTTGCCGTATCTATCTCGGCAATCAAGGGATCAATATCGTCCTTGCATCCATTCACTACAAAAGTTAGTAAACCACCAAGGAGTACAATTATATATTTTTTTATACTATTCTTCATCTCTAAAAAATTTTAGTAACCATAATCATTTACTAACTGGCCATTGCTTCCATCGATAAATACCTGCCAAATTGGCCAATACTGGTGTGCGTTTGGATCGGCATCGTACATGCTTTCGATTTTATTATCCTCCAATTGCCCAGGAACAGCCCAGTCCATAACATCTGTGAATTCTGCAGATTTATCTTCTGTTTCTCCTCGTTCCAGTCCGTAGAATTCCAATGTTTCTCCATCGCTACCTAGACGGTAGTACAGGGTTTGAGGTACATCAGCATAATCACCTGCATTGTTGCGGAGGTCATACATTTTGGCTTTGGCTTCATCCAGTTTGACTTTTAGCAAATTCCATCGGATAAGTGCCTGCTTACGTTGCATTTCTCCACAAAATTCCAGCTTATGTTCTTCTATGATCGCATCGAAAAGAGCTGTACCGGACAATCCGTCTATATAGCCATCTACTTTTGATGACCAATCCGCTTCATTGAATGCCCTTCTGCGAACCTCTTTCAAATATGATTTAGCACTACTTTCATCCCCAAGTTCCAAGGCGGCTTCAGCTGCCATCATCAGGATCTCTGCATATCTCATATACATGAAGTTGGTACCATCATCGTTGGAGGATGTTACATATACATTTTTCCATTCATACCGGAATTTACCAAATGCCCAGGTATCCAGACCAGTTGGTTCCTGTTCGGCAATATCTGTGGCAGGACGCACATCTTTCCATTCATATGGGACACAGGTAATATCACGTCGGACATCTTTGGCATCATAGTCATAAAACAGGTATGGCAGAGGCCCGGCCTGTCCTCCTCTAGGTTGTCCAGTGTACTTATCCACGCTATTGTGCCTAATAGCAAATGTAAACAACCATCGTCCTCTACCTGGTGAAAAGGGGATTTCCCAAAGAGACTCTCCTCCAGCAGTAATATTGTCTTCGTTGAACTTTCGCCATAGTTCTTCGAATGACGATTCCAAATGAGCCGTTCCACTTTCGATTACATCCTTACACTCCTGCAAAGCTATTTCATACATAGCTGTACGTTCCAATGCTGGATCATTGCTCAATCGTACTCCATCCGGATATTGAGAATAACCACCAGCAGCCAAAGCCAAACGGGCTCTTAGTCCTTTTACAAACGCCTTATTAATCCGCTCTACCGAGGTAGTATTAGCTGTTTCATTTGGCCAGGGTACAAGTGTAGCTGCTTCCTCCAAATCCATGAGTAATTGCTTATAAATCTCATCTCTGCTGGATTTTGGTAAATAGAGCGTTTCAGTTGTGATAGGTTCGAAGCGCAACGGTACATCACCCCAGGTTTTTACGAGATCAGCGTAGTAAATGGCACGCAAAGTAAGGGCCTCTCCTAACAGATGGGCCATTTCGGCATCCAATTCTGTATTACCAAAAGCACGAAGACCCCTGATACAAATGTTAGCCCTTTCAATTCCTTCATACATTTTGGCCCAGGCATTATTAGTGGTATTCATTTGATCATTGATAGGCTTGGCATTGTATTTGACCAGGTCATAATTATCGTCTGTATTTTCAGATGAGTTATTCCACTCTATATCTGTGTTCATCCCATACCAGGGCAGTAGACGTCCGCGATAAGAGTTTGTTTCTGCAAAGGATACTTTGATACCATCTATGGCCCCTTTAGCCAGATCATAGGTGGAAAAGATCACGGACTCATCCAGGGTAGATTTGGCTGGCGCCTCCAGGTAGTCTTCACAAGAAGTGGTAACTGTGGCAATCAGAATACCTGTTAATGCTATATATAATAATTTTTTCATTTTTAAATTCAGTTTAGTTTAAAATGTGAGATTCAAACCAATGGTAATTTGTCTGCTTCTGGGATAGGCTGAATAATCCACCCCTGGTGTAAGTTGTGTTTTTCTGCGTGTAGATACTTCAGGATCATACCCAGAGTAATTTGTCAGGATAAACACATTATATCCTGTAGCATAAAATCTCAGATTCTGAATCTTAAGCCGTTCAGTAATAGATGCGGGCAATGTATAACCCAAAGTAAGCGTGTTCAAGCGCAGAAATGATCCATCTTCCACGGCCCAGTTACTGAAAACATATCGGTCCATAAACGGTGACCACATGGTTGTATTGGCATTCATGGCTGCCAGAGTTTGCGGATCGTTTACCAGTTCGCCGGTAAGCCAATTGATATTCGTCCAGCGTTGGCCATCTTCCTGCATGGTAATAAGACTTCGATACTGGTTATTTTGATTTGAAGTAGTAAACTCGATTTTATTTGCATTGTAAACATCGTTACCGTAACTCCAGTTAAAAGCTGCCATGAGGTCAAAGCCATAAGCATAACCGTTAATTACCAAGCCACCTGTACTTCTAGGATTTGAATTACCAATGAACTTCCGGTCGGCTATGGTCACAATATTGTCCCCGTCAAGATCTTTTAATTTAATTGCCCCGGGCCTTACCGTAATGAAATCAGATCCTGCTACTCCTCCTTTCAATATCCATTGATTTGCCTTAGCATCATATCCTTCAAAATCCGAAACTTCATATCGGCCATCGTTTACATATCCATACATCCTGCCTATCGGATCTCCCACCCTTGCGAGATAGTCATTTGCAATCTGTGTAGAAGCCCATCCCGTTGTTACTTCAGTCCCAGCCAATTCTTCCATCACACCAAGAGACTTAATCTCGTTTTCATTTAACCCAATATTGAAATCAACACTCAACCCATATTTTTCCTTGTCAATTGCAATAAGATTAAGGGAGATTTCCAATCCTCTATTTTCAGTCTCACCCATATTGCGATATTGATAATCATATCCTGTTCCAGGTACCGGGAAGTTGATCAGGAGATCCTCCGTATTGTTCTGATAAACCTCAACAGTTCCATTCACTCGAGCTTGAAATAAACTAAAGTCAAGCCCGATATTACGTGTCGTGGTTGTTTCCCATTTCAGATCCGGATTTGCCAGTGTTTTGGAAGCTGCCCAGTAACTGGTGACCTCATTAATCCATGCAGTAGTACTTGAGTTGAAAGATTGCACAGTTTGTCCCCGCGGTATATTATTATTACCTGCCAAACCATAACTGGCTCGCAATTTTAATTGATCCAACCAATCATTTGTGCCTCGCATGAAACTCTCCTCCGAGATCTTCCATCCTGCAGAAAAGGAAGGGAAATATCCCCACACATTATCGCCGAGGAAGCGACTGGATCCGTCTGCTCTAAAAACAGCAGTAAATAAATACCGGTTTTTGAAGTCATAATTTGCTCTGGTAAAAAATGATAACAGTTTATCATCAGGACTAAAATTATTGTCAGTTGAAAAAGGAACACCCTGTGTTGTGAGCTTGAAAGCTTCCTCTGCAGTAAACAACTTCGGGTACCCGTGAACATCATTGCTAAGTTCATTGATTTCCGAATGCAATGCCTCCTGACCAACCAGTAACTGCAAATTGTGCGTACTTCCCTCCAATACATCATAGGTGATGGTATTGGTACTCCTTAATCGATATTCTTTTCGATCAACAAAGCTCGCTGCAGGTAGATTTTGATTTTCAAGTGCCGGTCTGTTTCTCACATAATACGTGGTTGTTCCAAAGAAACGACTGTCACTATAATAGAAATTATCGACTCCAAATTCAGTTTTGAACCTCAGATTATCGAGTATTTTCCATGCAAAGCTGCCTCCAATGTTGAAGTTTTTACGAAATTGCGCCCTGTCGTTATCTGCAGTAGCTATTATCGGATTCACCAGGTCGGTAGAAATCTGCTCATCCGTATCATCAGGAACTGAAACACCTGCAATTGGAATAGGTGAATAGACAACCGCGTGCTTGAGTCGTGGATCCGCTGAAGAATTTTCATTTTGTTCATTCGCCCCTCCTCCATTTATTTTTGTATCCGAATAGCGCATCGAAAACATGAGATCCACTTTATCATTGGGCTTATTGTTCAATTTAAGGTTGATATTATTTCGCAAATAATCAGACCCTATCATAATAGCCCGCTCATCAAATCGAGCGAAATTGGCGGAGTAATTAAATTTTTCACTTCCTCCCCTTATGCTCAGGTCACTACTTAATACCTGGCCTGTACGTCCGTAAATCTGACTTTGCCAGTCATTGGCTGGTAATCCTTCGTATAAGTCGATATCCTGAAAAAGACCGAAATAATTTTCATAAGAAGAAATATCATTTGGATCATCCATTACGGCATATTCATATTGCCAACGCGCATAGTCTCCAGGGGTCAGCACATCCAGTGTTTTGGCAATTTTCTTTGCGCCAAAGAATGTATTGAAGTCTACTGTTACTTTACCTGCTTTTCCCCCTTTCGTTGTGATGATCACAACCCCATTAGCTCCTCGCGAACCATAAATAGCTGTGGAGGAAGCGTCTTTCAACACATCAATGGATTGGATATCAGATGATGAAAGGTCGGAAATACTGTTTACAGGGAAACCGTCAACAATATATAGTGGGGAGTTGTCTTGAGTAAGCGATGCGCCCCCTCTTACACGGATCCTAATCTCAGCATCAGGAGAACCTTCAGTGGTCGTCACTTGCACACCAGCCAACCTTCCTGTCAATGATTCAGCTACTGTTGAAACCGGAACCTTTACCAGGTCTTCACCTCCTACTGAAGCAACTGATCCGATGAGATCTGATTTTTTAACCGTACCATACCCGATCACTACCAACTCCTCCAGTTGCGTGATATCAGGGACTAGATTTATGTCGATAACCGACTGGTTGCCCACCACAATTTCTTCAGTGACATAGCCCACTGAACTATAGATAAGAGTAGCCCCTGAGCTTACATTAATCGCATAGGAGCCATTAATGTCGCTAACCACGCCATTTGTAGTCCCTTTCTCAACAATGTTCACTCCGGGCAATGACTCCCCATCATCAGCTGAAGTAACCTTTCCTGTCACGCTGACCCCCTGATTTACTTTAGCGAAGGTCATACCTACCAGTAAAATCTGGAAAATATAACCTAACAAAAAGATTTTAGTGTAATGCCAAAATCCTTTTAGTAGATCATTTTTCATAACTTAGACGTTTAGAGTTAATTAAAATCTTTCAAAAAATCCATAGAGAAAATCCGTTTTGACATACTTTCTCATAACAATATTCCTAAATATAAACTAAACACAGGTGGGATAAACTGTTACTTCTTGGGGGGTAAACTATCATCAAAGCTGATAATAATATTCTGGAAAAGAATTAATTTCAATAACTTTAAATAATGAATTATTATCTTATGTTTTTCCCCCGAAACATGATAAAAAGGAATCAGAAATTTTTATTGAAATCTTTCCGTGTGGCGGTAATGGTGCTGATCAGCAACATATATCTGATATCCAGCACAAATCTATGTGCGCAAAAAATTCATAAATTTGAACGCATCAGTGTGGTTGACGGGCTTTCTCAGAATTTTGTTCAAAGCATATTATGTGATGATAAGGGATTCCTCTGGTTTGGTACATGGGATGGCCTAAACAGGTATGATGGCCGGCAGTTTAAAATTTTTAAAGTAGATCCCAAACAAAAAAACTCGCTCACCAATAATCGAATTATTGATCTCTGGCAGGATAAACAACATAAAATATGGGTAAAAACCAATGATGGGTATATTCACTACTTCATTGATGAAACCTATGAATTTATTACCTTTCCCTATTATCTGAAATCCCTTGAAGAACGAAACAGTACCATCACCTGCTTCTGGGAAAATAATCAGCAGGAGGTTCTTTTGGGCTCAACCAATTCAGGATTATATTTCTTAAAATACAATGAAAAATCAGACCGTTATGATGAACGTCAATTCCTGAACAGAGGTACAAGTACGATAAGTGACAATAGGATCTCATTCATTTCAAGTGATAAGAACGAGGACATCTGGATTGGCACACTTAAAGGGCTTAATCACATTTCGCGCAATGAGCTCAATAAGGAAAGTCCAAGTTTTTCTAATTTCTGGCTGGATTACGAATTTACTACTGGCTATTACCTTGATTCAATTTTATTGCTCGGAACTATAAACAATGGAATAAAAATCCACGAAACAAATACAGGTAAATTTGAGAATGCGCCTGACCTTTTTAAGGATCTGGCTCAAAAATCAATTTCACTAATTCAACGATCTTCAAAAGATATTTTATTAATTGGCACGCAATCATCAGGTTTATATATTTTTAATCTAAAGAATAGAAAAATCCAGAAGCAATTTCTTCCTGGCAAACAAATAAAAAAAATCTTTCAGGATTCTTACCATACCTTTTGGATCAATACACAGGAGTTTGGCATTTATCATCTGGATTCATCATTGATGAAAATTGAGCATTTTGAATTGATTCCAAAATCAATTCAGAGCATAGTCGATGATGAACGCCAGTTTATTTATGAAGATTCGCAACCTCAAAGAAATCTATGGATAGCATTGCACGGTGGAGGTCTTGCCCATTTCAATCGTGAACTAAATGAATTTGAATTTTACCGGAATATCCCAAATGATAATAGCACCATCAGTTCTGATAATGTGTATTGTATTGCCGAAGATCAATCCGGAATGTTATGGGTAGGAACGGGCACACCCAGAGGTGGGGTAAATAAGATCTACACTACAAATGAGGCCTTTCAAAGAATTCCTTTAGAAGAGCAAGTACTTTCAGGTAATGAAAATATAGTCAGATCGATACTTATTGATGAGAATAATCATACCTGGGTTGGTACCAAGGCAGGTAATATGTATATCCTCGATACAGATTATCAGGTTATCAAAAAATTTTATCAGATCCCCACAATCCATGGAACAATTCCAGGTCAAAATGCATATACCATGATCCAGGATAAGGATGGTTTTATATGGATTGGTACGAAAGGAGGTGGAGTGTTTGTTACAGAGTTTGCATTAACGAAGGATACTTACCAGTATAACAATTTAAGATTTATCAACTATTTACATAACCCAGATGACTCAAATTCCTTAAGCAGCAATATTATTTATTCCATAATAGAAGATACTCTTGGGCGCATTTGGATTGGCTCATATGAAGGCGGACTAAATCTTGTGACTGAACGTAATAATAATGACCTTAAATGCCTTCATATTAATACCTCAAATACAAATCTTACCAGCAATTTAGTGCGCTATATGATTGAAGACCATGAAGGTAAACTGTGGATTGCAACAGCCTTTGGAGTAAACTACCTGAATTTGAAAAATTTTACTATCAATAATCCAATAATCCATCCGCAACTTTATGATCCCCGACGATCCACCAGCCTTTCGTATAATGATGTGATCCACCTTTATGAAGATTCCAAAAATCAACTTTGGTTTGGGACCTCTGGGGGTGGCATAAATAAGTTGACTTCTGGCACTCGGGATAGTCTAATTTTTGAACATATTAATACAACTGACGGCTTAATAAATGATGTGGTATATGGCATTTTGGAAGATATTAGTGGCGACATCTGGTTTAGCACTGATCACGGCATTTCAAGGTATAATCCCTCACTAGGTACATTTGATAATTTTGATCAAAGCAATAATCTGAGTACTGATGCTTTTAATGAAAATACATGCAACATCACAACAGATGGTAAACTTGTTTTTGGTACAAATGACGGATTATTAATTGTAAAACCGGACCTAATTGTAAAAAATGATTTTAAACCATTTGTAGCATTAACAAATTTTCAATTGTTCAATAAGGACATTGATATTAATGATCCGGAATCACCTTTAAAACAGGATATTGAAACTGTGGATCAAATTGTGTTAAAATACTTTCAATCGAGTTTTAGCATTGAATATGACGCAGACCTCACAATTATTGGTTATCCTGCTAAGGGTGGAGATACCTTAACTAAAACCAAAGGAAAATTTTTAGGTTATACGCAGAATGTTCCTTATGCAGTGGAAGGCTCGATAAAAACAGACGCTACGATTGCCGGGGGCAGCAGCGGAGGAAGCGCATTATTTAACGACAAGTTGATCGGTCTTCCAACAAGAGGGTCTCCCAAAGAACAAAAGGGTTTTGATTTTGGCTATATCCATCCTGTAACCTGGGCAGCTGGCTCTTTGGCAAAATCCAAAATTTCGTTTGGCGTGGGAATCCCTGAAATTCCGATGGAGTGGGTAGCAAGCGATTATAATGTCTCCATTACAAAATCCGACATTTTCATCGGTGGAAAGATCTATAACGCTCAAGCCAATACGCCTGTAGAGAGCGCGTTGGTATTGATATATCGGAACGATAGAACACTGAGTCAGATCATTGAACTCGAGAAGGAAAT
>Ga0209536_100016713_pt1 | contig 10424 bp, 10 predicted proteins | sample DeeMarSeWOR28_12_FD_187461 | JGI IMG/M metagenome (GOLD analysis project Ga0209536, IMG submission 187461) | Marine sediment microbial communities from White Oak River estuary, North Carolina - WOR-2-8_12 (SPAdes) (version 2) | ecosystem: Environmental > Aquatic > Marine > Intertidal zone >... | reverse complement strand
ACCATTTGCACCCCGGTCTTTGGTCGGCTGTCCGACCGCAAAGGACGGAGGCTCTTTCTCGGCATCGGCCTTTTCACCTACGCGCTGATTTCATTTGCCTACGTCTTGGCAACTGATGTCTACCAGCTAGTCCTGATACGCCTGGTGCACGGCGTGAGCGGGGCAATGATTTTGCCCATTGCGCAGGCATATATAGGTGACCTTTCTCCCGAGGGTGAGGAAGGGAAGTGGATGGGCTACTCAAATGCCGCTTTTTTCAGCGGCTTTGGGGTTGGCCCGCTAATGGGCGGTCTGCTAGCCGACCAGTGGGGTATGAACCTCGCTTTCATCACCATGGGCGTCCTTAACCTGATAGCGTTTATAATCGCGGTTATCCTGCTGCCCCGAAGCGAGTTGAAAAAGCAGGCCGCAGCTGTCCCACTCTCCTTCATGGGTTTGCGCCGCAGCCGTACCATGATGGGTCTGTGCAGCTTCCGTCTCACAATCGCCCTGGGCAGGTCTTCATTTTTCACCTTCCTGCCAGTTTTCGCTGCTATGAGTCTCGGCCTACCAGCCAATCTTATCGGGCTTCTGATAGCAGTTCATGTTCTGTTAGTGTCGGCGCTTGGCGTTCCGGGAGGGAGAATAGCCGACATTTTCAGTCGGCGGGCAATGGTGGTTATCGGTTCCTTCGTGGTGTTCACGTATCTATTTCTGGTGCCAATGTCACCGGGATTCGGGATGTTGCTGGCGCTGTGTGTTCTGGGCAGTATCGGCAGTGCCATCGCTACGCCGGCGGTCATGGCGATGACGGTGGAGGAGGGGAGGAAATACGGCATGGGCTCGACCATTGCGGCCATCACCATGGCGCTGAGCATTGGCATGGCGGTTGGCCCAATACTGACTGGTGCCATTGTTGACCTTATAAGTATAAATGCCGCTTTTTATTTCAATGCTGGTCTGGCTCTGTTTGGTGTCACTTTGTTTATGTGGTTCACTAGGGCGCGATGAAGAGACTTATCACGGAACTGTACGGACTCGGCGGTGCATGTAACTGACCAGGAAAAGCAGTACTCCGCTAATCAGCAATGCCCACAGGTCCAGATATTTGATGGCGAGCAGCTTGCTGAGCAGGCCGGCGGTGCCGCCGCCGATAAGCGCAGCCATGGCCCCGGCAGAGGTGACTTTCAGGCGATTCCGGAAGAAGCCAAAAATTACCGGTATAATTACCCCGGAAGTATAAACCGTATAAGCAAAAAGAAGGGCGCTGATAATGCCCTTGAGCAGCAGGGCGACGGCTAGCGCGCATATGCCGAGCAGGACTATGGCCCACCTGGAACGGGGCAGCGCGTTCTCCGGGCTCGCTGTGGGCCTGAATCTTCCGATTATATCTACGGTCAGTATGGTGCTGGCGCTTAACAGGGTGGTGTCTGCGGAGGACATCACCGCGCAGAGCAGTGCGGCAAGGACTATGCCACTGAGAAGGGGTGAGAACAGTTCGCTGATGACTGTAGGGAATGCCTGCTCGGAGGCAATATCGGGGAACAGGACGGCGGCGCCCATGCCGATTATAGCCACGGCGAAGGCGATAGGGATGATGAGCAACGCCGTCCATAGAGTAGCCGTCCTGGCCGTTCTGTCGTCCCGGGCGCAGAAGATGCGGGAGTACATGTCCGGCCCGACTACATAGGTCAGGCCAACGAGCAGCAAGAGGGTCGCCAGTGCGGTGCCGTCAAACTGCGGGCTCAGCGGAAAAGAAAGTCGCTCGGCTGGCAGTGAGCTTGTCAGTCCTCCCCAGCCTCCCAGCCTGTCCAGAAGTAAAAAAAGGCTGGCGAAAATGCCCGCGAAAATCACCAGTGATTGCAGGAAGTCGGTGCGGATGATGGCATGCTGGCCGCCCAGCACGGTATAGGTAACGAAGATGGCGGTGAAGATCACCATCCAGACATTTGGGCTGCCAACCCCAAGTATGCTCATTATCTTTCCGGCACCGATAATCTGGGCGGCAATGATACCTGTCCAAGAAACGACAATGAGAATGGAAGCCGCCAGGGCCACCCGATGGCCATATTGCTTTTCGACCAGCTCGGGGAGGGTATATAGCGCCAGCTTCCTGACTTTCCGGGCGAAAAATAGGCCGAGGAAGACCAGCCCGATACTGCCCACCAGCAGCCACCACGCCCCCGTCAGCCCCTGTGTGAAACCCAGTCCTGCCATGCCCAGAGTGGCTGAGCTACCGATAATTGTGGCCAGCAGTGAGCCGACGATGAAAGGAGAGGCGCTTTTTCTTCCGGCAACGAAAAAATCATCAGCCCTTTTCACATTCCGTCGGCTGGCCATGCCAACGGCGAGTATGATTATGAAGTAAAGGGCGATGATTATCAGTACTGTCATGCCAATGAGCTATGCCTTTCGCTGCCTGCTGACTCTCTGCTCGTTATACTGTAGAGCTTGGTTTGCTGGAAACGGGGCTGCGCCTGATTAGCAAAAGAAAGAGCCTCAACGGTTGTCCGACGTGCCCTTATTTTCTCGGCTTTTCCAGACCAATAAGGGCGATTTCAATCGACTGACCACATTTGGGGCAGTTTACATTGACTGTTAACGGCTGTTTCATTACCCGTTCGGCAACAACAGTAACCATGGAGTCGATGTTGTCCAGGCGGTCGTCAAGCATATCCAGACGCTTGTTAATGCGTTCGATTTCGGCTTTTCTATCCTCAGCCACCGAAGCGGCTTTTCTGTCCTGTGCCAAATCAAATCCTCCCAGCGGGTTTGATTAACTAATTATACGTACCGCAAGACGATATGTCAAAACGGCGCATCCTGTATTGATTTATGGAGGCTGCGGGAGTATAATTTCAAAACCAAAGGCTTTTTAATAACGGATTTCAGTAAGGAGGGAGCCAAATGCCTGAGGAGGAAATCGGGAAGGTAAGCGATTTCTTCGCTCATCCGGTGGTCGCCGGCATTGAGCTCACCGGTACGCTGAAAGTGGGTGACCGGGTGCACATCAAAGGGCATACCACGGACATCGAATTCACGGTGAACTCGATGCAAATCAACAATGCGAACGTCACGGAAGCCAAAGCCGGTGATGCCATTGGAGTGAAGGTGACGGAACGGGTACGACGCGGGGACACTGTCTGCAAAGTCACCGATTGATTGATTTCGCGGTTCCTGATTGATGCCAGTTAGTCAGTAGAGGCGTGCCTGCTAATGACCTAGTCCATAGACTTGAGCAGGTTCACCGTCTCGATGGCGCTGACCCCGGCGTCAAATCCTTTGTTGCCCGCTTTTGAGCCGGCACGCTCCACGGCTTGCTCGAGTGTCTCCGTGGTTATGATGCTATTAACCACCGGTACCCCGGTCTCAAGGCTGACGCGGGCTATTCCTTTGGTGGCTTCGGCGGCGATGTATTCCCAGTGCGGCGTGCCGCCGCGAATGACCGCTGCCAGGCAGATAATGGCGTCATACTTCTTGGACTGGGCCATCTTCTGGGCGACAAGCGGTGTCTCAAATGAGCCCGGTGCCCAGGCAATTTCTATGTCCGCTTCATTGACACCGTGACGGAGCAAAGCGTCCTGCGCCCCTTCCACCAGTTTCTGAGTAAAGAAATCATTAAAGCGGGACGCGACGAGGCCGAACTTTAACCCTTTGCCCAGCAGTGAGCCTTCATATCTTTTACCCATAGTCTTCTCCTTTTTCACCGGGATTAATCAGCATTTTCGGGGGATATCCCGGTAAGTTTCAGGGTATGCCCCATTTTTGTCTGTTTCGTTTCCAGGTAGCGGCTGTTGAACGGGTTTGGTTTAGTTATGATGGGCACGGTCTCCGTAACCTTGAGCCCGTAACTTTCCAGACCGATTACCTTCTTGGGGTTGTTGGTGAGCAGGCGGATGTTATGCAGGCCCAGCTCAGCCAGAATCTGGGCGCCGACCCCGTAATCTCGCAGGTCGGGGGCAAAACCGAGCGACAGATTGGCCTCTACCGTGTCCAATCCTTTGTCCTGCAGTTCATAGGCGCGGATTTTATTGTGGATGCCAATGCCCCGCCCTTCCTGTCTCATATAAAGGAGGACGCCTCGCCCCTCGTCAGCGATGCTTTTCATCGCCATCTGTATCTGCTCTCCACAGTCGCAGCGCAGGCTGCCGAATACTTCACCGGTGAGGCACTGGCTGTGCACCCTGGCCAGCACCGGTTCATCGGTAGCTACATCTCCCATTACCAGTGCGATGTGCTCGTCAGGGTCAATATCGCTTCGATAGGCGATGGCGGTGAAGTTGCCGTGTGGTGTCGGCAGCTTGGCTTCAGCCACACGATGCACCAGCCTTTCGTGGCGAAAACGGTAGGCGATGAGGTCCGTCAGGGTTACGATTTTAATCCCGAACCTGGTGGCCATACGTTTAAGCTGAGGCAGCCGGGCCATAGAGCCGTCTTCTTTTAAAATCTCGCAGATAACTCCAGCCGGGTAGAGGCCAGCCATTCTGGCCAGGTCGACGATAGCTTCAGTATGTCCTGCCCTTGCCAGCACACCGCCCTCTCTGGCACGCAGTGGGAACATATGCCCGGGCCGCACGATATCCTTGGGCTGCGTGGTGGGATCCAGCACAGCCTTTATCGTCTCAGAGCGGTCGGCTGCGGAAATGCCGGTGCTCACTTTGTGCTTGGCCTCGATGGACACGGTGAAGGCGGTGGTGAACTTGGATGTATTATGCTCCACCATCATGGGGATTTGCAGCTCGTCAAGACGCTTGCCGGTGATGGGCAGGCAGATAAGCCCGCGACCGTGCTTGGCCATGAAGTTGATGGCATCGGGGGTTACCTTCTCCGCCGCCATGGCCAGGTCACCCTCGTTCTCCCGGGACTCATCATCGATTATGATGAGGCACTTGCCGGCTCTGATGTCTTCAATTGCTTCTGGAATTGTGGCCAAGTCGGTGCTCATTTTCACTCCACTGATTTGTCATCCGATGGTGAAGCCGTGCTCAATTAAAAATTCCGCGGTCAGCCCACCAGTCTGCGGCTGGGTGAACTGTGCCACGTACTTGGCGATGATATCCACTTCAAGGTTTACCACATCACCTTTCTTCCGGCTGCCCAGAGTGGTATTCTGGCGCGTGTATTCAACCACGGAAACCCGGAATGAACTGCTGTTCTTCTCCGTTATGGTCAGGCTGATGCCATCGACGGCGATAAATCCCTTGGGCACTGTGTAACGCAGGACTTCAGGTGGGGCCTCAAACTGGAGAAGGAGCGCTTCACCTTCCCATTCCAGCGCTATAATGCGGCCGGTATCGTCAACATGGCCCTGGACCAGATGCCCACCTATCTTACCGCCCAGCGCTGTCGGTCGCTCTAGGTTAACGCCATCCCCGGACTTAAGCAGTCCAAGATTGGTGCGCTGCAATGTTTCCGGCATGACATCGACGGAAAACGAGGCGCGGTCAAAATCGGTGATGGTCAGACAGACACCGTTGACGGCAATGCTGTCGCCCGGGTTCGTTCCCTCAACAACCTTCGGTGCGGCGATAACCAGCCTGGTGGTCGATGCCGAGATTACCTTACCAATCTCTTCTACTATTCCGGTGAACATGACCTATTCTTAACATAAAATCTGGATTAGCTGTATTGTAGCATTTTAGCGGCTGGGAAAGCAAGAGCCGACTGATTCTGGTCAGGCATGGATGCCTACTCTATGCCGTAGACGACCTGTACGGACAGCCTGATTTCCATTTCCCCGGCGCTGATGGGGGTGGTGGGTGCTGCCGGAGCAGCAATAGCGGCTTCCTGGTAGAAATCACGCACCACGGGTATGTAAGCTCCGCTTTCATTGATATAAATGGGCTTGCCCAGCTTCACGCCACCCAGTTTTGCCAGCTGCTCGGCTTTGGCTTTGGCATCGGCCATAGCCAGTTCCCGGGCCTCTTCATAATATTCTGAAGGCTCATCCACGGTGAAACCGATGCTGTTTATGACTATGTAATCGCCGCCGGCTCTGGCCGCGGCATCGATGATGGCGCCGGTATTGTCAATATCCCTCACCTTGGCAGTTACCGTATTGTTCACCCGGTAGCCGATGAGGATTTCGCGGCCATCTTTTTCTGACCACCTTCGCACCGGGGAGATGCTGAACCGAGAAGTCTTGATATCCTTTTCGGCGACGCCAAAGTTTTCCAGCTCGTTGACCACGGCCGTCATGGCGGTGGCGGCATAGCTCTGCGCCTCAGCAACGCTGCTTGCCTGAACCTCCACGCCCAGGCTGAGTACGGCGATATCCGGGACAACGCTCACCTCTCCCTCACCGTTTACCCAGATGCCGGTGTTCTGCTGGTTGAATATGCCGCTCACCTGTGAACGGACTTCTGATGCCGAGGAAGGCGGGGAGAGCGTATCACAGCCTACTGCGCCCACAGTAATAAACAGGAGCGCTACAGAAAGAATAATCAGTGATTTTCGAATCATTGGTTACCACCTCCCGTTTCATGTTCACCCATTAGAAAGTATAGCTAATAGCAGGGATGAAAGCAATACGACCATATGCGCCTCATCTATAACGATTTTTTGGTTCCGTCCGTGTGGAAAAGGAATTTCCTGGCCCACAGAGACACGTAGACCAGTCCGATGAGCGCAGGTACTTCAATCAGGGGGCCGACCACCGTGGCCAGCGCCTGCCCGGAGTTAATGCCGAACGTACCTACGGCCACAGCAATTGCCAGTTCGAAGTTATTGCTGGCGGCGGTGAAGGATATGGTCGCGGTTTGTGAATAGGCGAACCTCAGTGCCCAGGAAAGAATGTAGGAGACGCCGAACATCAGCACAAAATAGGTTAGCAGTGGCGCGGCGATGCGAAGCACGTCCATGGGCAGGGTAACGATGTATTCACCTTTCATCGAGAACATGACGAAGATGGTGAACAGCAGGCCAACCATGGCAGTCGGGCTGAGGCGAGGGGCGAATACCTGCTCAAACCAGACTCTGCCTTTGTAGCGTATGACGGAAAAGCGGGTGATGATGCCGCCCACCAGCGGAATCCCCAGAAATATGAGCACGCTTTTGGCGATGTCCCACATGGATACCCTGACTATGGTGGCCTCGTCACCGCTGAGCCAGGAAGAGGCAACGGTGATATAGAAATAGGCTAGCACGGAATAAAAGAGCATCTGGAAGATAGAATTGAGAGCGACCAGCACTGCGCAGTACTCATTATTACCCTCGGCGAGAAGGTTCCATATGAGCACCATGGCGATGCACCGCGCCAGACCGGTGATAATCAGTCCCTCGCGGTACTCCGGGTAGTTGTCCAGAAACAGCCAGGCAAGGCCGAACATGATGACCGGACCGATGAGCCAGTTCAGGATGATGGAGACGCCGAACATCCTCCAGGCTGTGGCCACCTTGGACAGCTCCTCGTACTTGACCTTGGTCAGTACCGGATACATCATCCAGAGGAGGCCGATGGCGATGGGCAGTGAGACGGTATCAATGCGCAGTATGTCAAATATGGAAGCTATTTCCGGGAAAAGGTAACCCATTCCCACGCCAAGTGCCATGGTGAGGAAAATCCAGACGGGCAGAAAACGGTCAATTGTTGAGAGACGACCGGCAACGTTGGCTGGTGCGCCGCTACGCATGCGGTTTCCCCTTTCTCTCCAGTGTGCAGCCCGGCTCGATGCGCTTGGCCAGTTTCAGCCTTTGCCTGTCGCTGGCCAGCGTTTCATTTTCTATGGGATGGTTCTGCAGCAGTCGGGCCAGATGCCTGGCGTGGCGATTTGCCGTCTGCCGGTCTATAGAGTAAAGCACCCACAGGCCGTTGCGTCTGGTTTTCAGCAAACCGGCATTCTGCATGATGCCGAGGTTACGTGAAGCTCTGGTCTGGGAGATATCCAGTGCCTGCATCACTTCACAGACGCAGCATTCCTGTTCCAGAAGCAGGTTGAAGATTCTGAGTCTGGTCTCGTCAGAGAGAGCCTTCATTAACTGAATGAAATCTCTCATTTGCACTTATATATTACTAAATGCGCATTTCCGCATATATTTTACAGCTTTATTATGTCGTTGGCAATGCTGGTTTCTTGTGGCGTTGCCGATTATTGAGACGATTTGCGAAGCTGCTGGTTGGACTAGAGCGTATAAAAGCGCCGCGGTGAAATGTTATAATTAAGCGATGGACATCCTGTCCGAACTCAATCCCGCACAGAGAGAGGCCGTTGAAGCCATAAATGGTCCGGTGTTGATTCTGGCCGGGCCGGGCAGCGGCAAGACAAGGGTTATCACCCACCGCATAGCTTATCTCATCAAGGTCTGTGGCGTCAGCCCGCACCGCATTATGGCGGTCACCTTCACCAACAAGGCGGCCCGGGAGATGGAAGAGCGCCTGCGGAAGCTGGCCCGCAGCTCCATTGACGAGCTGACCATCGGTACCTTCCACGCCATCTGCGCCCGAATCCTGCACCGTGACGGCAAGGCCGTTGGCGTCAACCCCGGCTTCGTCATTTACGACGATGAGGACCAGATGAGCCTGGTTAAGCGCAGCCTCCAGGCGCTTGAGCTCGACCCCAAGCAGTATAACCCCCGGGCGATTCACTCGGCGATTTCGGCGGCGAAAAGTCGGATGTGGACACCGGAGGAATACCTGAAGCACCGCCACAGCTACTTCGAGGAAATAGTCCAGCGAGTGTATGAGCGCTACCAGCGGTTCCTCACCGAAAGCAACGCCCTCGACTTTGATGACCTGCTGCTCAAGGTGGTGCAGCTTTTCCAGCAATATGCACCGGTGCTTTCGCGCTACCAATCGCGCTACCTGCACGTTCAGGTGGACGAGTTCCAGGACACCAACCTCGTCCAGTACGAGCTGATGAAACAGCTGGCTGGCAAGTATCGCAACCTTTGTGTCGTTGGCGACCCGGACCAGTCGATTTACTCGTGGCGCTTTGCTGACCTGAGAAACATACTCAACTTTGAAAAGGACTACCCCGAAGCGAAGGTAATCCTGCTGGAGCAGAATTACCGCTCCACCCAGATGATTCTGGAGACGGCCAGCCACGTCATCTCGCCCAACCAACAGCGCAAGCCCAAGGGGCTGTGGACGGAGAACGAGACAGGTGTACTACCCAAAATTGTGGAGACCTATACTGAACAGGAGGAGGCGCAGTTTGTCGTCAGCGAAATCGAAGAGCTGGTCGGCAGGGGAGAGTTTAAGCGGGGCGACTGCGCCGTAATGTACCGCACCAATGCCCAGTCGCGTGTCCTTGAGGAGGCATTTCTCCGCTATGGAGTGCCTTACAGGTTGGTGGCGGGCACGCGCTTCTATGAGCGACGGGAAATTAAGGATGTCGTTGCCTATCTGCGGCTCATCCAGAACCCGAGCGACAGCGTCAGCCTGTTGCGCATCATCAATGTGCCCCAGCGTGGCATCGGGCAGCGGACAAGCGCCGAGCTATCACAGTTTGCGAGGTCGCGTGGCATCGCCGAATACCGGGCGCTACAGCTGCTCGCCGGGCAGGAAGAAGATTCCGGACAGCACCGCCCCGCGTTTAATGCCCGTACCCAGCGGGCGCTGACCGGCTTTGTCACCATTATGGAAGACTTCATGACCAGAAATTGGGAAATGAATCTGGTCGAGCTGTTCGACTATGTTGTGGAGCGTTTGGGCTACCGGGAATACGTTCAGAACATGGTCGATGGTGAGGAGCGCTGGGAGAATATTCTGGAGCTGCGCACCGTGGCGCAGGAGTATTGCGATATGCGGCCGACCGAGGGTCTGGCTGCTTTTCTGGAGGGGGTGACGCTGGTGTCCGATATCGACAGCTACAACGAGCAGGTCGATGCCGCCACTCTGATAACCCTGCACCAGGCGAAGGGGCTGGAATTCCCTGTGGTATTCATCGTTGGCATGGAGGATGGTATCCTGCCCCATATAAGGTCGTTCGATGATGCCGGACAGATGGAGGAGGAGAGACGACTCTGCTACGTCGGCATCACGCGAGCCAGGGAACAGGTATATCTGGTGCGGGCCTTCCGTCGCAGCCTTATGGGCAGCAGCGCTATCAATCAGCCGTCGCGCTTTTTGCAGGATATTCCGTCGCACCTGATAGACGGCGGCGGGCGCTGGCAGGGTGAAGACGGCGACCTGGCCACGGCCATGTATTCCTGGAACCGGATGATGGCGCCGCGACCCGAACTCCCCGAGTTGAGCCTTGGCGACCGTGTCCAGCATGCGCAGTTCGGCGAGGGGACGGTGGTGGGCTACAAAATGGTGAGGGACGACGTTGAGGTGGTGGTGGCCTTTGAGGTTGCGGGGGTGAGAAAGCTGTTGCTCAGCTTCGCCAATCTGGAGAAAACGGAATAAATTTAATCAGAATACATTGACAATATACACGGAAACGTGTAAAATAATATTGAAATGCCTATAAAAATACTTGATAAAAAGCTCGTTGCCCAGATTG
>Ga0209536_100016712_pt1 | contig 10426 bp, 3 predicted proteins | sample DeeMarSeWOR28_12_FD_187461 | JGI IMG/M metagenome (GOLD analysis project Ga0209536, IMG submission 187461) | Marine sediment microbial communities from White Oak River estuary, North Carolina - WOR-2-8_12 (SPAdes) (version 2) | ecosystem: Environmental > Aquatic > Marine > Intertidal zone >... | reverse complement strand
TCGGCTTCAAAATAAAAGGTAATCTTATCACTTTCTCTGCTCTCCAACCCCGATACTTCTATCGAATATTTATCATATAATTCTTTGAAAATTTCAACCAGGACCGAGTCGTGAGCCTCAATAATGATGTTTCCATTCCAAACCCGGGTAATTTCATTGGACGCCTTGGCGGATCCCGTTGCATAAAAGGCAGTCCAAAACAAAAAATAAAATAAAAGCAGATGAGCTCTTTTCATAGTCAGTCCATTGAGGCCGATCCGGAGCGGATAGATAGTAGATCTTTCTTTAAATTGGCCAATTTTAATTCTCTCCGAACAATTTTTGTATCATTTTTCTTTCTTGAGGGTCTCAGTATATGCTTTTTGAAGATCCGTTTAAAATAAAAATACCATGGCAAAATTACTTTAACGTCGTAATTTTGTCAAGTATTAAGCCGGTAGATAATGGATAAGCTATCCGTATTGCACATGCTTATCCCGATTCACTTTTTTGGTTAAAAAAAAATTTATTGCTGCTTGCCTTGCCTTGTTCATTAAGGTATAAGTATAAGTTTATGATTTAATAGAAAATAGCCTGAATCCGCTGGTGGAGAATTGAAAATATTCAATCGTTACAAGGTGATGAATCAAAAAAAACCAATAGCTGTGGTCGGGATGGCCGGGTTGTTTCCCGGGGCCCGTAACATTGAGATTTTCTGGCAAAACATCCTAAACGGGGTGGATGCTTGCGGTGAAGTACATCCTGGCCGTTGGCGCGTCCCTCCTGATTCGATGTATCATCCGGAACCCCAGCCGGATAAAGCGTATTCAAAGCGCTGCGGTCTCATAGCTGATTTTAAATTTGATCCTGCCGGTATGGATATCGACCCAAATCTGCTGGCTGCACTCGACCCGCTTTATCACATCGTACTGCAGGTCGGCAAAGAAGCCATTATAGATATTCCGGAAACATCACTAAACCGTCGGCGCACCGGTGTGATTCTGGCTGCCATTGCATTGCCGACCGATGCGACGTCTGAGATCACCTCACAGATTCTGGGCCCCGCCTTTGAAGAAAAATTATTTGCTGGCTTGACGCATGATAAATTTAATGCCGGTGTGACATCATTATCCCGTGCTCAATATCTGTCCGGCAGGGTAACAGGTCTACCCGGTGCTATTCTGGCTAGAGCTTTTGGCCTTGGCGGTGGAACTTACACCCTTGACGCCGCTTGCGCATCTTCCCTCTATGCAGTCAAACTGGCCTGTGACGAATTGCATGCCCATCGTACGGATGCCATGCTGGCAGGCGGTGTTTCAAGACCCAATTGCCTGTTTACCCAGGTCGGCTTCAGCCAGCTAAAAGCATTGTCCCCCTCCGGACGTTGCGCCCCTTTTGATGAAGACGCCGATGGACTTGTTGTCGGAGAAGGTGCCGGCATACTGGTTTTAAAGCGTCTGGCGGATGCCCTGCGCGACCGGGACCCGATTTTCGGTTTGATTCGGGGTGTCGGTCTTTCTAATGATATACGTGGAAATTTGCTTGCCCCGGACAGTGAAGGCCAGGTACGCGCCATGACCGGCGCCTATGACTCCTGCGGCTGGTCTCCCCATGATATCGATTTGATCGAGTGTCATGGCGCCGGAACACCCTTGGGAGACATGACTGAGCTCAACAGTTTGATCAAATTGTGGGGAGAATCCGGCTGGGTAAAAAATCAGTGCGCCATCGGTTCGGTGAAAGCCATGATCGGCCATTTGCTGACTGCCGCCGCCGCCGCCGGAATGATTAAGACGTTGCTGGCATTACACCATAAAATTTTACCACCTTCATTGAATTTCAATAAAGCTTCCCGGCACAGCCCCTTGCTCAACAGTCCATTCCGCGTGCAAACCCAACCTGAAACCTGGCAGCGCAGAAAAGAAGATTTCCCGCGACGTGCGGCGGTGAGTGCCTTTGGTTTTGGCGGCATAAACGCCCATTTATTACTGGAAGAATACGACGGGAATTCGGAAGTCGGAATGCGGAAGTCGGAAAGTTTAAATATAAAAACCGAATTCAAAGAAGCGCTTGATCCGTCAACCCTAACGCCTGACCGGCCATACGAAGATTACGGGGAACCGGCTGAGACATTTCCGCATTCCGCATTCCGACTTCCGAATTCAAGCATCGCCATCATCGGTATGGCAACGGCTTTTGGATCATTAACCTCTCTGCGCGATTTCCAGGAACTGATTTTTAACGGTAACACAAATTTAAAACCATGTCCCCGCCGGCGTTGGAAAGGATGCGAACAGGCAGCCGACCGCTGGCTCGAGAATCAAGCGCTCATCGGAGGATTCTGCAGTGATGTGTCCATTGACGCCGGTGAGTTTCATATCCCGCCCAAAGAAATTCCTGATATTCTCCCTCAGCAGCTCCTTATGCTGAAAACCGCTGCGGCAGCTATGAAGGATGCCGGATTAGCATTGCGAGAAGAACGGCCTGCCATGGGCGCCATTATCGGCATTGATTTTGATTTCGAAGCCGCCAATTTTCATTTGCGCTGGCACCTGTTCAATGTGATTGACCGGTGGACAGAAAAACTCGGATGGAATCCCCAAAATAACGAAAAACATACCTGGCTGGAATCATTGCAAGACGCCTGCAACCCGCCTCTCACGGCAAGCCGCACCTTAGGCGCTTTAGGCGGCATTGTCGCCAGCCGAATCGCCCGGGAATTTCACTTTGGCAGCCCGAGTTTCGTAGTGTCCTGTGAAGAGGCCTCCGGGTTAAAAGCGCTTGATATCGGCGTAAGCGCTTTGCAGCGAAATGAGGCGGAAGCATTTTTAGTGGGCGCCGTGGATTTAAGCGGGGATGTCCGCAACATTATTTTGGCACACCGCACAAGAGCATTTTCGCAACGTCGGGGCATCCACCCCTTTGATCGTTCTGCAGACGGGACCTTGCCCGGTGAAGGGGCTGCGGCAGTGGTCATCAAACGGCTTGACCGCGCAATTGCTGACGGTGACAGGGTATATGCTGTCATTAAAGGAATCGGCAGCGCAAGCGGCGGCGGCGTTGACACAAATCTGCCCTCAAAGGAAGCCTATGTTCGCTCCCTCAAACGTTGTTGCCGGGAAGCCGGGGTTGCGCCCTCGACGATTAGCTTTATGGAAACTCACGGCAGCGGCCATCCTGCCGAAGATAACCTGGAATCCCTGGCCTTGCATGAGTTTATGGGAAATCAAAGTGCTCCCTGCGCCATTGGATCCCTTAAGGCCAATATCGGTCACACCGGTGCTGCAGCCGCTTTGGCTTCCGTGGTCAAAACCGGATTAAGCCTTTATCATGAAATCATCCCGCCGTTGACGAACTTTACGATGCCTGAAAATCCACTCTGGCGCCGGAATAAGTTTCACTTTCCTGCCTATCCTCAGTTCTGGCTCAGAGATCGCGAGGACGGTGTACGCAACGCAATGGTGGGATCCATGACAACCGACGGCAATTGCATGCATGTCATCCTAGCAGGGTTTGATTACGAGTCGGAGAATCAACTCAAAAATGATGTCATTCAAAAAGTTCGACTGGAGAGAAAAAAACCACTGGGATTTAAATCTTTGGGGCTCTTTGCCGTTGAGGGGAAAAGCAGAAAATCCCTACTTTCCGGTTTGGACTCACTCAATCTCCACACTGAAAGGCACCTCACTACCCCCAGTGGTAATGGCCGCAATGTCAAAGATAGCGCCGTCGAAGTCGCCGCCCGCGCATGGTATCTTCAAAACGGCCTAACTCCAGAGTACCACCACGCCCTTTCGATTGTTGCCGATGATTTGTCCCAACTAAAAGACCGGATTGCTGAAGCCCGGGAAGCGGTTTTATCGGATAGTCCCCGCAAAATGACGGGAAGAAGTGGTGTCAACTATGCGCCCAATCCTTTGGGACACACCGGAGAACTGGCCTTTGTCTTTCCGGGTTCGGGCAGCCACTATTTGAGCATGGGTCGGGATATCGGGGTGCATTGGCCGGAGATATTGCACAGCATGGATGCGCGAACCCTGCAATTAAAGGCCCAGCTGTTACCGGAATGTTATGTCCCCTGGCGGGTTTCGTGGGAGCCGGGCTGGCAAAAATCGGCCTATGAAAAAATCATCTCCGATCCCTTGATAATGATCTTCGGCCAGGTAGTTCACGGATCTGTGGTCGCCGAACTGATGGCCCATTTCAGCATCGCACCCTCAGCCATTATTGGATACAGTCTGGGTGAGTCGGCGGGATATTTTGCCATGGGTGTGTGGCCGGAACGTGGCGAAATGCTGCAGCGTATGAGAAAAACCGATTTGTTTTCCACCGAACTTTCCGGTCCCTGTAACGCGGCCCGCAAGGCATGGAATGTTGCCACTGATGAAGATGTCGACTGGTGCGTGGCGGTGGTGAACCGCGCAGCCCATTCGGTCCGCCGGATCGCCGGCCAATATAGAACCACCCGCCTGCTAATCATAAACACACCCGATGAATGCGTCATTGGCGGACGCAGGCAGGATGTCCGGGCCGCTATTAAAGAGCTCAAATGCGAGGCCGTTTATCTGGACGGTGTCGTTACGGTACATTGTGACGCCCTGAGGCCGGTTATGGATGACTACAGGGAGTTGCATGTTTTCCCAACTTATCAACCGGAAGGCCTCCGTTTTTACAGCTGTGCCCTCGGCCGGTCTTTCAAATTAACGGCCAAAAAGGCTGCAGACTCCATCCTTAACCAGGCATTGCACGGTTTTGATTTCACGGCAACGGTGGATCAGGCCTACCGCGATGGCGTAAGAATATTTTTGGAGATGGGGCCCTATTCCTCTTGCACTCGCATGATTGACAGCATCCTGCAGGACAAACCCCATCTGGCGCTTTCAGCCTGTATCCGGGGAGAAGACGACTACACGACCCTCGTTAAGGTTCTAGCGGCTTTGATCTCTGAACGGGTGCCGGTTGATCTTGAAAAACTTTACGGCCCCGAATCTTATCCGCCGGCGATGATTGAACCGGCCGATAAAATATCCCAAAACCGGATAAAGGTAACAGCTGGCGGAAAAACACTCTCCCCTGCCCTGCCAAACATAGAGGACAGAAGACAGAGAGCAGAGGACAGAGAGCAGAGGACAGATGACATCGGTACCCGATTTTCGGATATGATCGAGACTGCCGAGAAAATTGCCAAAACCACCGCCGAAGCCCATCAAAAGTTCCTGGAATTCTCCAATGAACTCACCCAGGGCTACGGCAAGACCTTTGCCCTTCAAACCGAACTCCTAGGACTTGCCATGCAACAGCCCGAAGCGTCAATTCCGCCTTCCCTCAGGGGCGAAGGCTTCAACGGCCCCTCCGGACCGGAGGCCGCATTCCGCATTCCGCATTCCGAATTCTCCATTCCGCTTTCCAGTCCCGCCTTTTCCCGAAAGGACTGCCTTGAATTTGCCACAGGTTCTGTTGCCAGGGTGCTGGGACCCAAGTTCGCCGCGGTTGACACGTATCCGGCCAGAGTACGGTTACCGGATGAGCCCCTGATGCTGGTGGACCGCATCCTGTCGGTTGAAGGCAAAAAAGGATCTCTGGGTCCCGGACGTATTGTCACTGAACATGATGTATTGCCGGGAGCATGGTACCTGGACGGCGGACATGCACCCGTTTGTATATCCGTCGAAGCCGGTCAGGCCGATCTGTTCCTCTGCGCATATCTGGGCATCGATCTGGCGGTGAAAGGAAAAAGAACATACCGGCTGCTGGATGCCACCGTTAAATTTCATCGGGAAATGCCCCTTCCGAGTGAAACGATTCGTTATGAAATTGAGATCAGTAAATTCATCCGTCAGGGGGCAACGTACTTATTCCTGTTCAGCTTCAACGGATTTATCGGCGATACGCCCCTGATCACCATGACCGACGGCTGTGCCGGGTTCTTCACCGAAGAAGAAGTTAAAAATTCCGGCGGCATCATATTAACCGGCGAGGACACCGCTCCCCTAACCGGGAAAAAGCCTTCCGACTGGAAACCACTGGTGGCACTGAACAAAGAAAGTTATGATGATTCGGCCTTAGAGGCGCTTCGCAACGGCAACGCGGCCGGATGTTTCGGCAAGGTCTTCGCAGGAATCACCCTGCCCGACTCGCTCAGACTCCCCGGTGGGCGCATGAAATTGATTGATCGCATCATTGATCTGGACCCTGACGGTGGACGCTACGGCCTGGGAATGATTCAGGCAGAATCCGATATCCATGCCGATGACTGGTTTTTAACCTGTCATTTCGTGGATGACATGGTCATGCCGGGAACGCTAATGTACGAATGCTGTGCCCATACCTTGAGAGTTTTAATGCAGCGCATGGGCTGGGTGACGGATAAGCCGGACGTTTATTATGCGCCCGTTGTCGGTGTACCAAGCATCCTGAAGTGCCGCGGACCGGTAACACCGGAAACCCGCCATGTCCACTATGAAGTCGAGATCAGGGAATTCGGCTATGGGCCCCAGCCCTATGTTATCGCAGACGCGCATATGTATGCGGACGGAGACCGGATTGTACGGTTTAAAAATATGTCCATGCAAATGAGCGGTATCATTAGAGAAGAAATCGAGGACTATTGGGATCGCACGACAAAGAAAACCGGCCGGCGTGACTCACCAATGAAGCATCCGGCCGTCTTTGAGCGCAGCCACATTCTTGAAATCGCCGTTGGAAGTCCATCCAAAGCATTCGGTGAGCGCTATAAACCCTTTGATCAAGACCGGTTTATCGCCCGGCTGCCGGGCCCCCCTTTTATGTTCATCGACAGGATAACACAGGTTGAACCCGAACCCTGGGTCGTAGAACCAAATGGCTGGATCGAAGCTGAATATGATGTCTCCCCGGCTGCCTGGTATTTTCGAGCCGAGGGTGCACCGGCGGCGCCGTTCAGCATTATCCTGGAAATCGCGCTGCAGCCCTGCGGTTGGCTGGCATCCTATATGGGATCGGCCCTCAAGAGTGAAAAAGACCTCCGGTTCAGAAATCTCGGCGGCCGGGCCACCCTTTATCGCGAGCTTTCGCCGGATTTAAAAACCGTGTCCGTCAAAGCGCGCCTGACCAAGGCAGCGGAGGCCGGCGACATGATCCTCGAACATTTTGATTTCGAAGTATGGCATCGAGATCAAAAAATATATGCCGGCAGCACCGAGTTCGGGTTTTTTACCGCTGACGCTCTGGCGGTCCAGGCAGGCATCCGCGATGCGGACAACCAGGTGTACAAACCGACCCGGGCAGAGATAGAACGCAGCCAGACCCATGAGTTCAGTGACCGGCCCCCGTTATCGCCCCAGGATCCGGAACGGCTGCCGACCCGCGGATTAACCCTGCCGGCCAGGGCCATTCGAATGATCGACCGGGTTGAAGTTTATATTCCCGACGGCGGTCCGAAGGGTCTGGGATTTATACGAGCCACCAAGATCGTCGACCCCCGGGAGTGGTTCTTTGATGCCCACTTTTACCAGGATCCCGTGTTACCGGGCTCACTGGGGATTGAATCTTTCATCCAGATGCTCAAGTACATCGCCCGGCAGCGCTGGCCGCACCTGATAGACAGTCACCGGTTTGGGCTGCTGGTGGAAAAGTCTCACAACTGGGTCTATCGCGGCCAAATCTTACCAAAAAATCGGTTGATCACAGTTGAAGCCGTGGTCACCGAAGTTAACGAACATCCTCTCCCATCCATAAAGGCCGAAGGTTATCTGCAAGTGGACGGGCTTTATATTTACAAAATGAAAAATTTTGGTATTAACCTTTTGAAGCTATGACGGAGATCTTCTTCGCTGAGTATAAATAAATTATCGGTGCACTTGCCGACCTGCCCAGGCCACTATTTCTGAACGCAGTCTCAAGAAAGTAGCGATTAAAATTAACCACGGACAGTTTGACATGCTTTATTCCAAAGTTTATATCGATGCCTTCGGCTACGAACTTCCGCCGAATGTCGTCACTTCAGACGATCTGGAACTGCGCCTGGCGCCGCTTTACAAAACCCTTCATTTTCAGCAAGGACAGCTGGAAGCGATCACCGGCATCCGGGAGCGCCGCTTCTGGGATCCGGGGTTCAAAATGCACGACGGCGCAGTTATGGCGGCGAAAAAAGCCCTGGAGGATTCCGGTATTACAACAGACGATGTCGGCATGTTGATCTACGGTGGTGTCTGTCGGGATAATTTGGAACCTGCCACCGCCTGCGCCGTATCCGACGGGCTGGGGTTGAGGCCTGAAACCCAGATATACGATGTTTCCAATGCATGTCTGGGTATTCTCAACGGAATGGTCCAGGTCGCCAATGCCATCGAGCTTGGACAAATCCGAGCCGGGCTGGTAGTTTCCTGTGAATCCGCCCGGCAGATTATGGATACAACCATAGAGCGGCTTTTGAAATCCGCAAACATGGAAATTTTCAAAAAAACCATCGCTACCCTGACAGGTGGTTCCGGGGCTGTCGCGGTCGTCCTGACGGACGACTCTCTTTCCGCCTCTGGTCACCGCCTCCTTGGCGGGGTTGCCAGAAACGCCACGGCGTTTCATAAGCTGTGTGTATGGGGACCCGATACCGGTATTCCTGCAAGCGGACTGCACATCATGGAAACTGACTCCGTCGCGGTTCTGAAAAACGGCGTGACCCTGGGAATTGAAACCTTTGCGGCCTTGCGCGAGGAACTGTCCTGGTCGAATGATCAGCCGGATAAAATAATCTGTCATCAGGTGGGAGCCACCCACCAGCAGACGATTCTCAACGCCATTGGAATGCCCCCATTCAGGGATTTTACGACATTCCAGTATTTGGGCAACATTGGAACGGTTTCATTGCCCATCACGGCCGCGATTGCTGATGAAAGAGAATTTTTAAGGCCCGATGATTGGGTCGGATTTCTGGGAATCGGCAGTGGCCTAAACTGCATCATGCTGGGAATTCGGTGGTAGCGTAAACAGAGTTCAGATAACAGAAAACGGAGGACGAGAGTCAGAGGACAGATGGAAGAGGACGGGGGACAGATGACAGAAATCAGATAGCAGAGGACAGAAAAAATGAACGTCGAACATCGAACGTCCAACATCGAATGTTGAATGGGAAAAGATGAACAAACAGAAGCAATGAATCATGAACGATTTATACGCAAATAGCCGTCCAAACCATCTAGGCGAACTTAACCGTTGAAAAGAAAACCCATCGACATTTCAGATTTGCGACATCTATATCCGTTCGCCTCCCATTACCTGGATTTAAACGGTCTTAAGTATCATTATATCGATGAGGGTGAAGGTGACCCGGTTGTGATGGTCCACGGTAACCCGACCTGGTCTTTCTACTATCGAAACCTGATCAAGGCACTGAGTGGGCGTTATCGCAGCATTGTACCCGATCATATCGGATGTGGTTTATCGGATAAACCTGAAGTGACAGATTATGATTACAGACTCCGCAGCCGGGTCGACGATCTGGACAATTTGCTGGATACCCTCACCATCGACGAAAAGATTACCCTGATCCTTCACGACTGGGGCGGAATGATCGGCATGGCTTATGCGCTCAGGCATCCCGAAAAAATACGCCGGTTGGTGGTAATGAATACGGCTGCTTTTTTACCGCCCCCCGCAAAACGAATTCCTGTGCGCCTGAGTATCATCCGCAGTTCCGGTCCCCTGGCTGCCCTGGCAGTTCTTGGTTTTAACCTTTTCGCAGTGGGCGCCCTATTCATGGCTTCCAAAAAAGGACTTTCCCCAGAAGTCAAAAAAGGACTTACAGCACCGTATAATTGCTGGAAAAATCGCATTGCCACCTTGAAGTTTGTGCAGGATATTCCGTTGGCGGCAAAAGATCCAAGCTACCGGCTGGTTAAGCAGATCGATGATCAATTGCAGACCCTCTCGAATTTGCCCATGCTGATTTGCTGGGGAGAACACGATTTTGTATTTGACCAGGATTACCTGGCCGAGTGGCAGCGCCGCTTTCCGCAGGCCGAGATTCATCGTTTCCCGGATGCAGGTCACTATGTGCTTGAAGATGTACCTGAAAAAATTATCCCGCTCACGCAGGATTTCTTAAAACAGCACCCACTATGAATAAACCGAACCCAAACAACAACGACTGCGTTAATATCGCCTCTTACCTGACACGCACGGCAAAAATCCAACCGCATAAACGCGCAGTGGTCTGTCCGGCGGGGCGGGATAAAAAAGGCCGTATTGCCTATTCACATCTGACCTTTATCCAGCTCGACCAGGAATCGGATTGTCTGGCCCACGGTTTGGCGGCAGCCGGTGTCACCCATGGCACCCGAACCGTTCTGATGGTGAAACCCAGCCTGGATTTTTTTACCCTGATCTTTGCCCTTTTTAAAACCGGAGCCGTACCGGTAGTGGTCGATCCCGGAATGGGAATTCAGCGCATGGTCGGCTGTTTTAAATCTAG
>Ga0209536_100016711_pt1 | contig 10426 bp, 7 predicted proteins | sample DeeMarSeWOR28_12_FD_187461 | JGI IMG/M metagenome (GOLD analysis project Ga0209536, IMG submission 187461) | Marine sediment microbial communities from White Oak River estuary, North Carolina - WOR-2-8_12 (SPAdes) (version 2) | ecosystem: Environmental > Aquatic > Marine > Intertidal zone >... | reverse complement strand
AGTCCCAGGTGCGGGAACCACCGCCTTCAGATTTGCCTATTCCTCTCGGATTACCGATAACATGTGTATAGCCTCTGGACACAAAGTTACTGTTATAAGCATAGGTCAGATCATGGTACCATTTTCTTTTAACGGATTTCTTTGCATCAAAATTAAATAAATTGGATTGGGTGTGGCTGAAAGAAAGTCGAGGCAGCGTATAATCGATATTTCCTGATTGTAAGTTCTCGGTGCGACTGACGCTGGCGTTAAATGAATTTTTGGAGGAAGGCCAGCGTTTGGAAAAAGTCGCATCGGTAGTTAAAACCTGATTCAAACGATCATCCTGGTTATGAGAATACTGTTGTAAAAATTGTTGATCGCTCACAAAGGAGCCCCTGGCACTGAAATTGGTAGTCTCATTCAAAGTATGACTATGTGCAAAATCAACACTCCAGCGCTGCACCTTCTGACCGGTGGTGACATCCTTAGGTGCATATTTAGCATTGACATTTCCATTAAATTTGTAGCGCTTATTGTATCGCAGCTCACCTTCATAAGTGACTCCGGTACGCTCAAAAAAGTTCATCAGCAGTGTGGCATCCCAGTATTCGGAAGCTGCCCAGTAATAACCAAAGTCACGCAGTGAATTTCCACCATAACTGGAATTGCTGAATTTGGGAATAATGAGTCCTGACCTTCGTCCCCGTTCCATTGGGAAAACCCCGAACGGAATGGCCAGAATGGGAACATCGGCAATGTACATGATAATAGGTTTAGCCATGGCCCGTTTGCCGGTGATGATACGCATCTGATAACTTTTATAATAAAAATGGGGATTTTCGATACTATCACAACTGGTAAAATATCCGTTTTTTACCAGCAGGGTTTTCTGACCCAATTTTTTAATAGATTCACCTTCATAGTATCCTGGCGGCATTTCCGTTCTGCCCCGTCGTACCTTTCCCCGCTGGGTTTTAAAGTTATATTCCAATTCTGTTCCGTGAATTGGTTGATTTCCACTTTCCTGAAAAACCGGTAACTGGGAGTAGATGGGATTACCGAGTGAATCGGTACTGTCCACAATTCCGGTTGCTCGCATAAAATTATTTTCCCAGTCGATGAAAACCTCGCCTGCTTCCAGTTGCATACTTTGATATTCAATGCGCACATTCCTTCTCAGATAAGACTTTTTACCATCTACAGAGAATGATATATTTTCAGCGGTATATTTAACGGGCCCTTCGATATCGGACTTTTTCACCTGAATGGAATCTGCTGCAGTTACCTGTTGAGTTGTATCCGTGGCAGTGACCAATTCCTCTTGTGCCCGGAGAGTCTGGAGAATTCCCAATCCAAGAAGAAAGATTAAAAATTGAATTAGTGGGATTTTCAAACCAATGATCCGTTATTGATAATGACTCCGGTAAAATAACCACCACTTTCATTATACGCCAATTAAATGTGAAAAGTTAAGGAGGCTATTGAGAAAAATCCCTCCTTCCCTTGCAGGGAGGAGGGATTCAGGGAGAATTTATTGAGCAGGTGGATTCAGATAGTCAGGAGAAACCAACTCATTCAGTTTCACCTTCGTCCATCATCTCCGGGGCAAGTATAAAGTCAATCTGATTCAGCTCAGTGTTGACCTTTTTTACCTGAATGGTGGCCTCATTACCTAATCTATAGACACGTCCATTCTCTTTTCCGATGAGTGAATAAGTTTTTTCGTCATACAGGTAGTAATCGTCTGATAAATCCTCGATGCGTATAAATCCTTCGATTAAGTATGGAATGATTTCAATAAAAACCCCATAGGCAGTGACTCCGGAAATTAAACCGTTAAATGTTTCGCCCAGGTGATCAGCGATCCATTCAACCTGTTTTATTTTGATACTTTCCCGTTCTGCTTCCAGGGCTACGCGTTCTCTTTCCGAACTGTGTTCGCATATTTTTTTAAGGCTGGATTTAAAAGCCTTGGATCCTTCCTGTCCGCGATCCTGGCTGTATTCTTTCAGCAGGCGATGTACAGCCAGGTCCGGATATCGCCGAATCGGAGATGTAAAATGAGTGTAATCAGGAAATGCCAAACCGAAATGCCCAATATTCTGGGTGGAGTAATTCGCTTTCATCATTGTCCTTAAGGCGACTTCTTTGATCAACACATCATCTTTTGTCCCCAGGACTCGATTCATTATCTCCTGAAACTGCTTGGGTGTTACATCCCGCGGAATTTTGACAGAGTGTCCCAAAGCCAGCAGAAAATTTTCAAATTTGGTGACTTTTTCAGCATCAGGTCTTTCATGAATTCTGTAAATAAAGGGTAACTTTTTCTCTTTAGTTGTGAGATTGTTAATATGTTTTGCCACTGTTTTATTGGCCATCAGCATGAATTCTTCGATGAGTTCATGGCTTTGCAAGCGTTCGATGGGGACAATTTCTATCGGTTTACCACTTTTATCCATCACGAAACGCACTTCGGGTGTTTCGAAGTCGATACTTCCCTGCTGAAGTCTGATGTTTCGTAATTTCCGACTGAAATCCCGCATTTCCTTCAGGATCCGGGCAAATTCATCGGGAGTATCGGAGTGATCAATAATACCCTGGGCCTCCTCGTAGGAAAATCGTCTTTTGCTCTGAATAAGGGAGGGTTTTATTTGATAATTGATAACCTGTCCCTGCTGATCGATTTCCATGAGACAACTATAGGTGAGTTTAGGGACTCCTGGTTGCAGGCTGCAGAGTTCATTGGACAGGTGCTCCGGCAGCATAGGAATTACCCGGTCCACCATGTAAATACTGGTTCCGCGGCTGAGGGCTTCTCTATCGATATCCGAACCTGCCCGAACAAAATGGCTGACATCGGCGATATGTACGCCTAGAAGAAAGTTGCCTCCGGGTGTCCGGGTTAGTGAAACAGCATCATCAAAATCTTTTGCATCAACGGGATCTATGGTAAATATTAACTCATTGCGCAGATCAAGACGGTCTTTCAGAAGTTCCGGTGTGAGTTTAAACTGAATGCGGCGTGCACTGCTTTCTACCTTTTCCGAAAACCCAAGTGACAATTCAAATCCTTTTATGACACTCACAATGTCGACACCTGGTTCATGTGGGAATCCCAGAATCTCAATAATACGTCCTTCCGGGTTTAAGGAAGCCGTATCCCATTTGAGAAATTCAACTACTACTTTTTGGCCGTTTTGAGCTTTCATATCATTTTCCGGCTGAATATAAAAATCGCGATAAACCCGGGGATTATCCGGAACCAAAAAGCCGTAATATTCACTCCGTTGAAAAGTACCTACGAAGGTTTGCCTGGCTCGTTTTAAAACGGAACTGACCTGTCCCTCTTTACTTTTCCCGCGGGATACTGCGAAAAGCTGAACTTCGACGGTATCACCATCGAAGGCAGTATTTAAATATTGGGCAGGAATGAAGATTTCATCGCTTGTTCTTTCATCGCTGACAAACCCAAATCCCTTTTTAGTCACCTGAATCGTACCCTGAACTTTTTGTAATGAGGAGGGGAGGGTATATTTTTTGTTTTTAAGTTTGATTATTTTACCCTGTTTTTCCAGTGCGAACAGGGCTTCCTGAAAGAGATGGAAATTGTTTTTATGAATATGTAAGGCGTGAGATATCTCTGTCATTTTAAGACTTTTAGTACGCCTGCCCCGCATAAACTGTAAGATTGATTCTTGAAGATCAGAGGGGTTATTTTTCTGTTTTTTACGTTTCTTTTTGTTCATTTTTTACTCTTATAATTCTGGGTATGTTTTGATAATCCGAGATGGATTGAAAATTAGTAAATCCTTGTTTTTTAAATATTTCTTTTACGTTCTCCAGCTGATCATAACCTACTTCCAACAACACCAGGCCTTTGGAATGCAGGATACGGTGCAACGTCGCTATAAATTGTTCATAAAATTCTGTTCCCTCAGGTCCTGCCAGCAGGGCTTCCCTGGGCTCATAATCTTTGATTTGTGGATGAAGGACCTGATAGTCTTTCTCAGAAATGTAGGGCGGATTGGATACAACCAGGTGGTATCTTTCATTTTCATTGGGATGTAGTAAATTGCCATCCCCATGAATGAAATTGATATTCTGAAGATCCATCTTTTCTGCGTTTTCCCGGGCCACCTGCAGAGCCTTCTCACTGAAATCCAGAGCGGTCACGTGACAAGATTTGCAGAAATAGGCGATACTGATGGCGATTGCACCACATCCGGTTCCGACGTCCAGCACCCGCGGTTCATCAATCGTCAGTTTTTCAAGGTCTTTGAGGGTGTTTTCCACCAGCAACTCGGTTTCGGGTCGGGGGATTAAAGTATCGCTGGTTACTTTGAAACTTAATCCCATGAAATCTTGCTGTCCGGTAATATATTGGACAGGTTCGAATTTTACTCTTCGCTGGATATATCCTCTATATTGATTCAGTTCGTCTGGTGTCAGAATTCTCTCAAATTGTAGATAGAGATCGAGACGTTTGATCATTAAAAGATGGGCGAGAAGCAATTCGGCGCTTAATCTTGACTCGGGAACCCGGTGCTTGTTGAAATATTCCTGAGTCCAACTGAGTATTTTTTGTATGGTCCAGATATCTTGCATTTTTTAAACGAGTTCTAGATCAGGCATGAAGTAAAACCTTAAGGTAATCCTGATTTATCTTAAACCAGCTGAACCTCCGCTTTGGTTTTTTCCTCGTATTCTGCAACCTGGAGCGGTTGGATGAGGGGGTCGAGATCTCCCTCCATGATTTCAGAAAGGCGATAAAGCGTCAAATGGATGCGGTGATCGGTGACTCGTCCCTGGGGGTAATTATAGGTGCGAATCTTTTCACTGCGGTCTCCGGTACGGATCATGGAGCGACGCTGACTGGTAATCTGTTCCTGTTGTTTTCGAATTTCCAGGTCATATAAACGGGCTTTCAGTACTTTCATGGCCTTGGCTTTATTCTTGTGCTGGGATTTTTCATCTTGACAGGTCGCCATAAGCCCGGTGGGCAGGTGTACAATCCTCACAGCGGAATCGGTGGTATTCACATGCTGTCCCCCATGCCCGGATGCCCTAAACACATCAATTCGCAGATCATTTGCATCAATTTCAATCTCCACATCCTCTGCTTCGGGTAAAACAACTACCGAAGCCGCGGAGGTATGGATCCGCCCTTGGGTTTCTGTTTCCGGCACCCGCTGAACACGGTGAACACCACTCTCATATTTGAGCCGGCCATAAACATTCTTACCGGCAATGCTGAAAATAACTTCCTTAAAACCACCCCGCTCGGCGTAATTTGCATCTAAAATTTCACTTTTCCAACTTTCGGATTCGCAATACTTCTGATACATGCGGTAGAGATCACCGGCAAAAATACCGGCTTCATCGCCGCCAGTACCGGCTCGAATTTCCATAACCACATCTTTCTCATCATTGGGATCGGGAGGAATCAGCATTAACCGAATCTCATTTTCCAAATTTTCTGTGATATTTTCCAGGTGAGTCGTCTCTTCTCTGGCAAGTTCTCGCAATTCTTCGTCTTCTTCCTCTTCCAGAATCTTCCGGGCATCTTTAAGCTGTGCCAGCATTTTTTCATACTGACGTCCCTTTTTTATGAGCGGTTCAAGATCGGCAAACTCCTTTGCCAGCTGAGAATACAGTTCATGGTCAGTAACCACTTCGCTCTTTCCCATTTCATCGCTGATCTGGGCATATCTTTGTTCCAGTTTTTTAAGTTTTTCAAGCATAGTATCGCTCAAATAAATCCATTCTATTTATGCAGATTCCGGAATAACTTCCATTTTTTCTTTAGGTGTTAATAAGTGCTCATATTTTTCGCCTCGGGCAGCCTTTAGGGCGACGATGGCGACTTCAAGCATGCTGTCATCGGGTTCCTGTGTGGTAATCCGTTGCAGTGCAAGTCCGGGAGCAATCAGTAATTTGACAATAGGATTATTTACTTTTTTTGCCGAAGCTTTGATGGCTTCGTAGGATAATCCGCCAACCAGCGGCACCAGCGGCAAATGGGTAACCAGACGAATGAATAGAGTAATATTGCCATGAAAGAGGATGATAAACGAATCCAGAAAACTGAAAAAGATGAGGCTGATCAGCATCACCATGACCAGGAAGCTTGTTCCACAGCGGGGATGAAGTGTCGTGTAAGGTCGCGTGTTCTCGACCGTAACATCTTCCCCTGATTCAAAAGCATAAATCGTTTTATGTTCGGCACCGTGATATCTGAAAAGTCTTTTAACGTCCTTTAAAAAAGATATAAGATAAATGTAGCCAAGGAAGAGTGCAATTCGAATGGTGCCCGCCACCAGATTAAAGGCGAATGCATCTTTCTCAATACTAAACAGGTGAGTGGTGGCAAAAAGTGGAAAAACAAAAAAAAGTGCCAATCCAATTGTTAAAGCCAGGGTGACAGTCACAAATGCCGAAAAGGTTGTCATTCCAGCTTGCTTTTTTTCCTTTTTCTTTTTTTTCTTCGCTTTCTCCGTCTCTTCTGCGTCTTTCATGGCAACATCGGCTGAATAGTTCAGGTGTTTTATTCCCAGAACCATGACTTCAATGAGGGTAACTGCTCCTCTGAGTATGGGGACGTTCAGCCACTTCCGTCGCTGAATGAGCGACTGATATTCCTGAAGTTTTAGCTCGATCTCACCGTTGGCACGACGTACCGCGGTTGCGATTCTCTCAGGAGATCGCATCATTACCCCTTCTATGACAGCCTGTCCTCCGATGGGCATAATTTTTTCTTCAGTTTGATTCTGTATGTTAAAAAATGACATCTTCTTTCCTGTTTTTAATTCATTATAGCAAATAAAAAACGGAATGCACTTGTCGGCTCGCATTCCGTTTTAAAAAGATGTAAAAATTGTAAAGCTAACGTCGTTCACCGTATTTTTTCAAAAATTTCTCTACACGACCTGCCGTGTCAATGAGTTTCTGTTTCCCGGTAAAAAATGGGTGACAATTAGAACAAATTTCGACGTTTAACTTATCCACCGTAGATCGTGTTTCAAATGTGTTCCCGCAGGCACAGGTTACTTTGGCAATTTTATATTCGGGATGAATACCTTGTTTCAATTTAAACCTCCTTTTACAAATTTCAAAAGCTTGCAAATTTAGAGAAGAATGGACTACATTGCAAGTTTGATTTTATGTTCTGTCTATTACTCTGCACAAATGCATGTATTATATAAGAAAGTGGTGTGTAAGTTCCCCAACTATGAGCTCATGGAATCCAGGAAGTCCTCGTTGCTGCGGGTGCCACGCATTTTGTCCAGTAAAAATTCCATGGCCTCGACCGGGTTCATTTCATTTAGTAATTTTCTGAGCACCCATACCCGTGATAGTTCTTTCTTGGTCAAGAGCATTTCTTCCTTGCGGGTACCGGAGCGGTTAATGTCAATGGCCGGGAAGATTCTTCGATCGGCCAGGCGACGATCCAGGACAATTTCCATATTACCCGTACCTTTAAACTCTTCAAAAATAACTTCATCCATCCGTGATCCGGTTTCCACTAATGCAGTGGCGAGAATGGTTAAGCTACCTCCCTCTTCAATATTTCGCGCCGCACCGAAAAATCTCTTAGGACGCTGCAAGGCATTGGAATCTACACCACCGCTGAGGATTTTACCACTGTGTGGCACCACCGTATTGTGGGCACGTGCCAGACGGGTAATACTGTCAAGCAAAATGACCACATCCTTCTTATACTCAACCAGTCTTTTTGCCTTTTCCAGAACCATATCTGCGACTTGTACGTGGCGATCTGCGGGTTCATCAAAAGTAGAAGAGATGACCTCAGCTTTGACATTGCGCTCCATATCCGTTACTTCCTCGGGACGCTCATCAATCAATAAAACAATCATAAAAACATCAGGAGTGTTGGTGGTGATGGAGTTTGCAATTTTTTGCAGGATGACGGTTTTTCCGGCTCGGGGGGGTGAAACGATCAAACCTCGCTGACCCTTTCCGATTGGGGTAAGTAAATTCATAATCCGCATAGTAAATTCTTTGGGATTGGTTTCCAGATCCAATCTTTCCAGGGGATATATCGGGGTTAAGTTATCGAAAAGAGCAATATCCCGCTTTCTCTCTGCCGGTTCAAAATTGACCGCCTCAACCCGCAACAGTGCAAAAAATCGTTCATTATCTTTGGGGGGTCGAATCTGTCCCTGCACCGTGTCACCAGTCCGCAAATCGAATCGCTTGATTTGCGAAGGTGATACATAAATGTCATCAGGTCCGGGGAGGTAATTAAATTTGGGGGATCGTAAGAATCCATATCCGTCCGGAAGGACCTCCAGAACACCCTCGGAGAAGATCAAACCTTCCTGATTGGTCTGTTCTTCCAAAATTTTAAAGATAAGTTCCTGTTTTTTTAATCCGGATGTTCCCTGAATGCCGAGTTCATGAGCAACTTGCGCTAATTCAGCAATTTTTAGCGTTTTTAACGAATCTAAATCCAACATTTCACTGATCCTCTTATAGAAATTTTCTGTTTATTAAAATTTTCGAAATCAATATCGTAGACGCCTTCGACGCTTGTGGGGGAGTACTAGTAGTTGTCTGGAAGATTTAATTTAACCTCATGAATATAATAGTCTTAATAAAATAAATCAAGATATTTGTATTTTTTTTAAGAATTCTCCTGCCAGATAATGGGAACCGATAATGAGAATAATATCGTCCGGGAGAACCCTGCCGGTAAAAATTTCGTATGCCTCGGTAATGTCATGAAACAGTTCCACATTTTGTACTTTACCATTGAACGCATCCATTAAAGTTGTGGCCGGAAGAGCGCGATCCGAAAATTGGTCGACAATACCCACATGACTGACATGATGAGATAATATGTCGGCAATTTTTCGAAAATCTTTATCTTTTGCCAGGCCGACAATGGTCCAAATTCGTTTTTCTTTATATTTTTCGTGAAAAAATTTAAATACATTGGCAAATCCTTCCGGGTTATGTGCCACATCCAGAATCACGTATGGATTTTCTTGGATTACCTGCATCCGTCCGGGCCACACGGCCTTTTTTAATCCAATCCTGATCATTGTATCGGTCAGGGACGGTGTTTCAATTTTAAGAATAGCCGACACCGCCAGCGCGGCATTCAATAGTTGATGTTCTCCGGCCATTTTTATCTCCAATTCAGAGAGTGATTTGTCGGGTAAGATCAGGTTAAACGTGGCTGAAGTGAATGTCATGTTAAGGGGGTTAATTGCTTGTGCGGGATTCAAGGGATAAAATGGCGCCTGCCTGGAATTGCATACGCTTCTGAATAAGGCTAAGATATCGGGATCAGTATTATTGGTGACACAGGGAATTGATTCCTTAATAATACCGGCTTTCTCCCGAGCGATGGTGATCACATCATCACCCAGATATTGCTGGTGGTCAAAGCCAACAGGCGTGATAACCGTAACTTTGGGAAGCACCAGATTAGTGGCATCCAAACGCCCTCCCAAACCGGTTTCAATGACCGCAATATCGACCTCATTTTCTGCAAAATAGTGGAATGCAATCGCACTGGTAGCTTCAAAAAAAGTTGCATGATTTTTATCAATCTCTTTCCTCAACATTCGGGTATATTCCACAATGGTGTTCCAGCTGATCATCTGCTGGTTAATACGGATTCGTTCACTGAAGTCGACCAGGTGGGGAGAGGTGTAGAGTCCCACTTTTAAACCGGCCTCTCGCAGCATTGCAAAAATAAAAGCCGCAGTAGAACCTTTCCCGTTGGTACCGGCAATGTGTATGGCGGGCCATTTGTGTTGTGGATCTCCCAGGAAATTTAATATCCGGGAGACGTTCTGCAATCCCAGTTTTATTCCGCTGAATTGCAGATTATAGAGATATTGAACCGTCTCCTGATAGCTGTCCATAAATGTTTTATTGAGGCATTAGATTGTTGTATTGTGAGAGTCGAGTAATAATATTCTAAATAAGTTTTCCAATGACAAATCCTGCAGCCACACCCACCAGGAATACGATGGTTAATACCCGATAATTGACAACTTCTTTACTGAATCCTCTTTTTATGGCGATAAGGGAGACAAAATATCCCAGTGCATTCAGTATCCAGTAAATAGGAAGGGCTAATACTTTGGCAATCAATGGTCCAACCAGCGGGATGAGGGCAATAAGATTAATAAGCCCCAGGAATGCCTGACTGATCAGGGCAAAAATAATGGCAAAAAAGGCAATAGCTTTCCTATCTAATCCTAACGCGAAGCTTACAACAACAAAAATAGTAAGAAGCGACCAGATGATGAAGATTTTGCGGAAGGAATAGATAAATTCCCAAATCCGTCGGAAAAATGATTCAAGGGATCTGGAAAAGCTTTTAACCCGTGGCATTTTGGACGACTTGTTCACTGACTCTTCCGAACCGTCTTTCCCTTGATAAAAAATTTAATAGAGCATCATAAAG
>Ga0209536_100016706_pt1 | contig 10427 bp, 6 predicted proteins | sample DeeMarSeWOR28_12_FD_187461 | JGI IMG/M metagenome (GOLD analysis project Ga0209536, IMG submission 187461) | Marine sediment microbial communities from White Oak River estuary, North Carolina - WOR-2-8_12 (SPAdes) (version 2) | ecosystem: Environmental > Aquatic > Marine > Intertidal zone >... | reverse complement strand
GCCGCCGATACGCTGCGGCTGGAAACCGGCGGTGCCGTCCAGGTCGGCAATTTCGGTGCGCAGTCCGGCGGTGACATCAGTATCACAGCAGATACTTCCGTCGTCGTCGAGGGTGTCAGCCCAGATGTCGATCCGCTGCGTGGCGGACAGAACAGTCGCATTATCGCGGTGACCTTCGGCGATGGTGACGGCGGCAACCTGCGCCTCCAGTCACCCGAAGTGGTGATCAGCAATGGCGGGCAGATTGCGCTGGAGTCGGCGGGCGGCGCCGGCAATGCAGGCACATTGCTGGTGGAAGCGGATTCAATGCAGCTCAGCAACCGCGGGGAGGTCATTGCCACGACCAGTGGTGCCGGTGATGCCGGCACGGTAATGCTGGAGGTGGGTGCACTCAGCCTGACGCAGGGCGGCAATATATCCACGGCAACCGCAGGCAGCGGCAACGGTGGCGAGGTGCTCGTCAATGCCACCCGGCATGTCACCGCAAGTGGACAGGACAGCAGCGGGCCGAGCGGCATATTCAGCAACTCCTTCAGCAGCGGCGACGGTGGCCGCATCCAGATAACCACGCCGGCACTGGCGCTGGATAACGGTGCTGCCATCCAGGCCGCCGTGGCGGCCGACCCGGCCAACCCCGACCTGCCGCCGGCAACCTCGACAACCCGGGCGGGGAACATCGATCTCCAGGTCGACACCCTGACGCTTGCTGGTACCGCGCAGATTTCCACCCAGAGCGAGAATGCCGGCCAGGCTGGCATCATTGCAATCGCGGCCGCTGACGCGCTGACGATCAACAGCCCTGCAGGCGCGCTGCAGAGCGGTGTCTACAGTACCGCGGCCGGCAGTGGCTCCGGGGGCGGCATTAGTATCAGCGGCGGGCGCTTCGTGATGCAGGGCGGTGCCGTCAACGTGTCCGCGGCCGGCAGCGGTGACGCCGGCAGTGTCAGCGTGGTCACCGAATCGCTGCAGATGTCGAACGGTGCGCAAATAAGTACTGCGACCTCCGGTACAGGCAATGGCGGCAGCCTGCAGGTACAAACGACAGGCAGCACGCGGCTTGCGGGTACGGCAAGTGATAGTTTCCGGACCGGGCTCTACAGCCAGGCCCTGGGCAGCGGCACGGGCGGCGACGTGCAGGTATCGGCGGTGTCCGTCGGCCTGTCGAACAATGCCGTGATCTCTGCGGAGAGCCTGGGTACCGGGGATGCCGGCAAGATTGATATCAACGCGGCCAGTGAGGTGACACTCGACAACGCATCGATTACCACGGAGGCGGTGATCGCGGACGGCGGTAATATCAACATCAATGCCAGCTACCAGGTGTATTTGCACAACAGCGAGGTAACAACCTCGGTTGGCACCGGATTCGGCGATGGCGGCAATATCACCATCGACCCTGAATTCGTGGTGCTCAACAACAGTCTTATCCTGGCCAATGCCTACGGCGGCGATGGCGGAAATATCACCATCGTGACAGATCACTTCGTCAGTTCGGCGAACAGCCTGATCGATGCTTCCTCGCAACTCGGTATCAACGGCACTATCAATATCATTACGCCGGACGAAGAGGTCACCAGTAATATCGAGGAACTCCCGGTTGCCTACCTGGATGCCACCGGCCTGCTGCGTGAACGCTGCAGCGCACGGCGCTTCAGTGACCGCAGCAGCTTCACGATGGGCGGTCGCCAGGGCGTTCCGCTTGCACCGGCTGGCATGAGCACGCTCTCCAGTTCCATCAGTGACAGCCTGAATGCGCGGTATGCCGCACATGCCCCGGGTACGATTTCCACCGGTCCATTGCTGCAGCCGACCCTGTCGCAGGGCATGCTTTTGCCGGCTGCTTACCTGGCCGCGGGGCTGTGGGGGTGTTCCGGCTAGTGACCGTTTGATGATCATGCCCCTGCAGGTAGTGGGTACAAACAGTTCCTGACCCCGTTTCAGGTCTTGCCGCAGGGTTGCAGCGATCCTGCTGCAATTGTCAATATTTTACATTTCCTCTATCAACTATTTCACAGCTAATCAGATGACGTTTCGCTACGCTGGCACCAGTTTCAGCAGGGAGGGGATAGCATGATGAATATACGCTTACAACAACTGGGAGCGGAAGGACGCATTGATGCAGAGGAATGCAGGACTTACATGCTCCTGACCGTGATGATAAAGCTGGTGATGGCACTGATTATCGGGGTGCTGGTGGTCTGCAGTTTTCTGATCCTGTGAAGGTTCATTGCGGTCAGGTGATCGCTCCTGCACCAAGTGGATGCGCCTGTAGGCGCACCCTGAAGGGCACAGGCACCGTCTTTTGGCGCGATTATTTTTTTACGGTTGCTGCCTGTGAAACATCCTTCAGTTCCGCGACCCACATGGCCGTCGCACCCGCAACCGACACCGGCATGGCGAGGAAATTCAGCAGGGGAATCATGGTCAGCAGCAGCGATCCACCGCCGAAACCGTATGCTAGGAAGCGCCGGCTGCGCAGCAACTTGCGCTGCGTGGAGAAATGCAGCAGGTGGTTGGCCATCGGGTAGTCGATGTATTCGATAACCAGCATCCACGCGCTGAACAGCACCCACAGAAACGGCGCTGCCAGGTTGACGCCCGGTATCAGGAACAGCAACCCGAGCGGCAGGGCGCGCACGAGGAAGTACAGCAGCTTGCGCAACTCCGAGACCAGGCTGGGGACGATGTCTTTAACCAGTGCCTTCCAGCCGCCGGTTTCTATGGGTTGTCCCGTCAGGTGTTTCTCGACGGCCTCCGCAAGCATGCCGTTGAAGGGTGCCGCGATCAGGTTTGTGATGATGGAAAAACTGTAGAAGATAATCAGTACGCCAAGCAGTGCGAACACCGGCCACAACAGGTATTGCAGCCAGTCCAGCCAGCCGGGCAGGGAACCCAGCAGCATGTCGATGAGTATCTCCAGCCAGTGCGTCAGGCCGGCGATGGCCGCACTGAAAAACACCACGCTCACCAGCAGCGGCACCGCCACGTAGCGGCGCAGCCCCGGCTGGCGAATCAGCCGCAGCCCCTCGAAGATGTAATGCATGCCTGTAGGTTTTGTTGCCATGGTCTGTCCAGCCTGAAAGTTGTCAAGACGGTTGTTAAGGAGTCACCTGTATCTCGTCGCAATGGAAGTTTTTGTGTGCTTCTGCCATGCAGGATCACCCTGAAGGGCATAAATACCCCAATCGACACAAGCACCTTGCAGGTGCGAATCGCGGCTGAAAGCCGCTCCTACTGCTCCTCTGGTGCTTTTTGCGCTGCCACCCCGCGCAATGCCAGCAGGGCGGTGCCATAGGCGGCCTCCTGGTGCGCGGCGGCAACGACCGGCATGCCCAGCAGCTGTGAGCGTATTGTACGCCATGCGCTGTTTGCTGCGCCGCCGCCGGTGCTGATGACCCGGGTGGGCCACGGTGCGCCCAGTTCCGCGAGGCGCCGGTAGCCCTGCACTTCGATGCGGGCAATGCCTTCCAGGATGCCCTGGAAGAACCGGGCGTCCTCCTGCGGGCGTGGCGCCAGCAAGGGTTCGAGGTCCGGGTCGTTTATCGGGAAGCGTTCCCCCCGTGCAGGCAGCGGGTAGTAGTCCAGCCCGGTGGGCCGGTCGGGTTGCAACTGCTGCGTCAGCCGTGCGATGTCCGCATCCGTGAAATACTGTCGCAGTACCGCGCCACCGCTGTTGGAGGCTCCACCTGCCAGCCAGTCGTCACCCAGTCGGTGGCTGTAGATACCATGTTCCGGCGCGAACACCGGCATTTCAGCGCATACCTTCAGCACCAGGGTGCTGCCCAGCGTGGTGACCGCCTCGCCGCGCACTGCGCCGGTGGCGATGAAGCTTGCCGTGCTGTCGGTGGTGCCGCTGATGATGCGGGTGGCAGGCGCCAGTCCGAACTGTGTCGCCATGGCGGGGTCGATGCAGCCGCTGTCGGTGCCGGCTGGAACCACCTCGGGTAGCAGCCTGGCGGGTACTGCTAACGCTGCCAGCCACTGGGGCCAGCGTCGTGCGCCGGGGTCATAACCGAGCTTCAGGGCATTGTTCTCGTCGCTGCAGCCATAGCGGCCACGCAGCCGGCCGAGCACCCAGTCGGCCTGGTGCAGGGCATGGCGGGCATCCCGCGCGGCAGGTGATTGCAGCAGCCACAGCAGTTTCGCCAGGCTGGCGCTGGCACCGTGGACGGCGCAGTCCTGCGGGGCCACGGCCGCGACCTGCTGTGCGGCTTCCCGGGCGCGGCTGTCGTTATACATCAGGGCATTACCCAGGGGCGCGCCCTGTGCATCGCAGAGCAGCAGGCTCGAAGAGGTGCCATCAACGCACACTGCGCGGATGTCAGTCAGGCTTACCCGGGTTCCCAGTTCCGCCAGCACGGCTCGCAGCGCGGTCCACCAGATCGCAGGGTCCTGCTCGACCGCGGCCCCGCTGCGCTGCGGGGGCGGCAGCGGCATGCGGCTTTCGGCCAGGATGTGCCGCCCGGCGTCGATCACGCAGCCGCGACAGCCCGAGGTCCCGAAATCGATGCCGAGATAGAGGGGCACGGGTCAACAGCGTCCCCGGATTTCGCGATGCTCCATCCGGGCTACATAAATCATATCAGCAGGTTACGAGGTGTTATTAAGGCAGGTGTACAGGACTGGCGGGCTCCCAGCCGGGTTGGCGATGTTCCACTACCACGTCGGTGTAGATACCGCCCCGTACGTTGAATTCGGCGCGCAGTCGCATGAAACGGGGCTCGCAGGCGCTGACCAGGTCGGCCAGCATGTGGTTGGTGACATCCTCGTGGAACGCGCCTTCCTCCCGAAACGACCAGACATACAGCTTCAGGGCCTTCAGCTCGACGCACTTTTCGTCCGGGACGTAGTCCAGGTAGAGGGTGGCGAAATCCGGCTGGCCGGTCTTCGGGCACAGGCAGGTGAATTCCGGGATGCGGATGCGCACGGTGTAATCCCGCCCCGGGTGCGGATTGGGAAAGGTTTCCAGGGTTCTGGCGGGTTGCGTCGACATGCGGGGAAGATACAAGACACAAGATGCTGTGTGCAAGCATTTGGAAATTACAAATGGTTGTATTTTCCTTGGCCAATCTTGTAATCTTGGCTTCCATGCGTTTGTCCAAGATCAAGCTGGCCGGCTTCAAATCCTTTGTCGATCCGACCACGATCCACGTCCCCAGCAATCTGGTCGGAATCATCGGCCCCAACGGCTGCGGGAAATCTAATGTCATCGATGCCGTGCGCTGGGTCATGGGAGAGTCTTCCGCCAAGCACCTGCGCGGCGATTCCATGGCCGATGTCATCTTCAACGGTTCCAACGGGCGCAAGCCGGTCGGCACCGCCAGCATCGAACTGGCCTTTGACAACTCGGACGGCACTATCGGCGGCCAGTACGCCGGCTACAACGAAATCTCCATCCGCCGCCAGGTGTCACGCGACGGGACCTCCAACTACTTCCTGAACAACGCCCGCTGCCGGCGCCGCGACATCACCGATATCTTTCTCGGCACCGGCCTGGGACCACGCAGCTATTCGATCATCGAGCAGGGAACGATCTCGCGCCTGATCGAGGCGAAGCCGGAAGACCTGCGTTCCTTCCTTGAGGAAGCCGCGGGCATCTCCAAGTACAAGGAGCGTCGCCGCGAGACCGAGAACCGCATCAAGCATACCCGCGAGAACCTGGACCGCCTCAACGACCTGCTGGAAGAGATCGAGAAACAGCTGGAAAAACTGAAGCGCCAGTCACGGGCCGCGGCGCGCTACAAGGAACTCAAGGAAGAGGAGCGCGAGGTCAAGGCACAACTGCTGGCACTGCGCTACAGCGCCATGCACGAACAGTGCAGCCAGCGTGAGCAGCAGATCCAGGAACGCGAGCTTGCGATGCAGGCGGAACTGGCCGCGCAGCGCAATGTCGAGGCAGAGCTGGAAAAACTGCGCGAGGCCCTGGTCGAGGCAAACGAAAGTTTCAATACCGTGCAGGGCCACTACTACAAGCTGGGCGCCGACGTTGCCCGCGTGGAACAGGCCATCAAGCACAACAAGGATTCACGCCAGCAGCAGCAACAGGAACTGTTCCGCGCGGAGCAGACGCTGGACGAGATCGGCGAACATATCCGCCTCGACAGTACCCGCCTGGAAGAACTGGCGCACAGCATCGAGACCATCGAACCGGAACTGGCTGCGGCCCGCGCACGCGCCGAGCAGTCCACGGTCTCCCTGCGCAAGGCCGAAGATGCCATGCATGACTGGCAGCAGGGCTGGGACGAGTTCAATCGCCGCATGGCGGAACGCTCGCAGTCCGCGCAGGTGGAACGCACCCGCCTGGATCACATCGACCGCCACATGCAGCAGCTCGAACAACGACTGCAGCGCATGGACCAGGAGCGGGAATCGCTGAGCAGCCAGACGCTGGAAAGCGAGCTGGAGCAACTTGCCAACGAGTCCACCGGGCAGGAGACCGTGGTCGCCGGCATCCAGGTGCAGCAGGATGATGTGGGCAGCCGCATCACCGAGATACGCGCCGGGCTGGTGCAGCAGGAGCGGGAATTCTCCGCGCTGCAGAGTCGGCATCACGATACCCGCGGCCGGCTGGCCTCGCTGCAAACCCTGCAGCATGCTGCGCTCGGCCAGCAGTCCGGCAATATCAGTGGCTGGCTGACAGGGCAGGGGCTGCAGTCCGCACCGCGCCTGGCCCAGGAAATCCAGGTCGAGTCAGGCTGGGAACGCGCCGTTGAAACGGCCCTTGGCGGCTACCTGGAAGCAGTTTGTGTCGCGGGGCTGGACAACGCCGAACACCTGCTGGGTGGCCTGACGCAGGGCACGGTGACCCTGTTCGATACTGGCAGCCCGGCACCGGATACCCGTTATGACAAGGGCGAGCCGCTGGTCGGCAAGGTCAGTGCGCCGTGGAGTATGGACGGCCTGCTGGACGGCATCTACGCGGTTGAGTCGCTGGGCGAGGCCGTGGCCATGCGTACTTCGCTGGCCGCGCACGAATCGGTAATGACGCGTGACGGCGTCTGGGTCGGCCGGAGCTGGTTGCGGGTCGCACGCGACAGCGACGAAAAGGCCGGGGTGCTGGAACGCGAGCGCGAGATCAATGAACTGAGTGCCCAGGTCGAGGCGCAGGCCGGGAACATCGACATCCTGCGCCAGTCCATCTCCAAGGCCCGCGAGGCGCTGGGCGAGGCCGAGGCGCAGCGCGATCGGCTGCAGGGCGAGTTCAACCAGGCCCATCGCCAGGCCGCTGACCTGCGCGCCCGGTTTGCCGCCTGCGAGTCACGCCTGGAGCAGCAGCGTAATCGCCACGAGAACGTAACAAGGGAATCCGAGGAACTGCGCAACCAGAAGGCCAGCGAGGCGGAGGAACATGCCAGTGCACATAGCCGCCTGCAGGAAGCACTGGCGGCGACCCAGGCCCTGACGCAGGAGCGCGAGGAACGCACCCGCCAGCAACAGCAATTGAGCAGCGTGCTGAATGAAGTGCGGGAACGCGCCCGCAACGACCAGCAGCAGGTACACGAACTGGCACTGCGGGCGGAGTCGATGCGCACAGCGCGCGAGACCACGCAGCAGGCGCTTGCACGCATGCGCGAACAGGTACAGCAGTTGACCGGGCGACGCGACGAACTCAACTCGGCGCTGGGGCATGGCAATACGCCGCTGGTCGAGCTGGAGGCCGAGCTGGAAACCCTGCTGACGCGGCGCCTGGAAGTCGAGGGCGAGTTGTCGGGTGCCAGGAAGCGGGTGGAAGACATCGAGCACGGCATCCGCGAATCCGACCAGGAACGGATTCGCAAGGAACGCTCGGTCGCCGCACAGCGCGAACAGGTCGACCGCGATCGCATGGCCTGGCAGGAAATCAAGGTGCGCAGCGACACCCTGCTGGAACAGATCAACGAGACCGGCTTCGCCTGCCAGATGTTGCTGGAGCAGCTGGATGAATCCGCCAGTATCGAGGTCTGGGCCGAGCGCGCGGAGAAGCTGGAACAGCGCATCCAGCGCCTCGGGCCGATCAACCTGGCCGCGATCGAGGAGTACGAGGAAGAATCGAAGCGCAAGGTCTACCTCGACGCGCAGCACGCCGACCTGATCGAGGCGCTGCAGACCCTGGAAAATGCCATCGGCAAGATCGACCGGGAAACCCGGACTCGCTTCAAGGAGACCTTCGACAAGGTCAACGAGGGCATGCAGGAGAATTTCCCGACCCTGTTCGGCGGCGGCCATGCCTACCTGGAACTCACCGGGGAAGACCTGCTGGATACCGGCGTGACCGTGATGGCGCGCCCGCCCGGCAAGCGCAACAGCACCATTCACCTGCTGTCAGGCGGTGAAAAGGCGCTGACCGCCATTGCCCTGGTGTTCGCCATCTTCCGCCTTAACCCGTCGCCGTTCTGCATGCTCGACGAGGTCGATGCGCCGCTCGACGACGCCAACGTCGGGCGCTACTGCGACATGGTGCGCAAGATGTCGGAGCATGTGCAGTTCATCTTCATATCCCATAACAAGATCACTATGGAAATGGCCAACCAGCTGACCGGTGTCACCATGCACGAGCCCGGGGTGTCGCGGCTGGTGGCCGTGGATATCGACGAAGCGGTCCAGATGGTGGCAGTCTGACCGCATTTGGGGGCATACTGCGCGGCAATGGTTTTCGGGTGAAGGGATGAAGGCCTCGCCGTCCACCCTGTGCAGGATTGCCCTGTCACCGCAACCAGTCAGGTAGTGAATATGGAAAATATACGCTTGATTCTCTTGCTGATCGGGGCCGTCATCGTCCTCGGTATCTACGTTTTCAGCCGCATGCAGGGACAGTGGCGCTGGCCAGCCATCCGCCTGCCGAAGCTGCCCGGGCGCAGCAAGCAGCGCAAGTCCCGGTTGCAGCGCAACAGCCTGGCGGAACTCGATGACATCGACGCCGACGTGGAGTTCGATGCCGGGTTCGATGCCGATATCGACCAGATCGGAGGGCAAATCACGGGTGACCCGCTGGACCAGGCCTATGAGCCGGCGCCCGGGACGACCGTGATCAGGCCGCGGGCAAAACGCGGCCAGGAAGACCGGCCAGTGGCCCAGGAGAGCAAGGCGCCCGTCAGCGACAGGATCTTTACCCTGTTTGTCATGGCTCCCAGCGGCGTACCGTTTCGCGGACCCATGCTGCTGGACGCACTGGAAGCCGCGCACCTTGAATACGGCGATATGCAGATATTTCACCGCAATGAAGTGGTTGACGGCAGCGAACGCCACCTGTTCTCGGCGGCCAATATCAAGGAGCCGGGCATCTTCGATCTTGCTGCCATGGAGAACTTCACCACCGAGGGTATCGTGCTGTTCATGCAGGTCACCTCCGGTACGGACGCGGTGCGTGCCTTCGACGCCATGGTCGACTCGGCAATGATCATGGCGGACGACCTCAGCGCAACCGTGTGTGACGCCACGCGCAGTGTGCTGACGAAGCAGACCATCAGCCATATGCGCGAAGAGGTGATCGGCTGCCAGTTGCAGCAGCGGGTGATAAAAACGGCGTCATGAGCGTGCCGCGCGCGGTGCGCGCCCGCGCCACCGAACTGCACGCACTGCTGCACGAACACAATTACCGCTATTACGTCCTCGACGACCCGGCAATTTCGGACGCGCAGTACGATGCACTGCTGCGTGAACTGCAGGACCTTGAGCAGCAATACCCGGAACTGCTGACCCCAGATTCACCCACCCAGCGCGTCGGCGCACCGCCTGTAAAGGCCTTCGGCGAGGTGCGCCACGAACAGCGCATGCTGTCGCTGGATAATGCCTTCTCCGATGCAGAACTGGCGGACTTCGACCGCCGCGTACGCGAGCGCCTTGAAACCGGATCGGTCGATTATGCCGCCGAGCCCAAGCTGGACGGCCTTGCCGTCAGCCTGCTGTACAGCGACGGCAGGCTGGTACGTGCCGCCACGCGCGGCGACGGCACGACTGGCGAGGATGTTACCCGTAATGTCCGCACCATCAACACGGTACCCCTGAAGCTGGCCGGTAGCGGTATCCCCGCGACCCTGGAAGTGCGCGGCGAGGTATACCTGTCGCACAAGGGCTTCGCGGAACTGAACGCGCAACAGGCGGAGCAGGGGCAGAAGCCGTTCGTCAATCCGCGCAACGCAGCGGCAGGCAGCCTGCGCCAGCTCGATCCGCATATCACCGCGCAGCGCCCGCTGGAGATCTTCTGCTACGGTGTCGGCAAGGTTGAGGGTGGCAAGCTCCCCGGCAGCCATACGCAGATACTGGCGCAGCTTGGCGACTGGCACCTGCGTGTCTACGACGATGTCCGGCGTGTCAGCGGGCTTGCGGGTTGCACCGCTTATTACCGGCAATACGAGCAGCGCCGCGACGCACTGCCCTTCGAGATCGACGGCGTGGTGTTCAAGGTGGACCGGCTCGACCAGCAGGATGCACTTGGCTACGTTGCGCGC
>Ga0209536_100016705_pt1 | contig 10427 bp, 9 predicted proteins | sample DeeMarSeWOR28_12_FD_187461 | JGI IMG/M metagenome (GOLD analysis project Ga0209536, IMG submission 187461) | Marine sediment microbial communities from White Oak River estuary, North Carolina - WOR-2-8_12 (SPAdes) (version 2) | ecosystem: Environmental > Aquatic > Marine > Intertidal zone >... | reverse complement strand
AATAGAGAGTCCAGGGGGTACGTTGAAACCAAATTTATGAAGGTGCGCTAGATTGGTGGCTTTTCCACCATGATTCTGGATATCATCAGGATTCAATTCATCCAAAGACACAATATTCTGTACCATGATGGACTCGCCGCCTACTCAGCAATGAATATTGAACCACTGGTACCTTCGTTATATTTGATTGCTGCCTGTTTTCCATTCAATGCGGAAGGATTGTCGATTACGGTGCCCATTAATGCTGGAATTTCAAACTCTCGTGTTACGATTGCCAGATGAGAACCAAGAGCGCCTGACATGCAGACAACTCCTGCTAGTTTAGAGAGGATTGGAGCCAAGAAAGTAGTACCAGCATCATCTACAAGAATAATTTTCCCATCAGCACCTTCTTTCAGAAGGGCAATAACCTCCTGTACTGTTGTGATATAGCGTAATTCACCTTCAGCATTCAATTTGAGGGAAATGAGGCCATCGCTGACTTTCTTCAAGATTTTATCGCTCCGAGTTTTGAAAGGACATTCATTGCTCGATTTAAGAATGGTGCTGATTTGATATTGCTTTTTCTGAGAACCCTAATACTTACATAACGGGCAGACAATGCTGTATAGGATTGGTTACGATAACATTCTTGGCTATCTAACAAACGGTGTTGAATCTTGGACACAGAGTGGGCGAGAGCTTCAGTCAATTGAGTCTATGTCCCTCGAGGTCTTTGGGGCATATCAGACTCGGTCAGAACTTGACATCATTGATGTCAGAGAACCCCATGAGTATGACGAAGAGAGGATAGAAGGATCAAGGAGTATACCTCTCACAGGTTTTGCTGAGGCTGCCAAGGAGATTGATTCAGACCGTCCAATAGCAACCATCTGTCCCGGAGGATACCGAAGTACTACAGCGGCCAGCATCCTCCTTCGCGAGGGTATGAGGGACGTAAGGGTGACCTTGGAGGGATTGAAAGGCTGGAAAGCACAAGACTTTCCATTACGTCGTAGGACCAAAGAATGACAGAGGGGAACTCGGAAATTGAACGTACGCACTGGTCGCTCAGATGTGCTTGCCAAAAATGGAGTCGTAGCAACCTCTCAACCCCTGGCTACTCAAGCAGGTCTGGACATACTCCGGAAGGGAGGGAATGCTGTCGACGCTGCTGTAGCTTCAGCTGCTGTTCTTGATGTTGTGGAGCCTTTCAGCACAGGGTGTGGTGGGGATGCATTCACACTCATCCATTTGGATGGTCAGAACAAACCGTTGAGCTATAATGGCTCTGGTCGGTCCGGGTCACTCGCCACACTCGATGACCTGCTTAATAAAGGATGGACAGAGATACCTGCCCGTGGAGGTCCTCCTGTTACAGTACCTGGGGCCCTGCATCTTTGGGCGACGGTTATTGAAAAGCATGGTACGCTTGAGCTTAAGGAAGTCTTGGTGCCAGCTATTCACTATGCCCGGAATGGATTTCCTGTTTCTCCAATCATAGGAAGTAGTTGGCCGTATGTGCTGAATGTCTTTCAGAACGAAGAGGCACGTAGAGTCTACACGATCAACGGTGAAGCTCCTGCGATTGGAGAAACAATGAGCAACAAAGATCTTGCTGATGTCTTTGAGCTGGTTGGAAGGGAAGGACCTGATTCCTTCTATTCTGGTAAGATTGCAGAGTCGATGGTCAAGACTGTACAGGAACACGGTGGTTTCCTAACATTGGAGGACTTGGAGTCACATAGAACTGAACAGACTGAAGCAATATCTGTAAATTATCGGGGGATTGATGTCTATGAGCATCCTCCCAACGGTCAAGGCTTCGCAGCACTCTTAATGCTCAACATCATGGAGTGTTTTGACTTCACGGAATTTGACTCACTGAGTGAAGAACGGTTTCATATAATGATCGAAGCAAAGAAGTTGGCCTATGCAGACCTACATCAGCACTGTGCAGATCCCTCTTTCTACAAGGTCCCTCTGGATAAGCTATTGTCTAAAGAGTATGCAGGAGAACGTGCGAAGATGATCAGTCCTTCCACTGCGTTGGAAGACTACTCGTCCGGTCTCACACTTGGTTCTGACACAGTCTACCTCTGCACAGCTGATGGTGATGGTAATGCAGTCTCATTCATCAACAGTCTATACATGGGGATTGGAAGTGGATTGGTAGCTCCAGGAACTGGAATCAAACTTCAGAACAGAGGACATCTCTTTTCATTGAATCCTGAACACCCAAACTGCTATGCACCCAACAAGCTCCCGTTCCACACGATTATTCCTGGTGCTCTCTACAAGGAAGACAAGCTCTGGGGCTGTTTCGGAATCATGGGGGGCTCACATCAAGCCCAGGCACATGCTCAGTTTGTTAGCAATCTTGTCGACTACAAGATGTTACCTCAGGAAGCCATGGATTTTCCGCGATTTGACCATGACCACGAAACCAATACAGTAGGTCTAGAAATGGGGATTCCTCTCTTTGTCGAAGGTGAACTCCAGAAGATAGGACACAAGTTTGATTACAATAACGCATCCAGATTTTATTACGGAGGGGGTCAGGTGATCCTTCGGATGAACGAAGACACCTGGATTGCTGGGTCTGATCATCGAAAGGACGGACAAGCAGCGGGATTTTGACCTACATCACTTGTCCATAATGACATCATAGGCAATATTGTCTGCATGGTCACCTATTCTCTCGAGGTTTCGCAACGTTTCTACAAAGACTGCATCCGCCTGAGGATCACACACACCTGTTCTCATTCGGTCAACATGTGCCGCCTTCAGTTTCCGTTCAAGAACATCGACATCATCCTCGAGCCTCTCTGCGACCTTGGCAAGATCCTTGTTCCTTGTCTTGAGTGACTTGATTGCAGTCGAATATGTTTCTTCAACTAGGTCAAACATCTCTCCAACCTCCTTCACCGCTACATCGGAGAAGAAGATCCCATTCCTGAGTTTGTCAAGAGCAAACTCAGCAATGTTGGATGCCAGGTCTCCCACACGTTCTATGTCAGTGAGTATTGCCAACAGCTTGATTCTCCAGATTGTATCCTCATTATTCAACTCTTCCTCTCGTATCAGGTCGATGAAGTCCTCTGTGCTTCTGCAGCTCTCATCGACATCGTCCTCATAACGAAGGACTGTTCTCGCATCTTCCATGTTTCTAGAGAGGAGTGCACTCTTGCTCAAGGTTATCATTTCTATTGTTTTTTCGGCAGTCTTGAGCATCTCACGCTCTGACTCCATGAGAGCAGCTTGAGGTAGGTGGAGCATTTCTTCATCGAAGTAATGTTTCCCAATGACTTCTCCTTCCTTGTCAGGGATCAGTTTCTCACAGAGTTTCACGAGACCTCCCACCAGAGGAATGAAGAGTAAACTAACTAGTACGTTGAAAATGGTATGAGCATTTGCAATCTGACGTGCGAGGCTAGAGTCTGTCAAGACAACAAGATCTGCAAATGGTGTCAAGAATGGTAGGAAGATTGCTACACCAACAACATTGATGATCGTCTGGGCAATGGCTGTACGCTTCGCTGGAGTGCTAGCACCGATGCCAGCAAACAGTTCAAGGAAACATGTACCTATGTTGGCTCCCATTACTAGAGCTATTGCTGGTGCTATGTCGATTGCACCTGCTGCTCCCATTGCAATTACGAGACTTGTAGTAGCCGAGCTACTCTGAGTGACTCCTGCAATTAGTGCACCAATAAGAATTCCAAGTATGGGTATAGCTCCGAAGTTGTTTATCAGTTCTGTAAAGAATGGATATGCTTCAGGATCTATTAACGGAGTTGCGCCTTGTTTCATGAAATCCATAGCTAGGAACAATAGGCCTAGGCTGAAGACTATAGTTCCTGCCAACTGAATATTCTCTCTCTTCGAGAACATCTTCATGAAGAAACCAATGGCTACAAGAGGCCAGAAAATACCAGCAATATCAAATGATACAAGCTGTGCAGTGACGGTGGTCCCTATCTCTGACCCGAGCATGACGTTGACAGACTGTCTGAAGGTCATCATCCCTGCGTTAACGAAACCAATCAGGGTCAATACAGTGATACTGGAGCTCTGAGTCATGAATGTGGCTGCAGTTCCAGCTCCCATTCCTTTGACAGGGTTGTTACTGACTCTCTCAAGAATTCGAACAACTCGCTTACCCGAAATCTTTCCTAGTGTTTCTCGTAGGAGAGTCACACCATACATAAACAGAGCAAGCCCGCCGATTATATTGAAGGCTATAGTCAGTTCTGCCCACATGTCCAACGGGTGACTTACCACTTACATGTGACATATGAATCTTGTGAGATTCATTTACAGCATTGATTGAAAATAGGGCTCGGATTAAGACTAAGACTTATCACATTGGCATACCACTTCTCCATACGTGGTCCAAATGCCAAAGGAAAAGGAACGCAAGGTTGGTCCTATCTATCGCGTGTTCTCTCAGGACCTTTATTCAACAGGTTTCCATGCAGAGGAGATAGGCTTCCGACAGGATGAGATGTGGAGGTCAAAGAGTCGACAGTTCTCGAAGGACGCCGACATCATTGGGAAGATCGAGGAAGGCCGTCGTACAAATGACAAGCAGAAACTCCCACCCGTTAAGAAAATAGGGTTCATCATTCTACGTCAGTCTCTTTGGCGTGACGCAGATGAGTTGGACAAACGCCTCGTAGTCAAGCTCTTCACTAACAGTGGAGGATGGATCGCTACGATGGAAGAGATGGTCGCTGAGGAGTACTCGATGAGCTTTGCCTCTGACAGACCTCTCATAGCGTTCACTGTGCTGACACGGGAGAGTGAGTTTGTGACATGGGTCAGACAGATGCGTCGAGGTGGGATGGACACTGAGAACTTTGCATTCTATATCATTGGACCAAAGGGTACCTTTGAGGCGTTTACGATCGAAGGGGCTCGAGCATCACTCGGCGACGACTTCAGGGTCAGACGGCTCAATGGGCACAAGATAGTCGCAAACATCGACAGCAAGTTCGGAGACCTCGGAGGAGAGTTCGTCGTGAAGATCAAGGACCCAGTGTTGGCTGATAACGAGTGGTTCTGCAGGGTGCTACAGTGTTTCTCAATTATGATTCAGTTTCGCGGGCAAATACGTGAGAAGTTAGACAAGGGCTTCCATCGATGGAAGAAAGGCAAGTGGGAGCCATCTCAGCATAGATACGAGGTGAGTCTTCTTGCGAATCCACGAAAGCTCACATTGAAGACAGATGAACTAGAAGAAGTGTAGGCCTAATACCCCCTCTCAAGATCAACCACATTGATGAACTCCTCACTCCCCGTGGTAAATCGAGTTATGTTCTCAATGACTTCGTCCCATCTTCGCAGGTCGTCCATTGGCGATGCTCCTCTGTGAGGTGACAGTACAACATTGTCCAATCTGTGGAATGGTAGTGATGATGGGTATTTTCTCCCTTCCGCATCTTCCTCAGGTTGATATCGATACCATACATCGATGGCGGCTCCCGCGATCCGTTTCTGGGCGAGAGCATCGTAGAACGCTTCTTCCTGAATTACGGGGCCTCTTGCCACAGTGACAACTAGTCCATTCTCCCCCAACAGCTCCAGCTCCTTCATTCCAATCATTCCAACGGTGGCTGGAGTCTGTGGGACGCCAACAAAGAGAGTATCGACCTCCCTGAGGAATTTATGGAGCTGTGATGTCGTGTATTTCTCCACAGGAGTTGGCAGGTCGTCAGACTCACTTTTCCATGAGGTCCTACACACGTGGAAATCCAAATCAAATCCAGACAGAAACCTGTGGACCTTGCTGTTGACAGCTCCATATCCAAGTAGACCGATTCTGCGGTCTCTCAGCGGTACTGACTTTGCATCCGAGTCCCCTTTTCTCCACTGCCCCTCCTCCATCCATCTGTGGTGCTGGATGATCTTGTTTGTCAATGCCAGCAAGAGAGCGACTGCATGCTGAGCAGTAAAGTACGTGTTCCCATGACCGTTGATCAGAATGACATCCCTTGTCTTGGACAACTCTCTGAAGGTATCAAGGTGGTGTTGGACTCCAACCCCTGGATTGATGAAGAGGCGGAACTTGGTAGCGGCGTCCAACAGGTCTCTTGAGGGTCTCCATCCTACAAGAATGTCTGCTTCAGGTGCATGCTTGAGTAGGTTGTCCTCAGAAACATCATCAAGGAAATTTAGTTCTAGATTTTGTAGCCCAGAGAGTCCTTTCCTCAGGTAGTCCTTGAGCTCGCCTCTGACATCCCAAATGAATAGGACATTCGTCTGCTTCATGACTGTAACACTGAAATTGAAACTACTGAATGCACCTTATGAGCTCTTCTGCATGACCCGAGAAAAAACGGGCAGGAGTCACACAAATGTGACTCCCGTCACACCTACTCTGTAGTGATTATCTAGTAAATTCTGAAAACAAGTTTCGACTGGACAAGGAACTCCCTCCACCTGTCCAGGAATAGATGTTATTCTCCTTTTCTGATAGACCACTAGTCTTTGACTCGTCAAGACAGCAAAGTTTGGAATACGACCAATCAATGAGGTATATCTCCATTGGTAATATCAATAGTAGCAATCCAGGGTACAATGTTGCAGGGAAAAACAACAGGATTGCCAATGCCAAACCTCCCAATCCACTGGTATAATTACCAGTCAAACCTGAGAGAATGGAATGATGAGTTGAGGTTGTTTTGATTCTCGCATTCAACCCAGCTAGCTTGTTCAGATCTTCTCTATACATCTCCAGACCTCTACCTTCGATTGTTGAGAGCCCAACTCGAAGGTGTTACATATTATACGTAATATGTATTAAGTATTACTGTTGCATATAAGAAAACACATAAGTGTTCATTAGCTAGAAAATCACCTAATTGTTATATTTTTTAAACAAACATCTGAGAATGCATACAGTATGTTAGTTCTCCTCGTGAAACCGACGAATTTTGAATGCAAATGCATAACAATAATCTCCTCTATATAACATGATTAGAAACCGTATCATCACCTGATATGCGGGTTACGAGGTGATAGGATGGGAAAGTCCTTTTCAGTAGCGTCATGGAACGTCAAGCATTTCAAATCGACGCAAGCAAGAGTCGATCGTGCAGTAGCCTTCCTCAAGAAACAAAATCCAGATGTCTTTGCCCTTTATGAAGTTCAGGGAAAAGAGGTCTTTTCTGAATTAGTTGACCAGTTCTCTGGCTTTTGTTTTCACATCACTGAGGGAAAGAGGTCACAAGAAGTTCTTCTTGGTGTACGTAATTCACTCAATGCTTTTGTGACACAGAAACTCGAGTACACATCTGGATCGACGACAATAGTTCCTGGGTTACTCGCAACAATCATACATGAAGATAGTCTCTACCCTATGCTCTTCATGAACATCGATAGTACTCCAACAGCTCAAGGTCTAGGTCAGCGTCACGAGATGATGCAACGAGCCTTCAAGTACAGAAGTCGATTGGACAAGCTGGCATGGGAAAAGGGGGATGCTAAGGTGAATTACATCTTCCTCGGAGACCTTGAAATCATGGGGATGAACCATCCCTACGAGAAGGGAATCGATGCCGAGACCGAGCTACGAAAATGGGACGAGGAAGAGTGTAAGAAGTACAACATGCGTCGGCTAAAGAAAAACTACGATCTCACCTTCAGGAGCTGTGACGGTAGTATGAGTGGGAACTATGACCATGTCTATGCCGCGGAACATCTTCAATTCAAGAAGTTCGGAGATGCAGAGGTGGATGTCCGAGGATGGGTCACAGAACCCGAGGACAAACAGAAAGAGTGGCGAGAGAAGTACTCTGTCCATTCACTCCTATACTTCGAAATAGTATGAGTCCATCATATAATCGTCCATACCGACCTCTTGAAACCATATCTGCGCTTGTCACAAGGTAATAAAGAAAAGTAGGATTTGAGCTGAAAGGACAACTATGTCGATCGAGACCGTGCAGCTGAGCTATCGTGATAGGTTGAAACTTATCGGCAGAGACGCTCGGTTGACAATTGTTGGTTGGACATTGTGGGCATTCGGTCTCGGAATCAATGACGTTCTGTTCAATCTATATCTCTTAGAGGCTGGCTTTGGTGAGGACTTTCTCGGATTCTTTCTTTCGATATCAGCTGTCCTAGCAGGTGTACTCGCTATCTTCGCTGGAATGGTAGCTGATAGATTCTCAAGGCAAAGGATCATACTTGCAGGTGAATTTATAATCTTACTAGCCATTCTGATTCAATACACTGCCTTGACTCCTGTCTATCTCCTATTCTCACAAGTTCTCTATGGGATTGGGAACGGGTTTGTACATGTGTGCTGGCAACCCTATACAGTTTCCATAACGACAGAGCAAGAGAGGGTTCATGTCTTTTCGATTCGACTCGCATTCTTCATGGGCGCAAGTCTGCTAGGTTCTCTGATTGGAGGGTTCCTCCCTACAGTTTGGACTGCACTGGGATATGCCGTTGATCTCTTCTCAGCATACAGGCTATCTCTCTGGACTGCACTGATACCCTTTGTACTCGGTGCCCTCAGTATTATACCATTATCTGTGGACAGAGTCAATTCCCGGAAAAGGAGATTCGACCTCAGCAATGTCAAAAACCGACGGTTCATCGGAGAATATGCTCTAGCTTGGACTGTGTCTGGTTTTGGCGCTGGGCTCTTTGTGCAACTCTTCAATGTTTTCTACACACGTGCATTTTCTCTAGACTCTGTAACAATTGGCATCATCTTCGCATTCGGTACAATCATCCAGGTAGCTGGGAATATCGCATCTCCAAAAATCGTCGACAGATTTGGGAAGCTTGGTACTATCATCTGGTTCCAAGTCCTATCTGTTCCGTTTCTTGTGGTGCTAGCGTGGTCTCCCACTCTGGCGATAGCAGTGTTTGGGCAGGTTGGTCGTGCCCTTTTCATCTACATCGCGTGGCCAGTCATGGATGTGTTCTACATGGAGGGTCTTGAAGATGATGAACGATCAACAGCCATGGGTGTAATTAATGCAGGTGACTCTTTGAGTCGAGCAGTTGGCCTCAATGTTGCTGGCTGGTTGTTGGCTTCGGGATTCTTCCGGATTCCCTTTGCAATCGCGGCGGTCTTCTATTCGCTGAGTATTGTTTTGTTCTACTGGTTCTTTGGAAGAGGTAAATATGAAACCATCACAACTGAAACAATTGAAATCTAGGAAGGTCTTCTTGGCCCTCCAAAGTGGGAGGGGTAGACCTCTCATCAACCCCTCCGTGTTTTGCTCTAGAGAATTAGGTTTGTCTTGCTATGAACTAGTTTATCTGGAGGTAGTGTTTAATGCAGAAATTCACGAAATCAACATAGTTGACTGTGTGTATCTTTCGTCCATCAAGGTATGACCAATCATCGGAAGTGTCTGTGATATGTCCGTTTATCGTACATTGCATGATGGCATATGTGAACGATCCATCGTGTGTTCCTTCGATATACTCGCCACTATCCCACTCGATCCACCAGACTCCCCAGAATTTTTGAACTTTACTTCCTTCAGGACCTAGCCAAAGCTCTCCAGTGTTATCCCAATAGATTGTACCATGCTCACCCTCACCTTTCTCTCCTGCCCATATGTCTCCTTTCCATTCATACGTGAAGGCAGGGTCAAAATTATAGTTGACTTCACTCCACCATCTATAGACCGAGAATCCTTTCTTTGCCTCCACAGGTACTGCCGATACCAGGGCTACGAGGAAGATGATACTGATCAAAGCCACGCCTACTTTCTTTGACATGTTCATTACTTTCTCACCTCCCATCACGTGAGTGCCATAGAATAGGCATTGGTTTTCTAATAAAACTTGCATTAAATTGATTAAGCTCAAATTAAATTAAATTAGTGTTTAAGCACAGAAATAGAAGAACGAGGGCCATGAGCCCCCGTCACATACGAGATCATCTAATGACTGGAGCCTGCCGTAGATAGCGTAGTCCAATCCGTCTTCGTTCAGCTTCTTCGTTCAGCTTCTTCTTCTATTACATTTGTGACTAAGATTGAGCCGAATTTTTGATGTTTCTGAAGGCAATTGAGGACGAGAAGAAGAAAGAGAGAGGAGTCGTTGAAAAGACTCCTCATGGTTTTTCCTAGCCGTAGATGAGGTATCAATTAATTTGCATAAACGCTACGGTTGTCCAAATAGGTGTAATATAGCCCTCAAAGTGTACATTTCGACCATCCAGAAAGTCAAATCCTGAAGATGTATCTGTCACCACTCCATTCAAGACATACTCACCAGTAGACCAAACTACATGTCCTTTAGCTTCACCCATGAGATATTCACTATTATCCATTACAATAGACCATACCCCTGAGGAGTGTTGGATATCTGGGAGATCTCGTGCTTCAAGGAGATCTAGAACAAATATACCATGAGACCCATCATCTCGATATATATCACCAGTCCATTCAGGATCAAATGTATAATCGGCA
>Ga0209536_100016704_pt1 | contig 10428 bp, 12 predicted proteins | sample DeeMarSeWOR28_12_FD_187461 | JGI IMG/M metagenome (GOLD analysis project Ga0209536, IMG submission 187461) | Marine sediment microbial communities from White Oak River estuary, North Carolina - WOR-2-8_12 (SPAdes) (version 2) | ecosystem: Environmental > Aquatic > Marine > Intertidal zone >... | reverse complement strand
GTTCAGCCGCTGCCGGCGCGTCGGCAGTCCTGTCCTGCGCCAGCATGACCAATATTTTCTCGCGGACCTTTTCAAGGTGCATCCGGCCGCTGTTACGGTAAACGATCCGGCCGTCGGGGTCGATCAGGAAAGAGGTCGGAGTTACCCGGACATTGCCGAAGGCGCGCGAGGCCTTGGCCTGCACATCCAGGGTGATGGTGTAGGGGATGCCTTGCTGCCGCTGCAGTTTCAGCACCCGGTTCGGGGGGTCGTAATACATGGCAATACCGATGACCTCGAGCCCGCGGGGCGAGAGTTCCCGGTAGAGTTCGGCAAGGTGCGGGATTTCCCGCAGGCAGCTCGGACAGCTCGTGGCCCAGAAGGTCACCAGCACCGGTTGGCCGCGCAGTTCCTGCAACGCGATTGCCCTGCCGTCGATAGAGCTCAGCGAGATGTCCGGGCTGGCCACGGGCCCGGCCTTTGGCAGCCAAAGCCAGCCCAGAGCGGCAATCAGCACGATGATTCCCAGCGGCGCCAGCAGCTTGCGTCGTTTCATGTCCGCGGCCTTTCCCCGGCGTCGGTTGGCTGGTCTTCGCCTGGCGGCGGCGAGCCGCTGCCGAGCCGCTGGCGCAACCAGGCAAACAGTTTCCGGATGCCGCGCCAGATCCTGGGCAGCAGCCAGATCATCAGCAGGATGAAGATGCCGAGCAGGACCAGGAACAGGACCGGGTTGTTGAGCGCGGTCCACAGACCGAGTATGACGGCCACATCCTCGCCGACCGAGGCGAACCAGTTGGATACCGGCTCGGGCGAGGTGTTAATCAGTACCCGGCTGCCGGCCTTGGTGGCGTGACTGCCGGTTGCGAGTGTCCCGCCGACCAGTCCGGCGGCCAGTTGTGCCCCTGTGCCCACCTCGCCAACCGCGCCGGCGGCAAGCACCGCGCCGGCCGGAATGCGGATGAAGGTATGCAGCGTGTCCCAGCCGGTGTCGACCCCGGGCACCTTGTCCGCAAAGAACTCGATGGCGTACATGAGGCCTGCCGCGACCATCACCATGGGGTCGGCGAGTATCTCAAGATCCGGCGGCAGGTCGATATTGCCGGTCATGCCCATGTAACCCAGCACCAGGATGGTGGCATAGAGATTGATGCCGCTGGCCCAGGCCACGCCCATGGTGAGGGCGATTGTCTGCGTAATGTCCATCGGGGAATTAAGCGGTCGTGCGGCGGTCGATGTCCGGTCGGGTAAGTGGCCCATTCTAGCAAGTCGTGCGGCGAAAGCCTCCCGCCTCCTCGCAAAACGTGCATGGGTTTCGCTAACCGCAAGATTGCACGGGGGGGCCACAAGGGGCCCCGCAGTAAATTCGGTACGCCTTGAATGAGTGCGGTTTTGTTCTTTAACTGCATGAATAGTATGGGGTAATCATGGGGCGCCCGGGCGGGGGCTGGTACCGCCTCGCGGGGCTGTAAACGCTCCCTGTCGCAAACCGGGGACAGTTGAACAGGAAAAACGATTTCAGTAATCTGCGCCTCCGGTCGGGAGGTGTGTAACAAGAAGCCTCCTGAATACCTTGCAGAGATTTTGCGGTGACGGTCAATTCTGGCATCAGGGATGGCGTGGTTTACCGCCATCCATGCTGGCTGACTCCAGGGTTTATCTAATCACGGGCCCGCTGCGATTGATTGAGCTGCCCGGCTTCTCAAAACATCCCGGTCTGATGGCAACAGCAAATTCGAGTCCGTGGCAGGCACAGTTTGCGGCCGATTGAGCAACGCTACCGGGCGGTCATGACGGGCTTATGGTTTTCAGTCAGAGTATTTCATCAACCAACAGGAGTAACACCAATGAACAAGACGTTAATTCTTATTGCCAGCCTTGTGGCTTTCGCTGCCGGCTGCAGTGATGACTCGGCAACGGTCGGCGAGAAGGTGGACAGTGCCATCGAGGCGACCAGGGATGCGGCATCTGACGCCGCCGGGGCAACCAAAGAAGCTGCGAGCAGCGCGGCTGAGGCCACGGGCGATGCCTATGATGCCACCAAAGAAGCTGTTTCCCGCGAGGTAGAAGCCATGGGTGAGGCCGTTGATGCTGCCAAGGAAGCCTACACGGAATCCAAGGCGGAGTCGGCTGAAGCGGCAGAGGAGGCTGGCGATGCCGTAGATGAAGCCGCCGAATCGGCTGGCGAAGCTGCCGGGCAGACGGAAGATGCGGCTGCAGAGGCCATGGACGAGGCAGGTGCGGCCGCACAGCAGTAATATACCGCTGGTGTCCGGGTAGAAGGCCGGGGTACTGCCCCGGCCTTTTTTATCCACCGGAGGCTGATTTCATGTTACGCAGTGCATTTATCGTTTTTATCGCCGGCTGGTTGCTGTGGTTCTCGATCGACAAGCCACCCGTCGGGCAGCTTGGCCTGCCCGGGGTGAGTGACAGTGTTACGGAGAATTTTCAGCGCGCCTTCAATATGCTGAAGGCCGGGCACCCGGACATGGCCTTTGTCTACATCTGGGACGCGCACTACATTCTGTTGTCACTGCTCGGAGGGATACTCGTTGCCGTGATCTATGGCAGTGTGTCTGACCATCTCGGGCGCAGGCGTATGCGCCGGCACTTCCGGTCGCCTGAGCGGGTCGAAAAATCTGCAGGCGTCGAGGTAGAGTCGCCGGAGCACTCGAGTGCCCCGGCGGACAGGCAGAAGACTAGTGGGTAATCAGCGGATCCATTGACTTGGCCTGATCAACCCAGCCGGCGACGGTCTTTTCCGACGGTACCGTGCGTGTCAGTTTTTTCTGTTCGTTGACCTCCGCCATTTTCGCAGCGAGGTTCCCGGCGTTGCGATTGCGCAGTTCCTTGACGGTGTCCACGCCCGCGGCTTCCAGCAACTCGGAGAATTCGGAACCGATTCCGGAAATGCGCATGAGGTCGGCCATGTTGGCCCACTTCAGCAACTGGGACTCGGATACACCGGTCTTTTCTGCGGTTGCCTTGCGTCCCTTGGCATCGCAACACAGCTTCAGCAGCTCGCCCGTGGTGTCGATGTCAGCGGCTGCCAGCTTCTCTGCATAGGCTGGTCCGATTCCTTCTATTTCCTGGATCTTGTAACTCATTAACGTGGTCTCCTCATCAGGTGGTATCGTTTTTTAAGCTGCCGTTTGCAGTCGGCAGATAACCAGGCAGGCGGATCCGTCTTATTCCTTCAGCACCATGGTCATGTAACCGTCCCTGATCCGGATATTGTCAACGCCATCGGCAAAGGCCTTCCAGAAGCCCGATTCACTTCCATAGTGCTCGACAAGATCGATGTTCTTCATGCCGCCAAGCCAGGCACTGGGTACCGGAACACCCATAATGCTGACGCCCTTGAGTATCGCAACAGGGCGCTCGTTCCTGTAGGCGAGTTCCATGCCGGCCCGTACCTTGATGATCTGGCCGCCAAGGATCGGGAAGTCCGGATCGACGTGTACCAGCAGCTTGGCGCTCAGCAGGTCCTCGGACAGGTCGAATGCGAGTCTTCTTGCCATGTCGGTGTTTCTCGCCAGCAGGCCGTTCAGTTCGCGTTCGGACAGCGAGATGCTGCGTTCCGCGCCTTCCTCGCTGTAGGCTTCAGGCTCCAGTGCGTCCGCCTCACTCGCCTGTTTCCCGTTCGTCAGGGCTTCCCGGTTGCGTTTCACCGCCTTGGCACTGCCACGGGTCCGGCCAGCCTGCAGCGTGTCGAGTCGTTGCAGCTTGCTCTCCAGGACCTGCTCTTCCTTCACCGTAAGTTCGACTGGTTTGAACTCGGACGGAAATATCCAGGTACGCACGACCCAAAAGGTGATTGCCACGGTGACCAGGACCGTGATGACAACAATCATGAAGACATGCCAGCCGCTGAGGCCGCGCTTGCGGGGCTGTTCCACGGTGTTTTCGTTGGTCATGAGGCTATAGTCGCTTATCGCGTCGGTGCAGTAAACAGCCGGATGCGGATCCCGCGTTGATCTGCATGCCCGGGCGGTAGTGCCGCGAAATCCCTTATACTCAGGGTCCCGAACTGGAGGAGTCGCTTGTCATGCGCTGGAGAACAGGACGGAGAAGTTCCAACATCGAGGACCACCGCGGCAGGCGATTGCGCGGGGGCGCCTTCAAGGGCGGCATCGGCACCGTTGTTATCGCCCTGGCGCTGGCCTGGTTCCTCGGCATCGATCCGCAGGTGCTGCTGCAGATGCAGCAGGGTGCTGCACCGGTCACGACAGGAAACGAGTACCGTCCGTCGCCGGAAGAGGAAAGGCTCGCGGACTTCGTCTCGGTGGTGCTGGCGGATACGGAGGACACCTGGAACGCCATATTCGGGGCCAGCGGTCTCGACTACCGGGAACCTGTGCTGGTGATGTTCACCGGCTCCGTACAGTCCGCCTGCGGCATGGCAACAGCCGCGGTGGGGCCGTTCTACTGCCCGGCCGATCACAAGGTCTACATCGACCTCGCCTTCTTCCAGGACCTCAAACAACGGCACGGGGCGCCCGGTGACTTCGCCCAGGCCTATGTCATCGCCCACGAGGTCGGCCATCACGTGCAGAACCTGCTGGGTATCAGCGACAAGGTCCGGCAGGCGCAGCGCGGCGTCGGCAAGGCCGAGGCGAATGCATTGTCCGTACAGCTGGAACTGCAGGCCGACTGTTTTGCCGGGCTGTGGGGCAATCATGCCGACCGCAGTCGCCAGGTGCTCGAGCAGGGCGATGTCGAGGAGGCGCTGGGTGCCGCCAGCGCCATCGGTGATGACCGCCTGCAGAAAGAAAGCATGGGCTACGTGGTGCCGGAGTCGTTCACGCATGGCACGTCGGAACAGCGGGTGCGCTGGTTCCGCAAGGGTATCGAAAGCGGCGACGTCGCCAGCTGTGATACTTTCGGCTGATCCGGCCCGGATGCAGCGAGGAGAGGCGGTTTCATGAACGGCAGATCACTGGAACAGGCGGTGCTGCAGGACAGGCTGGCATCGATCATTGACCGCATGCAGTACATCCAGCGTGCCATCCGCACCTCCGGGCAGCCGGCCAGTGCGGGGGAGATCCTGGAGCTGAAAAAACTGGGTAGCGAATATGCCGACATTCTTGAACTGCTGGCTGACGGGGCCGGTGGCAGTGACGTTGCATGAGGCGAGTGTAAAGGAGACCGCATGACAGAGGATCCCGGAATATTCATCGGCAAGGGGACGAAGCCGGTCTACCTGCAGCCCGGCCTCGCCAACCGCCATGGCCTGATCGCCGGTGCCACCGGAACGGGCAAGACGGTGTCGCTGCAGATCCTGGCCGAGGACTTCTCGAGGCGCGGCGTGCCGGTGTTCATGGCGGACGTGAAAGGCGACCTGTCCGGTATCAGCCAGCCCGGCAAGGAACATCCCAGGCTGGCCGAACGTGCCGAAACCATCGGCCTGTCGGATTACCGCTTCGAGGCCTTCCCGGTCGTGTTCTGGGACCTGTTCGGCAAGAAGGGACATCGCGTACGGGCCACGGTATCGGACATGGGGCCGTTGCTGCTGGCCCGCATGCTGGGGCTTAACGAGACCCAGGAGGGCGTGCTGTATGCCGTGTTCAAGCTGGCCGATGACCAGGGCATGCTGTTGCTCGATCTCAAGGACCTGCGCTCGCTGCTGGCCTTTGCCGGCGAGAATGCAAAAGAACTGACGCTGGAGTACGGCAATATCCCGCGCGCCTCGGTCGGCGCCATCCAGCGGCGGCTGCTGGTGCTGGAACAGGAAGGCGCGAAACAGTTCCTCGGCGAGCCGGCACTGGACCTGCATGACTTCATGCGCACCGGCGCCGGCGGCTACGGCAACATCAACATACTGGCGGCCGACAAGCTTATGCAGACCCCCAGGCTGTACGCGACCTTCCTGCTCTGGCTGCTGTCCGAACTGTTCGAGGAGCTGCCGGAGGTGGGTGACCCGGACAAGCCGAAGCTGGTGTTCTTTTTCGACGAGGCCCACCTGCTGTTTGACGATGCCCCGAAGGCGCTGGTGGAAAAGGTCGAACAGGTGGTGCGGCTGATCCGTTCCAAGGGCGTCGGGGTCTATTTCGTGACCCAGAACCCGCTGGACATCCCTGACACGATCCTGGGCCAGCTGGGTAACCGCATCCAGCACGCCCTGCGCGCCTTCACACCGCGTGAGCAGAAAGCGGTGCGGGCGGCTGCCGAGACCTTCCGCGCCAATCCGGCCTTCGACGCGGCCGAGGCCATCAAGGAACTCGGCGTCGGCGAGGCGCTGGTCTCCACGCTGGGCCGCAAGGGCATTCCGGGGATGGTCGAGCGCACCCTGGTCCGGCCGCCGGCCTCGCGCCTTGGGCCGGCGACGGCCGCCGAGCGCAGTCAGGTGATGGACGACAGCGCCTTCAGCGGTCGCTATGACCAGCGCATCGACCGGCACTCGGCCTACGAGATGCTGACCGAGCGCGCCGAAAAGGCAGCCGAGACTGTGCAGGACACGAAGACCGCCGGCCGGGGGCGCGCGGAACCGAAAACACGGCGGCGCAGCAGCAACCGCCAGGGCGTGATGGAGGCCATGCTCAAGAGCCTGGCGCGCTCCCTCGGCAGTTCGCTGGGCCGGAGTATCTCGCGCGGGGTGCTGGGCTCCATCCTCAAGGGCTGATCGCCTGTGCCCGGACTGAACCAACTGCCGCGCTGGCTGCGCGTGCCGGTGCTGGTCGTGCTGGTGCTGGTTGTCTGGTATGTCAACAACCGCGATGTCGAGATTCTGCAGGCACCGGAGACGGGAGCGGGCGTTGTCGAGCAGGCGTACGCCGAGCGCCGCTCCGGTGTGTGGCTGGAGATTGACGGCCGGGTGACGCGCCTGCTGGCCGATGACAACGAGGGCTCGCGGCACCAGCGTTTCATCCTCACCCTGGACAGCGGGCACACCGTGCTGGTCGCACACAATATCGATCTCGCGAGGCGCGTGCCGGTGCATGAGGGCGGCGAGATCGAGCTGCGCGGGCGTTACGAATGGAATGATCGCGGCGGTGTGATCCACTGGACGCACCATGATCCGGACGGTTCTGACCCGGGCGGCTGGATACGGCACGCCGGCAGTCTTTACCGCTGAACACCCCGGCAGCGCACGGGGTTATCGCGGCGGGGAAACAGGGTATCCTTTCAGGCTGGCGATGACGGCGGAAATCCGCGGGGGGCTGGGTGTGTCTTCAGAACTGGATCGGTTGTACAGGGATATCATCACTGGCGTGGGCGAGGACCCCGGCCGGGAGGGTCTGCAGGACACGCCCCAACGGGCCGCGCGCGCCATGCAGTACCTGACACGTGGCTACCGCCAGACGGTCGAGGAGGTGGTTAACAACGCCATCTTCGAATCCGACAATGACGAGATGATCCTGGTCAAGGACATCGAGCTGTATTCGCTTTGCGAGCACCACCTGCTGCCCTTCATCGGCAAGTGCCACGTGGCCTATATCCCGACGGGCAGGGTGATCGGGCTGTCGAAGGTCGCACGCATCGTCGACATGTTCGCACGACGGCTGCAGATCCAGGAGAACCTCACCAAGCAGATCGCCGATACACTGATGGCGGCCATCAGGCCCGCCGGTGTCGGCGTGATCATCGAGGCGCAGCACCTGTGCATGATGATGCGCGGTGTGGAAAAGCAGAACTCGATGATGACCACCTCCATGATGCTGGGTTCCTTTCGCGATCATGACCGGACCCGGTCAGAATTCCTCAAGCTGGTAAGGAACTGAACGGATGCGCGAGCAGGACAGGGAGCGGCTGCGCACGCTGCGCTCCGAGCGCCGTGACGGGCAGCGCGGTCGCCGGCGGCTGCATGGTCGTGTTGCGGCACTGCTGGTGTTCGGTGCGATTGCCGTATTGATTGCGAAACAGGAAGTCCCCTGGTTCGAGAACTGGATCAACCGGCTGATCGACGAACCCGCGTGGCTGGCCGCGGAGCAGTGCCGCGACATGGCGCGCAAACAGACCGGTGAGCCGGAATTCTCCCGCCTGCTCAAACAGGGCAAGACCCGGAAGACCGAGGGTGGTTACCACGTCAGCCGGGTCGTCATTGCCGTGCTGGACCAGCAGGGTGGCGAGCGTACTTTCCACTTCAGCTGCAATGTCAGCGCTGCCGGCGAGGTGGTGGCGATCCACGGCGAGGCCGTCAACGTGGACAAGCTCAGGCCGAACAACAAGCCTGTCTGGCAGGACGAAACCCTCGATCCCTGATCCCGCGGCCGGCTGCTACTCGATGCGGTAGCTGCGCTCGATATCCTCGCGGGTCAGTATCCCGTAGACGCGCTCGATGCCCGGGATGGTGCGACGCACGACATAGGCCGCATCGGCCTTGTCCCGCTCCAGCGCCTCCTGCGCCTCCATCAGGGTGGCCGTGAAATCGATAGCGGTGATTTCCTGTCTTTGCGCCGGGATGTCACTGAGCGGCAGCAATTCCTCCGGCTCATGTTCCGCCAGGTGGCGCGCCAGGTCTGCGGCCGGCATGATCCAGGCCGGATGCCGGTCGATGTTGACCAGAATCCACTGCGGTTCACTGGCAAGCGCGGCCGTGGCCTCCTGCCTGTCGGCGCCCTCCGGCAGTGTCGCGACGCGACGCTCCATGACGCCGGCGACACCGATGCGGTGCAGGGCCTGGGTGAGCGGGTTATGGTGGTAGTCCAGCCCGCGGGCGCGCAGCAGGACCTGGTAGACGGAATCCATACCGAACACCTCGCGGCTGACCAGCCCGGCGGTGATCAGTGCCAGCATGCCGGGGAGGATGATGTTGGGGTTGGCGGTCAGCTCGAGAATCGCCGTCAGCGCCGCCAGCGGGGCCTGCAGCGTCGCGCCCATCATGGTGCCCAGCCCGATCAGGGCATAGAAGGCCGGTGAGGCAATCTCACCCGGCAGCCAGCCGTCGGCGAGGATGCCCATGGCGCCACCGGTGGTCGCGCCGATGACCACGGTCGGGCCGATCAGTCCGCCCGGCAGGCCCAGCCCGAGGCCGATCGCGGTGGCAAACAGCTTGGCGATCGCGACACTGACCAGCAGCAGCAGGCCCAGCTGCCCCAGCAGGGCATGGTTCACCGTGTCATAGCCGATTCCCATGACTTCCGGCACTGCCAGCGCCACCAGCCCGACACAGAGTCCGGCCAGCGTGAAGCGCTGCCAAACGATCCAGCTGCCGGTCAGGCGGGTGACGCGCTCCAGTACGTGGATGAACATGGCGGACAGCGTGCCGAGCACGATGCCCATCAGCACCACGTAGGGAAGTTCCATCAGGGAACCGAGCTGCGTGGCGGGTATGACAAATACCGGCATGTCCCCGAAGACAATGCGCGTCAGGGTGGTCGCGGTGACCGCGGACAGGATGATGGGCGCGAAGCTGACCAGGGAGTACTCCATCATGACGACTTCCATGGCGAAGATGACCCCGGCCAGTGGTGTGTTGAAGGAGGCCGCGATCGCGGCGGCAATGCCGCAGGCGGCCAGCGTCCGGTTGGTGTTGTTCGGCAGATGCAGCCATTGTCCAAGCTGGCTGCCGCTGGTAGCGCCAAGGTGGACGCTGGGTCCCTCGCGGCCGACGGAGTGCCCGCTGATGATGCTCAGCGCCGCACCGATGAACTGCGCCACGGCGTTGCGCCAGGGCAGGCGCCCCTGGTGGTAGGCCAGCCGTTCCATGACATGGATGATGCCGACCTGGCGGATACCCGCACCGAGCCACTGCCACAGCAGGCCGATCAGCAGGCCGCCGGCCACCGGGAGTGCCAGGCGCAGCTCCGGCGGCAGGCCCTCGTAGTACTCGACGTCGCCACCGGGCAGTAGCAGGCCCTGGCCTGACTCCACCAGCATGCGGAACAGGATGATGACACCCCCGGAGAGCAGCCCGACGGGTATCGCCAGCATGGCGAGCTGTGGCATGGCGTCCAGCCTTGCCAGGCGCAGGCCGAGCCTGTCCAGCCATTGATTCCAGTGTTGCCTGAGCACTCGTGTGGTCCCGTTGCGATGGCTTGCACGAGGCGGCGCTTGCGGGCTGCCCCGGCCGGCTATTGTAGAATGATTGCCCGGCGGATGGTGTAGTATGCGCGTCTTTGTTTGCGGAGACAGGTGACCAGGTCATGATCAAGACTGCAGTGGTGGGGGGTACGGGCTATACCGGCGTCGAGTTGTTGCGCCTGCTGGCCGGTCATCCCGGTGTCGAGCTTGCCGTTATCACATCGCGCGGGGAAGCGGGGCGACCGGTCGCCGAGCTGTTCCCGAACCTGCGGGGCTGCCTGGACCTGGCATTTTCGGCGCCCGATGTCGCCACGCTGAAGTCCTGTGACCTGGTGTTTTTCGCCACACCGAATGGCACGGCCATGACCATGGTGCCGGAACTGCTGGACTCCGGGGTGCGGGTCATCGATCTCGCGGCGGATTTCCGCCTGCGCCAGCCCGATGTCTGGGAACACTGGTACGGCATGCCGCATGCCTGTCCCGGGTATC
>Ga0209536_100016702_pt1 | contig 10428 bp, 8 predicted proteins | sample DeeMarSeWOR28_12_FD_187461 | JGI IMG/M metagenome (GOLD analysis project Ga0209536, IMG submission 187461) | Marine sediment microbial communities from White Oak River estuary, North Carolina - WOR-2-8_12 (SPAdes) (version 2) | ecosystem: Environmental > Aquatic > Marine > Intertidal zone >... | reverse complement strand
AAATCGGCTATGATTCCTCGAGCCAGCATATCGCAGCGGCCTGCGGGGTCCCCACCATTGACATATTCGCGGATAAAAGCACGCCGATGTTCATCAAGCGCTGGGCGCCGTTCGGCCCCGGGCCGGTAAAAACCGTCCAGGCCTACGACGACCGGCAAACAGATCCGTCCGAAGATCCGGATCTTGATTTATCTGTACGACTGGACGCACTGAACCCGGCCCAGAAAAAACGGAATAAAAAAGCCCTGCGGGAAACCGTCACCCGTTTCAGCGAGCTGCGGCAGGCAATCGCCCGCTGAGCCTGGCCACAGGGAAACCGTCCGGACCCGACGGCGACTTGTCGTCACGCATTTTCGTACCGGCTGCAGGCGGATCTGTTTTTATTTTAATCTATTTTGCCGTTATTGAAAAATCATCTTTGGCATATCCGAAGAATGACAATATCGAGCGGGCGGCATTAACCGCCTCGTTGGGGTTTCGAATGGTTTGGGCATAGATGTCCGTTCCTTCAATACTCTCCGGAAAGCGCAACTCGCTTGCATCCCTGCTGAAATAGTATTTATCTCCCACCGAATGCCACAACAGCTTTTCAATATCCTGTCCGTATTCGAACTTTAAGACCTCGCAAAGCTTCACGACCAAAACACCCCACGCTTTGACGCTGTAACTCTTTTTCTTGAGCGAAAACGACGATATCGATTGGTCCTCATAACCGCGAGGCACCGACTGGGGTTTTTCTTGGGGTGGCGGGTGCCTTTCGACGGCGGCCTCAGCCATACCCCCCGACAGAAATTTAGCCGCTGTTTTTCTTTCAGGGCTAAAGCCGCAAATTTTTTCGGCCGTTTCGCTCAACAAATCAACCAGCATGTCGGGAGGCTTGGAAAGGATTTGTCGCCATGCCCTGGGCAATGTTTCTTCAATCAGCTTTTGATGCCTTTCTTTTAGAAGTGTTTCCCCAAGCTTTAAGGCATCACCTTTTTCGACCTGGTCCTTTGAAAGAAAATCCCTGAGTTTCCGGGCAATTTCATCCGAGGGTTGTGAAGCGAAATTAACGGTGCAAACTCTTTTTTGTTCGAGGTTTTTCTTACCCGTCGTCAAATAAAACTGCCATGTCACCCCGTTGGTTAAAACGGCAAACTCAATATTTTCCTTCTCGGCCGGCGCGAACAATTCGTTGCGGTATTTGTCCAGGACCTCGCCGACCGTCTTCACGTTCACGAACACTTTACTTTTTTTCTTGATCTGTAAGGCATAGTCGACTTGACCCTTGCCGACCGCATGATTGGGGCTGACTTCATTCACATCGAAAATATCCCATCCCAGCAGAAATAATAATTTCATGACAACGGTCTGCTTTAGGGACGTTTCATCATAGGAAGCGATTTGCTTATCGGATTTAATCTTATCAACAAATGCAACGAGTTCGCTGGCCATAATTTCCTCCTGAATTTAAACCAGAATTTTAAGACCTGATTCCGGCCATCCCAAGCTTCGGCGCACCATGTTTCATCAAAGCGCTTTTTCAATTGATCGCCGCCGGTCCGGTTATCGCTGCCGCCTGGCATCGCGGCCCGATATCAGCTCATCATACAAAGCCACCGTTTTTTCGCACATACGGTTGGACGTAAACATTTTTGCAACCCACCGCCTGCCTGAGCAGCCGAACGCTTCTCTCAAGTCTTCATTTTCTATCGCCCGGCCCAACGCCGCGGCAAACCGGCTGACATTCCCCGGTGCAACGAGCCAGCCGGTTTTACCGTCCTTAACCACCTCCAGGCTGCCGCCGTGGCCCGTGGCGACCACCGGTTTTCCCATGGCTTGGGCCTCGATCAGGGTTCGGCCGAATGCCTCCGGTTTGGTTGAGGCAGAGACCACCACATCCGCCAGCATGAACGCTGCCGGCATGTCACTGCAGTGTCCGGTGAATACGACCCGGTTTTCCAGAGTTAATTCTGAAACGAGCTTTCTGAGTTCGGGCGGATGGGACGAAGCGGGGTCGATATCCCCGACACACACCGCCGTCCAGGGCAAATGCCGGATCAAGGCCAGGCTGTTGAAAAAGAGATCATGTCCTTTCAGGCGTGTCAGCCTGGCGGGCAGCATGATCAAAGGTCCTTTTAAACCCTGCAGACGCCAGTCAAGCCTGAGTTTCTCCACGCGGTCTTCAGCAACCGCTTCCGGCCGAAATTCCCCCGCGTCGAACCCCCGATAAATGACCGTTATTCTGTCTTCGGCCACCTTGTATGCTTCGTGAACATGCTTGCCGATGGTCTTGGAAATAGCAATGATCCGCTGGCCTTTTGTCATCACGGCACTATAGGCATTGACCGAATAAAAACCGTGAAACGTCGTCACCAGGCAGGGACGCTTATCAGCGGGCAGGCTTTTCCAGGCCAGATACCCGATCCAGGCCGGCAGCCGGGATCTCAGGTGCAGAATGTCCACCTTTTCTTCGATCAGCAATCGCCGCAGCGGAAGAATAAATTGCAGGCAACGGGGGCTTTTCCTGCCCGTCTCCCAACGAAGATGTCGACTGCCCTCCTTCTCGAGCTGGGGAACCATCCGGCCGCCCGCCGAAATAACAATCGAGCGATGTCCGCCGTCCGACAGGTATTTCCCCAGTTCTAGCGTTCCGCGTTCAACGCCGCCGCTTTCCAAATCGGGGAGCATCTGTACTACGGTAATCTTTCCGGCCACCATCGGCGTAAAATTTCCCTTGCGCAGCGCGACGCCTCATCCAGTCGTCCCGGCTTCGCCATTGGACCGCCCTCGGCCAGCCAGGATGAATAGGCGGTCACATAATTGTTTTCAAGCAGATGATCGATGCTTTCCTGAAACTTGTTGTTGCGGTGTTTCCATTTCACCGGCAGGATGCCGACGCGGCATCCCGCGGTCAGCGCTTCGAAGATCATGGACATGCTGTCGGCCGTCACCCATACGACTTCATTCTGGGCGTACTGCGCCTCTATCCAGCCCGCGGGGGTGTCTTCGGCTCTGAAAAAAATGGCCCCTGAAGATTGACCCGCCAGGCGCTCGAGCTGCTGAATCGTTTCCCGCGGCGTCCGGGGCGACGAGGAAATCGTCCACTGCATGCGCTGATTCCTCGACAGGATGTTTTCGACCTGCTTCAGAACGGTTTCCGACCGCCAGTAGTGGCTTTTGGGGTCAAGGCCCCCGACCAGTATGAGCCCCTTGCCTGGGTCGTGTGCATCGCTTAACAGGACTGTACTGGGTGGTCCCAGGGTAAAAAAGATATTCATCGCCGGTTTCTGCCTGTCATGGCGGGGAACAAAGCAAAGGTCAATGGCGCCTTTCAGGAAAAAATCGGGTGTCATACAGGTCACCACTCTGGCCCCGCATTTTTGCTTGTAAACCAGCATCGGCAGGTGCGTGCCCGTGCCGGTACCGATAATCAAATCGGCTTGACAGTCCGATTTTATGAACCGTGCCGCCGGCGACACGAGATAATTAAACCAGTTCAAGCAAACCGTTTTAAAATTGGGCGGCGCCACCCGGATGGTTTCGATCCGCACCGGCGTGAGGCGGCCGAGGGCATCCAACACCCCTCTGGTCTGCTTTTCATGGCCCAGGCGTCCATCAAAAAAAGATACGATTTCAAGCGGACTCAAAATTTATGCCTTCTTTGTTTTCCATGCGCCGAGCCGGTGTTTGATGAACCCCTTGATTTTATCGGTGTCTTCTCCAAAAGCAATATCGATCCCGAGCACCACCAGGTCGACCGGCCAGTCGATCCGTTCGCATATTTTCACAAAGTCCTTCTCGGTTGTAACCACCAGGCGGCACCCGGCCCGTGCGGCCGCTGCTGGAATCAGGGCCAGTTCTTCGGCCGCATAGCCATGATGGTCCGGAAAAGCCATGAAGTCCCTGACGATAAGGCCCAGCCCGATCAGCATCTCCCGGAAGGCATCATTGTCAGCGATTCCGGAAAAGGCCAAGACAGGGGCTTGCTGCAGGGATTTCAGATCGCAGGAAGGCGCTGTGTCCGGGGCCGCCCGATCCAAACCCCTTCCGGCCTCGACCACGTGCCGGATTTCAGGTGCGTGAAAAGATCTGAAAACCGGTCGCCCTGCCGCGGCTTTTTCTAACCGTCGAAGTGTTGCGGAAACATCTCCCTCGGCGCGGGTCAAAACAACGGCATCGCTGCGCTCAAGGCCGCTGATCGGTTCCCGCAGGATCCCCCGCGGAAACAGATGTTCATTACCGAACGGCCGCTCCGCATCCAGGAGCACGAGGTCGAGGTCTCTAGCGAGCTTCCGGTGTTGAAAAGCGTCATCTAAAATGATGATATCCGGATCGAAGGCCTCAACGGCGGCCATGCCCACCTCAAAACGCTTTTTCCCCACCAGCACCGGAATATCTTTCAGGGTCCTCGCCAGCATAAACGGTTCGTCGCCGGCGGTGTCCGGCCGGCATAAAAGTGAACGGCCGTCGCTGACAACGGCGCCGCGTTTTTCTGCCCTCCCTTTGTATCCCCGGCTGACCACCGCCACTTTATACCCGAGCTGCTGAATCGTCTGGCTCAGATAAATCACCAGGGGCGTTTTACCGGTACCGCCGACGGTCAAATTGCCGACCGATATCACCATACAGGGCAGTTTTTTGGATTTGAGCCAGCCCTTCTCATAACCCGCATGCCGCAACTTAACACCGGCCTTATACATTTGAGAGACCAGATACAGCAAAAATTCAAGGGAAAAAATGCGCGTGGCCCCCGGGCCGCGCATCCGGGTTTCAACCTTTTTCGAAAAACGATCCAGCATATTCAATCAACCATTTTAACATGCTTTTTCCGACCCGCGACGGGAGCCGACCGCGCCCCTGATCACCTGCAGGGTGTGCGCAACCGCCCCCTGGTTGCCGCGAAAAACTTCATGGGCGCGCCGACCCATAAACGCGGCCTGATCGGTTTTTCTAAAAATTGTATCGACCGCCCGAACCAGATCCTCGACATCCCCGACTTCGACAGCCCCGCCTGAATCCAGCAGCATCCGGGAAACTTCCTTGAAATCGGACATGTCCGGGCCAAATAAAATGGGGACGGCATAGGCAGCCGCCTCAAGCGGATTATGTCCGCCGCTGCCCACGAGACTTCCGCCGATAAAGGCGGTATCTGCCAGGCCGTAAAGTCGACCCAACAGGCCAATGGTATCAACCACCACAACATCAACGGTGTCATGCGGCCCGGCCGCATTCAGTTCACTGATCAGCGCCGCCTGCACCCCGGCCCCTTTAAAAAGCCCTTTGACCCGGCCGGCGCGTTTAGGATCCCGGGGAACGATCACCAGCATAAAGTTCAAAAATCGCTTTTTGATTTGGATAAAGGCATCCTTCAATATGACTTCTTCCCCGTTATGGGTACTTCCGGCGACGAATAATTTTGCCGGCCGCTCAAGCTGCAGCATTTGTTTCAACTTTTCTTTTTCATCCCGGGAAATGGGGTTGAACTTTTGATCAAATTTCAGGTTGCCGGTCATCACCACCTGACGGTCCGGGACACCCAGGCGTTTAAAATTGGCGGCATCCGGGGCGGACTGAGCGCAGATTTTAGTAAAACGGGAAAACAGCCGCCCGGAAAAATATGAAAAGCGTTTATAGTTTTTTAACGAATGGTCTGAAATCCGGGCGTTGACCAAAATAGCGGGGATACCGGCTCTTTTCAGCGCAAACATAAAATTGGGCCAGACATCCGTCTCGACCATGATCACCAGGTCGGGGTTTACGGCTCTGACCGCACGCATAACAGAAAAAAACAGATCGTACGGAAAGAAAAAAACGGCCTGTACCTGACCGTTTAAGCGCCTCTTGGCGATTTCAAAACCGGTTTGAGTGGAAACCGAAAAAAAAAGTTCAAATTCCCCGAAATCCTTGTTCAATGCGCCGACTAAAGCGACCGCCGAAAGCACTTCTCCGACGGACAGGGCATGCACCCAAAGGACTTTTTGGGCAGACCGGCGACCGCCCCTGACGGCAATCTCTGCCGGCAAGGCTTTTAAGCCCAGACGGTGCAGAAAAGTGCTTCGCCGCTTGGCTGAGACAAGTATCAAGAGCGCTATCACGGGAAAACCCAAAGCAATGATGATCAGCCACAGCAAGTTATAGAAAACAATCACAGCCACCCCCACCGGCCCTAATCCGCGTGTAATAACAGGAAAATCCCGAAACAGAGAAAAACAAAATTGGCTGCCCATACAGCAACCAGTGGGGGCAGCATTTCACCATACCCCAGTGATACGCAAAAGCTGTAGAATATCCAATACAAAAACGCAATGCCGATCCCCAGGGCAATATTGACCGGCAGGCCCTCCTTGACCCTGCCCCGCAGCGCGATACCGACGCCGACCATGGACAAAACCAGACAGACCAGCGGAAAGGCAAATTTTGCATTAAAATCCACCCTGAGAATTGTGGCATCATACCCCTCGCCTTCTACCTTTTTGACCAAACGCCAGAGCTCCTGAAAGCCCATCTCCTCCGATTTTCTAACCACCCGCTTTAAATCTTCGGGTTTAAATTCGAGCGGTTCCGGGCGATCTCGATAAAAGTTTATCCGGTATTTGCCGTCTTTTTCATCGAGGGTTTGCTCCATAATATCATATAGACGCCATTTCCCCTGCCGGTATATCCCCCGCTGAGCGTCCAGCCGCCGAGCCAACCTGAAGTCACCGTCAAAGACATTCAAGGTAATTCCAAAAATCGACTGCTTCCCGGCGTGATAGTATTTAATGTGCGTAATGCTTCGGTTGCCCTTGATCCAGATATTTTTTTCATCCGAAGAAACCGCAACTTCCTTGTGAACTTCCCGATTCCAGATGGTGTGCGCCCGGCTGACGGTAACCGGAACAATCAGCTCGGACAGCAGAAATAGCGCCAGGCTGGCCAGAAGACCGATGACCAGAACCGGCCTTAACAGGAAATAAGTACTGACGCCGCTGCTTTTGAGGGCGATGATTTCGTTGTTTTTTTTCATTAAGCCGAGCACAACCAATATCGCCAGAAGGATTCCCACCGGTGTAATCTGGGCCGCGATGAAAGGTATTTTAAAAACAAAAAAAATTGAGACTTTCGAAAACGGGAGGCCCGCTTCCATGAAATCGTCAATTTTTTCAAAGAAATCGACCGCTACATAAATACCGATCACCATGGCCAGGATGAGGGCAAAATACTTCAGGATCTCCAGGGTCAGGTATTTATTGATGATCAGCATGAAGTGGTCACCTTAGCGATGGACCCGTTTCGCGTCTGTTTTTCCGAAAGGTGGCAAGCGCCCGCTTGATCAGCGCCGTCAAAAAGTTAATTCTTACCGGGCGCTCATCGGCCACCCGAACCAACAGATACAGACCGATGCTGCCCATGACGATGTTCGGCACCCACATACCGATCAGCGGGGGGTAGACACCGGCTTCACCGAACACCCACCCGGCGGAAAGCAGGATGTAATAAAGCAGAAAGAATACCAAGCCCAGAATGATTCCGTAGGATCGGCTGGCTGCTTTGGCCTGAACCCCCAGGGGAACGGCCAGTAATCCCAGGGCAAAGCAGGAAAAGGGAATCGAAAATTTTTTATGAAATTCCATGAGCGTCAGATAAAACTGGTCGTCTTTTTTGGACGCATGTCTGATCGCCTCCCGGAGTTCCTGCAGGCTCATCTCTTCCTCGTCTTTTGCCCCTTGCCTGGCCGCCGCAATAATTCTATTTAAATCCAGACTGATATCATAGCTGTCGAAATAGATGGTATGGGCCGTTTTTTCCGCCAGGTTGACCTGGTTGATCGTTCCGTTGAACAGTCTTAGATGAAAAGCCATGTTTTCAGGATCGCTCAGCAATTTGCCCTTGGGCGCCACGACGGTACTCACCACATTCTCGGTGCGCTGGTCTTCGATAAAAAGATTGATCAGTTCCTTATTTTTTAAATCTATTCTATTTACATAAAGCATCACGTCCTTAAAACTGTCGTTGAAGGTTCTTTCCTTTAAACCGATGCCCATGTTGGAAGAGGCGACCTGGTAGGATAGCTCCTTTAGGGACAGGCGCCCCCAGGGCAACCCGTAGATAGCCATAAAACTGGTCAGCAACCAGCCCAGAGCACAGAAAAGAAATATCGGCGGAAGCATTCGATAAATACTCATACCGCTCGCTTTCAGGGCCACAATTTCATTATCACTGGACATTCGCAGAAAAGTCAGGAGGGTGGCCATCATAATCGACATGGGGATCACGAATTCCAGGAAAAAGGGCATGGTGTAAATCAGCATCAGTATGATTTTCCACAAACTGATCCGATGGTTGACGATCAGGTTGGTAATATCCAGTATTCTGGTCATCAGAAAGATGAACGTCAAAAACACCAAATTGATGACGAAAGGGGGGATAACCTCTTTAAATATGTAGCGGTTAATAATCGTGTTGAGCGGCATATGGAACCGAATCGGCAAAAATTTTGTTTTTCTTTTAAGCGCTTACCCGATTTATAGTAAAATCGGAAAATTCGGCTCCGCTATCATCGCAAGAAATACGGGTCGAGGATTCAAGGATTATAGGGTCCAAGGGCTTGCCGTTTCTGGAATTCCTGGCCCGTTGAAGCCCGCATCGCCAACTCTTTCGGGAAGGAGTCGCCATTTTAACCCCTTTCCGAAAGAGACGGAAGCCAAATTTCCGAAAATATCCAATAAGTATCTTATTTCACATCACAAACTAAGTCAATAGGCTGCCGGGAACTATTTGTCTTGACATTAAAACGCCCAAACATTAATCCTGAGCCATGACTTTTGCCGATGAAAAAAACTTCTTTAAACTGGCCTGGCTCTGGGTCTTGGGATGGATGCTCTTCAGGCTGTTTTTTGCCGGCACTTTCCCCCTGGCCCCGGATGAAACCAACTACTGGCAGTGGAGCCGTTATCCGGCTTTCGGCTATTATGACCAGGCGCCCCTGATTGCATGGGCGATAAAAGTCGGCACGTCATTGCTGGGACATACCGAAACAGGCGTTCGCCTCCCTTCCATCCTTGCCATGACCCTCGCATCGATTTATCTGCTTCTGATTGCCCGACGGTGGCTGGGCGATGCGGCGGCCCTGAAAATAGCCGTTTTGAGCCAGGGCATTCTATTATTTAATGTCGGCGGGCTGTTGGCCACACCCGACGGCCTCCAGGCCGCGGCCTGGGCCGGGGCCACCTACCACGTCGCCAGGGGCTATGAAAACGACCGCTGGTCCCAGTGGCTGCTGGGCGGCGCGTGGTTCGGCATCGGTATGCTGAGCAAATATACCATGGTGATTTTTCTTCCCAGCGCTTATCTTTATGGGCTGCTTTTCGAAACCCATCGGAAAAGGCTGGCTGGCCTGCGGCCCTACCTCGGGGTTTTGCTCGGCCTGCTGATGTTCGTTCCCGTCATCTGGTGGAACGCCCAAAATAATTGGAGCTCTGTACGGCATGTTGCCTACCTCGGTGGCGCCAACGAACAATTTTCAATCCATTTAAAATACTTAGGCGACTATCTCGCATCTCAAGCCGGCCTGCTATCTCCCCTGGTCTTTTTAATGGCACTCTGGGCCTGGGCCCTGGCCCTGCAGAAAAAATACCGGACCGACAACTGGATTATCCCGTATCTTTTCTGCACCTCGTTTCCAATGTTTGCCGGATTCGCGCTGTTAAGTCTTCACACCCGGGTTTACGGGAACTGGCCCGGTTCGGCCTACCTCGGTATTTCTGTTTTAATGATCATTTTTTTTACCGGAAAGTCGAACTTTATTTTCAAAAGAGCTAAACAGCGAGCGGGACGGCGACTGATGCCCTGGGCGGTCGGATCCGCCTACCTGATGACCCTGCTGGTTTTGCTTCAGGTGATCTGGCCGGTTCTGCCGATACCGACGCGCCTCGATCGGACGGCCACCGAACTCTCCGGGTGGCCCGAACTGGGAAGCAAGGTCGGACGTCTGCGGTTGGAAATGCCTGACCCTAATAACACGTTCCTCTTCGGCCTTCGCTATCAGACCGCCAGTGAAATGGCCTTTTATGTGCCCGGCCGGCCACGGACCGTTTCGATAAACAAATGGAATCGACCGAATGTGTACGACTTCTGGTTCAAAGACGAAGACCTTGCCGGCAAAGACGCGGTGGGCGTCTCCAGGTATAAAGATATCCATAAAACCCTGCTTGGCCGGATATTCGACCGGGTAGAGCCGCCGATCGAGCTCACCATCTATAAAAAGAGGGGCTTTATGCGGCGGGAGGCCACCCGCGAGCCGGTTAAAAAATTCTACCTTTACCGTGCCTATGGATTTAAAGGGGGGCTTCGATGGGAGCCGCCCAATGCATCGGATATCCGGGGGTCCGGACCGTCTCGGGAAAGAATCCGGGTCGGGAGGGCCCGGTTTGGTCGCCCGACGGGGCTTTAATTCCTGTAACAATA
>Ga0209536_100016701_pt1 | contig 10429 bp, 7 predicted proteins | sample DeeMarSeWOR28_12_FD_187461 | JGI IMG/M metagenome (GOLD analysis project Ga0209536, IMG submission 187461) | Marine sediment microbial communities from White Oak River estuary, North Carolina - WOR-2-8_12 (SPAdes) (version 2) | ecosystem: Environmental > Aquatic > Marine > Intertidal zone >... | reverse complement strand
TCCGATATTTATGATATATCCTTTTTTTCGGCGTACCATGCCGGGCAAAAGCTGACGAGTGCAGTAAATCAATCCCTTGATATTGGTATCGATCATGACTTCCCAGTCATCCAGGTTGGCTTCCGGTGCAGACTCCAGTCCCAGCGCCAGGCCGGCATTGTTGATCAGTAATTCGATCTCTTCAAAATCCTTCGGCAGACTTTCGAACACTGAATTTATTGCGTTTTTGTCGCGCACATCCAGCTGGGCAACATAGATATATTCGGGTCCACCCAGTTCCTGCTGCAATTGTTTGAGACGTTCCAGGCGGCGTGCCAGCAATATCATTCTTTTTCCTTCTTTGGCAAAGCGTCTGGCGCAACTTTCACCAAAACCGGCAGTTGCCCCGGTAATGCAGATCGTTCCGCTCATATTTTCAGACTCCTTTCACTTTCTATTCTGTGATTTAGAAAAGTAACCTATTATGAGATGGAAAACGGTTTTCGAAGTAACGGCATGGTCATACACCAGTCGCCTCCACCACCCCGAGAAAGTTCTGATCCGTCAATAGTGACCACACATCGTTTATAGGTATTTAAATCGGCTTTCGCATTGATAATATCCCTGGCGTTAATAATCTCGAAGCCATTCTTCTGCAATGCCTCTATGGTGTAAACGTTTTGCCAGTAACCGACGACTTTTCCGGGAGAGAGAGCGAAAAAGTTTGTACCGCTGTGCCATTGTTCTCTTTCCTGTATCCAGCTATCTTTGTCTCCCCCACAAAAGATAGACTTATACTCAAAACCCAGAATATTCAAAACCCTCAGAAGATTTTCTTCCTCCGAGATAGAGACCACTTTGCCGTTTTCTACATATATTTTTATGGTTTTAAACTTGCTCGGATTTAAAATAACCGGTGAGTAGATCATACAATAATTTTGATCAAAAAAGGTAAAGACCATATCCAGATGGATAAAAGATTCCGGCGATGGGGGAAGTTCCTGCACCAGAACATAAAATCTATCTTTGTAATTTTTAAGGGTTTCGATAACAAAATCGATACCCTTCGTATTGGTTCTTTTTCCGATGCCTATCAGCAGGATATCTTTCGCACCAACCAGTACATCGCCACCCTCGATGAAATTCCCGTTGAATTGAGTTAAGGGATTGCTGATCTCGACCCCTTTGAACTTAGGGTGGAATGAAAATATGGTTTCCATGATTAATGCTTCTCGTTCCCTGACCTGGCTTGCTATTCCGGCGATAACCACCTGCCGATTAAAAATAAATGCGGCGTCTCTGCTGAAAAAAAAATTATGCAAGGGTTGCAGAGAATATTTCTCACCACCGACAAATTTTGTCAGAGTGTTTTTCTTCGTGGGAACTCCCTCAATTAAAAACTTTGCCGCATCTCGCGGGTGCAAATCCATTAAAAAATCTTTGATACATTCAACCTGTTCATTCATGCAGATTCTATCCAGCAGTTGATTTTTTGCGGTATTATTCCCTAAGACTTCTGTTAATAGGTCCAGAACTTCAAATACTTTGGTGGCTTTTTTAAGAACTCCTGCAAATTGGGAATATTCCCGGGAAACAACCGACAAGTTGAGGATACCACTGTACAGCGCCCGCTCTGCACTTTGCAGAGTCATATCCTCAACTTCCTTACCGGGAGTATGGATAATGACACTTTCCAATTCACCGATTTCCGATTGCACATTGATATTAATAAACTAACCTGCGATTATTTGATAAAATTGTCGTTCCGTATCGAATGCAATCTAGGACATACTTTTCCTGATTAACTGATAAAAAGTCTCTATTTTGAGACCACCCATATATTGTCTTTAACGACCAGAGGGACATCATCCAGGTATACTGATCTTCCCACACCGCCTTTTCTGAAATCTGTCACGATATCCACATGTTGAGCTGATTTGTTGAGAATTCCCTGATCAGTGAGCGAGGTAATCTGCTTTTTATCCTTGTCTGACTGAGGATCATCCACAAAACATTCGGGATAGCTGGCACCAATGGCAATATGCAGTGTTCCTCCAACTTTTTCAACAAACAGAGGATGCTTCAGGACCGTTTGAATACCCTGATTCATTCCCAGTGCCACCTCCCCCAGACGATGTGAACCCTGGTCTGTTTCAACAACATTCTTGAGCGCCTCGGAGCCCCTTTCAGCTTCATAGTGAGTGATGACACCCTTTTCAAATTTTAAATAAATACCTTCGATTGTGGTGCCTCCCTGGAAGACCGGCAGATCTACAAAAATTTCTCCCTCAACCGTATTGGCATCAGGACTGGTAAAAACCTCTCCGTCCGGAAAGTTTAGTTTACCGGTACATTTGACAATATTTCGGTTTTCTATGCTCATTTGCAATTTCAGCATTTTTCCAGACTTAGGGTGTTGAGTAGAAATACGGATGATTTTACTTTTTCTCATGATTTGATAAATCTCTTCTTCTACCTGCTCCAGATATGCCGGATCTGTGGTTGAGGCATTGATGATGACGTCAGTGTACTCCGCCAGACTCATTCCCTCCAGATCTGCGAATCCTTGCGTGGGATAGAGGGTGAGTACCCAGGGTTTGAGTAGTCGGATCGATTTAAATGGTTCATCGGCTTTCATGAGCGCCTGCAATTTATCGTTAGGGAGACCCTCAAAGAGTTCAGGAGACTCTGCACCCAGTACTTCGATGTATTTTGTCATTGTTTTATATCTTTCCTCATGCCATGCCGGAACTTTCATAATCTGTTCCACGGTACCGTGCCGTGCAATAGAGGCTCCCCATACTCTCCCGCGGTCATTATCCGGTGCAACAATATTGATATCAGCAATCCCACCTGCAGAAAATATTTGATCCTGTAAAACAGATATCAAGGGCCAGCAAACATGTTCTCCCTTAATCATGACCACATCATCCGATTTTATACCGCCCAGGGAGTAATTCAATAAATAATTTGCCCATTTGTCCAAATCCTTTTTCTTGATTGTAGCAGCCATACTCTTACTCCTTGAATTTTTTCTATGTCATCTTCGTTTATTCGCATAGCATGATTTTACCATCACGATTTCGCCGTAATTTCAACAAATTTAATTTATTTTAAAATTCCCATGAAATCAGCAAAAGAATAAATCAATCTGATTTAAAACACTGATTTCCCGCCGCAGCTCAGAAACTCACCAGAAATTTGAATAAAAATTAAATATCTGGGGCAATTGAACGAATATATGAGATATGTTTCGAATGATACATGTATAAAATATTCAACGGAGGAAAAATGCCTCGCATCGCTTGTCTTGTTCTTTTTTGTGCTTTTATGGTTTTATTGCAAATAAATTCTCTTTTTGCAGTGGAGGCAACTTTTTCGATTAAAGGAGGAGGATCCAGTTACTTTGGGGAAATCCACGATCAAAAGATTACACCCTATAGTGCACTCTCAATGGATTTGTGGTTTCATAGGACATTTTCATTGCAAGCGGCCGTTTTTTATGGCCGTCTAAATGCCGAAAAAAATAATGAGTATTTTGAAACCGAACTGGAAGGTGTGGCCGGCTATGCCAAATTGCGTCCCTTTCAAAAGGCCGTCTTCAGTCCCTATGTGATGGGCGGAGTGGAATACTACCGCTTTAATCCAACGGATAAACTGGGATATCCTTTACCCAATAATGCCGCAGAGGTCTACGAAAAAAACCGGATAGGGGTTCCGGTAGGAGGCGGTTTTTCAATTTTTCTGTCTGAAAATATTTCAGTAGATCTGGAGGGTCAATATCATTTTTCCCTCACGGATTACCTGGATGATATTTCCCGCGATGAAATAAAAGATACCTATGTTACGGTTTCCCTAGGTCTGTCGCTTCATCTTGGGAAAGCCAAGGATACAGATGGAGATGGTATTCCCGATCGTTCCGATGCAGATCCACTGCGTCCCGAAGATTTTGACGGATATCAGGATTTAGATGGTGCACCCGATCTAGATAATGATATGGACGGGGTTCCGGATACACAGGATGGCGCACCAATGTTGCCAGAGGACCGCGACGGTTTTGAAGACCAAGATGGCGTCCCCGATCCTGATAACGACGGCGATGGTATATTGGATGTAGATGACGCTGCTCCCAATGAGAAGGAAGATGTGGATAATTTTCAGGATAAAGACGGGGCACCGGATCTGGATAATGACGAAGATACGATCCCGGATGAAAAGGATGATTGCCCGGGGACTGATCAGACTGTTGCCGATGGAACGGATACCCGGGAATCGTTCAATGGATATGAAGATCAGGATGGATGCCCGGATGTAAAACCGGAAATCGCGGTGGAAAAGGGTGAATCGATCGTCCTGGAAGGTGTCTATTTCGCCACCGGTAGTGCTGCGCTTACACCTAATTCTCAGGTCATTCTGGACAAAGCATTCCGGACCTTACGAGATAATCCCCAAATTGAAGTTGAGATTCGGGGTCATACGGATATTACCGGTTCTTATCAAACTAATATGCGGCTATCCCAACAGCGGGCTGATGCCGTGAAGCTTTATCTAATTAATAAAGGTATCGATGCTGCACGTGTCCGTACGAAGGGGTATGGACCGGATCAGCCCATTGCACCGAATTCTACCCGGGAAGGCCGAGCCAAGAATCGGAGGATTGAATTCTACCGGATTAAATAATGGAACAATGCGGGAGAAAGTCAGCAAAATTTTAAAAAAAAGAAGTTCAAAAGTAAATTACTGGTAGCCTCAGCCGATACATTTTTTTATATTTTTGCCGCTCAGCAGGGCGGTAATATCCCCTTTATATGTTCAAACTTAACCGCCTGATTAAAATTTAAGACTTCTTTCGTTCTAAATTATCTTGTATGACCAATTGGTCATTCAGTGAAATATTCAAAGTAGCTATAATATTTTATTTGTAAGCACTCATCATTCATGTAAGGAGGCTTTATGCAAAATGTTCAAGTCTATTGGGATAAAGCAGTAGAATTAACCATGGCGTACGCTCCCAAGGCATTATTAGCACTTATTGTGCTATTGATCGGTTTAAGAATTATCAAGACTGCGGTTCGTGCCTTGGATAAGGCGATGGATAAAGCCCAGGTGGATATTTCCCTGCGCAGGTTTCTGGGGAGCTTATTAAGTGTCATCCTGAAAGTTGTCTTAATCGTAAGTGTTGCATCGATGATTGGTATTGCCACGACTTCTTTTGTGGCAATCCTTGGTGCTGCCGGTCTGGCCGTCGGTTTAGCTCTTCAGGGTAGCCTGGCCAATTTTGCAGGAGGTGTACTCATTCTGTTCTTTAAACCCTTTAAAGTGGGAGATTTCATTGAAGCCCAGGGATATATGGGTGTGGTTCACTCCATCCAGATATTAAACACCATCCTGAAAACACCGGATAATAAAACCGTTATTATACCGAATGGACAAATTTCCAGTAGTAGTTTAACCAACTTTTCCACGGAAGCACAACGACGGGTCGACATGAAGTTCGGTATAGGTTATGGCGATGATATTCCCAAGGCCAAATCGGTCTTGAAATCTTTAATTGAAAAGGATGACCGAATTCTAAGAGATCCCGAACCATTCGTGGTTGTCTCGGAGCTGGGAGATAGTTCGGTGAACTTCACGGTCCGGGTGTGGGTAAATGCTGCTGATTACTGGGGTGTCTATTTTGACATGCAGGAAAATGTGAAACTGACCTTCGACAAAGAAGGAATTTCAATTCCTTTTCCACAAAGAGACGTTCATTTACATCAATCCTCGAATTAATTTCGAAACAGAAATTTTAGCGGGGCATGCTCTCTACCGGGCATGCCTTCATTTTTCTGGGGAAGATTCGGCAGCTTTATCAATATCAAATATCTTTTTACCGTTGATATAGTCGCGGGTCTCGTATTTGGTAATACGCATGAGTTTTTCAGTGATTTTGCTAATTCGAATTGCTTCATTTTTTATGACCGAAACCAATTCCTTTAAATTCTCTTGGCTGGGGAAATCCAACATTAAATCGCTGCTAATGAATATGGTGGTAAGAGGTTGGTTCAGTTCATGACACACCGCCCCTGCCATTTCCAGCACACTCTGTAGTTTTTCCTTATTGACACGCTCTTCCTGGGATTTTTTCTTTTCCGTATAATCTTCAGCAATGCATAAAATTCCTTCTTCGCCATTGGTTAGGATAACTTTTGTTTCACTTAATTCCATGTAACAAATTGAACCGTCTTTCCGAATGCTTTTCTCATTGTGTTTCAGAATTTTTCCTGAAAGAAGTTTATCAATATTGGATTCCACCTTAGCCTGCACATCCGGGTGTGCCAGAATATGGACATCCTGGCCGATGAGCTCCTTCCGGGTATATCCCAGAGAGTTGCAGAAGGAAGGATTGACATCCAGGATAGTGCCGTTTTTGTCCTCCAGGATAATGCCGGTCGGGGATAACTCAAAGAGTCGCCGGTAACGGCTATTTTCCTGCTCGATGTTTAGGGTCGCTTTTTGGAATTGGGTAACATCCAGCACCAACCCGGTTAACAGTGCGGCATTTTCAGCGGTCTGGTGGTGGTGAACCTGGATAAGAGTTTGAATAGTATTGTTGTTTGATTGGAGATGTCGTACACTTTTTGTAAACGGTTTTTTATCAGAAATAATCCGATCGATCAATTGGGAAACTGTCTGACGGTCTTGGGGGTGGATGGATTTCAGGTAATCTTCAAAAGATTTGCATACTTTATTATTTTTTGTGGGCAAAATATGAGAGATTTGCGGGGAGCATGAAAATGACCGCGAAGGAATCTCCAAAAACCAGGCCCCCATGTGAACCAGACTTTTAATGTCCGTTTCTGTTAGTGCTGGAGAAGGAGAATCGGGTAATTCCCGATTCTTTTTTTTATTGTCATGTAATTGTGACGTAAGTCTCTGGATTTCCTCCAGTAACTGAGCCTTGGTTTTTTTTTGATGTTTATTGACAGACATTTGTTTCACACTAAACTGATTTTATTCCGTATACAATCTTATTTCAGTACATCAGACTGGATTAGTCATTTTTAATTTTCGGCAATTCAATAGAAAAGATTACCTGCAGACTATTTATTTTACCAGCTGAGGCGAAATTGTCTCGGGTTTTCCGGTATTACTGAAGAAATATATTTTGGATTCAGAAAAATTCTGCGTTAATTTTAGATGATTTCCAACTTAATTATTTCAACATGCACAATATTGTGGAGGAGATGCTATGTCTATGATGAAGGAATTTAGAGAATTTGCCATGCGCGGCAATGTGGTTGATATGGCCGTCGGTATTATTATTGGGGGTGCTTTTGGGAAAATTGTTAGTTCACTGGTAAACGATGTGATTATGCCCCCTATTGGACTCTTAATTGGTGGAGTGGATTTCAGTAGTCTCACTCTTACCCTCAAGAATGCTGCAGGCGATATACCTGCGGTAACCGTGAATTATGGGATGTTTATCAATACGGTTATTGATTTTGTAATCATCGCTTTTGCGATTTTCATGGTTATCAAAGGAATGAATCGGCTCAAAAGAAAAGAGGAGGAAGCACCAGCAGCACCTCCGGCACCACCCAAACAAGAAGTGCTTTTAACCGAAATTCGTGATCTGTTGAAAAAAGGTTGATCTTTTAATACTGAACTACCATGAGCTTTTAAGTATTTAACCGAAGAACGGATTATTCAACTGAAGGGGATGTAATGAGATTGTTCAATTTTAACGTTATTTTGATTATAATCGTTTTTTTTAGCGTTACCCTCATACAGGCACAGGATGATGAGGAAAAACTGAAAATGGGATGGAATAAGAAAATGGTCGGTAATCTTAACTTCACTCAGGCCAGTTTTGATAACTGGGCTGCCGGTGGGGAAAACAGCTGGTCCTGGATTTTCAATGTGAACGGCAATTTCATTCGTAAGCAGGAAAAATCCCATTTGACGAATATTTACAAGCTGGAATATGGCCGCTCCAAGGTGGGTAAAGATGATTCCAAGAAAACCGCCGATGAAATTTTCTTGGAATCTGAATACTCCTATTATTTTGCACCGGTTTGGGCGGGTTATATCGCGGTGAACGGACGTTCACAGTTTGCCGAAGGCTATGATTATGAAACCGATCCCAAGACTCTCACCTCGAAATTTTTCAATCCCGGCTATTTCCGGGAAAGTGTGGGTTTAAAATTTACCCCGTCTGAAAAATTTAACACCCGGGCAGGTGTGGGGCTAAAGCAGACGGTCGTCACCGATGAGATGTTTGCCCTTATTTATACCGATAAATCAGATACCGATGAGTTGGAAAAACTGCGTAACGAAGTTGGTTTGGAGTCTGTAACAAATGTAACCTATCAAATCAAGGAAAATGTGGTATTCGCATCCAGTCTGGACCTGTTCTCCAATTTGAAGGCTTTTAATGAAGTCGATGTCCGTTGGGACAACCTGATTTCTACCGAAATCACAAAATACATTAAAGTGAGTTTTAATTTCCAGCTCTATTATGACCGCGATATCAGTATCAAAAGACAGCTGAAACAATATCTGGCGGTGGGATTAAGCTATAGTCTCTTATAAACCATCTTCTTGATTATCAAGCCGGCGATCATAAACGATTGCCGGTTTTTTCTTTTATACCTAATCCATCATGAGAAAGACCAACATTATGAATTTCGTTTTATCACAATAATGGTCCGGTCATCCATGGATGTTTGGTTCCCTTCCCATTCTTTAATTTTCTTTTCCAGGGCCGCTATAATTTCCTGAGGTGAACGATTAATTTGCGCTTTAATTAATTTTTCGAGATTTTCTTCTCCAAATTCTTCGGATTGAGCATTCATCGCCTCCGGGTATCCGTCAGTATAGAGTACCAGTGTATCTCCCGCTTTAAACTGTATAGTTGCCTCTCCAATCGTAGACTGGAATTTATCTGATGGGGCCATGCCGATGGCCATACCCTCCGGGGTCAACCAGCGTCCCTCGGTTGCTGCATCTACCAGCAGGAGTAGGGGATTATGCCCGGCTCGGGAAAAAATGAACTCACCTTTTTTGTGATCTAATATCCCAAATATCATTGAAATAAAATGTCCACGCTCCACATTCTCATAAAAAAGTGTATTACTCTCTATGAGAATATCTGTGGGTTTGCGATGATGTTTTGTCGTAGCTTTGAGGAATCCTTTGACCATCGTCATATAGAACGCTGCGGAAACACCCTTATTGGATACATCACCAATGGCTATTCCCCAATGTGTGTCGTCTAAGTTAAAGAAGTCATAGTAATCTCCCCCCACTTCCCACGCAGGTTGACAGAAGGCGGCAATTTCGAAATTGGGTATATGTGGTGTGTAGTTCGGCAGAAATTTAAGTTGGACAGAGCGGGCAATCTCCAATTCCCGCAGCAGACGTTCCCTTTCCTGCAGAGTACGCATATAGTCAGGGATGTACTTTGGAAGTTTTTCTGTTTCGTTTCTTTTGAAATAGAGTGTAGTTACACTGAAAATCAGCATGATGGCCAGGCTGACATAACTCCCTGTCCCTATTTCATTCAGAAATGGTTCAGAAGTGGCACTGAATATGACAGCTTTCTCTAATAAGTAAAAGGTAAAATATCCGATGATAGTGGTAAAGATATCATACCGGATAAAAAAGCCGATAAAAAGGGCGGCCGGGATCAAACCGGAGATATAACGCACCAGCAGGTTTTCAGCCTCCAAATCGGATGTAAATACATAGCTGAGTAAGAGGCTGCCAACAATCCAGCTTAAATTTTGACTGAACTTTCTTCGGAGATAGGAAATCCCCAGTAAGCGAAAGAAAAATTCATTAAAGATTGCCTTTTTCAGAAGAGAGAAAACGATTGCTAAGACCGGAAAAATGACCGTGAATGAGTATTCTAAACCGTCACCCGGATTGATATTTCCGTTAAAATATCTAAGGTAAGCAAATATCACAGCCGAATATCCGGCTAAAGATAAAATTCCTAAGAAAATGCCATGCAAAATATTTTGAGCGGTTGGGCGATTGAAGAGACTGCCCGTTCTAATAAAATCAGTGACCACTAGTTTATCGCTCCACTGTTGTCTGGCCATGGGATCACATACCGCGTATAAAATGAGCATTCCGATACTGGAGAATACGGAGGTGAATGTGACGCTCAGCAGTATCAGCTCCAGGGAGGTGTGCCAGAGTTCAAATAGGCTACTGATAGCCGTAAGTAAAAATATGATGAAAACAAAGGGGAATCCTATTTTAAAACTGATGGATTCTTTGCGGGCAAAATAAATGAGAAAAATAATAATTAAAACAACCATCAGCAGATAAATGAGGCCACCGGTAATTTCATATATAATCGACCAGACCTTTTTCGCTTTTTCTTCTGCTCCTCCGGCGGACTTTATCTGAAAATCATAGGAAAGTAAAATACCTGAGGAAGTTAATTTTACCTGGT
>Ga0209536_100016700_pt1 | contig 10429 bp, 8 predicted proteins | sample DeeMarSeWOR28_12_FD_187461 | JGI IMG/M metagenome (GOLD analysis project Ga0209536, IMG submission 187461) | Marine sediment microbial communities from White Oak River estuary, North Carolina - WOR-2-8_12 (SPAdes) (version 2) | ecosystem: Environmental > Aquatic > Marine > Intertidal zone >... | reverse complement strand
CCCCGCCAGTATTCGCGCCCCGGAACATCGGTCCTTTCAATCAGCCAGGTAAGGGGCAATGCGATGCTGAAAGCGACGGCGACACTCAGCAAGCCGAATCTCAAGGTGTCGAATATTAGGGATAAGGTGTCCTTCCCCAAAAAAACTTTGAATGCACTGAAGTCAAAAATACCAGGCATAAACAAGGGCCCGTTCCTGGCACTTGTCACCGCAGTTATCGCTAAAGGGATAATTATCAGCACAACAACGATACAAACGACTGCGACAACTGTTACATTCTCGCCCCTTATCGCTATTTTCCTAAATGGAATTTTCGGCATACCCTTACCGGAGCCCTTGTCGTTTAACATTTGGCGTTCATTTATTCAGGGAAGTATTTAAAAACCGGTTTAGAAAAAAAAAGAAAGATAAGATTTCCGCTTGTCATAAAAGCCCCGCTTTTTCAGCGGGGCTTTTTATTACGAAAGTTCTCAAGAACTTAAATGAATGAAAGGTTGTATGGTTGAAAAAATTTTACTTATAGGTGCCGAATATTTTGGCGGCATCTTTGGCAAGCCGTCCGTTTTTTCTTAATACCTCAAAATTGTCTTCAGAATATACCTTGATGCCGTTTTCTTTTAGGACCCGTGCCAGCTTACTGTTATTTTCCTTGGTTAACACACTGCGATTGCTCAGCTTTTCGTAAACCGCAGCGCCTTCGTCACTAATGGCCCAGCTCATAAAAAGCCTGGCGGCATTTGGGTGGGCTGCCTTGGAGGGTGTCCACATCCATTTGTGATCGGCTGTTATTTTCTTTATAGACCTGACCCATTCCATAGGCGCGCCCTTGCTTTGCATAACCATTACGTTATCAAGGCTGTCATCAAAAGCGATATATACCTGGCCTGAAGCCACGGCTTTCGTAAGTTGGCTTCCTGATCTTTTTGCATAAACCGGCTTAATTTTTGCCAATTTTTTAGCAAATTCCAAGCACTCTTCTTCATCGGTCATATAGGCCCGGGTTCGAATACCGTGTCCTCTCGGATCTACACCAATCTTTCCTTCCCACTTTTTATCCAGCAAATCTTCCCAGGAATTAGGCAAATCACCCGGTTTTACCAGCCTCGTGTTGTACGAAGGGATATAGCTCATGTCGTACCAGTATAAAAATTTGTGATCAAATTCCGTCCCGGATGTAAGAACCATAGATGCCCGCACTCCCAGATCAACCCAATTTGCCCTGGCCGCCTCCTCCGGTTTTATATTAGGAGCGGTGCTGCCGGTAACCGAGGCAACATCAAATTCCGGAGGTCTCCCGGCAGCGGTTTCAACGCGGAATTTGGCTGTGGTTTTACCTGCCGATCTCGGGATAAGCACCGTCTTGATTCCAGGATACCTTTTGCTGAACTCTTTCAGAAGTTTGTCGGCATTAAGAGCAATGACAGATAAAACCAACTCCCCTTCTTTTTTGGCGGCTTCATATAATGCCTCAATTTCTTTCGATTTTTCTCCAGCAAGACAAACCCGAGCAGCGCTTGATGTCAAAATAAAAATACCAATAAAAAGTAAAATTAAAACGAAAAATGACTTATTGCTTCCCATAATTACCCTCCTGATTATTATGGTTAACGATATGATATTGACCGGATACCATTTTAACAAAAGGCTTATCTGCAAGTGGAAATGGAATCTAACTATCGACAGCGGTTGCGGCCGTGTAATATCAGAATTAATTATTAGAAGTATGAGTTAAGCTGAAACGGACATTAAGAAGATTAAAACCATTCACCTGATTTCAATCCTAAAATTACGGTGGCTGTTAAAAAACATGGATCGAAATGGCGATAGAATTCTTTTGCAAATCCAATTTGAATTGTCAAGCGATTTCCTTAATCATATTAAAAACATATTGTTAGTTCTATATAACATATTGACAACATTGACCCCTTGTCTATATATTTGTCGACTCGGGGTTTCTTGCGGGGACATGTCGCCGGGTACTATTTTTTGCCTTGTGCTTCCAATGTTCAATCTCTTATTGCGCTACCGTCACCTGCCACCCGTAATTATAGGTTAGCTATTACCATCGATTCTAATTCATCATTTCCAACTCTATCAGAAAAAATTTCTTCGATATCAATTCTTATTTATTGAAAGGGAGGGTTCATATGAAGGTGCAACACAACTCAATCGAGGCCGAAATTCCCTATGCCGGGGAAGTACCGCTGACCCCCAATGTCAGACCGGCTATCATTCTTAACGGATCAGATTACGACATGGGCTATCAATGGTATCGGCAGACGGTTCAGATCTTTGGTCGAAAGCCTTTGGAAGAACGGGCGCACCGTCAATTCAGCGCCAAAGAAACCGCTGCGTTGAAAGCTTATCAATGGCATATCAGGCAACACGTTCCCTACATGATCGACATGCTTAAAGGGATGGTAGCCGGTGCCAACGACGCCGGTATTCCGCTTACATATGAAGAGGTTTTGGCAAAATGGGCCCTTGACCCGTTTAAAAGTGAAGCCGAGTTGTTCCAGCGCATCGCTTCTTTATCGGATGACGAGAAAAACAAGAGGTCGGTCATAGATTCATTTCCCATACCGCCTGAAAGTGAAAATGAGCAACTGCCGCCGGAAGAAGACTGCAGCGGTTTTGCTGCCTGGGGAAGTACCACAAAAGACGGATCTCTCGTTTGCGGCGGCAGCGGCGACCATCCGATAATTATTGGAATCAATGAGATCAATAATTTCGAATGTGTCGTGGTCGTATTTCCTGAAAATGGCCATAATTTTGTATTTTCCACCTCAACCGGATGCTGCTGGCACCCGGCAATGAACAACAAAGGCGTCGCCTATTACCATCATGGGTGTACCGGTTACTATCGGCGCTACAAGAAACCTGAGGAGCAGAATTTCGGTTTTGGTGTTCCCAACACCATGATCATGATGCATGCCCTGCGCCATGCGAATACCGCCATTGAAGCGCAGCAGCTGGTTCTGTCCGTGCCCAGTGGAGACGGCAGAATCGGAGGAGGATGGGCCGACGTAGACGGCAACGCTTTTGTTATCGAAAATAGAGACAAGCCCCGCTGCATTCGCAAACCCGGAGACAACGATGAGACAAATTTTATATACTCCACCAACAATTTATTTTCAAAGGAGTTGGAAGACTGTATGAACCCGCCGCCGGGCGGAAATGTTTTTGTCCCCCATGGCGGCTGGCTGGGATCGGCACAAACAATCAGCAGCATACAGCGGAATCTTCATATATGGAACCTGCTGCACCACTACCAGGGGCAAGTTGATTTAAATTTTGCAAAAATGATGTATCGATTTACCGGGGCCCAGCCGGATTATCCGACCCTGGAGGAAGCAGATGCGGCTTATTACCCCACTCAGGGCAAAGGGTGGCATTACAGGATGGGGAGCCTGAAAAACGCCATGGTCGGCGTGCTAAAACCCGACAGGGGCAACGAGGGCCTGTATTGCGTATCCAATGGATGCCCGGCCCGGGTTGCCTCACCCGGCGGACCAGGCGGGCACCATTACCGAATAGCCCCCACTTATTCTTTTTATGAATTAAAACTAGAATCCGGCCCGGTTAAGATGTCAAAAGCGGTTCAAAGCAGAGCGCAGTACGACCTTTACTATGCAAACCATGAACTGAGGAAGCTGACTTACTTTGATGTCGCCTATGCACCCCTGGATGAATTATTTAATCAGGCGGCCATTGAATGGCAAAAGGGCGAGTACTACCAGGGGCATGCCAAGAACAGCAATGGAAATGAAGCTGTCAATTATTGGGGTAAAACGATCAGGGCTTTCACCAGATGCCAAGCGATTGCCCGAAAAGTATACAATTCATTAGTCCCGCCGGCGACCAGACCGGAAGAACTGGGTCTAAAACCCTGGGGCTACTGGGATAACGAATATCTATAAGAAAGCCGTAAAAGGAATCCCGCCCCTGGCGCTCGGTCGACAAATTAATACCGGCAATACGGCCATTTTATCTTTCAGCGTAAAGCATCCCAAGGCCCGATGCCGGGTAATGAATCGTGAATAAAATGGGCCGATTGGACAATCGTCCCGGTAGGTTTTGATCTGTACTGCGGCCGTGCCGGGCCTGCATGGGTGCAGGCCCGGCGCGTTCAGCTTATTCGATGTTGGCGCCGACAACGGCGGCCATCTGCATCATGTCTATCGTCTGGCCCTCTTTCAAATTGGTCAGGTCGGTGACCTTGCCCGACTTGCTTTTGGATTTGGTCTTTTTGAAGATCGGCAACAGCTTCGCATCTGCCACAATGAACTTGCCCGCGTTCTCGGGCCTTCCGTTTTTAGTCCTGGTTTGAAGTTTGTTGGCTTTGATGTAGTCCCACAGTTTCCTGGTGATCTCCGTCCGGGGCAGTTCTTTCGCCCCCAGAAACGCCGCCAGCTCACTTTTCAATTTTACCGGTTTTTTCAATCCTTTTGCTTCAGCCATGTTTGCTCCTTTCTATTCAGATTTGACAAATCGGTATTCAGCAATTTTCCCGTCCTTCGACACGCAGCACCCGCGGGAAAACCTCAAAGGCGCGACCCCCGAGTAAAAAACGGTCGCGCACATTTCGTTAAAGAGAAGAGAATCGCTTCAAACTTTGACCTGAGCTGAGCGCTGCAAATCCTCGACGTACCTGAGTATGCCTGCGCGTTGCGACGCGGTCTCACCCTGAGTTCGGACCAAAATCCAATTTTCAAGACGGCTTCTATCACCTGTATGGTCAGCGAATCTTCCGACAAACCAACCGATGCAGAACTTGTCTCAAAATTATCAATCGCGTTCGATGCCAAGGCATATGCCGATGAGAAAGCGCAGCATACGCGTCGGTATGCGGGCATTTGGAATCGGCAGACAACACCACCGTCGGACGTCAGACAGATTTTTTCAGACAGGTTCTAACGACCGTTCACGGGTCTATGCGATTTCCATCCGGGCTCACCGCAAGTACACGCAAATGGCCGACATCAAAAATTTTTTTCAGACTGAACCCTAATCTTTTTTAAACCCCTGAACCACCCACCGAATGCCCCAGCAGACCACCAGCGGCAGTACGCCCATCAGAAAAAATTTGCTGGATGCCGACAGAAGGTCGAATTTTCTTCTGGGTTCCCAGATATACAACAGTGAAAATATCGGCCAGAAGAAAGAAGCCATTACCGCGAGCCTCATGGTCTGGCCCCATCGCTCCCAGCGATCCCTCAAGGTTACTCTGTGATAGTCCAAGCTCTCCGCCATGAAGACCTCGCCCGCAAATTGGGTCATATTCTGAAGCGCAATTCGTATGAATCACGCCTGTATTCCTATGGGCAAAATTAAGAGCGCCAACCCGCTGCCGGCCCAAAACGTTTACCGGCCTGAGCCCGAATGAAAGACTATATCACAATAACGATATTGTTCAACACAAATCAGCCGCTCTTCATCGAGGCCGGCGTTGCAGGCCCTTTTTTCCGAATGTCGGGTCCGGCTTTAGACGTGTTTTTAAAAGAGTTCCAGCGTATTAGCGGCTCTTTTCCCCGGCTGATATACCTGCCCGGCCCAAATGGGGCGCTTGGATGCCCGTGCCGCAGTATTGACTGTGCGCCGGCAGTTTTACCGCTTTCGCGATCTCTCCATTTATTTAAATGACGGTGTTGTTTTATTCATGTTTCTAAGGATTTCAGACGTCTTCAAGCCTAAGACACCCAGGCCAAAATGGCGGTACCGCCGACGATAAAAGCCGCTCCGAGCAGTATCTTCCCTGTCACACGCTCCTCCTTCCGGAGGAATATGACGGCCAACAGCAGAGCGAAAAACGGGTTTAGGGAAACCAGGGGACCGACAATCACCACCAGGCCCAATGACAAGGCAAAGAAGGTGCAATAGTGGGCGAAAAAAGCGATCAGACCGCTTAAACTGAAAATAAACCAGGCCCGCCGATCACGGTAATTCACCCGCAGATGGGTCCTTTGAACCGGGGTCAGCAGTATGAGGACGGCTAACGCGGCGGTATTCTGGACGACGACGCCCACCATGGGCTCCGGGGTGATATTCATACCCACTTTGCGCATGATCGCCGTTAACCCATAGCAAAAACTGGCCAGGATCGGAAAAATCAGATCTTTACGCGACCATTTTTTTGCAATCTGCCCGCCGGACCTTTCCCGGCCGATCACGGTCACCCCAACAATGATCACCAGGGTACCTGCGATAATCGGCGCGTTCAGCTTTTCACCCAGAAACAACACTGCGATCAACGCCCCGAATGCCGGCTTGATATTGGCCAGCGGTGAGGCGATGGACACCCCCAGCCTTTCGATGCCCACATAAAGCAAATAGCGGGCGATAAAGGGCCCGATAATTCCCGCCAAAACGAAAAAGAAAAGCGCCCGGGTGGCGAACTGACTGACCGGAATGGTATAAAGGGCGATGACCAGAGGCGCCAGCAAACCGGAAACCGTGCTGAACAGGACCGCTGATTGGGCGTTGGAGCGCCGCAGGCCGACCCGCGTGAGAAAATCGGAAAATCCGTAGAAAAAGGCCGCGCCGATCGCAAATAAGATAACCATGCCGCTCCTGTTCAGGTGAATAAAACCCGCTTCCGTTTAATTAAAAAATCAAGTTAAGCCTCTTCGCTGGCCGGCCCGGATGATGGCTCTGGATCCCGTTGCCCGAAAGGGCAGGCATAGACGCACATCCCGCACACCCGCACCCCGGTAACGTTTTGAAGATGGGACCGATAGTCCATGCAGCGCCGAACGTCGAAACGGGCATCACGCGGCTCATCGGGATCGAACGGCCGACCGCTGAAGGCTTTGGGCGGACAGGCTTCCACGCACCGGCGGCAGTCGCCGCATTCGTCGGCCACGGGGCTTCCGGCTTCAAGCAGGGCATCCGTTAAAATCGTAACCCAGCGGACACGCGGTCCGGCCTGGGGGGTTATCAGCAGGCAGCTCGGGCCGATCCACCCCAACCCGGCCAGCCGGGCGGCCAGCTTGTGCGAAAAAAGGCCCTGGGCCTTTGTTTTGTCCAGGGTATCCGAAGCCGGTATGAGGAGGGTTTTAAAGCCCTGGGCGTTCAATGTATCGCTCAGGTGGAGCGCGATCCGGTTTAACGACGCATTCACGGTACCGTAAAGATAATCATAGGTTCTGGCAACCGGCAACTCTTTGTGATGCGGCAGCCGGTCCACAATGCCGTCATGAAGGCTGATGCCCATGGACACCGCCCTGGGAAAATCGGCCAAAAACCCGCCCCCCTGGTCGACAATGAACTTTTTGGCCGAAGTCAGATCGGACACCCCGAAAAAACGTGCGCCCCACTCCCGGGCCCGTTCAGCCAGCCGGCCCTGAAGCGGCAGTAAGCTCTCGGTTTTCATACCTGAATCCTCCTCTGCATTCCATTTGTCTCAAGCGATTTCATTGTCAACGCGCGCAACCGGCGATACGTCTCATAACATATAATGACCACTGGTCCTTCAAGTGACACTTGTTGCAGAGCTGCCGCCGGCCCCGGCTGAACACGGCGGCCATATCTGTGCCGTAAAAGCTGTTCAGCTCCTCGTTACCGGCCACACCGGCATTTCCTTTGCGCGGATGAGCCTCGGACATAGACCTGGCAGTGAAGTCCCTCCTGCCGATATTATCAAATGCGGAGGTATGCGCCCGGCTTCAATAGCTGACCGAGCGGCTCGCCCCGCCGTCCACCGCAAAGCTCTGACCGGTGATCGCGCCGGCATGGGGCGAGGCCAGAAAAAGCACCAGCGGGGCCACATCGGCCGGCTCGATCACGCGTCCGATGGGGAACATGGCCGCGAAGGACGCCTCGGCTTCGGCCTCACTGATGCCCTGCTCCCGCGCCCGGGCCGCCACCCGTCCGGGGTAGCGGTCGGTCTTGCAGAAGGTCGGATGAACGACGTTGACCAGGATCCGGTCGGCGGCGACTTCGTCGCTGAGATGTTTGGTAAAATTGGCCACCGCCGCGTTGCCCAGTCCCGAGGGCAGGCTGGTCTTGCCCGGGTTGCGTGCGGCCAGCCCCCCCATGTTGATGATCCGGCCGCCGCCGGCCCGGCGCAGATGGGGAATCGCGGCCCGCGCGCAGCGCATGGCTGCCAGAGTCTTCCCCATGAGCCTTTCCATCAGGGCAGCGTCGTCCGCGGTGAGCAGCGAACCGCCCACGTTGGTCGAGGCATTGTTCACCAGGACGTCCAGCCGGCCGAAGGCCCGGGCGGTCTCATCAACCGCGCGCCGGCAGTCTTCCTCGTTAAACAGGTCCGCCGTAATGATCTGCACGCCTCCCCCCAGCGCCCGAAGCTCTCCGCCCGTCAGCTCGAGCTTTTCCTGGTTCCTGGCGCAAATGGCCACGTCCGCGCCCTCCCTGGCAAAGGAAAGCGCAATTTCGCGGCCGATGCCCCGGCTACCGCCGGTCACCAGGACCGCCTTACCTTTTAAGTTCAGATCCATGGCATATTTCCTTTCCGGGCCTGCGTGTCCGGCACGGTCCGCAGCCGCATTGCAAGCCCTGTGTCAACATCACGGGAGCCGGCCCCCGTTCCTCTCCTCTCAATCACGGCAGACATCCAGGTCCATTTTACCCGGATTCAGTATGTTTTTAGGATCCAGCACCTGCTTGATTTTTCGCATCACGCCCAAGGCGGTCTCGCTGTGCTCCAGATGCATAAAGGCTGCTTTTCCCAGGCCGATGCCGTGCTCCCCTGTGAGGGTGCCCCCCAGCTCGATGGCCCGCCGGTAAAGCTCCGCCCTCGCTTCCGTCACCCGCCGCGACACCTCGGAGTCCGTGCAGTCGTATGTAAAATGAGGATGCAGGTTGCCGTCCGCCACGTGCCCCACGGTGGCCAGGGTGATGTCGTACTTTTCGGCAATATCCGCAATGACCGCCAGCATATCGACCACCTTTGAAATAGGCACGGTGGTATCTTCACTGATGACCGTGTTGTTCAGCCGGGCAATGACCGGGTAGGCCGATTTCCGGGCCGCCCAAAGGGCCTCGGCCTCTTCGTCGGTTTGAGCCATGCGAACCCCCGAAGCGTTATTATGCTCGAACAACCGGATAATCTTCGCCATCTGGCTTTCTGTTTCCGTTCGGGTGCTGCCGTCGGTTTCCACCAGCAAAATGGCTGCCACTTCCGGCAGGTCCATGTCCGTGTTCTGATTGATGGCCTTGATGCAATTGCGGTCGACCACCTCCAGGACGCTGGGCACGGCGCCCGATTCCATGATGGCGGCGACCGCCCGGCCGGCATCCCCGAAACTCTCAAAGGTCGCCATGGCCGTGGAGGCCGCCGCGGGGCGCGGGTCGATTCGAAGCGTGATTTCGGTAATCACCCCCAGCACGCCCTCGGATCCGACGAACAGACGGGTCAGATCCAGCCCGGAGACGCATTTTAACGTGTTCGAGCCCGTCCTCAGAATTTGACCGTCGGACAGCACCACTTCCAGGCCCAGCACGTAATTGCGGGTGGTCCCATATTTGGCCCCCTTGACGCCGCCGGCATTGGTGGCCACGTTTCCGCCCAGAGTGGCGACCTTTCCGCTGGCCGGTTCGGGGGGAAAAGAAAAGCCCAGCGGTCTGAGGGCACGGTCCAGATCGCCGTACACAACCCCCGGCTGGACCACGGCCAGGCGGTCCGCCGGGCTGATTTTGAGGATTTTATTCATCCGCAACAGATCCAGCACGATGCCGCCCCGGACCGGGACCGTCAGTCCCGAAACGCTGGTCCCCGCCCCCCTGGGGGTTACCGGGATATGCTCCCGGCAGGCCATTTCCATTATCGCCGCAACCTGGCCGGCAGATGTCGGGCAGACGGCCGCCTCCGGCCGGTGGGAGAACTCCGACGCGTCGGACGCGTAGGATATCATATCGATGAGCCGGGTCGTCACGTTCGCTTTACCGACTGTTTTTTCTAAAAAATCAATCAGTTCAGTCTTCAATGCTTGCCTCCCCGCGCGAGTGCTCGCTCTGTGCTGCGGTCTTTTCGAAATTCACCATATCATATTCCAGGGATTATTGAACAGCGATTATCATCCTTGCCCGGCGAGGACGCCCGGCCGGGAAAAGCCGTATCGGACACCGTTCGCCTTCAACCGCCCGCGGGCGCGCCGGAACGAGCCAGCACACCGCGGATCCCGCCGCCCGACGCTCCCTTGCGAAGCGCCCGAACCAGAGCCAGGAAGGAGTGGTCGCACTCGCCCTGACCGATGAAGTCGAGCTCGGGGAAGCGCGCGAAGAGCTCCTCGCCCATCTCGCCTTCGGTGTTGGCACCGCCCAGGATCGTCACGATCTCCGGTCGTCGACGCTTGACCTCGCGCAGCAGGGCCAGCGACGGGCAGGTCTGCTGGAAGGTCGAGCTGAAGCCGACCATCCAGGGGTCGCGGGCGAGGATTTCCCGGATCGCCTCCTCTCGGCAGAAGTCGCC
>Ga0209536_100016699_pt1 | contig 10429 bp, 8 predicted proteins | sample DeeMarSeWOR28_12_FD_187461 | JGI IMG/M metagenome (GOLD analysis project Ga0209536, IMG submission 187461) | Marine sediment microbial communities from White Oak River estuary, North Carolina - WOR-2-8_12 (SPAdes) (version 2) | ecosystem: Environmental > Aquatic > Marine > Intertidal zone >... | reverse complement strand
CCGCGGGCCGGCCCGTCTGTCGTATCGGCGGCACGCTGCCTACCGGCCGTTCTCTTCTTCCAGCTCCTTCCGCCGTTCCTCGCGGATCTTCTCCGCGATGTCCGGCGGTGCCTCCTGATAGCTCGAGAACGACCAGGCGAAGGTCCCGCGGCCGTGCGTCATCGAATGCAACTGCGTCGCGTACCGGTACATCTCGGCTTCCGGCACGAACGCCCGCACCTTCGTCAGGCGGCCGTCCGCCTCGCTTCCCAGGATCTGCCCGCGGCGGGATGACAGGTCGCCCATCACCTCGCCGAGATTGTCCTCCGGCGTCCAGACCTCGACCTCGAGGATCGGCTCGAGCAGAATCGGCTTCGCGACGGATGCGACGTTCCTGAAGGCCAGGATGCCGGCCATCTTGAACGACATCTCCGAGCTGTCGACGTCGTGGTAGGAGCCGTCGAAGCACTCCGCCTTGAAGTCCACGACCGGATAGCCGGCGATCACCCCCCGTGCCGCGGCCTCCTGCACTCCCTTGTCGACCGCCGGAACGTACTTGCCCGGGATCACGCCTCCCTTGATCTGGTCCTCGAACTGGTAGCCCGAGCCGCGCGGCAGTGGTGCGATGCGAATCCAGCAATCGCCGAACTGACCGCGTCCGCCCGTCTGCTTCTTGTGGCGGCCCTGGCCCTCGGCCTTGCCCTTGAACGTCTCGCGATACGCCACCTTGGGGCGCCCGAGTTCCGCGTGGACCCCGAACTTCCGCTGCAGCCGTCCGAGGATGATCTCGAGGTGCCGCTCCCCACGACCGCCAATCAGGGTCTGCCGAAGCTCGGGATTGAATTCGTGGGTAAACGTCGGATCCTCTTCGTGGAGCTTCTGCAGGCCGGTGGACAGCTTGTCCTCTTCTCCGCGCTGCTTCACCTCCACCGACAGCACGGTCAGTGGCGCCGGGAACGCGATCTTCGGCAGCACCGCCGGCACGCGTTGGGTCGAGAGCGTGTCGTTGGTGTGGGTGTCCTTCAGCTTTGCGACCACGCCGATGTCACCGACGTGGAGCATCGGCACCTCCGCCCGATCCTTCCCCTGGGAGATCGAGAGATGGTTCAGCTTTTCGGTGGAGCTGCGAGGGGCGTTGTAGACCTCCGCGCCATTGCTGATGCTCCCGGCATGGATCCGGAAGAACGTCACGTCGCCGACGTGCGGCTCCGAGACGGTCTTGAAGACCTGTGCGACGAACGGGGCGTCGTCCTGCGGCGGGAACGCGGCGGACTCGGCCGACCCCCACTTCTCGCCTGTCGCGGCCGGGCGCTCGCTCGGAGCCGGCACCAGTTCCGTGAGCTTCGCAAGGAGCGCGCGCATGCCGTAGGTCAGGGTGGCCGACCCGCAGAGGAGCGGGAAGATCTCACCGGCGGCGACGGCGGCCTTCATTGCCGCGATGGCCTCGTCGCGCGTGATCTCTTCGCCGCCAAGGTATCGCTCGAGCAGATCGTCGCGCGTGGTGGCGATCGTCTCGATCAACTCCTGCGAGTAGCGTTCGAACCGCTCCTCATACTCCGGTGGCACGTCGACCTCGTCGTACTCCCCCGTCTTCGTGCCCTTCTTGTAGAGATGGCACTTCCTCGAGAACAGGTTGATGATGCCGTGGAAGTCCGGGCCTTCGCCCACCGGAATCTCGATCGGCACCACCTTCGGCGTGAGATTCTGCTTGATGTCCTCGAAGACCTTCTGGAAGTCCGCGTTCTCCTTGTCCAGGAGCGAGAGGAAGAAGAGCCGGGGAATCCCGCGTTCGGTCGCGTACTCCCAAGCCTTCTCCGTGCCGACTTCCACGCCGGCGGTCGCACTCACCACCAGAAGGGCGGCGTCGGCCGCCGCAATCCCGGCGAGCGCGTCACCGATGAAGTCGAGGTATCCGGGGGTGTCGATCAGATTGATCTTGACGCCGTTCCACTCGGCGTAGGCGAGCGCGAGATTGATGGAGTACTGCCGCTCGATCTCGTCGGGGGTGTAGTCGGTGAGGGCGGTCCCCTGCTGCACCGATCCGTGCCTCGTACTGCTGCCGGCCACGAACGCAAGCGCGTCGACTAGACTGGTCTTTCCGCTCGCGCCGTGGCCGACGACCGCGACGTTGCGGATCATATCTCCTGTATAGACCTTCACGGTCTCACCTCCTCCTGGGGGACCCGGAACATGATGGCCGGCCCCGCACCTCGCAAGGGTGCCGGAAGCGGTGTGCGCCCGTACCCGTCGACGTTACCTTTGCGACATGAATTTCACCGACAAAACCTGTGTCGTTACCGGCGCCACCGAGGGAATCGGCCGTGCCGTGGCGGCCGCGCTGGCGTCCCGGGGGGCCCGCGTGGCGATCTGCGCGCGTACGACCGTCAGCGTCGAACGCACCGTCGCCGAGCTGCGCGCCGCGGGTGCCACCGTGGTCGGCCAGACCTGTGACGTCAGCGACGAGCAAGCGGTGGCGGACTTCGCCGCCCTGGTCCACGCCGAGTGCGGACCCGTGGACGTGCTGGTCAACAACGCGGGGCTCGCCCACTTCGTGCCGGTGGCCGAGATGCACGCTTCGGACTTCGACCGGATCATGGCCGTGAACGTCCGCGGCACGTTCCTCATGACCCGGGCGTTCCTCCCGGACATGGTCGGGCGGCAGCGGGGTCACATCGTCAACATCGCGAGCCTCGCCGGCCGGAACCCGGTGCCGAACGGCGCCGCGTACAGCGCCGCCAAGCACGCGGTACTCGGATTCTCGAAGTCGCTGTTCGCGGAGGTTCGGAAGCATGGCGTCCGCGTCACCGCGGTCTGTCCGGGCTCGGTGGTGACGCCGTTCTTCGACAAGTCGGGAGCGCCATTGGATCGACCGGAATCGAAGCTGCAGCCCGAAGACGTCGCCGAAACGGTGGTGGCCGCGCTCCTGCTCCCCGAGCGGGCGCTGGTGTCCGAACTCGACATCCGCCCGACCAACCCGTGAGGGGCCTCAGCGCACGTAGACGCTCTTGATGTTCACGAACTCCCGGATACCGAAGCTCGAGAGCTCACGGCCGTAGCCCGACTCCTTGATCCCCCCGAAGGGGAGCCGCGGATCCGATTTCACGAACGCGTTCACGAAGCACGCACCGGCCTCGAACGCATCTCGCGCGATCCGCTCGCCTCGGCCCGCATTCCCGGTGAACACCGCCGCTCCCAGCCCGAACGGGCTGTCGTTGGCGATGCGGAGGGCGTCGGCCTCGTCGGCGGCCCGGATCACGGCCGCGGCCGGGCCGAAGAGCTCCTCGTCGTACGCCGGCATTCCCGGCCGGACGCCGACGAGGACGGTGGGAGGATAGAACGCCCCCGGGCCGTCCGGGACCTCCCCGCCGAGCAGGAGTGACGCTCCCTGTGCCACCGATGCCGTGACCTGTCCGTGCAGCTCATCCCGCAAATCACGCCGTGCCTGAGGCCCGAGAGCCACGCCTTCCTGGAACGGATCGCCCATCTCCTGGGTCGCCATGAGGTCGGTGAAGCGTCGGACGAATTGGTCGTGCACCGAGTCCACGACGACGAAGCGCTTCGCCGCGATGCAGCTCTGGCCACTGTTGATCAGCCGCGCGCTCACGCAGGTGGCGACCGTCGCCTCCAAGTCCGCGTCTTCGAGCACCACGTAGGGGTCGCTTCCGCCGAGCTCGAGGACCGTCTTCTTGAGGACCGCACCGGCCGCGGCTGCCACCGCCCGGCCGGCAGGACCGCTGCCGGTGAGCGTGACGGCCCGAACCTCGGGCGCCTCGATCACCTCGCGCACCCGGCCGGAGCCGATCACCAGCGTGCGGAAGACGCCGTTGGGGAATCCCGCGTCGCGGAACACCGACTCGATCGCGAGTGCACACCCCATCACGTTGGACGCGTGTTTCAGCACGCCGGCATTCCCCGCCATCAGTCCCGGCGCCGCGAAGCGGAACACCTGCCACAGGGGGAAGTTCCACGGCATGACCGCGAGCACGACGCCCAGCGGACGGAACGCGACGAAGCTCTTCGTCGCATCGCTCGGGACGGGCTCGTCCGCGAGGAACGCCTCGGCGTGCTCCGCGTAGTACTCGCACACCCACGCGCATTTCTGGACTTCGGCGCGCCCCTGAACGAGGGGCTTGCCCATCTCGCGGGCCATGAGTGCCGCGAGCTCCCCCTCCCGCCTCCGCAGGATGGACGCTGCCGACCGCATCGGTTCCGCCCGCTCGGCGACGGTTGTCTGCCGCCAGGAGCGGAAGGCGCGATCGGCATCGCGGAGCACCTCCGCGACGTCCGCCGGCGACATCTCCGGGTACCGGTCGAGGCGTTCGCCGGACGATGGATTGATCGTTTCGATGATCATGGGCCCTCCCCGTGGCCGGGGCGATCGGGAACGGCGGGCGGCTGAAGGGGAAAGCTACCGACGCGAACGGAGCGGCGCGAAGAGGATGTCGTAGCTCGCCGCGAGGAGGGCCAGCCCCGCGGCAGCGAAGAGAACGGCCTCACCGGTCCGCCAGGCGATGAGTGCCAGCGCGGCACCGGCGACGGCGCGCATCGCCCGATCCCGCGTTTCCATGCCGCGCTCGACCGCCACTCCCGTCACGGCCTGCTCGAACAGAGACCGCAGCCGGCGATGGCTGGCCGCGCCGGCCATGCGGGTGACCTCCCGCTCCCCGTGGAATGCGATCAGGGTCGGGATGACGCGGACGCCGAGTGCCGCCGCCACTTCGGGCTCGGTGTCGACGTCGATCTTCCAGACGTCGACGCGCCCGATGTAGGCGACCTCCACCTCGGCCAGCACGGGCGCCATGGAGCGACAGGGTCCGCACCACGGCGCCCAGCAATCGACCACGACGGGCCCCGCATGCTCACGCAGCCGGGCCTGGAATTCCGCGAGGGTCACCGCACTACTGGGCCTTCTTGGTCCTGAACCCGAAAAGGGTGTACGCCGGACACCACCCGACGAGGCCCGTGATCAAGGGCACGAAGCCGAAGAACTTCAAGACGGTGCCGAGCGTGCCCGTCACGACGCCAGCCCACCCCAGGTACAGCAGGGCGACGCCGGCAATCACCCGGAGCACGCGGTCCCATCCTGCCTCGTTGATGAACGACATGAGCGGCACCTCCTCGTCGAATCGTGGACAGTCGCGCGGCGCGCACGGCGCCAGGTTCCCGAGCAACACGGGGATCACCTCCCAGGTTCCCGGCGGAGCACGCTAGGAAGATAGCGCGCTGGCCCGTTCGCCCGGGCGGCCTTGCGGGTCCCGGTGGACATGGCGATACTCGGCGACCGATGACCGCTCCTCCGGAACGCGCGCGGACGGCCTACGCCCGCCGTCTCACCCTGTTCGACGCCACGATGCTCGTGATCGGCGGCATCATCGGCGCCGGCATCTTCCTGAATCCCGCCGTCGTGGCGCAGCGCGTGCCCACGGCGGGTGTGGCCATCCTGGCGTGGGGCCTCGGCGGCGCCGTCGCCCTGGCCGGCGCCTTCTGCTTCGCCGAGCTTGCGGCCCGCCGTCCGCTCGCCGGCGGCGGATACGTGTACTTGCGGGACGGATTCGGGCCGCTGCCTGCGTTCTTGTACGGCTGGACCCAGCTGCTCGTGATCAACAGCGGCGGCATTGCGGCGGTCGCGGTCACGTTCGCTCGCTACACGGTCGCGCTGACCGGAAGTCCGAACGAGAGCGCGACGACCACGCTCGGCATCGCGGCCATCGTCGTGCTGTCGGTGATCAACTTCTTCGGCGTGCGGCCGGGCGCCGTCGTGCAGAACGTCTTCACCGTGCTGAAGCTCGCCGCGCTCGCCGGCCTCATCGTCGTCGGCATGATGTTCGCCTCCGAGATTGCGCCGACCGTCGCGGTCATCCCCACGAGCGGCTCCGTCGGGCTCGTCACCGCCGTCGGCGCGGCACTGATTCCGGTGCTCTTCGCCTACGGCGGGTGGCAGAGCACCAACTTCGTGGCCGAGGAGCTCAAGCACACGGAGCGGGACCTCCCCCGCGCGCTCGTGATCGGCGTCGTGACGGTCGTGACCGTCTACGTTCTGGCGAACATCGTGTACCTGCGGACCCTCGGGCTGGACGGGCTCGCCGGGAGCGCGGCACCGGCCTTCGATGTCATGGAGCGACTCGTCGGACCGAAGGGATCCACGGCGATCACGCTCGGAGTGGTGGTCTCGACCTTCGGCTTCCTGAATCTCGCGATCCTGGCGTCGCCCCGCATGTACCAGGCGATGGCGGCCGATGGCGTCTTCTTCGGTGCGGCCGCGCAGCTCCATCCGCGGCATCGCGTCCCTGCGGTGGCGCTCGCCATCCAGGCCGCGTGGGCGATCGTGCTGCTCTCGTCCAAGACCTACGGCCAGCTCCTGGATTACGTCGTCTTCGGCGACTGGATTTTCTTCGGTCTGGTCGGCGCGACACTTTTCGTCTATCGTCACCGGGAGGGGCGCGACGGCGTCCGTTTCCGCACCCCGGGCTATCCTGCGGTACCGGCATTCTTCGTGGCGGCTGCGGCATTCACGGTGGTGAGCACCGTGGCCGGCGGCGTGCGGGACGCCGCGCTCGGGGCGGGCCTCATCCTCGCCGGCATCCCGGTCTATTTCCTCTGGCGTCGCCGTCACCGGAGCGCGCGCAACGGAGCCTGATGTCGCCATCGACCTTCAGCACCCGCGAGCCATGAGCCTATCGGACCGGATCCTGCCGAAGCTCTCCCCCGGCGAACTCGAGGAGTTCGAGGTGGAGTGGAACGCGCATCCCGGCATGCGGCACATGGGGGCGCAGCTCGACCTCTCGTCGCCGGGCATCGTCCGCACGGTCGTCGACCCCATCCGTCCGGAGCACCGTGGGGGGCTCGGCACCGATGCCGTGAACGGCGCCGTGATCGCCGGCCTGTTCGATCTCGTGATCGGCTTGAGCGGCTACCTCCAGACCGCCGGCCGCCGGGCTGGCGTAGCCCAGCTGAGCATACAGTTCCTGCGCCCCGTCCTGGGCGACCGGTTCGAGGTGATCGGGCGACCGGTTCGTGCCGGCAAGACGCTCGTCTTTGCCACCGCAGAACTTCTCGACGAGCGGGGAATCCCGTGTGCCCGATGCGACGGCATCGTCGCCGTCGCCGGCGGCGACGTCGGAGCAGGCCCCGCGTTCTGAGCGCACGGGGAGGAGCCATCTGGTGGAGCATCTGCTGATCGGACTGGCCACGATCATCGTGCTCGGGATGGGAGCGCAGTGGCTGTCCTGGAGGCTCCGGCTGCCCGCGATCCTGTTCCTGCTGATCGTGGGCTTTCTTGCCGGTCCCGTCGCCGGCGTCATCGACCCCGATGCCCTCCTGGGCGACCTGCTCTTTCCCGTCGTTTCCCTGTTCGTCGCCATCATCCTCTTCGAGGGGGGTCTGAGCCTCGACGTCGCCGAGCTCCGGGAGATCGGCCGCGCGGTGCGGGGCCTGATTACCGTCGGCGTGTTGCTCACGTGGGGGCTCGCGGCGGCCCTCGCGCATGTCCTGTTGGGGCTCGATCTCGCACTGGCGACCCTGTTCGGTGCCGTGCTGGTGGTCACCGGACCCACGGTGATCGTTCCCCTGCTCCGTCACATCCGACCGAATCCCAGGATCGGTTCCGCGGTCAAGTGGGAGGGAATCGTCAACGACCCGATCGGGGCGATTCTGGGCGTGCTCGTCTTCGAAGCGATCGTCGCCGGCGGCTTCGAGTCCGGCCTCGCCGCCGTGCTCGCCGGCATGCTGCGCGCCACCGTGATCGGCGGCGGGCTCGGGATCGCCGCGGCGGCGCTCGTGGTGGTGCTCCTGAAGCGCTACTGGATGCCCGACTATCTCCAGGGCTCGGCCGCGCTCGCCATCGTGATCTTGGCGTACGCGGTGGCCGACTCGGCACAATCCGAGTCCGGCCTGCTCACCGTCACCGTCATGGGCGCCGCGCTGGCGAGCCAGCGGTTCGTCAGCGTCAAGTCGATCATGGTGTTCAAGGAGAACCTGCGGGTCCTGCTGATCTCGGGGCTCTTCGTCGTGCTGGCCGCGCGGCTTCCGCTCGTGGATCCCGATTACTGGCGTGCCGGAAGCCTGCTGTTCCTCGCGGCCCTGATCCTGATCGTGCGCCCCGTTGCCGCCGTGGCAGCCACTTGGCGGTCGGGCCTCGGATGGCGCGAGCGCGCGTTCCTCGCGGCGATCGCGCCGCGCGGCATCGTCGCCGCCGCGGTCGCATCGGTGTTTGCCCTCCGGCTCGTGGAGAACGGCTATCCCGAAGCCGCGCGGCTCGTCCCCCTCATGTTCCTCTCCATCGTCGGCACCGTCATGGTGTACGGTGTGTGCTCACCGCTCGTCGCACGATGGCTGGATATCGCGACCCCCAACCCCCAGGGCCTGCTGATCATCGGAGCGGCGCCGTGGGTCCGGGCGGTGGCCGCGCTGCTCCGTGACCAGGGAGTCAAGGTGGTCCTGGCCGATTCCAACTGGGCGAACGTGGCCGCATCCCGGCGAGAGGGGCTTCCAGCCCGGTACGCGAACGTCCTGACCGAAGGGGCGCTCGAAGAGATCGAGATGGACCTCGACGGGGTGGGGCGACTCCTGGCGCTGACACCGAACGACGAGGTCAACGCGCTGTCGACACTGCATTTCGCCGATCTGTTCGATCGATCCCAGATGTTCCAGCTCCCCCCCGAGTCCTCCGACCGGGAACGCCGCCAACGCGGGATCCCCCGTCACCTGCGCGGCCGGTTTCTGTTCGCCGACGTCGCCACCTTCACACACCTGGCGACCCGATTTCAAGCTGGTGCCGTCGTCAAGCGCAGTCGCCTCACCGAGGGGTACGATTTCGAGACGTTCCGCCGGCAGTACGGCGCAACGGCCATCCCGATGTTCGTGATCAGGGACTCGGGGGAGCTCGGCGTGATCACGGCCACGACACCATCTGCGCCGAAGCCGGGCCAAGTCTTGATCAGTCTGGTCGATCCGATCGACTGAACCGGAAGAGAATCGCGCGAACCGTGCGGGGCGACGTGCCGCTGCGTTTCGGCGCGTCTGCACTGCTCGAACAGCGCGATTGCGGGGGGATCAGGCCACCGGCCCCCATTCTTCCAGCGCGCGCGCGATGCATCGCGTGACACGGTCGTGCTCCTCGAGCAGCCGGGGCAGCAACTCCGCGATTCGCCCGACCCTCCCCTCGCCGCCGGCCTGCTCCATCTCGCGGAGCAGTTCGGCGAGCCGGGTTGCCCGGATGGTCCCGGCCGCCGACGTGTAGGCGTGGGCTGCTCGGCTGACCGACTCCGGCGTCCCACCCGCCACCGCCCCCTCGATCGCGGTCATCCTCGAGGGCGCATCGGTCAGGAACACCGCGAGCATCTCTCCGGCGGCATCCTCGACTCCGGCCTCGCGCATCGTGGCGCGGAAGCCGTCCAGATCCACCGGCGGCGGCGACGTTCCGCTGTCCACGGGCACCTCCTCCACGCCACGATCCCAGCCCTCGACCTTGGCGAACAGGTCGTGCGGCTTGAACGGTTTGGTGAGATAGTCGGTCATCCCCACGGCCAGCGCCCGTTCACGCTCCTCCTCGAGCGCGTGCGCCGTCAGTCCGATGATCGGCAGATCCCGACACCCGGGGAGATCGCGGATTGCTCTCGTCGCATCCAGGCCGTCCAACTCGGGCATCTGCAGATCCATCAGCACGACGTCATACCGCTGCCGGCCCACCGCCTCAACCGCCTCTCGTCCGTTCGAGACCACGTCGAGCCGGTGGCCGCGTCGCCGCAACATCTTGGCGGCTACCTGTTGGTTGACCGCGTTGTCCTCCGCCAGCAGGATGTGCACCGGCCTTCGCGCTTCCTGGATCGTGTAGCGGGTGACGAGCTGCGACGGGGCGTCGCCTGAGCCGGCGCCCGCCAGCACCGCCGCCGCCGCCTCGACCACTTCGATACCCGAAGCCGGTTTCGTGATGTACGCCTGGATTCCCAGCTCGCGGCAGCGCCGGGCGTCTCCTGGCTGGCCGGCGGACGTGAGCATCATGAGCGGTATCGCCGCCAGTGCGGTCTCGCTCCGCACCTGCCGCGCCAGATGGAAGCCGTCCCGCTCGGGCATGTGCGCGTCGACAACGGCAAGGGCATACGGTGCCCCGTCTGCTGTCGCGCGGCGCAGGGCAGCCATGGCGCTCCCCACGCGGTCGGTCTCGTCCACCACCGCCCCGACGGACTCGAACGTCTCCCGGAGAATGCGCCGGTTGGTGGCGTGATCATCGACCACGAGCACTTTGGCCCGTCGCAGCAGCATCCGATTGCGCCGCACCTCCTGCTCCGCCTCCGCTGCGGCCGGCAGACAGACGGTGAACCAGAACTCCGTCCCCCGACCCTCGGCACTCCTCACCAGCAGATCGCTTCCCATGAGTCGGACGATCCGGCGGGAGATGGCCAGCCCGAGGCCCGTGCCGCCGAACTTGCGGGTCGTCGAGACATCCGCCTGC
>Ga0209536_100016698_pt1 | contig 10429 bp, 11 predicted proteins | sample DeeMarSeWOR28_12_FD_187461 | JGI IMG/M metagenome (GOLD analysis project Ga0209536, IMG submission 187461) | Marine sediment microbial communities from White Oak River estuary, North Carolina - WOR-2-8_12 (SPAdes) (version 2) | ecosystem: Environmental > Aquatic > Marine > Intertidal zone >... | reverse complement strand
GCCTTGCTTCACAGCGAGCGAGTACCGGCCAGACTCCTGTCTGGCGTTCACTGAACTGCGAAAGTCCACCGGACTTTCGGTTCCAGCTCACCCAACTGAGCTACACCCACCATATGTTAAAACACTATGGCGCGCCTGGCAGGATTCGAACCTGCGACCCTCGGCTTAGAAGGCCGATGCTCTATCCAGCTGAGCTACAGGCGCAAGATTAAACCTACCCGGCAGGATTACTCCGGGCGTCCTGCCCTCCGCCCTTCGGGCCGCACTTCGTGCGTTCAAAATTGCTCCCGGCAATTTTGTCGAACCTGCGACCCTCGGCTTAGCTTACCAACTACGCCTTTCGACGCCCCATTATATTATGAGTTTGTGGTCTGGACTATCTCTTCACCATCACAGGTGTCGCACGTATAGTCTCTACGGATCCCCTTATGCGGCCCGTGGCGCAGGTTTCCTCGGGATTGTCATCAGCCTGGATACTTTACCAGCTGCTAAGGTTTCCCCGATACAGTGCAATCCACTTTACAGGTTCTGTTTCCCTGTAAAGGCTCCTACATGCACACTTTGGTGCACGCTTAAAGGCCGATGCTCTATTCAGCTGAGCTACGGGCGCTAAATTCAGGTACTGGTTACTGGGTTCTAGGTACCGGGCATAACAAACACATCCAGTTCCCAGAACCTGGTAACAAGTTCCTGTTATTTGGTCGGGGTAGAGAGATTCGAACTCCCGACATCCTGCTCCCAAAGCAGGCGCGCTACCAGACTGCGCTATACCCCGTGTTGTTTATTACTGGAATACAGATACTATCTGTACCCATCAAATCTTCATATCCATCCCTGTCAAGAGCCAATGCTTCACATTGGCAGGGTAGAGAGATTACTCCGGGCTTCCTGCCCTCCGCCCTGCGGGCCGCACTTCGTGCGTTCAAAATTGCTCCCGGCAATTTTGTCGAACTCCCGACATCCTGCTCCCAAAGCAGGCGCGCTACCAGACTGCGCTATACCCCGAAATTAATGCGAAAACGCAAGAGGCGGGATGATACGCGCTGTACTTCGAGCGGTCAAGATTTGGCCGCAAAACGTCGCCTGATTAACAGAATAATAACAATTATCTTGTGGCAATAGCTGTCAGCATGAGAGAATCGCCCACCCACTGAACAGGCAGAGAAAGTATGTCGGCCAATATCATCGACGGAAAGCAAATTGCTGCTGAAATTCGCGAATCGGTTCGAGAAGATATAGCCAGCCGCATCGGCAAGGGCCACCGTGCTCCCGGGCTGGCTGTAGTGCTGGTTGGTAATGATCACGCCTCCCAGGTCTACGTGCGCAAGAAACGCGAGGCCTGCGAGCATGCCGGCATCATCTCGACTGCATACGATTTACCGGCTGCTACCAGCCAGGATCAGCTGCTATCCCTGATTGAAGAACTGAATGAAAATGATTCGATCGACGGTATTCTCGTGCAGCTGCCTTTACCCAGGCAGATAAACGAAGCCATCGTGATCGACGCCATTCATCCCGACAAGGATGTGGACGGTTTTCATCCCTACAATATCGGCCGCCTGACCCAGCGCAACCCGCTGCTGCGCCCGTGTACGCCGTGGGGCATCATCCTGCTGCTTGATCACGTTGGCGAAACCTACAAAGGTCGCCATGCTGTCATTGTTGGCGCTTCCAATATCGTGGGACGCCCGATGTGCCTGGAATTGTTGCTGGCCGGCGCAACCACAACCGTCTGTCACCGCTTTACCACTGACCTGGAAGCTCATGTAGCCAGGGCAGATATTCTTATCGTCGCGGTTGGCAAGCCCGGTGTTGTCAAAGGTGAATGGATAAAGCCGGGTGCCACGGTAATTGATGTCGGTATCAACCGACGGGAAGATGGCACCCTGACCGGAGATGTGGATTTTGCAACCGCATCTGAACGCGCTGCCTGGATTACACCGGTACCGGGAGGTGTAGGCCCGATGACGGTTGCGGTATTGCTACGTAATACACTGGAGGCAGCCAGCAGGCACGATTCAATCGTTTGAGTTGTCAAACTTGACCAGGCCTTTCAGCACCATATCGGTATAGCTCACGATACCGACAACCTTACCGTCATCTATAACCGGTGCGCGAGACAGGCCAAAGCGCTCGAAATAGCGCGCGCAATAGCGGATATCCATACCGGGATCGACCGCAAGCACGGGCTTGGACATAATCTCATAGACATTAATACGATCCGGGGAGCGGTCCATCCCCAGCGCCTTCTTGGCAATATCAGACAGCAGCAGCATGCCATATTCATCATCCTCATGACGCTTGTCGACAATCAACGACTTGGTTTCAACATGCTTCATCTTCCTCAACGCTTCCATAATCGTCATACGCCCATCGACCAGATCGAAATTGGTCTTCATCACATCGCACACGCGCAGGATCTTTTTATCACTCATAACTCTGTCTCCACTACCGCCTCGAGCTTCTCAATCTGGTGGGTCACGCCCACGGCATCTTCAACATCAATCTGAATTGCGATACCACTACCCGGTGAAGATTCAAATTCACCAATATCGCAAATTTTTTCCAGAATACTGCGGCTCAGATGCTGCTCGACCAGGAACAAAACAACATCACGTTGCGTTTCCAGTGACAGCCCGAAGAATGTCTTGTTCTGCAACAGGCCCTCGCCTCTTGCATTGTTAATCACAGTCGCCCCGGTGGCGCCCGCCTGTCGCGCAGCATCCATGACCTTGTCTGTTTTGGAATCCTCCACAAACGCTATCAATAATTTGAAATGCATAACACACCTCCTGCTGGATATAAATTTAGGTTATTTTCTGAATAATTACTCACTGATCTCTGTTGCCTCAATGCCTGTCCCGATCAGTTTCACGCAGCTCTTCTTTCCTGCGTTTTTCTTTTTCACGTTTCGACCTGAATTCTGCAATCTGCGCATAAGCCATCACTGATATCATTGGAAACAGGCTGGCGAATGCTATCAGGCCAAAACCATCAATCAACGGACTGCGTCCGGGAACCGTTTCCGCCAGCCCCAGGCCCAGCGCAGCTACCAGCGGCACGGTCACGGTTGATGTCGTGACACCGCCCGAGTCATAGGCCAGTGGCACGATGAGTTTCGGTGCAAAAAAAGTCTGGATGACGACAACGATATAGCCCGCGATGATGTAATAATGAATTGGCGTGCCGCTGACAATGCGGTAGGTTCCAAGCGCGATACCGATTGCCACACCCAGGGCAACAGCGATACGCAACCCCCATATCCCGATTGCTCCACCGGACACCTCTTTTGCCTTGATCGCTACGGCAATCAAGGAAGGCTCTGCTATTGTAGTGCTCATGCCGATTGCAAATGCAAACAGGTATACCCAGTAGTAATCCTGCCAGTCGAATTCATCTGCAACTGATTTAACGCCGTGGATAAACATGGGATCTGTCAGCTGCTCCGCCATCTGGCGCCCGAGCGGGAACAGCGCCTGCTCAAGACCCAGCAGGAACAGGGTAATGCCGATCAGCACATAGAGCAGACCGGTGAGCACCCGCTTAAGATTCGGAATGGGTTTTCGAATGACCAGAAACTGAAATCCAAAGATAATGGCGGCTATTGGCAGCACGTCAAGCATGGTTTCCAGGAACAGATAATTGATTTCGGTGATCAGCGCCATCAGATCAGGATTCCATACACCAGTACGAAAATGATCGGCAGCAATGAAGCAAAAGCGATCAGGCCGAAGCCGTCAACCATCGGGTTGCGTCCGCTGATTGAGGATGCGAGCCCGATCCCCAGTGCGGTCACCAGCGGCACCGTGATCGTTGAAGTCGTTACCCCGCCCGAGTCGTAGGCAATGCCTATTATTTCTGCGGGCGCGAACGCGGTCACAATAACCACGATGATGTAACCGGCCATGATCATGTAATGGATCGACCAGTCCATCAGGATTCTGAGTACGCCTATCACGATCGCAACACCGACCGAGAGCGCAACGGTATAGCGCAGGCCCGTTGCGTATGTCTCCATGGCCACATCCGTGTTCGCAATCTGGCCCGCCCTGGCTGCCACTTCGGATGCCTCATCCGATATTGCGATTAAGGCAGGCTCGGCAACCGTGGTGCCGAAACCGAGCGCAAAGGCAAACGTCAGCAACCAGAAAATACTGCCTTTACGTGCAAAGGCATGCGCCATGGATTCGCCGATCGGGAACAGGCCCATTTCCAGCCCATAAATAAAGAAGGTCAGCCCGAGCACGACGAACAGTGTGCCGGTCAACAGGCCGGCAACATTATCCGGTGGTTGCTGCAGCACAAAAATCTGAAAAAAAGCGATGACAAGAATGATCGGAGCAAGATCACGCAAGCTACCCAGCATGGAACGGAGAAATCTCAGAAGATCCGATTTCAAAACAGTCTGTTTGTGAGATTTACCATGCGCGAAGATTAACGGCTCAGCCAGACGAGTGCAATTTCAAAATCAAGCTAATATCAGCAAGACAGCTTAACAGGCAAAGCATGAGAATATCGAAAAATAACATATACTCATATTTATCGACTCATTACTGCCATTACAATCGTAACACCATGGACGAAAGCCAGGATAACGACCTTATCTATGTCAACAGCGCGGATGCGATGAGTTATGCGCTGGAGGTTGCCGGTGTCGGCGCCAGGTCTTATGCTTTTGTTCTCGACTGGCATATACGCCTGCTGGCCGCCCTGGTATGGATATACCTGTCTGCTTTCCTGTTTTATGATCTTTCTATCTTCTCAACCCTGTTTGAGGAAGATACAGCCAATGCCGCGGCCTTCTGGGTCATTTTCCTGCCCGCCACTATCATGTTTTTTTTCTATCACCCGATCCTGGAAACGATGATGCACGGCAGCACACCCGGCAAGCGCGCGGCAGGTGTGCGCCTGATGACACTCGAAGGTTTCACCCCCGGCATTGGCAGTATTCTGACAAGAAATATTTTCCGCCTGATTGACAGCCTGCCTGGTGTTTACACTGTTGGCCTGATAGTCGCCATCTTCACCAGAAACCATGTACGTATCGGCGATATCGCCGCTGGCACGGTTCTCGTTTATGAAAAAAATACGGGTAAACAATCCCTCTCTGATGTTGCCCAGCAATCGCTGAACTCCAGCCTGTCTGCAGAAAATCATGACCTCCTGCTCGAGCTGCTGGAGCGCTGGCAGCAACTGGATAAAGCACAACGCATACACCTGGGACAGCAGTTCCTTAACAGGATCGGCGATGAACTTCACACGCAGGACCAGGCGCAGCTTAAATCGCATCTACAGAAACTGGCTGGTGCCTGATCTTGACTCAATATCAATATGATACAGAACAGCGGGCGCTGGGTGCCTGGCTGGAAAAACGCATACCCGCCTGGCGTGAACTGGAGCGCCTGTTCAAAACCCGTGACAGAAAATCTACGGACATCGATGAACCCCGCAAAATCGTCAGCGGTTTTCATATGCTGGTCAGTGACCTGTCTCTTGCCCGCCAGGCCATACCGGGCAGCCGCATACATCGCTGGCTGGAAACGCTGTTCCTCAAAGGCCACCAGCTGATCTTTCGCGCTCCGGGTAACACGCTGTTACGCATTCGCGACATCTATGCTTTTGAATCACCCGCACTGATCAGGGACATGTCGAACCTGCTGATCTACACCATTGCGCTATTTATAGGTGCAATACTGTGCGGCTGGTTATTGATAAGCGTATTCCCCGACCTGGCAACACTGTTTGCATCAACCGAAATGATCAATCGTGTTCAGTCAGGCGAGCTCTGGACCGATGGTTTGTTAAACATCATGCCCTCGTCACTGTTATCTTTAAGCCTGATGACAAACAACATCACTGTTTCCATTTTTGCTTTTTCACTGGGCGCTTTTTATGGCCTGGGTACGCTGTATATCATCACCCTGAACGGGCTCATGCTGGGTGGCGTGTTCGCTTTTACCGCACAATACGGCCTGAGTGATGAATTATTTAAATTCATCATTGCCCACGGTGTTGTTGAACTCAGCGTGATCTGCATTGCAGGCGCGATGGGATTAAAGCTTGGCGAAGCTTTACTGAGGCCCGGAACCCGCACTCGTCAGCAGGCATTTCGCAAGGCAACCAGTGACGCAGGAAAAGTGCTGCTTGTTGCGCTGCCTTTTCTTGTTGTAGCCGGCCTGATCGAGGGCTACATATCACCCGACCCGCAGTTTGAACTGCCGTTGCGCATCATGGTTGGTGTCATATCGGGAATATTTTTCTGGGTGCTGCTGATCTTTGGTCTTCCCTGGCTGAAACGTTAGCCGTTATATGCCAAAAGCATATGACTATTGCCGCAAAAAACGCGAAGAGCGCAAAAGCATTATTTTTGGAAGTTCTGAATAATTCATCCATGAATTATCAGAACACGAACAAGATAAAATGCGATTTTATCTTGTTCTTCATTTTCAATGGCTTATCGGCCACTGAAAATGGCAACACATCCATGTGTTGCGGAAACTCTGAATTAATCAGAGTTTCCTTTGTTTTTAATTTGCGCATTTTTGCGAGCCTTGAGGCAGAAAATTATTCTTTGTGCGTCCACCTTCGTGCAATATCCGGGTTAAACTGCAACCCGCTGGCGCAACATCCTGTAATAATCGAGCACCGCCGTATCCAGCTTCGCGGGTGCAGCGGTGATCACGGATGCACCATGCTGCTTTAATTTCATTTTTGCGAGCCGGCGTTCACGGCTGTATTCATGGGCGGCAAAACTGCGATACGGGTCCATCCACAGCGAGGCGCCCGACCAGCGTATCTGCTGTATTTCGGTATCTTCAATGCTTGCGATCACAACCATGTGCCTGGCACTCAACAGGCGCGCTGCCCGGCTGAATTGAGACGCATCACCACCGTTTGATAAATCGGTCAATATCACAACCAGGGCGCGATGACCCAGCAAGCGTCTTGCCTGCAGGGCAGCCGCCAGCAGGTTGGATTCATTGGGTACCGAGCGCGCGTTCCTGAGTATTTCCCGGGTGCGCCTCAAGCCTTGAATACCACTGTTCAGCGTCATCATAGACAGCGGTTTGTCGGCATAGGTAATACAGGCGATGTGATCACCATGACTGACCGCCAGCTCGGACAAACGCGCAACGACATTCACATTGTGATGCAACTGGCTCAGCTTACCGACCTGGAGCTGACTGGTCCTGCCACAATCGAGCAGGACTGCCATTTCCATACGTTGCTCTCGTGTCATGATGCGTACCATCATTTCATTACTGCGCGCGCTCGCTTTCCAGTCGACACTCTGCAATGGATCACCCTGCTGGTATTCACGATGCACCAGAAACTCCATGCCGCCCTGAATCGGTTTACGCGAGTAAGCTGTACCTGCAAGCCTTTCACCGATACCACGTGAATCAGTGCTCATGCTTCGCGGCACCACCTGCACTTCAGCCTTATCCTCGATACGGCGGTACCACCATACCAGCCCGAGAAACCCGAGTGTCCTGGTATGCAACTCACCCGGCCTGCTCCTGCCCAGTTCCAGCGGCAGCAACTCGTCATCATCAACGACTGTTTTCCCGGGCCTCACCAGGTAACGTGTCAGCCTGGATTCTGCGGCGAAACATTCAGGATAGGACGGCTGGCATTCGAGGTAAACATTACGCTGCCCGTTGTTGGTAATCAGCAGCCTGATAACCAGTTTCTCACCCAGCGGAGCCTGATGCGGCAGCTCCCGGCTAATGTGCCATTTAAATGCGGGCAAGGCGGCACGTTCGGCGAATACAGCCGCAACCAGCAATGCTGCAGGCAGGGTCCAGAGTTGTGACGCTATCGCTGAGCCCTCGCCTCCCGGCCATTGACCGGCAATTCCGATAACAGCAATAAGGCCGATGATCCAGTAGCCGCGGTCAGAGATCGTTATCACCGGTCAATCCCTGGGTGCCGGAACTCTTGCTGCAATATCGTTATACACCTGCACACAATCGATGCCTTCCAGCGAGGCTTCCGGTGTCAGCACCAGTCGGTGTGCGGTAATGTGCTCTGCAATGCCTTTAACATCATCAGGCACAACATAATCCCGCCCCTGGCACGCTGCCTCCACGCGCGCGCAGCGCATCAGTGCCAGGGCGCCGCGCGTTGAAAGTCCGAGGCTCAGTCTGGGTTCGCTCCTGCTTGCTTTTGCAATTTCTGCAACATATCGATACAGACCTTCAGACACGTGCACCGCTGAAACCTGCTGACGTGCACTGGAAAGCAGGCCTTCCGAAATCGTATTCAGCTTGACATGATGATCAAGATGGCCACCACCGGGCATGTCGTAATGCCGCAGTACTTCCATCTCGGTATCAACTTCCGGGTAGCCGATTTGCAGTCGCAGCAGGAAACGATCGAGCTGCGATTCCGGCAATGGATAAACACCTTCAAAGTCGAAGGGATTCTGTGATGCCAGCAGGAAAAAATCCTTTGGCAGCTCGTAGGTCTTGCGATCGAGCGTGATGACGCCCTCTTCCATTGCCTGCAGCAGGGACGACTGCGTCTTGGGCCCGGTACGGTTGATTTCATCGACCAGCACCACGTCAGCGAACAGGGGCCCGGGCAGCAACCTGAAACTGTTGCTCTGCTTATCGAACACATGAATACCGGTTAAATCAGATGGCATCATATCGGCAGTACACTGAATGCGTTTGAATTCACCCTTGAGTACTTCTGCGAGTGATTTTGCCAGCAGGGTCTTGCCCAGCCCCGGCGGCCCTTCAAGCAATACGTGCCCCTGTGCCACCAGTGCCACGCACAAGCCATGGATGGTTTGCTGCATACCAAACAGCACCGTACCAAGCTGTTGCTGCAGTTCCTGTTCGAGTTGTTCGACGGCTGTTGTCATGTCAAAACCTTTTGTATTCGATTAATCGATCGTGTCAGCTGTATTAATTTTGTTTTCCCGGGCGAACGTCCGCGTGCCTTCTGTAATATTTGAATATCACGCTGTGAGACATCCGGGTGGTCATGCAGCCAGTTCCACAGCGAATCACCACTGAGCTGTGTATGCTTGCTGATATCTTCCAGCAAGCGCGTGGCCAGTTCATATGCGATCGTGGCCGGCTTGATTCTACGCGTGAAAAAGCCGGCCATAGCCTCGATAAAGTCCCTGCTGGCCGGTTTAATATTGCGCTTTCTCACCGGTGCCAGCCGGGGGCTTCTACCCAGAGCGTACACCAGCCAGAATGCACCGATAAACAACAGGCTGTTGTGTAAGCGATCGTCTGCAAAAAAAGCTTCCGGATCATACAAATCGGACAGGCCGAAATGGTAATCATCAAAAATTACATAACCGCCATTTGAAACCGTATGTGACAGCAGGTTGGTAAACCAGCGCGCATTATCCTGCTGTTTCACCACGCCATTACCGAGCAGATCAGGAAACGCACTGAGATAAATCCAGCCTTTGCCGACCGGCAATAACCACATTGCCGTCTGCTCCTGCGATTCGCCATAGATCAAACGCAATCCAAGACGCGCCGATTCGCTCTCAATGGTCCAGTACGCAGCTTCTGTATCATCGAGTTCATTCTTATATTGATACATACCGGGTGTGTGCACACTCTCCAGTTCATATACGCCGCTGAACAGCGAATGCGCAACGGCGGGATACAAACGATAAGCCGATGGCCTGAATGCCTGGATAGATGCCTGCATGTCCTCCAGGCTGAATTCCGCTTCGTTATCTTCGATGGCATCGCGTTGAAGCGTAAATTCTTCAGCAGTGAGTTTGCTTATGGCATGTTTAATATCATCTTCCCTGGACCATTCATCTGTTTTGCTCCACGGAGGGATGTGATACAGGCTGGCAAGAACCAGCATTGTATTGCCTTGCATGATCCAGTTGTTCAAAGCCAGCCATTCAGAATCCAGTGGCTCCCTGGCAAGCGGCAGACTGGCAACCATCAGGTTGCCGCTCGCCGGCGGTATTTGCTGATCGATGCGTGTAACGGGTGTACGCAGGCTATGGATATTGAAGTCGTTTTGAGCAAGCCAGCTGTGCAGTGCCTTCAGACCATGCTTGCCGGCATCCTCGGTCGTCGGTCTTGACACCACCAGCTGTTCAGTCTGTGGTGACATCAGGTTGACCAGTACAATGAATGATAATAACGCACCCGCCAGTGTTATCAGGGTATCACGCATTACATAAACCCCGGGCAATGCTGCGGCAGGCATCAAGCTGCTGTTCTGAAACACCTTCATCGCCGTACACAACCGGCTCTGTCAGATCGATTTGTTCACGTAACAGACCTGCCTTATGTGAATCAGATTTCTCAAGATATGCAATCAGCTCATGATTGGTGAAGCTGCTCGAAGCCGGCACCAGGTTTTCATTGACCAGGTGCTCAATACTGTATTGCAGCAATGCGCTGATCTGCTCACGTAGCGGCAATGCCAGTAT
>Ga0209536_100016697_pt1 | contig 10430 bp, 7 predicted proteins | sample DeeMarSeWOR28_12_FD_187461 | JGI IMG/M metagenome (GOLD analysis project Ga0209536, IMG submission 187461) | Marine sediment microbial communities from White Oak River estuary, North Carolina - WOR-2-8_12 (SPAdes) (version 2) | ecosystem: Environmental > Aquatic > Marine > Intertidal zone >... | reverse complement strand
TTATCATTAGTGCCATAACTTCAAGAGAACCACCACTACCTGCATTTTCCTTTGGGACTGGAGCCATTCCTAATTTTGAACTATCAGAATATTGACTACTACTTAGATACTTCTTCATCTCAGATGCATAACCAAATGTTGAAGCTACGTCTCCATCAATGGCAAAATGCTTGTAGGTCAGTGCCGAACCTTGTTCAGTGTAATCAGGAGTTAACCGATTCACTTGAACTATTTCATACATTGTTTGAAGAGCTTGAATTGAATTATTTGATTCAATTGCAATATTATCTTGATCAACTGTAAAATTATAGAATTTTAGACCATTATTTCCATAAAATAACGGTTCAGCACCAGCAGGTAAATCTGTAAAAGAAAAACCATATAGTTTGTTGGCAGGATCACTTTGATCATTCATTTTAGTAATTGCAGTTTTGAATGCAGGAATACCCCATGTCTCATCGATTGCTGGAATAACTGCACCTTTTAATTCTGCTCTTGTTTTTGAATAAAGAAAAGCTTGAGTATCTACGCGTTGTGGAAATCCATAATAAAGGATATTATTTGCATTGATCACATCATTAACAATTTCATAATATGAAACAGATCGTAACGATTCTGCCATAAATTCTTCAAGAAAATTATTCTTTTCAATAACTTTTAATAATCCATTTGTTACCAGCTCAGGAATCCAAGTAGCTAAGCCTTGTATCATTACAGGAGCTGTACCATTTAATGATGCTGCTTTAAATTCTGAAATTGCATTAGTTAAAGATAAACCTTTCACAGTAATACTTATACCTGAGCTTGTAGCAAAAGCATTAACTTGAGAAATAAGTGTATCATCAGTATTATCTGGTTCAACATACCAGAAATCGATGTTAACATCCATCGGATTCTCCACTTTTGCGTTTATAGGAAAAAAAGTTAAAAACATTAAAAAGAAGAGAATGGATAGAACTATTTTATTTCTAGTCATATGTAACTCACCATTTTTAAATAGAGACCCAATCTTTAATCCTTTTTTTTAGTTTATGTTTCGAAATTTACAGATATTTACAGTATGGATCTAGCTCATTCAAACAGCAAATCCTCTTAAAGATGAAATTACTAGTAGGATTAAAACTAGGATAGGCTGGAAAATACAGTATCAAACTAAATTTAAACAGATTTGTGTCTAATTTGAATTATACTCGAAAGTATAATTTTGAGGAAAAATCTGGACTTCTATTGGATCTAAGTTCTTCCTTACGTTATAATATTATCTAAAATGACTTATTACTTTTTTATAGGAGTAAGATTTATTATAAAAAGATAGGTGAAGACTTCAATTAAGGTAATTAATCTAAAAGGTAGAGTTGATTTTTATGCAATTAAGAAAACAATTTTATTACTCAGTATTAATTTTACTTACTCTTAGTTTATTGACTAGTGCTACAGCGAGCTCATTAGCTCCTATTATAATAGATTTTGGAGTTAATAGGTCTAACATGCAGGCTGATCCAGTACTAAACCTTGTGATCATTTGGCACCAGCATCAACCATCATATCAGGACCCTGTGACTGGGATCTATGAACAGCCTTGGGTTTTTATGCATGGTACTAATAGTTATCCATATATGGCTGATATACTAAATGATTATCCAGATATCAATGTTACTATCAATTTAACCCCAAGTTTACTTAAACAATTGGATGATTATATAAATGGGGTTGCTTGGGATCGTAGATTGCAGCTTTATTCAATGGATGAAGCATCTATGAGTTTTGAAAACAAATCAACGGTAATGCAATATTACTTTGATATTAATTCCCAATTTCGCCAAGAAGGAAGTCGGTATTATCAGCTTTCTGAAAAGCGAAATCAATATCCAACTTTAAGTACTCAGGTAGCTGCATTCACAGATCAGGATTTTCTAGATTTAAAAGTTCTCTTTCTGTTAAATTGGATTAATCCACGTTACGCGTCCACTTATCCCTTAATAAATGTTCTTAAAGGAAACGATATTGCTGGAAACCATTATTCAACAGCAGACAAAATAAATTTATTGAATATAGCTAAAAATATTGTACAAAGTGTGTTTACTGCTCATGATTCTATTCAAAATCAGGGACGATTGGAAATAATGACAACTCCTTTCTACCATCCTATCCTCCCATTACTGGTAGATCTTGATTCAGCAAGAGAAACAGATCCAGGGAATACAAATTTACCTCTACCAACTGGAAACACAGGTTGGGCTGAGGATGCCCTTGCACAGATCCAAAAAGGACGGAATTTTACTTATGATCATTTTGGGGAATATCCGAAAGGGATGTGGCCTTCTGAAATGGCTGTAAGCCCTGCAATCGTACCTCTTGTAAATCAAAGTGGAATTGAATGGTTTGCTACTGATTATACTATTTTACAAAAATCTTTGGGAGTTTCTACACTAACCCCTGAGCAATGGTTTAAACCTTATCGAGTTACTGAAACGGGAAAATCCTCTGCAGTCTTTTTCCGTCATCAGGAACTTTCAGATGAAGTGGGGTTCAATTATGGAGGACTTAAACCTGAAGATGCTGCTAATGATTTCATTGCAACCCTTCAAGATGTTGTTGATAATTGGGTTGGTAGTGAGGATCCAGTATTTACTGTTGCTCTTGATGGAGAAAATGCTTGGGAAAATTATCAATATGACTTAGATGGTGATGGTGATACCGAGTACACTGGAAATATGTTTCGTGAGAAGCTTTATGAGAAATTAGAACTTGCTCAAAATACAGGATGGCTCCGAACTATTACACCAAGTCAATATCTAGCTGACAATCCAGTAGACACTTTAGATGAAATTCCATTAAAAACAGGATCATGGGCTGGTGACTTGCAAGTATGGATTGGAGAAAATGACGAAAATCTCGCATGGGATCGTCTTATCACTGCTCGTGATACTTTAGTCACATATGAACTGGCTCATCCAAGTGAGAATCTTAGTGCAGCATGGGAAGCTCTTTATGCAGCTGAAGGAAGTGATTGGTTTTGGTGGTATGGCAGTGATCGGGATTCTGGTCATGACGAGTTATTTGATTGGGCATTTAAGTTAAATCTTAGAGCTGTGTATAAGGAAATTGGCTGGACAGATCAACAAATACTAGACACATATCCTAGTCTATTCCTTAAGTTAAAACCTTCAACTCCTGGTAACTTTAAAGGGAAAGAATTACCAACCATTGATGGTATTAAAACAGGAACGGAATGGGATTTAGCTGCTTATTACAATGATTCCTACCAACAAGATGATGCGATCGATTTCCTTGGACATATCTACGCAATAATTGATGAGAATTTGGAAGATCTTCATTTCCGTATTGACTTGATGCCAAATTATAATGTCGCTACTCTAACAGGAAATAATTCAGTCTCAATTGGACTTTATATCTATGATCCGAAAGCAAATGATTCAGTAATCTTCCCGCGATATGCTGATACAACAAATCAAAGCCAAATTTTAGGTCTAGAACTTTCAACTGAATTAAGAATCGAATTTGCTGATCTTTCTAAAATTGACATATATCGCGTAAATTCTAGTAAAAATTGGGTGAAACAGCAAGAAAGTCTCACATCAATTGCTGCAGATGATTTTATAGAATTCTCCGTCCCCCTCACGACTTTAAATACTTTAAAAGGTGAAACAGTCCTATTAGCAATTCTTGGGACAATAAATTCCAAGAATATTGATTTCGCTCCACAAGATGGACCATGGAGGCTAAATATTCCCTTTGGTGGTGTCCAAATGACAGAGATCTATTCAATCGATGATCCTGAAGGTGATGAAAGAGGTATTTATCCTACAAATCCCCAAATGCATCCAGAAGGAAATCTTTCGCGACAAGGATTCATGGATATTCTTAGATTCAGAATTGGATACGATGCTCAATGGACCATTTTTGAATTCAAATTTAGTGAATTAGAAAATGTTTGGAATAGTCCAGTTGGCTATAGTCATCCCCTAATGCAAGTTTATATCGACAAAGACCGTACTGCTGACTCTGGAGCAACCCACTGTGACCAAAATGGACACTTCACCATTGATTCAAAAAATGCATGGGAGGTTTTAGTGAGAAGTGATGGGTTTACTAGATACATACTTTGGCAAAATGACACTCAAACGCTTGGTGTTGAGTCTTTCTCAGATGCAGTCGATAAAATCATAGTTTTCAAAGCACCAAGAAGTGTCGTTGGAACTCCAACCACAAATTGGGCCTATACTGTAGTTGTTGGAAGTCAAGACTATTCTGCTTTTCGAGAATTTTATTCACAAACTCAGGAATGGAAATTTGGGGGTGGTGATGACTCTGCATATGATCCTAATGTGGTTGACATGGTTGTTCCAGAAGGAAGAGATCAGGACGAAATTTTAGATTCGTATAGCGTAGCAGCAATGACCTATGCTATTCTTCCTGCTATTGGTCCAGGTATAGGCTTTGAAGCTGATATAACTGATCCAATTGTTTCTTTCACAAGTCCTGAGAATGGTGTCGAGTTCATACTTTCAAAAGGTGAAACCGTCTATAATTTAGTAGTGTCATGGGATGCTTCAGATCCTGCTCAAGGAGATCTGGCTGGATTAGCATCAATTGAACTTTATGTCGATGGGACACTTCAAACAGGGTTGACCATTAATGATACCTCCAAAACAATCTCTCTTGGAACAGGAAATCATACTATCCGTATCAATATTTTTGATAACACAGGAAACTATGGATCAGACAGTATCTGGGTGGTAATTAAAGAGGCCCCAAAAGCCTCTTCAGGATTTGGTATCTTTGGTGCCATTTCTTTAATTTCTGCTATAACTTTATACCGTAAAAGAAGAAAAGAATAGAAATCATTCTCTTCTTTATTTTTTTTTATTTTTGTACGAAGTGATTCTTACTTGAAACAGAATCTCCCACCAAAGCTAACACCGAAAATTATCCTTGAAGGAACACGTCTAACACTAAAAACAGAAATTGCTTTTGCATTAAACGAACATCCAAGAATTATTGGATCACGAAAATATCGCTATCATTCCCCTATAATCTCTGCTGAATGGTGTTGCTTCACAAATTTTCCTTGGGGACGTGGACTTATTAATTTCGAACCTGTAGAAGAAGAAAAAGCATTGGAAACCTACAAAACTTGGATCAAATTATTTGAATTACAACGATATTATTCCTGGATCATAGATCGGTTCCATATTAGTACTATTATATATCAAAAGCACCAAAATCGAATTTATGATTTTAATTGGCTTGAGAAACGCTTAAAAATCCTTGGTTTTTGTATTATCTGTTGTATTAGATCTCCAAACAGTTTTTTGGAAGCACGAGACACTAGACTTAAAATTTCTGGCAATCCAAACCAATATAACGATCTTGATTTTTTTATTAAGGAACAGGAAATGTTTCGCGAGGAGGTAAAAGCATCGATCTTACCAAATACAGAAATTGATATTTCTGATGGTAAAATTTCCCGAATCTGTGAAGATATTGCCAATTTCTTAGAAAAAAATTCTCTTCTTGGACTATATGAATCTTGAAAAATATAATAAAAATGATAATTAATCTTTTTCTTTGATTAAATTTCTAATTCTATACGTTTTGCTTCTTTTAGAACAAAGAATGCATCGAGAGTTACCCATGGATTCATTTTATTGGAATTTACTCCCCCCCAATTATAAGGAGAGGAATTACTTTTTCCCTGTAAAGTATAGTATTTAATTTCAGCAGGAAATCCTCCATCTGGTAAGATCTTTGATTCTAATAGATCTAATGCCGAATTACAGCGTGCATCCAATATTTTTCGACATTCAGCTAGAATTTTTAATGCACTGAGTAAATCATAATGCCAATAGGAGGGATAAGATAATTTTAACCAATTAGAATCTATAATTTCTTCGGAATTAAGCTTTTTATAGAGTTCACGACGAAGAAATAACTCTGTACTTCGTTTTATTGTTTTTTCAACTTCTTTCTGATAAATCCCTTTTTTTAAACTCAAATATGTATTAAGAGCTCGTAAAGGAATTAGACTTTCATGATAAGAAGATTTTGAAGCAGAAGGTTTATTATCACAATTCCAACCTCCATCTGGCCATTGAAACTTAATTAACCTTTTAATAAGTATTTTATAGTCATCAACTTCTGCTAGATCTAATTTTATTAAAAAATTCAATCCATTTCCTTCTTGAGAAGCACAAAAACGTTTTAGTCCATTAATTGTCTTCTTACGTGCCCATCGACTTGCAGATAATAACCATTGTAGTTCAAAATGAGCACTAGGCAGAAGTAAAGAATCGTTTGGGGGATATTCTAAGTCAGCTAATATCGAAAGTAACCAATGAACACCCTGCCATTTTTTATAGACATGAAAAGGATTATTCGCTTTATCCTTAGGAAGATACTTAAAAAAGGATTTAACTAATTCTGAGGAAGTTATAATTTCTTCCTCAATCTTTTGAACCTCCTTATCCTCTGAAGAGTAATTCAATAACTTTTTATAAGTTTTTAATCTTATTAGAGGTTCTTCTGAAGAAATTAATTTTTCTATTAGTTTCATGACTGTTACTTCCGAGATTTTGTCATTTGATTATAAGCAGGACATCCTAAACCACTTTGCATACATTGTTCACAAATATGTCCTTTCATCATGAAATTAGGTAATATCCCAACTCCAATATAACTTAATGTTAATAATATGGGTACTAATGAAAAATCAAGGAAAATTAAAATAATACCAAATCCTAGTGGTATTAAAAGAGTTCCAAAACTTATGATTGCTGTTGGAATAACCTTTTTTGGGTCTTGAAATTCACTTGGTTGTCCTTTTTCAAAAAATATACTAGCCATTTTCCCTAATCCTATATTACATAACTTATCATGATAATAGCAATAGCAGCATCTCAATTTCATACTGACAATTAGAGAAGAGATACATAACAAGAAATACAATATTCCCAAGATAGGATGGAAGATCCATAGGAGTAGAATACCTAATGCATAGCTAATTATAGTCAAGGATGCAGTTGAACATACTACTTTAATGGAATAACTTTCAACTTTAGTTGTACTCATTTTCATATTTTTTCTATTTGTACTGTTTAAAATAAAACTATTTAGATAGGTACAAAACTCAAGATTATAAAGAAGATTTGTTTTGATTAAATATCCAAAAAAGGGATGTGAGAATTATAGACAATGACAAAATTTCAATTACTCCAGCAAGAAAGAATGTAATGATAAAATTTGTTGAATCAACAAGGAATCCACCAAATAAAGGTCCAATTATTATTCCGATATTCCCCATAAGGTTAAAAAATCCCATTCCCAGAGCATTTTCAGCTGGATCTATCACGTCTCCAACCAAAGCCATTGCAGGTGGGCCAGTAAGTCCATTTCCGATTCCAAGGAGAATGAAACCAACAATTAGAATTAAAAAGCCAATTTGAGCGAGAATACCCATAACCATTAACATTAAAGCTGTGAATATACTACCAACGATAAGAAACTTGTATCTTCCATATTTATCTGATAGATTACCTATAGGGTATTGAAGTAAGATAAAAGGAGTTGCAAACAATCCTAGAACCATACCTCGCAATCCAGGCTCAACTCCAAGTTCTAATTGAAGCATTAATGGTAAAATTAGAAGTATAAAACCAATATGTAATCGATCGACGAGATTAAAAATTCCTGGAATAATTAATTTTGGCTTATCCACTAATATTTTTAAGTTCTTTGATATTGAAGGGATTGAAGAAATATTTTCAGGCTCTTGAAGCATGAAAAAGGATATTAAGAGCACGCAGAGACTTAAAATGACTGCAGAATAGTAAGGAACTAAAACCCCAATCTGAGCAAAAATACCCCCAAAAATAGGCCCACTTCCCATTGCTAAGGCTAAAAAGATCCCAAATACGCCCATATTTCTCCCTCTATTCTTATTATTCGATATGTCAAGTGTTAATGTCATTAATGTTTGCCAGCAAAGAACTGTAAAAAACCCTTGTAGAAATCTGAAGACCAATAATAAGAAATAATCTTGAGTTATTGTCATAAGAAAATAAAAACTCGCTGAGAACAAACTTCCTATTAAAACAAAGTTTTTCCTTTTTTTTAATCGATTGGAAATTAATGCAGTAATAATCCCTCCAATTAAATATGATAGATATAAGCTCGTGTCAAAGAATGACGTAAGGAATATTGAATCAATTTGAAATCGTTCAATAATGAATTCATACTGATTGGTGTGCAATAATGCAGGTGCTAAGATCGTGAGATAGACAAGAATCCCTAAAACAATAATTTGAGCCAAGTTAACAATTCCTATAACAGATTATTCTTTGATAAACGGTAAAAACCCAAAGGAACATAATTCAATATAAAATTATAAAGGTTCGATATTCAAAACGTAATTAGATAATATAAAACATTTATTGATACTCATTGCCTATTAAGAGATTTCATTGGTTATGAATCAATAATTACTTAAATATTATTATTATTTTATAGCTAGGAATTATTTAGTGACAGGGAATGTACATGAAGATGATTTCCAGTGAAATTATACTTAATATTGGGTTCAAACTAGGAGAAATAGTGAGACAAGTTGAATTAGTTATTGAAACCGCTCCTAAAAGATCAAGTGAACGTATTCATATTGAAGTATTTCGAGTTTATGAAGGACTCCGAGCAGTAATGAATGAACTCCATTCAATTAACTGTTCTATTGAAGTTCAATCTGAAATTGAATCTTATTTAGATCAATTAAGTGGGAAAAAATTGTCAAAAGAAAGTATAAATGATGAAAAACGGTTATTAACTAAAGTTAAGGAAAAATTAAAGGAAAGAAGTTTTAGTAGTAAATTAAAAGTAGATGAGGTCAAAGAATTGCAGCTTAAATTGAAAATCTGGAGAGATCGAATTTCTGGAGATATCATTAGGTTGAGTGGGAAAAATTAAATTACCCTGTTGATAGAAAATCCTTAGAATTTGACACTATATCTCTAGATGCAAGTTAAGATTGATTAATTTTTACCTTAATAGAATTATTGATTAATAAAAGGGAGTATTCGTTTAGTTATGGAAATTCGATCATTTAAATATAACAAAGAAGAGGATTTTGCAGCAATTATGACCTTCCTTGATGATTTATTCATTCGCACTAGATCCTATGAAAACTGGTTTCCAGATAGGTTCGAAAACAGCAGCGATTCACGTGAAGATGGTATCCTGGTCTGGAAAGAAATAGAGAATTCACGTCCTAAAATTGTTGCTTTAACGACTCGTGATTCTCCACGAGATTTTTTTCTTCAGGTTGATCCAAATTATCGTTTTATTGAACAAGAAATGATTGAGTGGATTCAAAAATATTTCAATGAGAGAAAGAAGATTCATAATAAAAATGAAATGATTCAGATAAATATTTTAGAAGGAAATTCACAAAGAGAAAAACTTTTGAGGGATTTAGGATTTGAATACAAACAAATATATGGTTATTATCGAATTAGAAAAGGGAATGCTCCAATACCCAATTTTAAAAGTCCTGAATCTTTCAAAATTCGACCTGTAAAAAGAACTGAATTTAACCAGCTTGCACAGCTAATAAGACGTGTTTTTGGACATGGTGAATGGTTTACTGCTGAAATACTTGATGGAATAACCAAAGCATCATTTTACAGACCTGAACTAGATCTAGTGGCTGTGAATGAGTCAGATATTATTGGATCATTCTGTACTTTTAGGGTTAATTCATTGAGTAGTATCATAAGTCTGGAACCAATGGGTACCAATCCTGATTTTAGACGAATAGGATTAGCAAAAGCGCTTCTCACAGAGGGATTTAAGCGATGTGAAAAATATAACCCTCCTTTTATTTATATTGATGGTGCTGCGAATACCCCTGCAGCAAATCGTTTGTATGAGGTAACAGGTTTTACAAAAAAAATGGCTATTAATTCATGGATCAAAGAAATTTGATAATAACTATCTATCAATTATTACAACAGTACCAGCGATGTGGTCTCCAATTCTGCGACCATCTTCATCCATTAAAGCACTAAGATAGCAACAACAAATGTCTAACCAACCACAAAGACAATTTCGAATAAAGCTTTGTCCAATTGTTCCAGGAAGTCCTGTTGAATAATCAACAACCCGCAGTTGGAAAAGCCCTTTCCCTATTGATTGCCCCTCACGAATACCATCTTTTATAATAATGTAAAAACAGCAAAAAGTGTTAATTACATCATCTACTATTAATGCGACACATCTTTCCCCCAAAGGAGCTTTCATAGATGGGTGATATGGACGTGGTTGATAAATCGGATATTGTGGAGCGTAATAAGTAGGAGTACGCTCTGCAGAGGGGGTAACACCTTTTGGTCTATCAGGTAATTTTTTTTCACAAGCTA
>Ga0209536_100016696_pt1 | contig 10431 bp, 11 predicted proteins | sample DeeMarSeWOR28_12_FD_187461 | JGI IMG/M metagenome (GOLD analysis project Ga0209536, IMG submission 187461) | Marine sediment microbial communities from White Oak River estuary, North Carolina - WOR-2-8_12 (SPAdes) (version 2) | ecosystem: Environmental > Aquatic > Marine > Intertidal zone >... | reverse complement strand
CCTTTGGCTGTGATCATCTGTACTACTTTGTCAACGGCCGGATTGGACTCCTCTTCAGCTGCCTCTGCTTCAGGGCTGACAACCAACACCATCTCGTAATCCTGCAACTATATCCTCCTAAAAACAAAGCGAGTATGAAACTTGTAGTTCTATAATCTACAAATTATACCATGGTGAACTGGCCTCAACAAGGCCACAGGTATAAAAAACTCTAAAAAATACTTTAAGAATTGTTGTATCTGGCGATGCCCGGAACCGGAAACCGGCCGGTCATCTGGTGAACTTCCTGTTTTACCTGAGCGTATACCTTTTCGTTTCCGAAATTGGACAGGGTTCTTACGATGAGTAGGGCGATGGCGCTCATCTCATCCGCTGAAAATCCCCGGGAGGTTACCGCTGGGGTGCCCAGCCTGATGCCGCTGGTTATCGCCGGCGGCTGCGGATCGAACGGTATGGCGTTTTTGTTGGTGGTGATCCCAACGCAATCCAGCGCCTCCTCAGCGGCTTTGCCGGTTATACCGGTGCTGGACAGGTCCACCAGTATCATGTGGTTTTCCGTGCCGCCGGATACTATGCGCAGCCCATCTTTCTGAAGGTTTTCGGCCAGCGCCCCGGCGTTTTCGAGCACCTTGCGCTGATAATCGATGAACTCAGGCCGCATCGCCTCACGGAAGGCGACTGCCTTGGCGGCGATGGCGTGCATCAGCGGGCCGCCCTGTATGCCCGGAAAGACTGCCTTGTCCACGGGCGAGGCCCAGTCGTCCTTGCACAGTATGAAGCCGCTTCGCGGTCCACGCAGCGTCTTATGTGATGTGGATGTAACTATGGCTGCGTGGGGCACCGGGCTCGGGTGCAGTCCGGCAGCGACGATGCCCGCCAGGTGGGCCATGTCCACTATCAGCGTCGCCCCCACAGATTCCGCGATTCGCTCGAAGCGCTCGAAGTCTATTATCCTGCTGTAGGCGGTGGCTCCGGCCAGGATAACCCTGGGCTTGCTCTCCCTGGCGATTCTCTCAACCTCATCGTAGTCAAGCCTCTCCGTATCGCGATTTACGCTGTAGGGGATGAACTTATACAGCTTGCCCGAGAAGTTAACCGGACTGCCGTGGGTAAGATGGCCGCCCTGGTCCAGCGACATGGCCATTACCTTGTCGCCGGGTGAAAGCAGGGCGAAGAAGGCTGACATATTGGCCTGTGCGCCGCTGTGAGGCTGCACGTTGGCATGATCAGCATCGAACAGTTTCCTGGCCCTGTCAATGGCAAGCTCCTCGATCTCGTCCATGGCCTCGCAGCCGCCGTAATAGCGCTTGTGCGGGTAGCCCTCGGCGTACTTGTTGTTGAGCGCCGTTCCCAGCGCTTCCAGCACCGCTTTGCTGGGATAGTTCTCGGAGGCGATCAGTTCTATATTATCGTGGAGCCTCTGCTCCTCGTGCCTGATGGCGCTGTATACTTCTTTGTCGTAGTTCTCTAAGATGCTCATCTTTGCCTTTTAAATCAAGAAGCCACGCACCGGGCATGCGTGACTTAGCTTATTTTTTGCCTTTTTTAACCTCAAAATCGATGTTTCAAACACTACAAATGCCGCTTCAAACGCAAGTTTACAAAACGCTGCGATAGTTTGTCAACAATAATTGGTATGTCTATTAAGTACTCATAAATGATATAATGGTTCGTTGACAGTGTTTTGTTTTAAGTGATATCTTTTTCAAGGTAATTTTGCATTCAAGGGGTGTTCGTTGGCCAGCGATGTAATTGTCAAAGCGAAAAAAGAGGGCAGAACCAGCCTTACCGAGGCCGAATCGAAGGCTCTGATTAAGGATATGGGCATTGCCGTAAATGAGGCCGAGGTTGCTGCTTCCAGAGATGAGGCGGTGTCCATAGCCGGAAAACTGGGCTATCCGGTGGTGCTCAAGGTTGTTTCGAAGGATATCCTGCACAAGAGCGACGTCGGTGGAGTGAAGCTGGCCTTAGGCAGTGGCGATGAGGTGACCGCCGCATACGATGAGATCATGGCCTCGGTAAAGCAGCGGGCGCCGCAGGCGGTCATCGATGGCATTTCCATACAAAAGATGGCCCGTCCCGGCGTTGAGGTGATAATCGGCATGTTCAAGGATGGGCAGTTCGGGCCGGTGGTGATGTTCGGCATCGGTGGAGAGCTGGTCGAGGTATATAAGGACGTGTCCTTCGGCATAGTGCCCATACCTAAGAGATATGCGAAGCAGATGATCAGGGACATCAAGGGCTATGCGCTGCTTGACGGGTACCGCGGACGCGAGCCCGTTAATACTGATATACTCGAGGACATGCTGCTTAAGGTATCGGATTTTGCTAAAGACAATCCCGAAGTCAAAGAGCTGGATATAAATCCGGTGATAGCGTATGCTGATAGTGCGGTTGCGGTGGATGCCAGGGTTATACTTGAAGGCGATGCATAAGTTAACATAAACATAGATCAAACATAAGCTTTTTAATAAAAAGCATTTTAAGAGGAGAAAAAGGGAATTGGTAAAAATCAGACTAACTCGCACTGGAGCAAAGAAGAAGGCCAGCTATCGCATAGTGGCTGCGGACAGCCGATCACCGCGCGACGGAGCCTTTCTTGAGATCCTGGGTCACTATGACCCCAAGACTGACCCCGAGACTGTGGTGATCGATGAGGAGAAGGCACTGAGGTGGCTCGTTAACGGGGCGCAGACTACTGATAGCACTCGGCGCCTGCTCGAAAAAGCGGGTATCATGGAAAAACTGCAGGCAGAGAAGGCCAGGGCCAAGGCATAGTTATGAAAGAACTGGTTGAATATATTGCCAAGTCCATCGTGGATGAGCCCGATCAGGTCACCGTATCCGAGGGCTACGGCGATGGTATAGTTCTGACGCTGCACGTGGCCCCCGATGATATGGGAAAGGTAATCGGCAAACAGGGACGCATCGCCACTGCCATACGCACACTGCTCAAAGTAGCTGCCGTAAAGAAGAGCATCAGAGTTACCCTCAACATCGAATAAAGCGCCATGGAAAAAGACTTACTAATCATCGGGCGCATCCTGGCCCCCCGGGGACTTGCGGGTGACGTCAAGGTTGAAGTACTGACCGATTATCCCCAACACAGATTTACTCCCGGAAAGCTGGTTTATGTAGACGGCGCCGCTATGACCATCGATGGCGCCAGGCCGCATAAGGGCAACATCATTCTCAAGCTCGATAAGGTAACCGGGGCGGACCAGGCCGCTGCCCTGAAGGGCAAATACCTCGAAATCCCGGCAAGCGAGTCTATGCCGCTTGAGGATGATCAGTTCTATCACCATCAATTGATAGGACTTAGCGTAGAAACGACCGGGGGCCGGTTGCTGGGCGTAATAAAGCGGATACTGCCCACCGGCAGCAACGATGTCTATGTAGTCGATGGCGATGGCCGGGAGCTGCTCGTTCCGGCGATAGGCGATGTGGTAAAACAGGTGAATCTAAGCCGAGGTCTCATCGTTATCGAGGAGATCGACGGTCTGCTCTAGCATAATTCCACAAGTGGGGTTCTGTCTTGTCCGTTGCTCAAATGGCAAACAGGGTAAAGGATTTATTTCTAAATCTGCTGTTTCCCCCCAGGTGCATCAACTGCGGCCGCGGCGGCGCATATATCTGCGGCTCATGCCGCGATATGCTTTGCCCGATTGATGCGCCAGTATGTGATGGCTGTGGCGCGCTGCTGCCTCCGGGCGCAATGTGCATGTCGTGCATGTGGCATTTATCGCAGATCGACGGCATCTGTTCCGTTTATAACTTTGGCTCAGTCGCACGCAAAGCGATTCACCAGCTCAAATACAACAACCTGCGCGTGATCGGCGGTACGATGGCACGGTTGCTCTTCGGCTATATGACGGAAAATCACCTGACCTGCGATGTCCTGATCCCGGTTCCCCTTCATAAGAGCCGTTTAAGGGAACGTGGATACAATCAATCATCGCTGCTGTGCCGCGGTCTGGGCGGACTGTGCGGCATCCCCGTCGATGAGAAGTCTCTGGTCAGGTCGCGCCGGACAGTATCGCAGACGGAATGTGACCGCGAGGGGCGCATGTCCAACGTGCACGGGGCGTTTGAGTGCTCGGGCGATGTGCTTAAGGGCAAAAACGTTGTTCTTGTAGATGATGTCTGCACCACGGGAGCAACGCTGCAGGCATGCGCTGCGGCGCTCAAAGCAGAGGGCGTTATCACTGTGCGCGGGCTTACATTTGCACGTGACCTGTGATCGATTGCGATCGTTGACAATAATCTTGATTTTAGTGTAAACTGAAGGTGCCGTTTTTCCCCAGCCTAGGGGGTTATTTTACGCGTCTTGCAGGGGAAGGGCAGCAGATAATCAAGTTGTCTACACAGAAGGCATAAAGTGAAAGGAGAGTACAAACATGAAGGCAGATCGGGGTAAATGGGTTCCTGAATCCATGCCCTACGATGCGGAGTCCAGAAAAGCTTACAAACCTCAGGTTAAACCAACCGATATGGGTCTTCTGCTCGATCGAGTTGGCACCTACACCAAAGGCCCCAAGGCACAACCTGTTCCGGATGTAGATGAGCTTCATGACATCTACGATGTTATCTGCGACAGACTGGCCTACCCCAACTCGGTAAGGGTGCGACGCCTGCTGGAGTGGGAGTTCAGCGAGCTTGAGATGGAAGTATGTCATCTGCTCAAGGATATTCCGCTTGATGAACAAGCAGAGAATCTGTCCAAGCTGCTCGATGTTCCGGTAACCAAGATGAAGGAAGTGCTGACATCGTTATTCCAGAAGGGCGCCATTTTCCCGAGAGACTACAAGACGTGGAGGGGATACAGGTTCCTGCCGCGCGGGCTGTATCAGCTGCACGACGGCGGTATGACCAACCCGGCGCTGGACCTGAAGTATGGTCCCACTGTATATAACCTGTGGAACGATTTCTGCATCCATGACGAGGCCACAAGGGTGAAAGAAACCTATGATCGCTGGCGTGAGGAGGGCGCTCCCACCGACCTGGGCCGCCGCGTACTGCCGGCATACGAAGCTATGCTGCTCAGTCCTGACGCAGATCAGCTACAGCCGTGGGAAGATGCCAGGGCTATAATAGATGCGGTCGATCTGATTGCACTGGCACCGTGTTCCTGTCGCAAGCGCGTATCCGGTGGCGGCATGACATGTAAGAGGACCAAGGCGCAGGTGTGCTTAAACTTCGATAAGGCAGCCACCGGCGTTATCTACAAGCACGGCCGCGAGATAACCAAGCCCGAGGCACTCCAGGTAATACGCCAGGCGAACCGTGATGGTCTGGTTCACTCTATGGAGCATTTCCAGACGCTAAGGCCGTATCTGCTGTGCGCCTGCTGTGACTGCTGCTGTCATCACTGGGCGCCTACGGCACAGGCCGGCTGGAAACCGGAGTACAGATTCCGCAAGTCCCGCTGGGAGGTAGAGATTGCCCATGGCGCATGCGATGCCTGTATCGATGAAAAAGAGGGACCCAAGTGTATAGCTGTCTGTCAGTTCAACGCCATTGAGATGCGTGAGATGGACTATTACAAAGAGTCACCTATGCCGGAGCCGTGGTTGATCCAGAATGTCAAGGCGTTTGTTGATCTGGATCTGTGCTGGGGATGCCTCAGCTGCGTACTGGTATGTCCTTCTCATGCGATAATCGCTAGGTGTGTGCGTGATGAGGAATGGGTACCTGAGTCACGAACCGCTCCCGCACCGAGGCGCGTTGAGTATCAGCAGAGGATCGAGGTCCACGACTAATCGAACTTTGCCTCTAAGTCAAAGGAGTATGTCAGGTTAGAGAAAGTTAACGTACTAGAGGGGTCGGGATAGTAAAATGTCTCGACCCTCCACCATATACAAACGGGAAAGGGGGTCTGTCTTAATGGCGGAAAAGAGAAAGTGTGATTCCTGTGGTCTGCCCAGAAATCCGGAGGGTGGAAAAGAGTGTGTTGAAGGGCACTGGATGTGCAAGGGCTGTTCCTTCAGCGGACAGGTTGGTTTCGAGAGAACAACATGCAATACATGTGGCGAGCCTCTTAAGGAAGGAACCACCTAAGCCCCATATGCAGTAAGGTTTGATAAGAACCGGGATTTTTCAGTCATCTTTTGATGGATTAAGTCCCGGTTTTAGACTTTAAAGGGTTACCATTTGCCCCGTTTTATGCTATTGTTTAGCAGTTCATTTTTAAATTATTCTTTTTCATTATTTGGAGATACATGGCTTTCATCTATAGACAGGTAATGAATGCACTGTATTACCTTTGTGTGTGGACCATGAAGGCGCTGCTTGTTATCCTGTGCCGCTGGCGCGTTTATGGCCAGGACAACCTGCCCAAAGAGGGGCCGGTATTGATCGTTTCCAATCATATGAATTTCATAGACCCCCCCCTGCTGTCATCCAGCCTGCATCGCAAACTGACTTTCATGGCGAAGAAGGAGCTTTTCCAGTCATGGATGTCCCGTCCCATAGTCCAGGCGTTTTCTTTTCCCGTGAGCAGGGGAGTTCCCAACAAGGAGTCGCTGCGCCTGGCGGCCCTGACATTAGAAAAGGGCAGGCCGCTGGCTATGTTTCCCGAGGGCAAAAGAAGCCCGAACGCACAGTTGATAGAGGGATTTCCCGGCTCTTCTTTAATCGCACTTAGGGCCGGAGTTCCCATCCTTCCCATCGGCATTACCGGATCCGAAAAGATGAAGAACTTCTTTCACGTCTTTCGCCATCTCCACATAACGGTCAATATCGGAAAGCCTTTTATGCTCCCCAAAGCCGACAGCGTTCCCCGGAAAGAGCAGTTGATCGAGGCGACGGATATGATTATGAACCGCATCGCGGAGCTGCTGCCCCCTGAGTACAAAGGAGTGTACTTAAGAAACGGCAGCGATCACCAGGAGGTATTGGTTGGAGATACAGCGAGCCTCTGAGATGGGGTTCTGCTTCGGTGTTAGAAGGGCCCTTGATCTGGTCTGGAAGGCGATAGCGGAGCGCGGCAATATTCAGAGCCTCGGTGCCATAGTGCACAATCAGAAGGTTGTTTATGACATGGAGCAGCTTGGTGTTACCGTTGCCGACAACCTGGATGCGGTGACCTCCGATACTGTTGTGGTAACCTCCCACGGAATCGGTCCCGAGGTGACCAGGCAGATACGGGACCGCGGTATTGAGATCGTGGATACCACCTGTCCTCACGTTAAAAAGGCGCAGGATATAGCCAGAAGACTGGCGCAGGACGGATATTCCATATTGATTTTCGGCGATGAGGGTCACCCCGAGGTTAAGGGGCTGCTGGGATGGTCCGGTGGCAGGGGATATGCGGTTATGAGTACGGATGATCTGCCTGAGCAAATTGGCGGTAAGATCGGGATCATATCGCAGACAACGCAGAGCCCGGACAATTATACAAGTTTTGTGAAGAATGTCTTCTCATCTGTGAGCGACATTTCTGAGTATCGAGTTTTTTCCACTATATGTGAGGCGACCCGTCACAGGCTGGCGGCAGCGCTGGAGCTGTCGGGCAAGGTGGACGTTATGATCGTTATCGGCGGCAGCAGCAGCGCGAACACAAAGCGGCTTGCCGAAACCTGCCTGTCTCAGGGTGTGCCCACATATCACATCGAGCAGGCGGACCAGCTCAGGTCTGCTTGGTTTAACACCAGCTCTAAAGTTGGTATTACCGCCGGCGCTTCGACGCCGGACGTAGTTATCGACAGTGTCATAGAACAACTCCGGTCTATTGACGGCGTGGCGGGGTCACGTTAGGGTGGTCTTCTGCTAGAAGATGTACAAATTCAATCTCAAATCATGTTATAATGTTGGGTAACTAACAATCGCCAGATTACTACATATTGATTATTAGGAGGATTTAGTGAGAACGATAGTTTGGTTCGACGAAGTAGGCAAAGACGATGTTGGTTTTGTTGGCGGCAAGGGTGCGAACCTGGGTGAAATGACTCGGGCAGGGATACCTGTACCGCCGGGATTTATAGTCACTGCAGACGCCTATTTTTATTTCATCGAGAAATCGGATCTGGGCAAAGAGATCAAAAAGGTTCTTGTGAACATGGATCATCACGATGCAGATGCGCTCCAGGAAGCATCTGTGAAGTGTAAAGAGATAATAAGTAACGCCAAGATGCTCAAGGACATTGATGAGGAAATCAGGGTCGCATACAGGAAGATGGGCCGGGGCCTGGTGGCGGTGCGTTCTTCGGCCACGGCCGAGGACCTGCCGGAAGCCTCTTTTGCCGGTCAGCAGCGCACTTATCTGAATATCGAGGGCGAGGATGAGGTAGTCGCTGCGGTTCAGGGCTGCTGGGCGTCTCTGTTTGAGGCCAGGGCCATCTTCTACCGCGGAGAGCAGGGTTTCGATCATTTCCAGGTTGGCATTGCCGTTCCGGTGCAGCGCATGGTGCAATCCGAAACATCCGGCGTTATGTTTACGGTGAATCCGATAAACAGTGACCGCACCAAGACTACTGTAGAGGCGGTATATGGATTGGGTGAGGCTATCGTTTCAGGTGAGGCCACACCGGATCACTATCTGGTGGATAAAAAAACCAAGAAAATCGTTGTTAAGGAGATCGCCAAGCAGGACTGGCAGCTTATAAGAAACGTCGGCGTAAGCGATATAGAGGAGACCAACATAAAGGTTGATATCCCCGAGGCTGACCAGGAAAAACAGAAGATCACTGATGACGAAATCGTTGCACTTGCTGATCTTGCAAAGAAGCTGGAGAATCTTTATGAGTGGCCTCAGGATATTGAGTGGGCCAGACAAGATGGAAAGCTTTATATTGTCCAAACCCGCCCCATTACCACTATCACAGAGGCACGCGAGCAGACTGAACACCCCGGTTTCGATGAGGAGCCTATTCTGACCGGTTCCGCGGCCAGCCCGGGAATCTCGCCGGGACCCGTCAAGATAGTGAAGGATCCGTCCGAGATCGGGCTGGTTATTGAAGGCGACATACTGGTTGCCGAGATGACCACGCCCGACTATGTGCCCGCCATGAAAAAGGCGATTGCCATCGTCACCGACCAGGGCGGCAGAACCTGTCATGCCGCCATCGTCAGCCGCGAGCTTGGCGTGCCCTGTGTTGTTGGTACGAATGATGCTACCAGCGTACTCAGGATGGACCAGACCATCACAGTGGATGGATTTAAGGGCAAAGTTTACGATGGTGCGCTGGTAAAAGAAAGGGTTTATGCCCATAAGTCAACCAGAGGCGAAACGCTGACTTCCAGAACCAAGATATATGTGAACTTGGCCGAGCCCGAGCTTGCCGACCTTGTTTCCAAGCGCAACGTTGACGGCGTTGGTCTGCTGCGTGCCGAGTTCATGATAGCGCAGATAGGCGAGCACCCCAACTACATGATCAAGGAAGGCCGTGGTGAGCAGTACGTGAAGAAGCTGGAGCATGGCATGAGAGAGCTGGCCGCTGCATTCGACCCTCGCCCGGTCGTTTATCGCACAACCGATTTCAAGACCAACGAGTACCGCAACCTGAAGGGCGGTGAGGAGTTCGAGGGTGAGGAAGAGAACCCGATGATCGGTTACAGGGGCTGTTCCCGCTATATTGACGATATAGAGTCTTTCAAACTGGAGCTTGATGCCATAAAGAGAGTTCGCAGGGATCATAAGAACCTGCATGTGATGCTTCCCTTCGTGCGCACGGTCGATGAGCTCAAAGGTGTCAAGAAGATCATGGCCGATAACGGCCTTGAGCGTTCCGACGAGTTTAAGATATGGATGATGGTAGAGGTTCCGTCCAACGTCATGATTCTAGACAGGTTCCTCGATGAAGGTGTGGATGGTGTATCAATCGGTTCGAACGATCTGACCCAGCTTACCCTCGGTATCGACAGAGACAGCGCCAAGCTGGCCGAGATATTCGATGAGCGCAACGAGGCCGTACTGGTGGCGCTGGAGAAGGTTATCCGCGGCGCAACCGCGAGGGGCGTTACCGCTTCCATCTGCGGACAGGCGCCGTCGGTATACCCCGATCTGACCAGGAAGCTGGTCGAGTGGGGCATTACCTCGGTGTCGGTAAGCCCGGATATGATTGAGCATACCAGAGAGCTGGTTCATGATCTTGAGGCGCAGTTAGACGCCCAAAAATAAGGGCATAATGATACATTCCGAGGTTCGCCGGTTATTGGAACAAAAGGAGGAGGGCCTTTCGCCACATGCTGCCAGGAGCAGTTCTTCCCGTGGAAGGCAGCGGCCGGAGGAGCCCTCCCCCATGCGGCTGGAGTTCCAGCGCGATCGAGACCGCATAATATTCTGCAAGTCGTTTCGACGTCTTAAATACAAGACGCAGGTATTTATCGCACCAATAGACGATCACTACATCACGCGGCTCACCCATACCATCGAGGTTTCGCAGATCAGCCGCTCCATCGCCCGTGCCTTGAATTTGAACGAGGATCTGACAG
>Ga0209536_100016695_pt1 | contig 10432 bp, 8 predicted proteins | sample DeeMarSeWOR28_12_FD_187461 | JGI IMG/M metagenome (GOLD analysis project Ga0209536, IMG submission 187461) | Marine sediment microbial communities from White Oak River estuary, North Carolina - WOR-2-8_12 (SPAdes) (version 2) | ecosystem: Environmental > Aquatic > Marine > Intertidal zone >... | reverse complement strand
ATGGTTGATTCCATCGCCCACAGCCTGTGCCTGTTTTCGGCCCAGATGTGCACCTCGCCCCAGAACATTCACCTGGGCGGCGCCGCCATCGAAACCGACCAGGGGTCGATCGGCGCGGACGACCTGAGCGCCCTGCTCGTCGAGCGCATCGACCGCAAGGTGGAGACCCCCGGGCAGGCCGCCGGTCTGTGCGGGGCGCTGCAGTCGCAAGCGTCGGTCGACATGCTGGATGGCCTCTCTCGCCGCGCGCCGGAAATCGGCGGAGTGCTGAGAGAGTGGGGTGGTTACGCACACCCCGACTTTCCCAATGCCCGCACGGCCACCCCCCTGGTCATCGGCACGGACAATTCGGCCCAGGACGTGCTGCGCACGGAGCATTTCGGTCCGGCATCCTTCATCATCCGGCACCGGAACGCCGATGAGGCGTTGCACCGTGCGGCGTCCACCGCCCACGAGCACGGCGCCATTGCCACGCACGCGTACTCGAACCGGCACGACTTCCTGGACCGGGCCGAACAGGCGTTCGTCGAGGCCGGCGCTTCGGTGACCTTCAACATGACCGGACCGATCCCGCTCAATTACGCCGCCGCCTACAGCGACCTGCACGTGACCGGTCTGAATCCGGCGGGCAACGCCTGCCTGACCGACCTGAGTTTCGTCTGCGACCGGTTCCGCATCGTTCAGTGCCGGTGGCCGGAAGCCAGCCGGGCTGCCGACTTGCAAGACGGGACATGAAACAGCTCAGCAGCCTGGACGCGACCTTCCTGTATCTGGATTCGCGGGGCGCGCACCTGACCCTGACGGGGGTTTACGTTTATCAGCAACCCCGCCGGCCGCATCAGCCGTTAACCTACGCCGATATCGTCAGGCACATCAGCTCGCGCCTGCACGCCGCTCCCGGCTTCACACAGAAGCTGGTCAGACCGCCGCTGGATCTCGATTATCCCTACTGGATCGAGGATGCGGATTTCGAAATTGAATCGCACATCCGCCGTTACGAAGGAGCCGCGCCGCGCAATCGCGCAGAATTGCATGACGTCGTGGCCGAACTCCACGCCCGCCCGCTGGATATGTCCAGGCCGCTTTGGGAAACGCAGGTGCTCGAGATGGTCGGCCCGCTGGAAGGGCTGCCGAAAAACTGTTTCGCGCTGATCACGCGTTACCACCATTCGGCGATCGACGGCGCCGCCGGCAACGCCCTGATCGAGGGCCTGCACGATGTGCGCCCCCGGGATATCGAAGATGCCCCGGCATATCCGGCCAACCGGAAAATCGCCAAACAGCCCGGCACGGTCGGCTTGCTGTTCCGCGCCGCGGTCAACAACCTGGCCGGCCAGGTTCAACTGGCGAAATCGGTCGGCAAGGCTCTGCCGGGAATCGTACGCTCCGGGTGGGCGGGGGATGAGGACGCCGGCCGGGCCCCTGTGCCGAAAACCCGATTCAACCGGTCGGTCGGCGCGCGGCGGGTGTTTCACGCCACGTCGATTCCGCTGGCCGAAATAAAGAAGGTCCGCAGCGCGGTGAAAGGAGCAACGGTCAACGATGTGATCCTCGCCGTGTGCGCGGGTGGTCTGAGGAGTTGGCTGGAAGAGCGTGACGAGTTGCCCGAAAACTCCCTGGTGGTCATGGTCCCGGTAAATCTCCGGACGGGACATGAGGCCCTAGGGGGCAACCGGGTTGCCCCGCTGTTCATTCCCATCTACACCGATATCGAGGACCCGCTGGCCCGTTTGCGGGCCGTGCATCGGCGCGCCAGCCGCGCCAAGGCGCAGGTCGATGACGAAACCCAGGAGCGCGTTCGCGAAATCACCCATCACATCCCGGCCCTGGCCCTGTCTTCCAGCGGCAAGGTACTGACCGGACTGGGACTGGGCCGCCGGCTGAATCCCGTGTTCAATTGCACGATTACGAACGTCCCCAGCCCCAACCGGACCCTTTACCTCGGCCGGGCGAGAATGGTCTACACGACCGGAGCCGGCCCGGTTCTGGACGGCGTGGGCTTGATCATTTCCCTGTTCACCTACGCCGGCCAGGTGGACTTCACGTTCACGTCCTGCCCGGAAATGCTCCCGGAGCCGGCCGGGATGGGCCAGCATCTTCAGCGCGCTTTCGAGGCGCTCAAGGCCAGCTCGTCCAGGCGCGTGAGCGCCTGATCCGTTCGTTCCAGTTCCTCCAGAAATGACGATCTTCTTGCCCGGATTGCAGGCGTGTCACCGGATCTGAGCCCCAGGCTGTCCGCCAGCCTCAGAGCGTTTCCGAGAAGAGCCCGCGAGGCGGGCGGGGGCGGTCCGCCGACGCCGCGGTCTGCTTCGTGCCGGTTCGCTTCGAGACACAGCCCGATCAGGGCCTCGTCCGGCAGGTCACAGCCGCGATCGTGCCGGTGAATCGTTTCGGCCACCAATCGGTAGGCGTGCGTGAACGGTTTCAGGATGCCCGGCGCCACCAGCAACGGCTTTTCGCGCAACAACGTGACCGCCGAGTCGTTGCCCGCCGAGAGGATTCGCTTCCAGTCCGGGTCGATTCCCTCGAGTTCCTGCTCGACCTGCTGTCTGAACACCGGGCTTCGGGAGAAGAAAAACTCGAATTTCAGCAGGTTTCTCAACCGCCGGCACTCGGGCCAGACGGCATCCGGTCCGTCACAGCAGGCCAGCGCGGTTTCCACGAAGGCGCTGACCACGAAATGGTGCACTGCCATGTTGCTGTAGTAAATGGCCTCCGAATACCGGCCCGGGTTGATTTCGAGCAGGCCCGTCGGCTCGTTGCCGGCAGGTCGGATGATGCCGTTCGCAACCAGCGCGTCGATGCTTTCGCGCTGCCCGGCGGCCAGGACGCGGCTGGGTTTCTTCATGATGACCCGGCGGTCGGTTTTCCTGATGTAGGCGCCGAGGGCGTCGACGTCCTCGCCAATCCGGTCCCGATCGCAACGGCGCCTGGACAGGAGCACCAGCAGGACCAGCGAGGTCATGGTCGCCGGCGTGATTTCGTTGATCCGGTAGCAGACCTCGAATGCCAGCTTCTGGATTTCGATCTGCTGCTCACCGCCGGGTTGGCCGTCCGGTTCGAGATCCGGCGCGTCGGGGGTGTCGGACAGCGCCATGGCGTCCCCGAACCGCACATGGATGTTGCCGAACGGCCCGTCCAGGTTTTTCAGGTAGCGGAAGAACCACGACAGGCTTTCCGGCTTCTTGGCCGACCCCGCTTCCTGCGCCGCCATGTCGATAACGTCCGGTATCAGGTCATAGACCACCGACACCGGCACATAGCCGACAGACTCCTCGCCGACATTCCGGGTAGAGCGCACCACGTAATTCAGAAGACCCAGGCGGGGCACCAGCAGCTTGCCCGTGCGGGAGCGCGTGCCCTCGATGGCCCACATGAACGAGGCGCCGCGCCCGATCAGGCTCTCCATGTACGCCTGCAGCACGGCCTTGTACACCTCGTCGTCCTTGAAGCTGCGGCGGATGAAAATGCCCCCGGCACGGCGGGCGAGGCCGCCGAATCCCGCGAAGTTCATGTTGATTCCGCCAAAAATGTAGGGCGTGGGAAGGTCCTGGCGGTACAGGAAATCGAACAACACGAAGAAGTCCAGGTAGGTCTTGTGCGTGACGAGATAAACGATCGAGCGCGTGCGGCTCTCTTCGCGAAGCCGTTCCACCTCGTCGAGATCGTAAACGATTTCCCGGTTGTATCCGCGCTGGCGGATGAGGCGGCTGAGCGCGGCAAAGAGCCAGACGGCCGGCGGGCTCCTGCGGCAGTGCATCTCGGCGAAGTCCTGTTCCGCCTCCTGGCGGACTTCCCCCGGCGGCCGCCCGGTGGCCGCGGCAATCCGCTCGAGGGCAGACCTCAGGGTGGCACTGGAGAGCGTCTCCGACATCGCGGAAGGCGTCACCTCGCCGCGTCGCCGGTACCGAAGGCCTTGACCGCGTTGACGACCGTGCCCATCCAGATGCGGCCGAGATCGCGGCCGCAATCCAGGAAGGACCTGGCCAGGAACAGGGAATACCGGGCCGGCAGGGTCACGGCGGACCCGAGGCCATCGGGGTGAATGGCCTGCGAGAGTGTCGACCGGGATTCCAGCAGGACTTCATCGCCCAGTTCCCCGACCCGCGCCCACCAGGACCGGGCCCCCTGCTCGAGGGACTCGGCCGTGAGCATCATCCGCTCCAGGCCCACCAACTGGATGCCGGCGATGGCCGGCTCCGCCCGGTCCGCCGGTCCCAGCAGATATTCGTACAGCAGGCGGTGCCGCCCGGCGACGGCGCGGCCGAACAGCGGGTCGTCCGCGCCGGCGAAATGCCGCTCGATTTCCCTCCAGTCGGACCGCGAGAGCGATTCGATCGCGGCCGGAAACACCTCGCTGTTTTCGAAGCGCATGTGGGCCTGCTGCTTCCCGGCGAAATCGAGGCAGGCGCTTCTCACCTCCTGTTCGATATCTCCGCGGTGCTTTTCGATCAGGCGGTCCAGTAACTCGAGCAGTCTCGCCGTTTCGGCCGAGATGGCGGCGTGATCCTCGCGCAGGCGGGCCGCCGCGACCTCCATGTCCGGATTGCGGCGAACGACCCTTTCGAACAGCAGGTTTTCCGTTGGATGGTGTACTTCGTCCGGATAATCGTGCAGGTATCCCACCACGTCCCGCAGCAAATAGAGGTCGCCGCGACCCAGTTTCCCGGGCCGCGAGACTTTCTCGATGAGCAGTTGAATCAGCGCCGCCAGGTGCCGGTGCTCCTCGAACAGGCAGCGCAGCACGGGCGGTACGTTCTGGCCCTCGCCCCGTTTCATCGTCTGGATTCCACGAAATCGGCCAGGCCGCGGTCGCGCCACAGGCTCTCGGCACGGGGATACACAACGCGGAGCAGGGGCGCCATCGCATCCGGGAAGTAAGGCGCCGGGTCAAAGGGCAGCCAGCGACGGGGGCTGCAGACCAGGCGGTCGGCGATGGCCAGCATGACCCAGGGGTTGAAGCTCATGCCGACATGCGAGGACACGATCCTGATGTTCTCCCGGGGCGCCTTGCGGGTGCTCTGTTTCACGATATAGCCGGGGATATGGCAGGCGTGCTCGTCTACGATGCCGTCAATGGGGCTGTGGATGGCGACGCAGGGCATCGCGGGCCGGTCGCATTCCCAGTGCAGCAGCCCGTCACGGCCGGCCAGTTCCGCCGCGCTGCGCCGGTTCACCCAGTGGCCCACCGCTCCGACCATGCGGTTGTGCCGATCCGCCTTGTAGGGATGAAAAGTCGGCGCGCCCAGCATGATCACCCGGTCGATTTCGCGATCCATGCGCAGCGCCAGTTCGCGCGCATAGACTCCGCCCAGGCTCTGGCCGACCAGCGATACGGGCCTGGAACATTCGTCCGCCAATGCCTTGACCCGGTCCGACAACTTCTGCCCGATCCTGGCAAGGTGCAGCCCCCAGTCCTCTCCCTGCGATCCCAGGTTGCGGCCCAGACCCCATGAGCGGGCCCTGAACCCCTGGCCGTCCAGGAAACGGTTGAGCCGGAGCAGCGAGGCGTCCGAAGCCAGAAGGCCGGGTATGGAAATGACCGGGGATCGTTCAGCGGCAACGGGCGCGACGCGCGCCAGAATCGGCCCGCCGAGCAGCGAGGCGGCAAATTCGGTCCGGGCGCCCAGCAGATCCAATTGCAACTTCAGGAGATCGGTCAGCATCGGCAATCCCCACGTGTATCTTTTGCCATCCCGATGATGATCACTTGCATTATTGAACTAAAGTATCATGAGCCAGGATCGAACCGCAACGCAAGGCAAATACGCCAGGAACAGCGAATGACACAGGATCTCGACAAACAGGTTATCGCCATCACCGGGGCGGGGAAGGGCCTTGGCCGGGCCTACGCCCTGTACCTGGCCGGGCAGGGCGCCCGGGTGGTGGTCAACAACCGCCGGCATGCCGGGGAAACCGCCTCGTCGGCGGATCGTGTAGTCGAGCAGATCCGGGCCGCCGGCGGCGAGGCCGTGGCGGAGTACAGCGCCGTGGAACGGCCCGACTCGGGGGAACGGCTGCTGGAAACCGCGCTGCGGAACTACGGCAAACTCGACGCCGTGGTGGCCAACGCGGGCATTTCCGAACGGCGCAGTTTCCACAAGCAGGACCTGGCGAGCGTGCACCGGGTGATCGACATCAACCTGGCCGGCACGATCAATATCGTGCACCCGGTCTTTCGCTACATGTACGAGCGCGGCAGCGGCAGCCTGCTGCTCTCCTCCTCCGTGGCCGGGCTCTACGGCGAGCATGGGCTGCCGGCCTATTCGGCATCCAAGGCCGCGGTGCTTGGTTTGATGTACTCGCTCAGCCAGGAAGGATCCCTGCACGGCGTGCGGGTCAACGCCGTGGCGCCTTACGCGGCCACCGCGATGACGGACGCCGCCTTGACCGAAGAGCTCAAGTCGCGCCTTGCACCGGAGCGCGTTGCTCCGCTGGTCGCCTGGCTGGTCAGCCCTGCGTGCCCCCTGAACGGAGAAATACTGATTGCCGGGGGCGGGCGGGTTGCAAGGGCGTCGATGATGGAGACTGCGCCGCTGACCCTGCCGCTTTCCGCAGCAGATGGTTCTGACGCGGACCAGGGCCTGTGGGCGCGGCTGTGCGCCGAACCAATCGACAGAAAATACCAGGGGGCGGTGGAGCAATTCCTCGAGTTTACATCGGCCGATGCGGAGGGGTGATCAGGGAATCCTCCGGGCTTCTTCGTATTCGCGGGCCATTCGATCGACGATGGCGGCGACGGGCTCCACTTCGCGCACGGTGCCCACGCCCTGGCCGGCCGACCAGATATCTTTCCAGGCCTTGATCTTCGTTTCGGAACCCGAGAGATCCATTCCGGTGTTTTTGGCCACCAGCCTGTCCGGATCCAGGCCCGCCGCTTCGATGCTCTGCCGGATGTAATAGGCGTGCGCCCCGGTGAAGGAATTGCTCAGGACCAGGTCCGAGAAATCCGATTCGACCACCATCTGCTTGTAGTCGTCGAAAGCCATGCTTTCCTCGGCGGCAATAAACCGGGTGCCGACGTAGCTGAGTTCGGCGCCGAGTATCTCGGCGGCCCGGACGGCCCTGCCGTCACCGATGGCGCCGGCCAGTATCAGCACGCCATCGAAGAATTCGCGGACGGCCGGTACGAAGGCAAAGCCGGCCATGTGCCCGGTGTGGCCGCCCGCGCCCGCGGACACCAGCGCCAGGCCGTCCGCGCCGGCGGCGGCGGCTTTGCGCGCGAATTCCACGCTGTTCACATCGGCGATCACCAGGCCGCCGTAATCGTGCACGGCTTCGACCACCGTTGCCGGGCTGCCGAGCGCGGTGATGACGATCGGCGGGCGGTATTTCTGCAGCAGGGCAAGTTCCGCATCGAGTCGCGGATAGGAGCGATGGACGATGAGGTTCTGGGCCCAGACTGAAGTAGCGCCGGGCACCTGGTGTTTTTCGTTCCAGGCCAACTCACCCGTGATCCGGTCCAGCCACTGCTCGAAAATATCGATGCTGCGCGCATTGGTCGTGGGGAACGATCCGACGATGCCGGCGCGACAGGCCGCGATGACCAGTTCCGGCCCCGAGACCAGGAACATGGGCGCGCAGACCACCGGCAAGCGCAAGGTGGCGCGCAGATCTGCAAATCGATTGCGGGATTCGGCCGTTGTCATGGGGAGGTCTGTCCTTTGGCTTGCGGATGGTAACTTTCATTATTAGACTATCAAAATGCTCGAATCGCAACAACGCGCCAGGCCGCTGCACGGGATGCTGCGATGGATATCCTGATCCATCAGCTTCTGCCGCTGTTCGCCGCCAACCTGGCCGTGTCCATCGCCGCCGTCGTGCTCCTGTGGCTGATCAGCATTCCCTTGCGGGACGTGAGCATCATCGACATGGTTTTCGCGCTCATCTTCGGCCTGATTGCCGCGGTCAGCTTCGTGATCGGCGACGGCTCGCCCATCCGCAAAACCGTTGTCGCCCTCCTGCTGGGAATATGGGGATTGCGGATCACCATCCACCTGGTCCGCCGCAACTGGGGACATGGCGAAGACCCGCGCTATACCAAGCTGCGGAGCTGGGTGGAGGGAGACCGCGCGTTCCACTGGCTGAGCCTGAAAAAGGTGTTCCTGCTGCAGGGGGCCGTGATCTGGCTGGCCTCGCTGCCGGTCCAGGCGGCCATGGCGTTCAGCGAGCCCGCCGCCCTGGGCTGGCCCGCCACGATCGGTATCGCGATCTGGGTTGTGGGGTTCCTCTTCGAAACCGTGGCCGACCTGCAGCTCACGCGGTTCAGGGCCGATCCCGGCAACCGCGGAAAGGTGCTCGATACCGGCCTGTGGAAATACTCCCGCCATCCGAACTACTTTGGAGAACTCTGCGTGTGGTGGGGCCTGTTCCTGATCGCCTGTGACCATCCCCTGGGGATCATCACCGTGATCGGCCCGCTGGCCTATTCCCACCTGGTCATCAACGTCACCGGGCAGAAAACGCTGGACAAGAAGCTGGCCAGGGAAAAGCCCGGCTACCGGGAATACATGGAAACCACCAGCGGCCTGGTCCCTCTGCCGCCGAGGTCGCGGGGAAGCTGATTGAATCCAGGCAGTAAATCGGTCCGGGCGCCGGCGGATTCCCGGCTGATACTCGGCAGCCCGGTTGCCCGGGCACTGGCGATGATCGGCGACCGCTGGGCGCACCTCATCATTCGCGACGCGTTCCTGGGCGTGCGGCGGTTCGAAGATTTCCGGCGCCGCACCGGCGCCGCCCGCGGCACGCTGGCCTCGCGGCTCAAGAGGCTCGAGGCCCAGGGAATCCTCGACCGGAGTCCCTACCAGGAATCGCCCGTTCGCTACGAGTACCGGCTAACCGGGATGGGCCTGGATCTGTACCCGCAGGTCCTCGCCGCCCGGAACTGGGAACTTCGCTGGAACGACGATGACGGGCTTCCCTCCGCGATGACGCATTCCCTGTGCGGGAAGCGCATGCACCCCCTGTTTCGCTGCCAGGCCTGCGAAGCGCCCATTCGAATCTACGATGTCTCGTTCAGGCCCGGGACCGCTGTATCCCGCACGAAGCGGGTGCCGGCCCGGTTCCAGAGACGTTCCAAGACGAAAAGCGACGGCGAATCGGATGCCGACCGGCAGTTTCTTCATTTTCTGGACGTCGTTGGCGACCGCTGGACGGGACTGGTTGTCGCCTCGCTGTTTTTCGGCCTGAGGCGCTACGACGAAATCTCCGATGCCATCGGCATTGCGACGAACATACTCTCTGATCGGTTGAAAGCACTGGTCTCCGCGGGCGTCCTGAAGCGCGTTCCCTACCAGCACCGGCCCGTTCGCCACGAGTATCGGCTCACGGAGAAGGGCGCCGATCTGTACATCCATGCGCTGCAGGTCCACGAGTGGGCCGAGCGCTGGTTGCTCGACGAGGAAGATCGGCCCCTGGTGCTCGAACACAAACCCTGCAACTCGCCACTGGTCAGCCAGGTCGTCTGCAGCGAATGCGAAAAGCCGCTGAAGGCGAGGGATGTCACCTATGCCCGCGACAACGGCCTGGGCGATGACGGCTGACAGGTCATTTCAAGGAACCGGACATGCCTCAAAAAAATGCCAAGTCTTTCGCTCTCATCCTGACCCTGGCGCTTTCCGGTCAGTCCTGCGTTGATCAGAACAACGCGGAGGATACTGATCAGAACAAAATCGCTCCCGCCTCGCAGGCTTCCGACGGCGCGGTCGGGCGTTGCTCCGCCCTGCTGGAGGTGAGGATCGACGGGCTCACGGTCGACCGGGCCGAGGCAGTCACCGACCGCCCCGACCTGCCGGGCTACTGCGCGATCGGCGGCGTAATCGATCCCGCGATCGGTTTCGAGGCGCGCTTTCCGCTCGAAGGCTGGAACGGCAAGTATTACCAGTCCGGTTGCGGGGGTTATTGCGGGAGCGTCCTGCCCGACAAGAAGGGCTACTCGAATACCATCAACGAGGCGCTGAAGCTGGGGTATGCCGCCATCACGACGGATGGCGGGCACAGTGGCTGGATCGGCGATGCCTCGTGGGCAAGCAACGACCCGGTCGCCGTGGAGGTCTATGCCCACAAGGTCATTCCGCTCACTTACGATGCCGGAACCCGTCTGGTCGAAGCCTTTTACGATGCCGCCCCCCGGCGCGAGTACTTCGGCGGCTGCTCCAACGGCGGGCGGCTGGCAGCCATGGCTGCGCAGCGCTACCCGCGGCTGTTCGACGGCATCCTGGGCGGCAGCGCGGTGCTCAACCTGTCGCAGAACGGCGGGATCTTCGGCTCCTGGGTGGTGCAGGCCAATACCGGCGAGGACGGGGAACGAATACTCGACAGCGGGAATTTCGCGCACAAGTTGCCGGAGCTCGAAAAGGCGGTCGTCGGCCAGTGTGACGCCAGCGACGGCAGCCTGGACGGCATCATCAGCCAGCCGCGAAACTGTCAGGTG
>Ga0209536_100016694_pt1 | contig 10432 bp, 6 predicted proteins | sample DeeMarSeWOR28_12_FD_187461 | JGI IMG/M metagenome (GOLD analysis project Ga0209536, IMG submission 187461) | Marine sediment microbial communities from White Oak River estuary, North Carolina - WOR-2-8_12 (SPAdes) (version 2) | ecosystem: Environmental > Aquatic > Marine > Intertidal zone >... | reverse complement strand
GGCGTCTCGGATGATGTGCACAAGTACTACAAGCTTCAACTGGCAATGGCGATGGAGTCATTGCTCGCTTCTGAGGACAACCAGCTCGATTCGAAGGACAACCGTTACTTCGAGGCACTTGCCGAAGCCCCGATCAGTTGGCGGCAAGTCAACAGAGATCCCAACGTGGCCTCGCTGGTCAATGCCCTGAAGTCCGCCGACCCGAATTTTGCCGACGACGAGACGTTTGTCGGCAACTACCTTTCATTGCGTCAGAACTCTCTGAGATACACCCGGGCGGCCGGCGAGGCGATAGACGATTTCAGGGGCAGTGACGCCCTCAAGAATTTCGACCTTTTCGCCAAGGCCTACTACTTGCGCAGACTGTGGAAACTTGATCCGGCCATGATGTGGGAATTGAACGACACCTATGGCCCCATTGACTTTGCGGATCCGAACACGCATCTACCTCTGGACTGGCGGCATCCGGACAGTCACGCTATCTACTGGGCTGTTAAAGGGCTCAGGATCGCAGCCGAAGAGAAGGCGCGAAAGATAGAGATAAATGAAACCAACACGGACCGCATCGTCAATCACAGTCTTCAGAACCTCTTCCGTAACGGAAAGTTGATAATTCATGATGTGCCGATGGAAATAACCGGCGAGGACCTTTCACAGGGATATCAGACGCGGACGTTAAAGGAGGTCTTCCTGAGACCGGATATGAGGATGTTCGAGTCATACAATAAGTCCGCTCTGAAGAACATTGAAAAGTACAAGGACGACAGAGGCACCTACGAATCCATGCGGAATGGTTACCGTAATATGCTTCGAAACGCCCTGTTTTCTTTCTATCAGTTGGGTCATAAGAGTCAGGCGCAGAGGATCTACGATCAATTGAGGGAGGGCTATCCCGACCTGCCTGAGTTCAAGGTTCCGCTCGAAGCTTTTGCAAGGGCGCGTTTTCTTGAGGAAATCGAGAGCATCGACATAACCAATGCCAAGGAGCAGATAATCTCCCTGCTTCGAGAGAGCTTTTTTCTCTATGCAATTGGCGACGACGAGGCGGCCGCCGGCAGAGACTCGCTGGCAAGACAGATTCATGACTATTACCAGGGCAAATACCTGGATGAGAATCGGATCGACCTGCCCGAGTTCAACCTGTTGAAGTATTTCGCACTTCGCGATTTTCTGGACGACATGCAATTTGTCCCCCAACTGAGGCTCAGCCTGTTGGCGCGCATAGAGATCGAATGGCCCGATCTTGCCACACAGTTGCAGCCGTGGAAGGAGCAGCTGGAAGAACAGAAGGCCAGAATAACGCAGCAGAAGATGGAATTGATAAAGAGCTACTGAACGATGGGCCCTGCTTACAAAAGCGACTTAATGCATGGACGAGGCACTCGCACGACAACTGACAGACTCACAGAGAAGAGCGGTCTTTCATATGGGGGGACCACTGCTTGTCCTCGCCGGCCCGGGCAGCGGCAAGACGCGCGTAATAACACATAGGATCGCGGCACTGATCGACTCGGGCGTTGCCCCTTACAACATCTGCGCTATAACTTTCACAAACAAAGCTGCAGAGGAGATGCGGCAGAGGGCACTGTCTCTAGGAGGCTCCGCCGGCGCGCACATCAGCACGTTTCACTCACTGTGTGTGAGGATTCTCCGTCGGTATGCCGACAGAGCGGCAATCAGCGCGAACTTCAGCATCTACGACCAGGCAGACCAGCTGCGGTGCGTCAAGCAGGCAGTCAAGGATCGCTACCTCGACGCTGCCAATTTTCCACCGGCTCGGATGCTCGAGGCTATCGGTGCTCTCAAGAACAAACTCAGAGACGCCGAATCTTTCGCCCAAGAGGCCTGCGATTTTTTTTCAAGGACATTGGCCGATGTATATCGGAGCTACCAGAACCTGCTGAGCGAGCGAAACGGCGTCGATTTCGACGACCTGCTGATGAAGACCGCGGTCTTACTTAGAGATTGCCCCGATGTCTGCTCTGAGCTGAGCAACCGCTTCAAGTTTGTGCTGATCGACGAATACCAGGACACCAATTACGCCCAGTACAAGATCGCCGAGCTGCTGGTTTCACAGCACAGCAACATCTGCGCCACCGGTGATCCCGACCAGTCGATCTACCGCTGGCGCGGGGCCGACATCCGCAACATAATGGCTTTTGAGAGCGATTGGCCCGACGCTGTGGTTATCAAGCTCGAGGAGAATTTCCGCAGTACGGCGAATATCCTCGCGGTCGCCGACAATCTGATCGCGTTCAACCGAAACCGCAAACACAAGAAACTCATTGCGACCAAACCCGCCGGTGAAAGTGTCGTGCTGACAGCCTATGAGGGTGAGCACGAGGAAGCCGAGGCTGTTGCCCGGCAGATCATCGAGCTCGCAGACAACGGTGCCAAGCTCAACGATATGGCTTTTTTCTACCGGGTCAATGCCCAGAGCCGCGCGCTCGAAGAAGCATTTGTTCGCAGCAGGATACCGTACCAGATTGTCCGGGGCGTGGAATTCTACAGGAGAAAGGAGATCCGCGACCTTTTGGCATATCTGAAGATTCTTGTCAATCCCAGTGATGAAATCGCGTTGCTGCGGGTCATCAATACTCCTGCGCGCGGAATAGGAAAGACAACGATTGACAGAATCCGGGCATACGCCGAGCAAAACAGGATCGGCCTTTTCGAGGCAGTCAAGAGATCGGGTAAGATTGAGTCTTTATCCAAGGCCGCGCGCGCCAGGCTGGCGGTCTTTGCAAACATGATAGCACAGTTTCAAGAAGATCTTGGCGGTCAGGGCCTGCCCCGAGCTTGTCGAGGGGTCGCGCCGCTGGCATCGAGAGTGCTTGACGAATCAGGAATGGCCCAATCTCTGGGTGCAGCGGGCGCTGACGGCGAGGTTGCGCTCGAGAACCTCAATGAGCTGATAAACAGCGCTGCCGATTATGACAAGCAGACCGAACAACCATCGCTTCTGGATTATCTCCAGCAGATCTCACTTTTTAGCGATGCCGATGCCTACGATGCGAGCAGTGATTGCGTCAGGCTCATGACTCTGCACGCTGCCAAGGGGCTCGAGTTCGAGAATGTCTTTATAGTCGGCGTAGAGGAGGGATTGTTGCCCCACGAAAGGAGCAGCGCTGCCGAGAGTGAAGAAGACCTGGAGGAGGAGCGCAGGCTCTTCTTTGTCGGCATTACCCGCGCGATTGCGCGGCTGCATATAAGTTATGCCCGATACCGGACTGTGCGGGGCCAGCAGTTGCGGACGATACCATCGCAGTTTCTTTTCGAGCTGGGCCCGGATATTACAGAGCAGACCGAAGGCAGCGATTACGACTACGACGGCATCGATGAGGACCAGAGCGTCGAAAGTGAAAGCATAGCCGACTTCATTCCGGGTCAGTTGGTTCGGCATGATGCCTTTGGTCTCGGCAGGATCGAGAAGTTCGTAGATATGGGCGCAAACAGCGTCGTCTCGGTCAGATTTAACTCTGGACAGACAAAATCGCTGATGGTAAAATTCGCCAACCTCTCAAAAGTAGACATGTAGTTCCGCCTCTTGGGCGGGACTTTTTCGAGAAAGGGCGATTTTATGAATCGGCGTGATTTGTTAAGGACCGCAGGAGCCGGTGCCGCCTCGCTGGCATTGTCGGTGTCACTATCTGCCGCTGCCCAGGAATCCAGGGATCGAATCCTCGATGAGGCCGACAAACGCATTGACAGCCATCGCAGGGGGAGTGCTGTCCTGAAAGTCTCGGGGCCTGATGGCAAGCCGCTTGAGCGCGGTCTGGATGTGAAGATAGAGCAAAAGCGGCACAGGTTTCTGTTCGGCTGCAACATCTTCAAAGTATACAGGTGCCGAACGGCCGACGACAATGCGGCCTATGAGAAATACTTCGACGAGCTTCTGAACTTCGCGACACTGCCTTTTTACTGGTGGAATTACGAGCGGCAGCAGGGAAAGCCCGATGATGAACGCACCGACCAGGTCGTTCGCTGGTGCAAGGAACATGGTTTCAGCACCAAGGGCCACCCTCTGGCCTGGAACTATGTGGACCCGCGCTGGCTTGCCGATGATCCGCCGGCCGCGATGGAAGCCCAGCTCGAGCGCATAGGAAGATGTGTCCGGCGGTTCAGGAACGATATTGACATCTGGGACGTGGTGAACGAGGCGACGCATTACGACCGCGAGCACGTCAAGGAGCAGGCGCCCATCCTGACCGAGGCCATTGCCAAGATGGGCGTCGGTAATTACGTCCGCGAGGCCTTCAGGGTGGCCCGCGAGGCGAATCCCGACGCGACGCTGCTGATCAATGACTACCGTGTCGATAGCGATTATGAAGAGAAGGTGATTTCCAGACTTGTCGATGACGGCGGTGAGCCGCTCTACGATGTGATAGGGATTCAGTCGCACATGCACGGTGGCCGTTGGCCAGTCCAAAAGACGTGGGAGGTCTGCGAACGATTCGCCAAGTTCGGTAAGCCCCTGCATTTCACCGAGACGACCTTTGTCTCCGGCGAGCAGGGATGGGATCTGCGCGAGAAAAGCCAAGATCCCAATTTCCGTTGGGTCAGCACCGATCAGGGCGAAGAGCGCCAGGCCAGGGACGTGGCCGAGTTCTATCGCATCCTCTTTTCACATCCTGCCGTCGAGGCGATAACGTGGTGGGATTTCACCGACCAGAACGCATGGCAGGCCGCGCCGGCTGGCCTGCTGCGGGATGACATGACACCCAAGCCGGCCTACGATGAATTGAAGCGTCTGATCAAGGGCCAGTGGTGGACAAAGACGCAGGCTACTGTCGGGTCCGGGGGCCAGGCTCGCTTCCGCGGCTTCTTCGGACAATATGAGGTTACAGCCAGCACCGGCGGCCGCAAGCTGACGGGAACATTTTGGCTCGACAAGAGCGCACAAGGCGCAACAGAGATCCAATTGACGGCGTAGCTGATGGTCTGTGAAGACGAATGCAAGGAGAGTTCATGAAGAACTGGAGTTCGTTGAGGGAACTGCACCGAAGTCACTGCTTTGTCTTGTTCCTGATGTTGTTTGTCACAACCGCCGCCACAGCGGCTGCAATTCCCAGGCCTGAACATCCCAAGCCGCAATTCCACCGGGATACCTGGCTCAATCTCAACGGCCAATGGAACTTCGCCTTCGATTTCGACCTCGTTGGCGTCGAGCAGGGCTGGGCAAAGGATCCGGCCGCTTTCGACAAGAAGATTACCGTTCCCTTCTGCCCGGAGAGCAGGCTTTCGGGCATCGAGTACAAGGCGTTCATCCCGGCTGTCTGGTATCACCGAACGTTCACTGTTCCGGACGATTGGGACGGCATGCGAATATTCCTGCACTTTGGCGCGGTCGATTATGACTGCCGCGCGTGGATCAATGGAACCGCCGTCGGCAGGCACTACGGAGGATCGTCTTCGTTCAGTTTCGAGATCACCGCGGCTTTGCGCGACGGCCAGAACGATATGGTTGTCTGCGCCCTCGACGACGTGCGGGGTGACGCCCAGCCGGCGGGCAAGCAGAGCCGGAGCCTCGAGTCGCGCGGCGTTGTTTACACGCGCACTACGGGCATCTGGCAGACCGTCTGGCTGGAGGCGAGAGGTCAGAGTTTTATCGAGTCGGTCCGGATCGTGCCGGATCTCGACAACAGCAGGTTTGTCGTCACTGCCGTTATAGACAACTACCGCCGGGGCATGGAGTTTCAGGCGACACTGTTCAATGCCAAAAGGAAGAAACGCAGTTCGGTTCGCACCGAGTCGGCCAACGGTGCCGCTCTGACGCTCAAGGTCAAGAATCCGCGGCCGTGGGGTCCTGAGGATCCGTATCTTTATGAAATGCGATTTGAGCTTATCGACGAGGGCCGGACCGTGGACTCGGTGGATAGCTATGCCGGGCTGCGCAAGTTCCACATTGAAGATAACAAGTTTTACCTTAACAACAAGCCGTTCTTTATCCGGCATGTTCTCGACCAGGGATTCTATCCCGACGGCATCTGGACTGCGCCCAGTGACGCTGCCTTGAAGGCCGACATTGAGATGTCGCTGTCCGTGGGCTTCAACGGCGCCCGTCTCCATCAGAAGGTCTTCGAGGAGCGTTTTCACTACTGGGCGGACCGGCTTGGCTACGTGACCTGGGGCGAGTTCTGCGACTGGGGCGGCGCGCACTCTTTCGCCAATCCTCAGGGTGTTCACAACCATCAGCGCGAGTGGCGTGAGGTTGTCATGCGCGACCTGAACCACCCCTCGATCGTTGCCTGGACGCCCTTTAATGAAACGCGCGGGGCGGCGAGCGCCCGTTTTGAGATTCATCGCCGCGCCGTCGAGGAGACCGTAAACCTAACCCGTCAGCTGGATCCGACGCGCCCGATCAACGACTGCAGCGGATACGTTCACGTCGAAACCGATATCTTCACCGTTCACGACTACGACCAGAATCCTGAGACCTTCCGCGAGCGTTACGCCTCGGTTGCTCCAGGGGGAAAGGACGTATTCGTTCGTTTTCCTGAGATTTCCGTACCTTATGAGGGCCAGCCGTACGTTGTGGACGAATACGGCGGCACTTTCTGGACGAAGGACCATCAGAGCAAGGAACCGGCCGGCACCGGCAGGAGTCAATGGGGATTCGGCAAGAGTGCAGAGCAGGTCGAAGAACTAATCGGCAAGCTTACGCTAATCCTGACCAACCACCGCCAGATAGCCGGCTACTGCTACACACAGCTCACCGATATCGAGCAGGAAGTCAATGGCATCTACACGTATGATCGCAAACTCAAGTTCGATACCGCGAGACTGAAGAAGTATTTTGCAGCCCCGGCGGCGATAGAAAAGAATCAAGACTGACCAGCCACCTCTTGAGAGGCATAGAGGCGATTGCGAAAGGAACGTGCAAGTGTCCGAGTCTGAAGTCAAACTTTACTACAAGAACGTTTCAGCCGATGTCATTGGCGATGAGCACGGCATCACCAAATTGGAGTTCGAAGATCTTGGCGACAGAACCTCTCTGCTCATACCGCAGATCAACAAGCAGCGCAAGGCCGGCAAGACGCCGTACAGGGACCTTCCCTACAGACCCCAGATAGCCGATCAGGTCAGGGAAGTTGTCGCAGAGGTTAAGGACGGCTGTGAAATCCTCGTAGTGCTCGGCATCGGCGGTTCGGCCCTGGGGAACATTGCTGTCCAGACTGCTCTGAATCCTTACATGTACAATATCGACGAGACGCAAAGAACAGGGCCTCGGATGTTTGTCTTTGACAACGTCGATCCGGCTCAGTTTGCCTCGTTTCTGAATTGGGTCGGTGGTAAGCTCGATAAGACCATTTTCAACGTTATAAGCAAGTCGGGCCGTACCGCCGAGACAGCAAGTCAGCTCATGATCATTCGACAGCTTCTTCTGGAGAAGCTCGGCCCCGATGGTTTTCATAATCAGGTTGTCGCTACGACGGACGCCCGCGCCGGGACGCTTCGCAACATTGCCACAGACGCCAAGCTGCGAAGCCTTGAAATACCCGATGGGGTCGGCGGCAGATTCACCGTTCTAAGCGCGGTCGGTCTGTTCAGTGCAGCTATGTGCGGAGTTGATATAGACTCGCTGCTCGCCGGCGCCGCAGCCATGGACGAGAAGGTCAGTCGAGAGGATTTCGCAAAGAATCCGGCGGCGATCAACGCCGCGATAAATCACCATTACTACAACAACGGCAAAAGAAACTCGGTCATCATGCCCTACAGCTATGCCCTGAAAGATATGGCTGACTGGTATCGTCAACTGTGGGCCGAGAGTCTCGGCAAGAGAGTTGATTTGAATGGGCGTGATGTGTGGGTGGGCCCGACGCCCATCAAGGCACTCGGTACTACCGACCAGCACAGCCAGGTGCAATTGTATCGCGAAGGCCCCAATGATAAGCTGTTCACGTTTCTGCAGGTCAAGGACTTTGGCAGTGATCTGGCCGTGGGCCCGGCGCCGGATTGTGCCGACGAACTCGGATTCCTCGCCGGCAAGAACATGAGCGTGTTGCTCGACAGCGAAAAGAAGGCCACTGAGTACGCTCTGTTGCAGGACGAGCGTCCCTGTCTGACGGTCCTTTTCGACAAAGTCAATGCCCACACAGTCGGACAGTTCATCTATTTGTTTGAGGTGACCACTTCCTTCGTTGGCGCTCTCTTCAACATCAATCCCTACGACCAGCCAGCCGTTGAACTGGGCAAAGAAGCTACGTTTGCTCTTATGGGCAAAAGTGGCAGCTATACATCTGATTGCACCTACGAACAATTTGCAGAAGAAATTCGAGCAAGAACGGATATCGACGAAGATTGCCTCGTCTGATGTATTCTGGAACTTCAATTGTGGGAAAAGGGATATAGAGAATGGATTACGCTGTGATAATGGCAGGCGGGACAGGCAAGAGGTTGTGGCCCCTCAGCCGGCAAAAACGTCCGAAGCAGGTATTGGAACTGCTCGATGGTCAGACGCTTCTTCGGCGCTGCTTTGAGCGTCTTAGTCCGATCTTCGATACAAGAAACATCATTGTCCTGACAAACGCCGGATACGCCGATGTGGTTCGGGAGAACCTTTCGGAGTTACCGGCCAACAATGTCATCGCCGAGCCTGCCGTGCGCGACACCGCCGGGGCGATCGGCCTGGTCTCGACTATTCTGATGAAATACGATCCGGAGGCCGCGGTCGCTGTGGTCACGGCGGATCAGATCATAGAGCCGGCCGAGGTGCTGCAGCAGGCCCTGAAGGACGCTCTGGCCTATATCAAGGGCAACCCAGAGGACATGGTTACTTTCGGGATCCAGCCGACTTTTGCCAGTACGGGGCTTGGTTACATAAAATGCGTCGATGCCGCCGAATGTGCGGGCTGTAAGAATCCGGTTTACTCTGTGGAAGCGTTCAAAGAAAAGCCTGATGAGAGGACGGCAAAGGAATATCTCGATACCGGCCAATACTTTTGGAATTCCGGAATGTTTGTATGGAAGGCCAAGACTATTCTGGGCAATATGGCTAAGTTCTTGCCTGAGGCGACCGAGCCGCTGGCCAGGATTCAAGCTGACTGGGATAGCCCGAATCAACAGCAGACGCTGCAGGAGTGGTTTGTGAGGCTGCCCAAGATCAGCATCGATTACGCGGTGATGGAAAAGGCCGAGAGGGTCAAGGCGATAAAGCTGGATTGTCGCTGGCTTGATATGGGATCCTTCGCCGCATTGGCGGATATCATCAGCTCCGACGAGAACAACAACGTAGTTGTTGCCGGTCAGAGCGAACTGTTTGATTGCACAGATAGCATAATAGTCACCGAGGACAAGGGTCATCTGATCGCCGCAATCGGCCTCAAAGATATGGTCGTGGCCCACAGCCCGGACGCGACGCTCGTATGCCATATTGACCAAACCCATAGACTAAAGGATCTACTCGATGCGATAAAGCAGCACGGGGGCGAAAAATTCCTGTAGTGGCCCGGCACCCGGTGCAACATGTGATCGTCCTTCCGACTGAAGATTGCCGATTTTGCGCGGGTAAGTGCCTTTACAATAGCAGTGCATGATCTTGCTCGCGGGCATCTACTGCCCCCAAGGGTATGAGACAATGAGATATCTGGCAATAGACTATGGTACCAATCGCACGGGCCTGGCGATCTGTGACGCTGGCGAGAACATAGCGACGCCTCTGAAAACAATCCATGGACACAAACAGCTTCTCGAAAAGATTGCCGGTCTGATTGAAGCCGAGGATGTAGAAGCGGTCGTGCTGGGATTGCCCCTGAACATGGACGGTTCTCAAAGCGCCCAGTCTAAACTTGCCCTGAAATTTGCCGAGCGGCTAAAGGGTCGTCTGGATGTTCCGGTTCACCTGCAGGATGAGCGTCTGAGCAGTTTTGGTGCCGAACAGAAACTCGCCCCAGCGAATCTCACCAAAGGCAAGATGAAGCGGCGTCTCGACGCCGTTGCCGCAGCGGAGATTCTAAACGCGTTCCTTGAAAAGAAGACATCTGACGATCCGGCCGGGACTGACACAGCATAGACATGTCGTTCTTTGCCGCACCGAGAGGCCCAAAAAGTGAGCCACATCGTGGATTTGGGCTGCATGGAGGGCAAATTCTTCTAATTTGTGCTAAAAAGGCTTGCATATGTGGAACTGTCCCGTTAAACTACCGGGCTTAATTAGATGATATTAGAAGATTTGCCATGGGGCATGTGAGAAAGGATCTGTCCGAGAAATGCTTACGAAGCAGGAAAAAGATAAGGTCATCGACGATTTTGAGATTCACGAGGGCGACACCGGTTCACCCGAAGTTCAAATCGCTCTGCTGACCAAACGAATCAACGACCTTACCGAGCATCTCAAGATTCACCGCAAGGACCACTCATCGAGACGTGGCCTGTTAAAGATGGTCGGCACGAGGTCGGCATTGCTCAAGTACGTCAGAAACCAGGACGTCAA
>Ga0209536_100016693_pt1 | contig 10433 bp, 11 predicted proteins | sample DeeMarSeWOR28_12_FD_187461 | JGI IMG/M metagenome (GOLD analysis project Ga0209536, IMG submission 187461) | Marine sediment microbial communities from White Oak River estuary, North Carolina - WOR-2-8_12 (SPAdes) (version 2) | ecosystem: Environmental > Aquatic > Marine > Intertidal zone >... | reverse complement strand
CATCTGGCTGCCGCCACCGCTGGGGCCGCCAGGGGGCATCAACCTGACGGTTGCGCTCGGCGGCGACATGCAGGCGGAGAATTACGGCATCTTCTGGAATAACGACTTCTATTTCGGCGACAGCTGGGTGTTCTCTGCGGGCATCCGCTACACCGACGAGTCGAAGAAGGCGCAGATCATCACCGCGCCACTGGACGACACGGGACAACCCGTGGCATGCGAGGACGTCGTGACGTTCGACTGCACCTTCGACAATCTGCAGGGCGACTGGGACAACATCACGCCCAAGCTCGGTGCCCAGTGGAACTTCAGCGATACGGGCCAGGTGTACGGGTTCTGGTCGAAAGGTTATCGCTCCGGCGGCTTCAATTTCCGCAACGCGAAGCCGTTCTTCATCCCGCCGGGCCCGACCCGCGAAGAGGAGAACAACACCTACGAGATCGGTCTCAAGACGGACTTCGCCGACGGCCGCGTGCGCCTGAACGTTGCCGCGTTCTACAACGAGATCACGGACATGCAGCGCGAACTGAACATCGGTGATCGTGAAGTCATCGTGCTGCAGGCGACGCTTAATGCTGGGGACGTCACCATCCAGGGCGCCGAAGTCGACCTGGTCGCGCTGCTGACGGACACGTTCTCGATTACGGCATCCGCCGGCGTGCAGGACGGCGAATATGACCGTATCGACCCCTTCGTGCTGCAGCTCGAGGCTATCCTCGAAGCGGCGGGCCAGCCAAGCACGGTCATCGGCCCGGACCTGCCGCGGCTAGCGCCGTCGAACTACAGCCTCGGTTTCTCGTGGGACATTCCCGCGGGATCGATGGGCATCTTCAACGTCGCCGCGAGCTACAGCTATCGCGAGGGGCATCCGTACAACGACGCCAATACCGAGATCTTCGACGACCAGGATCGCGTCGACGCGAGCATCAACTGGTTCTCGCCGGGCGACAGCTGGTCGGTGTCGCTGTATGGCAAGAACCTGACCGACGAGGCCAACTGGGGCAACCTGACCTCGATCGCCGGCCTCTGGACGGCTGGACCGATGCAGAAGGGCCGGTTCCTCGGCATGGAGGTTAACTGGCGCTATTGAGTGTCGGTATCACGCAATACGGAAAAGGCCACTCAGCGAGTGGCCTTTTTCTTGTTTCGCTTCACGATCCGCGGGTCATGAGGAAACGTCACCGGCCCGGCCTTGTCGGGCCAGCGGCCCTGGACGTCCTTGTAGAATTCCCGGCAAAAATCGAGGTCCTTGTGCCAGTCGCCCGACAGCTTCAGCGTAGGGCCGATCCCGATCCGCCGCTTGCCATAGTCGAGGAAGCCCAGGACCACCGGTACGTCAGCACCAACTGCGATACGGTAGAAGCCCGATTTCCAGTGATCCACCCGGCTGCGCGTCCCCTCCGGTGCAAGCCCGAAGTAGAACGACTCTTTCGTCCGGAGCATCTCGATGGCCTGGTCCACGGCGGAGCCGGCGCGCTTGCGGTCCAGGGGAATGCCGCCGAGCGCGCGCAGCACTATGTTCAGCGGGAACCAGAACAGCGACTCCTTGGCGAAGAAGTGTATGTCGAGCTGTACGGCGACCCTGTAGACGAGCGCCCAGATGCCGTCCCAGTTGGAGGTGTGCGGCGCCGCGATGACTACCGCGCGCTTGTCCGTGGGCAGCTCCCCGGCCATCTCCCAGCCGCCGATCTTAAGGATCAATTTGGCGATTGCCTGCAGCATGACGGTCAGCAATCGTCGCCGATGCTCAGGCGTTGGGCCTGCCGGCGTAAACGCCGAGGGCGCCGGCAACGAGCAGGCCGCCGCCGATCACGGTGTTGCCCTGCAGCGTCAGCACCAGGGTGCCTGCGAGCAGCGCCGTCATCGCAACGATCAGCCAATAACGCTGCTCGCGCTGCCCCTCCAGTTCCCTGCGGATACGCTCGATCTCGTCGGAGCGCAGGTCGAGAGTAAGGTCGCCGGCCTTGGCCCGGTCCGATATCTCCCGGATCACGCCGGGCAACTCCCGCAGCGCGTGTCTGAGCTGTGGCAGATTCTCCCGCAGGTCGTCGATCACCGCGCGTGCGCCAACCTGTTCGTCCATCCATTGCCGCAGGACCGGCCGCGCCGTCTTGAAGATGTCGAGTTCCGGGTAAAGTTCGCGGCCGAGGCCCTCGATATTGAACAGGGTCTTGTGCAGCAGGATCAGCTGCGGCTGGATTTCCACGTTGAAACGCTGCGCGACGCGGAACAGGCGCATCAGGACCTGGGCGAACGAGATCTCGGCGAGCGGCTTGTTGAAGATCGGTTCGCAGACGGTACGCACGGCCGTTTCCAGCTGGTCGATGCGTGCATCGTCCGGCACCCAGCCGGAGTCGAGGTGCAGCTTTGCGATCCGGTGGTAGTCGCGCTCGAAGAATGCGAGGAAATTCTCGGCGAGGTACTGCTTGTCCTCCGGGTTCAGCGTGCCGACGATGCCGAAGTCGACGGCGGCGTACTTCGGGTTCTCCGGGTCTTCGACATTGACGAAGATGTTCCCGGGGTGCATGTCCGCATGAAAAAAGTTGTGCCGGAAGACCTGTGTGAAAAAGATTTCCACGCCGTTTTCCGCAAGCTTCTCGATATTGGTGCCTGCTGCACGCAGGGCCTCCATGTCGCTGATCGGGATGCCGTGAATACGCTCCTGGACCAGCACCTCGGGCCGGCAGAAGTCCCAGTAGATCTCGGGAACGTACAGCATGTCCGAACCTTCGAAGTTGCGCTTCAGCTGTGCTGCATTGCCGGCTTCACGCATCAGGTCGAGTTCGTCGATGATCGTCTGCTCATACTCGGAAACGACTTCCTGCGGCTTTAGGCGCTTGCCGTGTTCCCAGTACCTCGCGGCGAGCGCCGCAATTGTCCGCATGACCTCGAGGTCCTGCTCGATCTTCTCGCGTACGCCGGGGCGCAATACCTTGACGACGACCTCGGTGTCGTCCTGCAACGCCGCTGAATGCACCTGCGCGATCGATGCGGCGGCCAGCGGCTCACGGTCGAAACGTTTGAAGACCGCATCGACGGGCCGGGCGTAGGCGTCCTCGAGGATCGCGATCGCCTGTTCCGTCGGGAACGGCGGCACCGCGTCCTGCAGTTTCGCCAGCTCATTGGCGATGTCCGGCGGCAACAGGTCGCGGCGTGTCGAAATCGCCTGGCCGAACTTGACGAATATCGGGCCCAGCTCCTCGAGGGCGAGGCGGATGCGCTCCCCTTGCGGCGCGCTGCGATCACGGCGCCGCGGCGTGAGATAGAAGAAAAAGCGCAGCGGGCGCAGCAGGTGCGTCGCGGAGATGAATTCATCGAGGCCGTACTTGACCAGGATCCGCTGGATGCGGATCAGCCTGAAGAAGGTCTGGCGCCGCATCATCGTGAGTCACCGAGGCGCCCGACCCTCGCCGCCAGCCGGTCGACGTCGTCGCGCAGCTCGTTGACGTGCTTCGAGAACTGCTCGACTTCGTAGCGGCTCGGCACGTCGCGGCTTTCTTCCTGCAGGTATTCGCGGATGTTGTCGCCCATGATGGAACGCGTCTGGCGGGCCCATTGCCCTACCGCTCGGGCAAATTCACCCAGGCCATGCGCGGCGGTATCTCCTATGACTGCGGAGAGCTCCTCCTCGATGTCCGGCCTGGCGTGTGTCAGCAGCTGCTGGAAGGCCTGCGCGGTCGCGGCATCGCCCGTCAGGTCGAGTGAGCCGTCGCGTATCGAGTCCTCGCCAGCCATGAGTGCCAGGGCTACCAGCGAGCCCGTGATCACTACGTCGGGCTCGCCGTCATGGTTCGTGGTCATGTACAGGGCATCACGGCCGATCTCGAAATACGCGGAAAGCGCGGTTTCGCGAACCCGGATCGCGATCAGCTTGCCATCGAGGCGCGCACACAGCTCGCTCGCCCGTGTGGACTCGCGGATATTGCGGTTGAGCACGCGCGCGATCGGTTGCAGCAGGGTTTCGAGCGGGTTCATGGTGCCGTCAGATCTTGTAGCCGGTGTGCAGCGCGACGATGCCGGCGGTCAGGTTGTTGTAGCGGCAGCGTTCGAAACCGGCGTCCTGCATCATGCTGAGCAGGGTCTCCTGGTCGGGGTGCATGCGGATGGATTCCGCGAGGTACTGGTAGCTCTCAGGGTCGCTGGCGACGAGCTTGCCGAGCAGGGGCAGCACCTTGAACGAATACAGGTCGTACGCGGGCTTTATCGCCTTTGACGGCCGCGAGAACTCGAGTATCAGGACCTTGCCGCCCGGTTTGAGCACCCGGTGCATCTCGGCCAGCGCCGCCTCCTTGTGGGTGACGTTGCGCAACCCGAAGGCGATGGACACGCGGTCGAAGGTGTTGTCGGCGAACGGCAGGGATTCGGCATCGACCTGCGCCAGTTCGACGTTGCCCGCTATGCCGGCATCGACGAGCCGGCGCCTCCCATGCTCGAGCATCGCGACGTTGATGTCGGCAAGCACGACGCGGCCGCGTTCACCGACAATGCGGGCGAACTCGCGCGCGAGGTCACCGGTGCCGCCCGCGAGGTCCAGGATAACGTGCCCGGGCCGCGCGTTCGCGTGCTGGATCGTGTACCGCTTCCAGAGGCGGTGCATGCCGCCGGACATCAGGTCGTTCATGATGTCGTAGCGGCTCGCGACGGAGTCGAAGACGCCCCTTACGAGGTCGGCCTTGTCGTCGATCGGTACGTCTTTGTAGCCGAAATGGGTGGTCTCGGCGGACTTGTCGGGGCTGTCCGTGTTGGGCGCCATGGCGGGATATCGCTATTGTTTTCGGCGAGCATACCCTGCCGCTTCGAGCCGGTCGAGGTAACTCAGCCAGTTTGCCTGCATGTCGCGGCCTAGCTCGTAGAGATACTCCCAGCTGTAAAGCCCGGTGTCGTGGCCGTCGTCGAAAACGAGGCGAACCGCATAGTGCCCGACAGGCTCGATGTTCAGGATCCTGACGTCTTCCTTGCCGTGCTGCAGGGTCTCCTGGCCGGGGCCGTGCCCGCGGACCTCCGCGCTCGGCGAATGCACGCGCAGGTATTCGAAGGTGTATTCGAAAATGCTGCCGTCATCGAAACTGATTTCCAGCAAACGTGGTTCTTTCTTCAGGCGAATTTCCGTCGGCACACTCATGGTCGGTCCTTTTCCAAACCCATCAAAGAATATACCTGCTGAGGTCTTCATCCTTCGACAGTTCAGCAAGGTGCTCATCGACGTAGGCGCCATCGATCTGCACCTTCGACCCGCTCTTGTCCGACGCCTCGAACGATACCGTTTCCAGCAGCCGTTCCATGACCGTGTGCAGCCGGCGGGCACCGATGTTCTCGGTGTTTTCGTTGACCTGGTAAGCAACCTCGGCAATGCGCTGCACGCCGCTGTCGGTGAACTCGAGCTGCACTTCTTCGGTCGCGAGCAGGGCGCCATACTGGTCGGTCAGGGACGCGTCGGGCTCGGTGAGGATGCGCACGAAATCCTTCGTCGTGAGCGACCGGAGCTCGACACGGATCGGAAAGCGTCCCTGGAGCTCCGGAATCAGGTCGGACGGCTTGGAAACATGGAAGGCGCCGGAGGCGATGAACAGGATGTGATCGGTTCGCACCATCCCGTACTTCGTGTTGACCGTGGAGCCTTCGACGAGAGGCAGCAGGTCTCGCTGCACGCCTTCGCGCGACACGTCCGCACCTTGCGTCTCGGAACGCCGCGCGACCTTGTCGAGCTCGTCGAGGAACACGATGCCGTGCTGCTCGACGGCGTCGAGAGCCTGCGCCTTGAGCTCCTCTTCGTCGACCATTTTCGCCGCTTCCTCATCGGTCAGCTGCTTGAGCGCCTCCCTGATCTTGAGTTTTCGCGTGCGGCGGCGGTTTCCGCCGAGGTTCTGGAACATGCCCTGCAGCTGGCTGGTCATTTCCTCCATGCCGGGCGGGGCCATGATTTCCACGCCCACCGGCATGGCCTGGACCTCGATCTCGATCTCGCGGTCGTCGAGCTGGCCCTCGCGCAGCATCTTGCGGAATTTCTGCCGCGTGTCGCTGTCCCGCGGTGCGGGCTCGCTGTCGGCCGTGAAGCCGACGGTCGGGGTGGCCGGCGGCAGCAGGGCATCGAGCACGCGTTCTTCGGCGGCATCCTCGGCGCGGTGCCTGACCTTGGACATGGCTTCTTCACGCGTCATCTTGACGGCGACGTCCATCAGGTCGCGGATGATGCTGTCCACTTCGCGGCCGACGTAACCGACTTCGGTAAACTTGGTGGCCTCGACCTTGATGAAGGGCGCTTTCGCGAGCCGGGCAAGCCGGCGCGAGATTTCCGTCTTGCCGACGCCGGTCGGGCCGATCATGAGTATGTTCTTTGGCGTGATCTCGCTGCGCAGCGGCTCATCGACCTGGACGCGGCGCCAGCGATTCCTGAGCGCAATGGCGACGGCGCGCTTGGCCTCGTCCTGCCCGATGATGTGCTTGTCCAGTTCCTGGACGATCTCGCGGGGTGTCATCTGAGACATCAGCCCAGTTCCTCCACGACGACGTTCCGGTTGGTGTAAACGCAGATATCGGCGGCAATCCCGAGTGCTTTTTCGACGATGTCCCGGGCGCTCAGCTCGGTGTTGTCCAGCAGGGCCCTCGCGGCAGCCTGGGCGTAGGAGCCACCGGATCCAATTGCCATCAGGTCGTCCTCGGGCTGGATCACGTCGCCGTTACCGGAAATGATCAGGGAAGCGTCCTCGTTGGCGACGCAGAGCAGTGCTTCGAGCCGCCGCAGCCGCCGGTCGGTGCGCCAGTCCTTGGCCAGCTCGATCGCTGCACGCGTCAGGTTACCGTATTGCTCGAGCTTGGCTTCGAACAGCTCGAACAGCGTAAATGCGTCCGCGGTACCGCCCGCGAAACCGGCGATGACCTTGCCGCCAGCCAGCCGCCGCACCTTCTGGGCGTTGCCCTTCATGATGGTGTTACCCATGCTGACCTGCCCATCGCCGGCCATCGCGACCTTGCCATTGCGCCGCACCGAGACGATGGTTGTCCCACGAAACTGTTCCATGATGCTATTCCTGGGTGGTTGCCCGGCCTTGCGGGCGGTTACGTACGCGGCTATGGCTTGTTCTTGGCCCGCGCGCGCGGATGCGTTTTGTCGTATATCTGGGCGAGGTGCTGGAAGTCAAGGTGAGTATAGACCTGGGTCGTGGAGATATTGGCATGGCCCAGGAGCTCCTGTACGCCGCGCAGGTCGTGACTCGACTCGAGCAGGTGCGTGGCGAAGGAATGCCGGAAGAGGTGCGGGTATACCTTGGAATCGATGCCCTGGCGCCTGGCCCAGTGATCCACGCGTGCCTGCACGCTGCGGCGACTGAGGCGCGTGCCCCGGTTACTGACGAACAATGCGGGTTCGTCGGCTGCCGCCAAAGTGCCGCGTGATACCTGCCAGCGTGACAGCGCCTGCATCGCCCGGGAGCCGACCGGCACGATGCGGTCCTTGTTGCCCTTGCCGGTAACGCGCACCGTCGCGTCCTGCATGTCGACGTCGCCGAGATTCAGGTCGGTCAGTTCGGCCAGGCGAAGCCCCGAGGAATACAGGAGTTCGAGGATCGCCCGGTCGCGATCGACGAGCGGGCCCTCTCCCGGGATTTCGAGAAGCCGCGCCATGCGGTCTGCGTCGAGATTCTCGGGGAGGCGCCTGGCGCCTTTGGGCGCCGAGACCGACTGCACCGGGTTCTTCCTGACGTGCTTCTCGCGAAGCAGGTAGCGGAAGAACGTGCGAGCGGCGGAAAGCCGTCGCTGGATGCTGCGCGCCGCGAGTCCGCGCCGGAAACAGGTGGCCGAGTAGCTGCGCAGGTGCTCGCTGTCGAGGTCGGACCACCTGTCTATTTCACCCTCATCGCACCAGGATCGCAGCGCATCGATATCGCGCCGGTAGTGCTTGCAGGTCTCCTTCGACAGCCGGCGCTCGAACTCGAGGTGGCGGATGAAGGCGTCGATCCAGTCGGTTTCAGCGGCGTCCACGGCCCCGCATCAGTATCGATTCAGCGCGCCGGATATGACCTCGCCCACGCGAGTGAGGAAGTCGATGCTCATGCCCGGGTGAAAACGATTGGAGTCGACGCTGCCGATGGCGAGAAAGCCGATGCTTGCCTTGCTGCCCAGCGGGACGAGTGCAACCGAGCCGATGTCCTCGGCATCCGCCCTGAACAGGAAGTTTCGCTGTGCGTCGCGAACCTGGCCGCAGCGAGGGCCGCTGCCCTTGAGGAACGTGGCGAACGGACTCAGCGCTTCGTCTTCCCGCTGGACGACGCGGAAGAAGCGTCCGGCGTCCACGTCGCCGAAATTGTCCGGGTTACCGAACAGCACGAGCACGGCCTGGTCGGCGCCGAATCCGGCGCGCATGGCTTCCTCGATGGCTCCGACCGTCGCGTTAAGGCCGTCGGCTGCCAGCAGGTGAATGCCGAGCCTGTGGATCTTTGCGGCGAGCGCGTCGTTGTCGCGCGCCACCTGGATGAGCTCCCTGAGCTGGCGTTCGAGCTTGACTTCCTTCTGCCGCAGCATCGAGACCTGGCGTTCCACGAGCGACACGGTGCCGCCAGCCTCGTGCGGAATACGCAGTTTGCCCAGGACTTTCGCATTGCGCTCGAAAAAGTCCGGATGAGCCGCGAGGTAGTCGCAAACGGCCTGTTCCGACAACTCCTCCTCGACGTATTCCGGCTTCGCTTGTGTGCTCATAGATCGATACTTCCCTCGCTGATTAACTCGGCGTCCCCGGTAAGCCAGACAGTCTCACCACCGCCGCGCCAGCTTACCATGAGTTGCCCGCCGGGCAGACCGACCTCGACCGTGTCGTCCAGGTAGCCGAGGCGCTGCCCGGCAACGACCGCGGCGCAGGCGCCCGTGCCGCAGGCGAGCGTCTCGCCCACGCCTCGCTCGTATACCCGCAGGTCGATCGCCTTGCGGCCACGAATCGCCATGAAGCCGACGTTCGTGCGTTCGGGAAAGCGCTCGTGGCTTTCGATCAGCGGTCCGAGGCGCTCGACGTCGGCCGTGTGCGTGTCGGGGACCTGCAGCACACAGTGCGGGTTGCCCATCGACAGCACGGACACGTCGTATTCGGCGCCGTCCACCGACAGCAGGTAGCGGTCCGCCCTGGCCTCGGCAACGAACGGTATGCGTGACGGTTCGAACTCGGGTGCGCCCATGCTGACCGTTATACGCCCGTCCTGTTCCTCCCGCGCCTCGACGATCCCGGACGGGCTCCCGAGGTGCATACTGCCGCGCTTGCCGGATTCACGCGCAAGCATCCATGCGACACAGCGAACGCCATTACCGCATTGCTGAACCTCGGAGCCATCCGCGTTGAAGATGCGGTAACTCGCGTCGAGGGCAACGTCGCCTGGCGAAGTAACCCACATAAGCTGATCGAAACCGGGGCCGCTCGTCGCATCGGCCAGCCGGCGCAGTACATCAACCGGCGGCGGTTCCGCCGCGGTCTCCCGGCTGTCGACGATGAGTATCCGGTTGCCGGCGCCATGCATTATCAAAAAGTCGAGTTTCACGTTATCTCTGATGGACTTTTGTGCCCTCTGCCTGTAGTTTACATAACCCCTCGGAATGCCCGATAAAAACATACTTTCTAAAGCCCCTGGGGAGAATAATGCGGCACATAATGGTTTTGAATGCGAAGGGTGGCTGCGGCAAAAGCACGCTCGCAACGAATATTGCATCCTACTTTGCCACGGAAGAAGGCGCGTCGGTCGCATTGGCCGATTACGACCCGCAGCGGTCGAGTCTCGACTGGCTGGAGCGGCGTCCCGCAGACCGAGCCGAGATCGTCGGCGTGGCTGCGTTCGAAGACGGCTTCCGGCACGTTCCGCGTTCCGCGGACATCGTCGTCGTCGATGCCCCGGCACGGTCGCACGGCAAGGAGTTGACCGAACTGGTCAAGCACGCCGAGACCATCATCGTGCCGGTGCTGCCGTCGACGATCGATATGCAGGCCTCGACGAAGTTCATCGAGGAGCTGAAGAACGTCGGCAAGATCCAGCGCAAGCAGGCGAAGATCGGAACCGTCGCCAACCGCGTGCGCGACAATACGCTGATCTGGGGCGAGCTTGACGAATACCTGAACAAGGCCCGGGTGCCCTATATCGCCGCACTCCGCGAAGCACAGAACTACGTGCGCGCCTACACGCGCGGGCTCGGCATCTTCGAACTCCCGGAATACCTGGCCTGGCCGGACTGGGAGGAGTGGGAGCCGCTGACGGCCTGGCTCAGGAGCAAGCGCAGCCAGCCGTAGGAACAGTTCTCGAACCGCGACCATTCTTGTCCCGGCGGGCGGCCGGGGCATTTGTCTCCCTCATGGCTCGCTTCGCTGCGCTTTACTTCGGTCGACAAACGCCCCGGTCCGCCCCGACCATCGCGAACGGCACCGCGGGCGGGCCGCGAGGATGGCCTTTTCGAGGAAGTAAAGC
>Ga0209536_100016691_pt1 | contig 10433 bp, 7 predicted proteins | sample DeeMarSeWOR28_12_FD_187461 | JGI IMG/M metagenome (GOLD analysis project Ga0209536, IMG submission 187461) | Marine sediment microbial communities from White Oak River estuary, North Carolina - WOR-2-8_12 (SPAdes) (version 2) | ecosystem: Environmental > Aquatic > Marine > Intertidal zone >... | reverse complement strand
GATCCGATGATAAGTAACCTGTTCTGCAATGCATGTTTCGGAGTGAGGAGCTCTACGGTTGCTATTTCGTTTTCGGAGTAACCGCTGATTTCAGGTGGAATCCGCAGGATCCCATCGGCCCGCACCAATGAAGTCATCATTCCGGCTCCGCCTGCCAGTGGAATTGCAATGGAGCGATCCCCGACTCTTCCCAGGATAACCCGGACATGCTCTTCAAGGCCGGGCTTTGATGGCAGCTTGCGTCCTATAACGGCTTCAATGGTTTCCGGTTCCGGAGCCTTCAAGCCCTGCATGTGAAAAAGGAGCGGCCTTACGAACTCCCGGAACGAAACAACGGCCGATACCGGATACCCTGGAATACCCACAACAGGCCTGTCCTTCACGGCTGCCAGCAGGGTTGGTTTCCCGGGCATAACCGTAATTCCATGAACGAGCAGTTCACCGAGTTCCTGTAGTACATTCGGGGTGAAATCCTCCGTTCCGGCCGAGGAGCCTGCAATTGTCAGTATGAGATCGAAGCCTTGTTCAAGGCCTGAGGTGATCGTATCCCTGATTTTCTCTGGATTGTCCGGGATCACGTCCATCAACATGCTTTCCGCCCCGCATTCTTCAACCATGGAGGATAGGACCTGCCCGTTGACTTCGAGAATTACGCCCGGTTTCAGGGGATCCTTAGCCTCTTCGGGCGGAATGATTTCATCACCGCTCGGAATGATGAGTACTCGTGGTTTCCGGAACACCCGAACCGAAAGGATTCCGGCCGCCAGTAACGCTCCCTGATCGTAAGAACGAATCCGGTGAGAGGCGGAAAGAAGGATTTCTCCCTTAACGATATCTTCCCCTGTTTTGCGAACGTTCTGCCAGGGGTAGACGGATTCCCTGACTTCGCACCGGTCCCCGGCTATTTCGATTTTTTCTATCATGACAACGGAATCCGTACCCTCCGGAAGGGGGTCTCCCGTGTCCACCTGTATCGCCTCGGAACCTATAGAGAGAATCACGGGGGTTTCAGGAAAGGCCGAGAACGTGGAAGATGCCCGGACGGCCATACCATCCACAGCCGCTGCATTGTATGCGGGGACGGAACGTGCAGCCTTAACAGGTTTCACAAGCAGGCGATCCCGGGCCTGGCGCACCGGTACTGTTTCTGTCCCCATAAGGGTATTCCCGAAGCGGGAAAAGAAGATATCCTGAGCCTCAGGAAGGGGTTTCAGGTTGCGATAGGTCTGTTTTTTTCGTGCCATGAGAATCCAAGGAACCGGGAGTCAGAAGCCAGAAGCCAGAACTTAAATTCCGGGGGGCATGAAACCGGTGGGACATGTCCATTTCTGGCTGCCGATAAAGCTGATTAATAATCATTATAGCGGAAGCAGTTTTTCCGCTACGCTCTTCTTATTAGCAATATAAAATTTATAGATTAGCCTGACAGAGAGGGGACTGCAACAAGTGAAAGACTCATTCGTGCATTCGTGAATCCTGCCGACCCGGTCACAACTGGACAGCCTGAACTGTTTCTCCCCTGGAAAAACCTTCGACGTTCATGGGGATGACAAGAATCCCGTTTGCTTTCACCATTGTAGACAACATTCCTGACTTCCCGTAAATCGGGTATGCTTCGCATTCTCCATTCGATTTTTTTTCGATGAAGATACGGACGTATTCTTCCAGCCCTATGGTGGAGTGAATGGAGGTGGTCAGCGTTACATCGATCCGATGACCGATGGGGCCTTTCTGCAGTCCGGTTCCCATCAGGTAGTGTAGAAACGGTACCAGAAACGCCTGGGCAACGATTAAGGCGGAAACCGGATGTCCCGGCAGTCCGAATATGGCCTTTCCTGTCCGGTTCGCCAGCAGGGTTGGCTTCCCGGGACGGATTGCAATACCGTGCGCCAGGATTTCCGCTCCGGCAATGTCGGAAACCGCCCCTTTCATTAAATCCCGCGCACCTACCGAACTGCCTCCCGATATCACCGTGACGTCGGATTGGGACAGCGCAGCCTCTAGGGCGTTCCGTAGCATCGAAGCATTGTCCGGAACAATATCGAACAGGACAGGTTCCGATCCGGCTTCACGAACCAGCGCGACAAGAGCATGGCCGTTTGCATCCCGAATCTGGCCGGAACGGGGCTTCTGCCCTATCGGGACCACCTCATCGCCGGAAGAGAGGATTGCCACTTTCGGTTTACGGTAGACGGTGACTTCCGGAAATCCTGCAGCAGCCAGGAATCCGATGTCCTGGAAGCGGAGCCGCATGCCCGACTGCAGCAGCCGTTCACCCGATTTTGCGTCTTCCCCTTTTTCGAGAACATTTGTCAGGAGGGTGACGGGCTTGGTTATTTCCACGCTGTCGGCTCCGGCCTTATTTGTATATTCCACCATCACAACCGCATCGGCTCCGCGGGGGAGGAATCCTCCGGTCGGGATAGGGGCTGCCTGCCCGGGATTCAGTGTATATTCTGGTATGGTTCCCATTAGAACCGGTTCTATTATCTCCAACAGAGCCGGAATGGCATCCGACGCGCCAAATGTATCTTCTGCTTTTACGGCATAGCCGTCTACGGTTGAACGAGCCTGTTCAGGCAGATTCTCGAATGCAACGACATCTTCCGAAAGAATCCGCGAAAGCGCGGCGTCCAGGGGAATACATTCGGATGAAACCCTGGGGAAGCGGTTCAAAAGTTCCACAAATTGATCGGCCGTGATCACGTGAAAAAATTCGGTCAATGTTTCTCTCTTATTACTATGGCCCGCATGTATTTAAACTCAGGCACCTGATTTTTATCAGGCAACTTCGGGCAGACAAAAGGAAGTTTCAAGTCGTTCTGCACAGCGTCTGCAGCTCCATTCAATAGTCAGTTTCGTACATTTAATGTCTTTCTCAGTTCCCCAGGTCATTTTCCACTTGCCATCACATTCAGGGCAAACAGGAGAAAGAACGAATCGAATTTCCAGGGAACGGTTCCTGTAATTAGGGTGAGGAATTCGGATCTTTCGAATCCTGAGATCGACTATGTGTGCTTCTCTTAATTCCATGAGAAGTGAACGAAAAAACTTCAGCGAATCACGTGCCTTTTGGGAGGCTAATTTGCGTCCGGCAGCTGTGTGCATATTCAGGGGCAGACAGCCTGCGTAGGTAAGCTCCTTGCTGAGATATCCCAATAAGGAAGCTCTGAGCGGACGCCTGCGAAGTGTCGATTTTGTAAAAAAACTGGCGACTCCCAGGGCACCGAACTTGGATAGAAAATCAGCATCGTGCAGCACGGCTGCAACGGGATTTTTCCTAATTTTCTCGTTATAGAGCGCTCTTAATCCGGAAAGTACTTTGCGGATTTCGCCCTTTTTCATTCCGAATTGTGGAAGCAGGCGTTCGGCAATCTGGGCGGATTCCTCCTCTTCGATTATTTCATCCCTATGGTATCGGCCGCCGGTAAATTTGCCTACGTCATGGAACAGTGCCGCTACCACGGGGATGTGCGGATCGAGTCCTTCGGCCAGAGCCAGGCGATACGCAATGGAGGTGACATGCATGGTATGTTCCCAGAGAAAACTTTCGGAACTCTCCTCGCTTCCATCAAGCGCGTTTTCGGAATCCTGGATGACTTCGCGGACTTTATCGATCAGACCGGGAAAACGGGATTCAATTGTTTGAACACAATTTATTTTCTGCATTGCCATAAGCGCGGAATTATCCCGCGATGGAGTCGTAACCGTCAAGACGATATTCTTCTTCACCGATTCAATAGGGTTCTTTAATCCGAATTTCTGATAAGATTGCTACGGCAGCGGCGACCCCGAACGTATCTCTTCCGTTTCGCTGTAAGCGAAGCGGCAGGATCCCCGCGAGAAATGCGGGCCGAACCCGGATGAGAATACGGGGGTGTAGGGATTAAAGGGAGGTTCAATCAAGATGATAGTCAACGACCAGCTCTGCCTTCATTGTGGCGCCTGCGTCGGATCCTGTCCGACAAACAGTATTTTTCTGCATGAAACCGCATCTGTCGAGTTTCTGTCAACCTGTATCGAATGTGAATTATGCGTCATTATCTGTCCCGTCGGCTCAATCAGGTTGATGTCGAAATCCTCCTCCAAACCCGGCTATAAGTTGGTTCAGGAGGCGAGAACATGAAAACGATTGAAACGGATGTTCTCGTAGTGGGCGCCGGGCCTGCAGGTTCCATGGCCGCCAAGTTCGCAGCATGCGGGGGTGCCCGCACGCTTCTCGTTGAGAAAAGACAGGAAATCGGTTCTCCCGTTCGCTGCGCCGAGGCTATTGCAAGAAGCTGGATGGAGGAATGCGAGGTTCCCTTCGACCCTGGCTGGGTTGCATGCGCTCCGGAAGGAGCCCGCATATTTGCCCCCGACGGAAATTTTGCATTTATCGATTCTGGCCATGAAGGAGACGAAGTCGGACTCGTAATCGAACGGACGCTCTTCGATAAAACTCTGGCAAGTCATGCAGCAAAAGCCGGTGCGCAAATCCTGCTCAAGACATACGCCTCCGGCGTGATCGTTTCGAATGGAATCGTACGCGGCATTTCTGGAAAATCGATGGGTGAAGACATTAAAATTCATGCCAAAGTCACAATTGCCGCAGATGGATTCGAATCCCAGGTAGGACGCTGGGCAGGCCTGGAAACTGTCCTGGAACCCGGAGATATCATCTCCACATTCCAATACAGATTATGCAATATCGAATGTCACACCGCCTACTGCGACTTCTATGTCGGTTCCTGTGCCCCTGGAGGGTATATATGGGTATTTCCAAAAGGTCCCGGAATCGCCAATGTCGGCATAGGAATTGCGGCTTCGCAGCTCCGTGATCCGGGACAAACCAAAGCCTGCCTCGATCGCTGGATAGCGGGCAAGCCCGAATTTTCCAAAGGCCAGGCACTGGACATGGTTGCCGGAGGCATCTCCAAAAACAGATCGCTTCCCGCGATGGTATCTTCGGGTTTCATGATGGTCGGGGATGCAGCCCGTCTGATCGATCCGTTGACCGGCGGGGGAATCGTAAATGCATGCATCTCGGGAAAACTCGCCGGGGAAACGGCCGCAGAATCCATTAAACGCGGCAATAATGGAAAGAAATTCCTTCAAAAATATGAGCGCGCCTGTCGAGATCGTTTGCAGAAAAGGCACATCCGCAATTGGAAGGCCAAGCAAAAATTCGACACTCTCGATGATGACACTTTCAACCAGATCATCCGAACACTTTCGGAAGCCAAGCCGCACGCCAATACGCTTTCTCTGCTTTTAGCTCTGGTCCCAAAGCATCCGGCCCTGGTAGCCGATTTTGTGGATATGTTATGGACCTAATGCGGTGTAATAGCCTTGAGATAATCTACCAAATCACAGTTCGCCAGATCCTTGATTCCCTCCATCACATTAATAAGGTTCAGGGTTTAAGGTTCAAGGTTTAAGGTTCAAGGTTTTCAACCCTGAACCCTGAACCTTGTACGGTGAACGGTTTTAGTGCATCAATGCGGTGTAATAGCTTTGAGATAATCTACCAAATCACAGTTCGCCAGATCCTTGATTCCCTCCATCACACGCCGGGCATTGAACATGGCTCCCGCTGCCGAGGTGTGAGTGTGGTCGGCTGAGGTGTAATAGAGCGATCCGACCCGGTCCGCGCCGAGTTCTTCGAAGATGTTGGCAATGCGTTCATTCAGGTCAATGAAGTAGCCCCCCGCCTCTCGTGCAGCCTGCGTGGCCCAAAGCCCCCAATCCTTACTGGCGCGGGGCAGTCGTCCCTCTTTATTGAAGTTGTTACGTGGGATTGGCGAGCAGACCAGGGCCGTCGCCCCCTTGGAGCGGGTTTCGGCAATGAATTGTCTCAGGTACCAGCCGTAGGAATGGACGATTTCATGTTCGCCGGTGAGAAGGTTATCGATTTCTTCTACTTCATTGCCGTTGCTGCGGATGGTGCCGCGGGCCCGGCTGTCATCATTGATGGGACTGGAATCATTATGGCCGAATTGCATGATCACGTAGTCGCCCGGTTTGATTTTCTGGAGCACCTCGTCCCACAGGCCGAGGCTGCGATAGGTGCGGGTGCTGGTGCCGCCCATGGCATGGTTTTCTACATTGATCCTGCTGCGATCGAAATAGTCGGCAATGGGTGCACCCCAGCCCCATTGGCCATTGGAACCGTCCCCAAGCCGGCCGTTGCGCACAGTAGAGTCCCCGATGACATAGAGGGTCGGCAGAGTGGGATCGGAGACAGGCTGGACGGTCGGCATCCAGGGAGCGGTCATCCATTCTTCCACCTGCTTGACGATGACATGGGGGGCATAGGGTGTGACTCGTTTTCCCTCGGCATTGAGGAACTGCATGACCGGGGAGGACTCCAGGGCCTTGAGTCCGGAGACCACCATGGCGGCATTGAGATAGGCACCATCCGGATCGGTATGGGTATGATCTATGGGGAAAAGTTCCCGCACCCGCACCGGGCCGAGGATCTCGTATTGATCGGCGATCATCTCACGCAGGGGGATGAAGTCCAGGCCCTCCTGTTCGGCAACCTGTCGGGCCAGGTTGCTGAAAACTCCGGAACGCTCCACCTTGCCGTTGGTCCAAACATTGCGTGCGGTCAGGCTTAAAATGACGGGCTTGGCTCCTTTGTCCCGGGTTTCCCGAATCATTTTGCGCAGATACCAGCCGTAGGTATGCACGACCTCATGCTGGCCTGTGACCTGATTGTCGATCTCTTCGATCTCTTCGCCCAGGCGGGGGATGGAGACGCGCGCCCGGCTGTTGTCGTTAATGGGCCCGGCGTCGTTATGACCGAACTGGATCAGTACGATATCGCCTGCCTTGAGGTCCGCGGCGATACCTTCCCAAAGGCCTTCAGTGATGAAAGTGCGGCTACTGCGTCCGGCCCGAGCCCGGTTCATCACAGTCAGCCGGCTGGGATCAAAGAATTTCTGCAGGTGACTGCCCCAGCCGTTTTCGGCCCCGTTACTGGCAGTGGAATCGCCGGCAATAAAAAGGCTCGGCGTGTCTGCCCAGGTTGGGATACCCGGGAGTAATAGTATCAAAGCCAACAGCAGTCGCCGTGAAGCGTACATTTAAATCTATCCTTATTCTTTATTGGCACGTACACGCCTGAGTCGGTCGGATCGAACGAAAGTTCCTTCAATTATCAAAAATAATCCATTCATGGCATCATCCGGCTACGGGCGAAGAGTCCCTCTAGGGCCAAGGGGTGAGGCGGCTTGGTAAGCGAAGCGACGGAACCGAAAAGAATTAAATGGAGTAGTTTATATAATCATCCGCATAAAACATGTCACAGGTAATTCCTTGAAGTTCGCTGCTAAGCTTCAGTGCCCATTGGGCTACACCTATGGCCTCGAGATCATAATGATTGGCGTCAAGAATTGAAGCCTATTCTCGAAATAATCTACAAATTCGTTCAGAATCATATCTGTCTAGTCACGTTCAGGCTGCTTTTATCGGACAATCCTGGCAGTGCCGCCTTTTAGAACCCGTTGAACTTCTTCGAGGCTTGCCGCGGTTGTGTCGCCGGGTGTCGTCATCGCCAGTGCCCCATGCGCTGCTCCGTAATTCACCACCTCATCCGGCGTTTTTTGCTCCATCAGGCCGTAAATGAGTCCGGACGCAAAACTGTCACCGCCTCCGACGCGATCAAAGATTTCCAGGTCTTCGCGAAGCAAAGCATCATAAAATTTCCCGTCCGCATATAAAACTGCTCCCCAATCGTTCCTGGAAGCGGTTTTTGCATTGCGCAAAGTGGTTGCAACAGCTTTAAAATTGGGAAACATTTTGACCGCATGGGCAATCATTTTTTTGAAGTTGGAGGGATCCAGTTTGGAACAGCCCGCATCCAGACCTGGAACCTCAAATCCCAGTGCGGTTGAAAAATCCTCTTCATTACCGATCATCACATCAACCAGCGGCGCAATCGTACGGTTTACGTGTATGGCTTTTTCCCGTCCGCCCATATCGTTCCACAGCGACGCCCGGTAGTTAAGATCGTAAGAGATAATGGTGCCGTATTTCCGGGCCGCAGTCATAGCTTCGATGATGACCTCCGGTGTCGTTTGCGAAAGGCCTGCAAAAATACCGCCGGTGTGAAACCAGCGAGCGCCATCCTTGCCAAAGATCTCTTCCCAGTCAAAATCGCCCTTTTTCAACTGCGACGCAGCGCTGTTGGCGCGGTCCGAACAACCAACGGCAGCACGGACACCGAATCCGCGTTCCGTGAAGTTCAGGCCGATACGGGTCGCCCTTCCGATACCGTCATAGGGTACCCATTTGACATAATCCATATTGACGCCGCCCTGAAACATCAAGTCTTCCAGGAGCCTGCCCACTGGGTTTCTCACAATGGCGGTTACGACCGCGGCACGTTTGCCAAAACAGCGTTTGAGACCACGGGCTACATTGTATTCGCCTCCGCCTTCCCAGACTTTGAAGGTACGTGTTGTATGGATGCGTTGCTCTCCGGGATCCAGTCGGAGCATGATCTCTCCCAGCGAGACAATATCCCATTTGCATTCACCCTCGTCTTTGATTGTGAGTATTGGCATCATCCAACCTCTTAACCTCATCAGGAATTAATCCATATTAAAACATCTACCGGTGATTTTGCTAATTTGTTCCAGGGAGGAGGTTTGAAAGTCTATTCCGGGATATTGTTTGGCGCGGCAGTCATCGATCAGGGTTTTGACTTTCTTAATTTCGCTTGAAAACAGCGCATAATCCTGATCGGCGATGATTACGTTCAGGGATTTTGAGGGAATCAGGCTGAATGATCCCCCCAGAATCAAGACGCCGGTTTCAATGTAGTCGGGAATATTTCCGGCGTTCGTGCCACCGGTGGGCACGATGCTAATGAGCTTGTGAATGGCCGGGTCTATCGCCTTGATGTACGATGGACCGCCGATCTGTTCGGCGGGAAACAGTTTGCACAAATTCGCCCCATTGGCATATTGGCAGACAATTTCAGTCACCGAACCGCATCCAGGCACCATCGCAATACGACCGGCATACCTTTCATAAGCTACCTCGCTGAAATTCAGTGCGGATACCAAGTAATCTACACCGGCATCAACCGCTTCATCTACAGACGGCAACCGATCGTCGGGAGTCTGCCGATTGTAGCGTTTCAACATGGGCGGAAAGTCAATCAGACTGGCCGCTCCGATACAAAAGTCAGGCATCGTTTGCTTTAGCCGGCGAATTTTTTCCAATGGTTTTTGAATCCGGCAGGTGACTTCCATATTCCCAATGCCGGCATCTGCAAGGGCTTGAGCCGTTTTCACAACGTCCAGCTTGTTCTGATTAAAGACCAGGATAAAACCATCCCGGACAAGTCGGCAAATCGTCCGATTGATATCCATCATTTATTTCCCGAAACCGGATCGTTGATTTTTTCCAGCCGTTCGTTGATGAACCATAACGCCGGCGCCTGTCCGTGAAAGTCGCCCAGTGTACGGGGCCGCTTCAAATAAAATTCTATATCGTCCGTTTGTCCGGTCCCTACGCAAATTTCACGCACATTGCCCTCTCTGTCCACATGGGCACAGAGCGCTTTCCATGCTTTTTCAACGGCTGGCTCATAGACGGCTTTGTCCAGCCAGCCTTGATGAACACCCACGGTCATCGCGTAGGCAAACATTGCCGTGCAGGAACTTTCGGCCCAGGAATACTCATAATCAATCAGCTGACGCCACATGCCGTTGTCTGACTGGAATTTCAGCAGGGCTGCCATCATTTTTTTATATCCGGCCATAATTTCCGAACGCCTGTGGTGATCGGCCGGCAGGGATTTTAAAACCTCAGCCATTGCAGAGGACACCCATCCGTTGCCGCGGCCCCAGTGATAATGAAATTCCGGCCCGTGAAAAAACAGACCGTTGGGCTGCTGTAACTTGTTGATATAGGTCGTTAATTGCACTGCTGCACGATCGGCATATTTGATGTCCTGAGTGGCCCGGTATGCCTGTATCTGAAGCATACCGACCATGTACATATCGTCAATCCACCAGCGGGTTTGTGAAGTCAGACCATCCTCCCGCGGATTTTCCCACTGGTTGTCGGCGAAAGACAGGCCCGCTTTGAGATAGCGCTGGTCGCCGTTGTAAAGGTAGATCTGAAACGGCACGATTCCCTCTACGTTATGATCAACGTGAGACTGCCGGGAGATTAAAAAGCTGTCCGTCTCCAGAAATTTTTCGTATCGAGCGATAATTTTTTCACCCAATGCCTTATCCTGGATATTCTGGGCGAACCGCAACGCCCCGACTCCCGTACAGGCTTCGGCATAGTGCAGTCCTTTGTCGCCGAAGTACAGCATGTAGTCGCGGGCGAGCAGATTCTCAACTAACTTGAGTCCAATAAATTTTTCATCGCACGGCTGTACATCGTCCAGCTTTGTGTCCGCTACAGATAGTGTCGTCAACCATAAC
>Ga0209536_100016690_pt1 | contig 10433 bp, 7 predicted proteins | sample DeeMarSeWOR28_12_FD_187461 | JGI IMG/M metagenome (GOLD analysis project Ga0209536, IMG submission 187461) | Marine sediment microbial communities from White Oak River estuary, North Carolina - WOR-2-8_12 (SPAdes) (version 2) | ecosystem: Environmental > Aquatic > Marine > Intertidal zone >... | reverse complement strand
ATACCGACACTCACATCGAAGCCCCGAACTGGACCCCCGACGGGGAGTCGCTGATCTATAACAGCGGGGGACTTCTCTACAGGATCCCGGTGGCCGGCGGAAGCCCCGAGTTAATCCCCACGGGATTTGCCAGACGGATCAACAACGACCATGGCATATCACCCGATGGGAAGCAGCTGGTGATCAGTGACGGAACGGAAACCGGCCGTTCACTTATTTATACCCTTCCCATTGGGGGAGGGGAACCGAAACGGGTGACACCGCTAGCTCCTTCCTACTGGCACGGCTGGTCCCCCGATGGCAGCACCCTGGCCTACTGTGCCGAACGCGGCGGGAACTACGATGTATACACCATTCCAGTGGAAGGAGGGGAGGAGAAGCGGCTGACCACTTCGGAAGGATTGGATGATGGTCCCGAGTATTCGCCCGACGGCAGGTATATCTATTTCAATTCTGTCCGTACGGGTACCATGCAGATCTGGAGGATGAAGCCCGACGGAAGCGGGCAGGAACAGATTACCACGGATGAGTACAACGACTGGTTTGCCCATCCCTCACCTGATGGCAAATGGATTGTCTATATCAGTTATGAAACAGATGTTCCGGCCGGGTCCCATCCTCCCAACAAAGATGTGATGCTTCGTATTATGGACCTGGAAACCAGAGAGGTCCGAACCATGGCCCGTTTGTTCGGCGGTCAGGGTACCATCAATGTCCCTTCCTGGTCGCCAGACAGCAAGCAGGTGGCATTTGTCAGCTATCGCCTGGATTAGTAAAGTTTTTTCGGAATTTTTCTAACCTTTGTGTGATAATTTTTTAGCTAAACCGTCATGAAGAAAAGAAGCCTATTAAAATTCAAGAGACTATTTGTTTTTGTGCAGCTTGCTCTTATCATTGTCCTGCTGGGCTGCAATTCGGACCTGAAAGGCCAGGCAAACTGGGAGGTAGGTGTCAGGTTTAATAATCAAGAAGTTGCAGTTGATATGACCATCCCGCTGGCTGCTGCACCGCGGCTGCATCCGGCCATCTATACCAATCGTTTTGGAATTGGAACATATTTTGACTGGATGTTTGCCCTGAGCGGAGGGCCCACCGGCTTGAAATTCTATCCGGGAGTGGGACCCGAATTTTTCTTCGAGGGCAGCTTTGATTTCCATATTGCCGGGGATTTCGGGGTGGAATACTCCTTTGATTTTCCGCTGACCATCGGCTTTGACTGGAGGCCGGGATTTGCGGTAACCGAAGGTTTTGATTTTAAAAATGCCAACTGGGGATTTTTTGCCCGCTTCCGTTTTGGAGAAGGGATGAGGTTTGTCAGAGTTGACTGATGGGGATGAAAGAGCGTACTTTTGGCAAAACGGGAATAAAGGTATCTCCCCTGGGTTTTGGCTGCATGCGCCTTCCTGTGATCGATCATGATCCATCCAGGATCGATGAGGATCATGCCACGGAGATGCTTCGTTATGCCATTGACCGGGGGATCAATTATGTTGACACGGCCTATCCCTACCATGGCATTGATTTTTCAAAGGGCGGTTCCAGTGAACCCTTCCTTGCTAAAGCATTAAAGAACGGTTATCGCGAGAAGGTATATCTGGCCACCAAACTTCCATGCTGGCTGGTGGAAAGCAGGGAGGACATGGACCGCTTCCTGGATGAACAATTGCAGCGTCTGGATACCGGAACCATCGAACTATACCTGCTGCATTCACTGGATCGTATTACCTGGAAGAAGATGCTGGAGCTGGGGGTGCTTGATTTTTTAAGTGAGGCCATTGAAGCTGGAAAGATCCGTTTTGCCGGATTTTCCTACCACGACGAGGTGGATCTTTTCAAGGAGATTGTGGATGCCTACGACTGGAGCTTCTGTCAGATCCAGTACAATTACATGGATGAAGAGTACCAGGCCGGAACCGAAGGCTTAAAGTATGCCTCAGAAAAAGGTCTGGCAGTGGTGGCCATGGAACCCCTGAGGGGAGGAACCCTCGTTAAGGGACTCCCGCCGGATGCAAAAAAAGCCTTTGAGCAGGCCGATCCCGGAAGAACAGTTGTGGACTGGGCTTTTCACTGGCTGTGGAAGGACCCCAGGGTGACCCTGGTGCTAAGCGGCATGTCGGATCTCGATCAGGTGAAGGAGAATCTGAACCTGGCTGCAAGCTTGCCCCAGAAGAACTGGACAGATGGTGATGAAAAGACTGTCCGTTTGGTCAGCGAGCTTATCAGAGGTAAGAAAAGGGTGGATTGTACAGCCTGTGATTATTGCATGCCCTGTCCGGAGGGAGTGAATATTCCCCGTAATTTTGCGCTGTATAATGATCATCATATGCTCAATGACCCGGCTGCAAAACTCAGGTACCAGCGCCTGTTAAGTGATATCTCCAAGGCATCAAACTGTATCCAGTGCGGAGAGTGTGAACCCCTTTGTCCACAGGGAATTCCCATAATGGCTGAGCTCTCACATGTGGATGAGGCCCTTTCAAACTGACAGGATCCTGCTTACATAAGCATAATGCCGGATCTGTGGCAATGATCATGCATTTGTCCCGGCCATAGACTGGCCTGGACCTCCCCGATGTGGGCCTTCCGGAGAAAATACATGCATAGACGGGATTGTCCGATGCCTCCGCCCACCGATTCCGGATATTCCCCTGCAAGCAGGCGCCTGTGGAACAGCAGCTTTTTGCGCTCCGGCATACCCTGGATGTCCAGCTGCCTGATCAGGGCTTCCTTGTCCACGCGGATCCCCATGGAGGATAGTTCAAAAGCATTTTCGAGGATGGGGTTCCAGATGACGATATCTCCGTTTAATCCCTTGTGTCCATTTTCGGTGGGAGTGGACCAGTCATCGTAATCCGGTGCCCGTCCGTCGTGCGGCTGACCATTGGCCAGGTTTCCGCCGATCCCTATAATGAATACTGCCCCGTATTCCCTGGTGATTTCCTGCTCCCGTTCCTTTGGATTCAGATCCGGGAAGCGTTCAAGCAATTCTTCGGCGTGTATAAAATGGATGTCATCGGGAAGCAGGGGTACTATATCCGGATGGTTTTCGTAAACGATGAACTCGGTTCGTTTGATGACCGAATAGATCTGCCTTACAATGGTCTTCAGCTTAGTAAGGTTCCTGTCTTCGGCTGTGATAATTTTCTCCCAGTCCCACTGATCCACATATATGGAATGTATATTATCCAGTTCCTCATCGGGCCGGAGGGCATTCATATCAGTATAGAGCCCGTAATTGTTGGCGATCCCATAGTCTGCAAGCATCATGCGCTTCCACTTGGCCAGGGAGTGCACAATCTCCGCGGTGGTGCCTTCCATATCCTTTATGGGAAAAGAAACCGGACGCTCTATCCCGTTCAGGTCGTCATTGATCCCGGTTCCCCTCTGTACGAAGAGTGGGGCGGTTACCCTCCTGAGTTTCAATTCTGCGGCCAGGTTCAGCTCGAAAAAATCTTTGATCATTTTAATGGCCCGTTCCGTTTCCTTTAAACTGAGGACCGACTTATAGTTGCTGGGTATGTAAAGCTTCATAAGTGCTTGGTTTGAAGTGTGGACTGGGCTTCAAATAAAAGACTAAAATCGCAGAAATCAAAATGACCTAATGGAGGAAGGTCACATCGCCGGCAAGCAGTTCCTGGGTTCCGTCACTGTATGTGACCCAGGCTTTATAAACATAAACGCCCTGGTCGGCCAGTTCGCCGGATCTCAGGTAGCCATCCCATCCCACATAAAGCTCCCTGGTTTCATAGACCTTTTCTCCCCAGCGGGTGTAGATGATCATATGTATGTCAACGGCATTTTCCAGGTGTGGATGGAAGATTGTGTTATCAATGGCATTCTCTCCCCAGTTTCCGCCGGTGGGTCCGGATTCGTTCCACCTGAATGCATTGGGGAACTTGGTGCTTCCTTCCCCGTCAAGCACGTTGACCAGCTTTTCCTTTACCAGGGTATCGGGACATTGGTGCTCGCTCCAGACACAGAGCGTTACCGTAAATATGCCTGGTTCGGTGTAAGTATGGGACGGGTTTTCGTCGTATGAGGTGTTTCCATCTCCGAAATCCCACTGATAGGTGCTGGCGTTCAAAGAGTTATTCACAAACTTGATGATTTGTTTCAGGTTTCTGACCTCCCTGGGATAGGCGTCAAATTCTTCCTGGGGCCGGGGATGGACAATGATGGTCTGCTGGGAGGAATCCACTCCTGCCAGACCATAGGCAGTTAAGGTGACCTGGTGTTCCTTGCTTATGGTGAATTTGTGGGTGGGCGAAGCCTCGGTGGAAAAAGTGCCATCATCAAAATCCCAGATATAGGAGTCCGCATACTGACTCTTATTTATGAATGTGATATCCAACGGCGGACAACCCATGGTGTCGGGCTCGAACCTGGATACGGGAGGAGGTGGGGTGATCTGGACCTGCTTGACGATGCTGTCCCTGCAAAACGGGCTGAAGGTCGTCAATTCCACATCATAAAGCCCCCAGCTTTCATAAGTATGCTGCTGCGGATCCTTCCGGTTGTCGGAATTCCCGTCCCCGAATTCCCAAAAATAGGACCACTCTCCCGGTGTACTCAGGTTTATCAGCTGTATTTCTGTGTCAGGATAGTATTGTGTTACAGGGGATACAAAGAAATTGGCAACCGGACTGGGATATATCAGGATACTTTCATCCAGTGAATCTGTACATCCAAAATCGGTCACAATAATCAGACGGATCGGAAATACGGTATCTGTTTTAAGTTCTCCGTAAATGGTATCTCCCCCCTCGATGCTTATGATCTCGTCCCTGTAGTCATACTTGTAGGTGTAGGTAACCTGGTTGTAGGGGGTAATATGCAGGTTTCCATCCCCAAAATCCCAGCTGTAGCTGTGATACCCTTCCACAGCTTCAAATTCTACTTCAACCGGACTGCAATGATCTTCATAATTCATTGTCAGTTCCATGACCGGCATGGGGTGCACTTCCATGAGCAGCGTGTCTGACAGCTCCGATTCGCAGGTGATATTGTCGTGATGTTCGATGATTTTCACCAGGACATAAGGATTCGGTCCCACATTGTTGTCCAGATCCAGTGTGACTGTGCCCCGGGGGAGATATTCCAGTGTATCAAATCTCTCCCCTGTATTCAAGACCAGATCAAAGAAGGAATTCTCTGAGCCGCTTATGAGTATTTCCCCCGTGGACTGGTTATTTTCTGTCTGGCACCATGCAGAATCGGCCGTCAGGAATTCGGCAAAGGGCGGATCCAGAACTTCAAGCTCAACATTGTCGGCACCCACACAACCATTGGCATCAGGGAAGGTCTCGAAAGAAATGATATGCCTTCCGGGCCCTGCCACAGAAGGATCAAATAAACCGGTGCTGCTGTTAATTATACCGGTACCGGACCATGTCCCGCCGGCAGATGCAGCTTCCAGATCGTAGGGGGGATCAGAGTAGCAGAAGGGACCTGCAGGGGTGATTGTGCCATTGGGCCCCGGTCTCACCACAATATCCTCCGTATCCATGGATGAGCATCCGTTGTCGTCGGTCACTTCGTAGGTAATGGTATGCGTGCCATTGCCGGCAAGCTCTGGAGAGAATTCACCCCTGGCCGGATTGATAATGCCGGGACCGCTCCAGGTACCTCCTTCAGTGGCAGCTTCAAGTATGATAGTACCCTGGAATTCACAGAGGGTGTCCACCGGTGTGATGGTGGCATCGGGAATGTCTACAATCCTTATGACTGAGCGGTCCGTCACCGGTTCGGAGGTGGGATACGGATTACAGTAGTTCCAGTAACGCAATTCCACCTCGAATTCCTGGCCGATGAGTTTATCGTCTGCCACTGTGATCGGTAGGCTAAGTTCATCGGATCCGGTTACCGGTCCGGTTAGCTCAATTACCGGGCCCTCGAAAGGAAAGGTTCTCGCCACGCCATCCACCAGCACCGGTGCTCCGGTCATGCTGTTATTTGTGCCATATACCCACTGGATCCAGCGTGTTCTGTCGTTTGGTACATCTTCCTCCTGGGGTGGAACACAATTAAACAGTGTATTGTCAGCGAATTGCATGGTGGCCCCGTTTCCGACGCAGATGGGATAGACGTCGGGGGAGGCATTTACCCTTCCTCCGTTATGGTTGTCATCATCCCATACGGTAACAATCTGCTCCTGAGAAGAGGATGTACAGATCACCCCGTTAACCACCAGGGAGGCAACTGGCCTGTGATTGCATATATCATCGTTGGATACATAGGTATGACTGGTCACAGCGCCCCATTCACTTATGGCAGCGTCAAGCTCGGTGGCCGGGATTGTTTCCGTGGTTCCATCGTCCCAGTCAATATGGATCTCCACCGGGGTGCCTGCATGATTCACACCCACATAGCTTATCTCCCAGGTAATTACCTGAACCGGGGAACAGAGCTGATCGGGATTGATATCATTGGCTTTGGATATGATATTGCAATCCTGTCCGAATCCGAATACCGGAAGGATGGCCAAAATCCATATGAGGTATAGCCAGGGCAGTCTCATCCGAGAAACATTTCTTACATAGGGCCTTTACATGAATGAACGAATTTCATCCATAAACGTTGCATCTGATGTGATAAAAAGATCAAAATTCTTGATTAAAGAATTTTATTATTTTGATCACCAAAGCCTTAGTAATAGAAAAAGATTAAAGTGGATAAGTCCGATCCCGGGCCTCCACCTTCCAGGTAGTAGTGATTTTATGGTCCTGAACGATGTAGACTTCTTTATGCAGGGCCATGGTCGGGCAAATATGGGTTGGGAGAGCGTAGACCAGCTTACCCACCGGGAGCTGATCCCTGTCTCTGCATTTTATCACCAGGTGTTCTTCGCTTTGCGTGCGTACTTCTTCCACAACCAGGTCCAGGAAGTGCAGTCTTGGATGAGGCATTTCTGCTGCCACGGCCTTATGGCCCAGGTCCAGGCAGATATGCTTCTGCGGCTTGCTTATCACCCTACCGGCCAATACCGCGGCCGGTAGAAATTCAAGATCCGGCAGGCTTGTGCCGTAACCGGCATCCCAGAGCAGGGGGGTGCCCGGACATAAAGTTCTTTCGGGGTGCCCGGCATGTATGGGAAATGTGGGCGTACCTCCGCAGGCCAGTTCATCCACCGGGATCCCGTCCTGTTCCAGGTAATGCACCAGGGAGTCCACCACTTTGAAATCGTGGTCGCAGCGGGTCTTCCTTTCCGCGGGATCGGACATATGGATATGACCGTCGTAGATGTGCAGTCCCCGGAAACGGAATTCCGTGCTGTTTGCAATGGCATGAATCAGTCCATATGCCTTTTCAGGATCCGTACCGGTACGGTGCATTCCATTATCAATATCCACGAAGAGATCTGCCTGGATACCCCTCTGGCGGGCCTGAGATCCTATCTGTGAGAGGGCGTCTTCGGAATCCACACATACCGACAGTTTGCTTTCCGGAAACTGCTCGACCAGGTCGAACCAAAGTGCCACGGAGGGGCCGAGCAGGGGATAGGCAAGCATAATATCCCTGCCTCCGGCACGAGCTGTCATTTCAAGCTCAGACAGTGTGGCACACTTGAACCTGTCAATGCCCTGTTGCAGCTGAAGTCTGATGATTTCTGCAATTTTGTGGGTTTTCACATGTGTCCGCAAGCGCTGGGCACTTCCTGCAATGGCGATCAACCTGCGTATATTCTCCTCAATTCGATCGGGAAAGAGCAGAATACATGGAGTGGCTATGGAAGACTCGTTGGCCGGCCTGTACCACATGGCATCGGTATCAGGGGTGCATTTCAAAAATCGCTTCGATCTCCACGGCAATATTTGAAGGCAGTATCATACCAACGGCGCTGCGGGCCCCTTTCCCCATCTCTTCACCGAATACATCCACCATCAGCTGGCTGAATCCGTTGATGGTCTGGGGGTGCTGCTCAAACTCAGGATAGCAGTTAACCATTCCCAGGGTCTTGATGATGCGTTTGATCCTGTCCAGGTCCCCGATCTGTGCCTTTATGGTGGATAGCATGGTCAGTCCGACCTGGCGGGCAGCCGCCTGGCCCTCTTCAAGGCTCAGATCCCTGCCAACTTTTCCTTTTATCAGTTCACCATTGGACTGAACCGGGGCCTGGCCCGATACGTAGAGGTGATTACCGGTAATTACCACAGGGTAATAAATGCCTAAGGCAGACGGAGCAGGAGGCAGCTCCAGCCCCAGGGTCTTGATCTTTTCTTCGACTTTACTCATAATATTAGAATTATGGATCAGTGACTGTTGTTTGTTTCGTAATCTTCCAGGTTGCTGAAAGCGTAACTGTAGCTGTTGGGCACGATGTCATTATATTCCTCCACGCTTGCTCCTGACAGACAGGCGTCAATTATGCGCCTGCCCGTTTGCAAAAGATTCCCTTTCAGATACTTTTGCAGTTCTTCCCTGAAAAAACCTTCAAGGATCCGGGCCCCTGCATCGTATCCTTCCTCGCCAACCTCTGTCTGGTTGTAAACTTTCAGAAAGCGGGAGGGTATCTTGGAGCCCTCAATGGTCATGTAGTTCAATTCATAACCCAGTAAGGAGCAGCGTGCCGGCTGGTACTGATCCGATTTGAATTTGGCCACACCGCGTCTGGTGAGATACTCCCGCATCAGCAACTGGGGCTTGAACCCGACTTTCCATACACCGATATGTTGATTGGGAACCAGGGTGTAGGTGGTCCTGGGGGTCTCTATGATCTGCTTGAGCAGCATGTTGGCGTGATTGATCATTTTTCCGGTAGCGAAGGGCCAGTAAGATCCCACCCCTTCACTTCCCATCTTCCTTACATCAGTGATGCTCGGATTGTTGAAACCTCGCGGAGAAACCAGCCTCCAGAGCCAGGCGAGTGTGGGAGGAAGGATATGAAACAGTCCAAGGATCCCGTAATTGGGCTCCTCCCTGGAACAGCTTGGAGTCCGCAGCCCAAAACTCCTTATATCCACGGATACCGGATTATCAACCACATTCTCAACGGAAGCTCTGGGTAAGATCACCCGGGGATTGGGACATCTTTTCCCGGGTTCATCTTCAATGTGGTCCCAGATCAGAGCAGTGGAATCCGGGGTGGTTTCAATATTGAGGAAAAGCAGGGGGCAGCAGGGATTGATGGTGGCCTTTTCCAGTTTGGGGTCGTCCCCGTATCCGTTCACGCTGTCCACACGCACAAACCAGGCGTTTTCAGCATCCACTATCCTCAGTTTGCCGTCCTTCCGCTGCACCGAGGGATGGCAGAAGGCCATATCGTCGGCCACGGGTTTAAACAGGCAGAACCGGGGTATGGTGATGAAACGCTCCTCACCGCTTATGAGGTTCCGGCCCAGGGAAACACGTCCGTCGGGTTCACGGATAATATGCTGGTGCATTTCACTTTTTCCCCCGCCACTGGCACCTTCATGCATGAAAGTGGTCAGGTTATCATAGGGACTGATGGATTGAACAGCGGAGCAATGGGCAGTGATCCAGCCTTCTTTCTCCCCCTGGGTCAGCAGTACACCGTAAAGTCCTTTCTTGGCGCTTGGACCGGGGTAAAGGTTATAGGAATACATCTCATGAACTTCATCGGTCCTGTTATGCACCACCACCTGCTTGCCTTCGAAATGGGTGTGCCTGAAAACAGGGGCCACCAGGATAAAGGATTCAATTTTCGCACCTGTTTCCAGGCGGTCAACCGGAACGATCTGCTGGAGCATGGAAAGACCCATGGCAAAAAAGGCCGCATTGGAAGGAACCACTGCAATCCCGAGGGATCCGATACCCGCCCGTCCTGCAAAATAGAAGAAAAGGGCCAGTTCCTGCTCCTGCATCCAGTCGAAGGTCTCCTTCTGAAGAACGGAGAAATCATAGCCGTATTTATCTGAAAAGCCTTGCTTGTCGCTGGGGCGTCTGTCAGCAATCACCATGGTATCCGGATCCCGCCGGCGCATGTAAGCCTCCGCATAGTTTGCAGAGATTCCGTTCCTGACCCGGTGCACGGTGGCTTCCGTATATGGTCCTTTTCCCGGGACCTCATAGCTTACCTCGAATTTCACATTGTTCTTGCCATTGGCCGCTGCTATGACCAGCTCATCCGTGGTATTAAATACAGAAAACTTTTTACAGCTATGCAGCAGGGCGGAAATATTATCGGGCAGGGAAATATTCTTCTCTTCCAGGGTCTTAAAAAGTTCAGTCATTCATCATCAGATTTCCCGCAAAAATATACAATTATGCTGAATAACATATTATTCTTTCCTGGGCAGTTCAACCTTGTACAGGATTTTTCCATCAGCCCTTCTTAACCAGGTGGTAAAGGTGTTTTTATTTTCTTCCAATAGAATAATTCGTGCCCCGTTGAGGGGGAGGTCCCCATAGCTGTTTCCTCCGGAGAAATAACCATAGCAGAGGGCAATGTTGAAGAGCTGTGCCGCATAATTATT
>Ga0209536_100016689_pt1 | contig 10434 bp, 8 predicted proteins | sample DeeMarSeWOR28_12_FD_187461 | JGI IMG/M metagenome (GOLD analysis project Ga0209536, IMG submission 187461) | Marine sediment microbial communities from White Oak River estuary, North Carolina - WOR-2-8_12 (SPAdes) (version 2) | ecosystem: Environmental > Aquatic > Marine > Intertidal zone >... | reverse complement strand
AGGAGGCTCGCCACTATCGAAAAATCTTCGGTGGGGGGATGCGTCAGGCCGGGGTGCTGGCAGCCGCGGGGCTGCATGCTCTGGATCACCATCGGGAAAGCCTCACCGAAGATCACGAGAAAGCCACTCGGCTGGCGGAGGCACTCCAGGAGATTCCAGGCTTCGAGATAGACCCGGCCGCTGTTCAGACCAACATTGTCATCATTTCGGTGGCCCGCACCGGTCGTTCCCCGGCCGAGATCCTCACTCGCCTGAAGGAGCACGGTGTGCTCCTTTCCCAGGGCAATTACCTCGGAATCCGAGCGGTTACGCACAGAGACGTCTCTTTGGAGGCAGTTTTGCAGGCGGCAGAGCGGATCGGCCGGGCCCTGGGGCACCCTCGAAACCAGGGACGACTTGACATTAACGGGTGAATTCCCTATATAGATTGCGTCCTGAATAGCCCGAACCGGGCTATTTTTTTTGTGAATGAGTTTCAGGCGGAACCCCCCCGGAGGCCAGTGGCAAGTCATGCGTATCGACGACCGTCTGCTCCAGCTGATCGATCGCTGTGTGAGCGAGCACGGTGCACACGTGATTGAGGTCGGGCTGCGAGGTGAGCGTGGGTCGCCCCTGTTGCAGGTGTTCATCGACGGTGTCGATCCCGTAACGATCGACATGTGCAGCAAAGTGTCTCGTGCACTCACCGGCGCTATCGGTAAAGAACAGCTGCTACCAGCCACCTACCGGCTGGAGGTTTCAACTCCCGGAGTCGACAGGCCATTGGCCTACCCGTGGCAGTACAGCAAGCACAAAGGCAGGATGCTCCGACTCATTGCACGCGAGGGTGAGCAGTCCCGGACGGTTGAAGGGGTTCTTGCCGAAACCGATGAGGAGGGAGTTGAAATCTCTTTTGCCGACGGGACCCGGGCCCGTTTTCCATTCTCCACGATCACGAAGGCAACGATCCGCACCCCGTGGTAAGGCCGGACGCGGAGGAGAATTACCGATTGGAGGTTGACGTATGAACACGGAGATTGTCGAATCATTTGCCCAGATGGTTCGTGAAAAGGGCATCGACAAGGATATCCTCGCTGGTGTGGTTGAGGATGTCTTTGCAATGATGGTCCGGAAGAAGTACGGGCAAGAGGCGCGGTTTGATGTGATTGTCAATATGGACAAGGGTGACATCGAGATCTACCTGGAGCGCGAGGTCGTCGAAACCGTCGAGGATCCCACGACCCAGATCGAACTGCAGGCAGCCCGCGACTCCTCGGGCGAAGAACTTGAAATCGGGGAGGATTACGTCGAGGTTATTCCGCTGGAGACCTTCGGCCGTCGCCTCGTGGTGAGTGCGAAGCAGAACCTGAACCAACGCATCAAAGAAATCGAGCGCGAGCTGATTTACAATGAATACAGCAACACCGTCGGTGAGATTATCGTCGGTGAGATCTATCAGATCCGGCGCAACGAGATCCTCGTCAATCATAATCGCAACGAGCTGGTTCTCCCGAAGAGCGAGCAGATCGGGAAGGAACGCTACAAGAAGGGCGACACTATCCGCGCCATGGTCAAGGAGGTGAGAAAGAACTCCGGCAACCCAGTGGTGATCATCTCACGGGCTGATTCCCAATTTCTCGCGAAGCTCTTTGAGCTGGAGATCCCCGAAATCTATGACGGGATTATTGAAATCAAACGGATCGCGCGGGAGCCCGGAGACCGTGCCAAGGTCGCCGTGGAATCCCACGATGATCGAATCGATGCTGTGGGGGCGTGCGTCGGTATGAAGGGCGTCCGTATTCACACGATTGTTCGAGAGCTCAACAACGAAAACATTGATGTCATCAACTACACAGAACAGCCTGAGCTGTTTCTGCAACGAGCACTCGCACCCGCGAAGCTCAAGAGCACCGAGCTGGACCACGAGACCCGGACGGCAACCGTTCTCGTTGCCGCGGACCAGGTGTCGTTGGCGATCGGCAAGAACGGGCAGAATATCCGCCTGGCCTCACGGCTTACGGGATACGAGATCAATCTCGTGAAGGAGGGGGTCGAGGACGAGTACGACATCGAGCTGATCGATTTCAAACCGGAACTTGGGGAGGAGCTGTACCTGAAACTCATCGACGCCGGTCTCGAGACTGCCAAAGACGTCATCAATGCGAAGCTCGACACTTTGCTGGCCATCGAGGGACTAACCGAAGAGAAGGTTGCAGAACTCAGGGAGATGATGCGGAGAGACCTCGAAGAGGCCGAGGTCGAAGAGGAGGAAGTCGGGCCTGTGCCCACCCCCTCCGAGGTTCCCCCGGCTCCAGAGTCACCGACGGCAGAGGAGGCACCCCAACCTGCGACATCAGTAGAAACAGCCGATGACGAGTCCCAGACGCCAAAGGAGGACGTAACGGATCCCTCGACGGGTCCCGAGCCTGAGCCTGCCCCCACTGTTTCCGAGGGCGAAGAGAACACAAAGGAGGGCGAGGAGGCACCCCAGGCCGGGGGTTCGGAAGAAGATGTCACGCCTGCCGCCGGACAAGACAAACACTGAACACGAGTGCCGCGACAGGGTGTGGCGGCACAGTACTGGTTGACGAACGAAGGTACTCATGGCCGAAACTGCGGAAAAGCGAAAGAAGATTTACAGGGTTGCAACCGAGCTGAACCTCTCGCACGAAACGCTGATCGAGTTCCTGCGAAAGAAGGGACATGTCGTCAAGAGCCATATGTCCAGCGTAGACGACGACATGATGCGCGAGATCTTGATCCATTTTAAGAAGGATCGGGATGTTGCCGAAAAACACCAGCGCAAGGTCGCCGAGATGCGAGAGCGGCGCCGGGCAGAGAAGCGGGCCGCCGAAGCCGCCGAGGCCGAAGCGGCAGCGTCTTCGGCAGCGGCCGTGGCCGAGGCCACGGCCGAGCCGGTAAGCCCGCCGCAGGAACCACCAGCGCAGGCGCCGCCAGAGGAGGCCCCAGCGGAGATCGTTGCGGAAGCTCCGGGGTCGAGCGGGTCCCCGGAGGCGGTCCAAGAAGCAGAAATCAGCGAAGAGGAGCAGCTGGTCGAGGAGGAAGAAGTCGAGGAGGAGGGGGAACCTGTCACCGAAGGTAGGGAAGAAGGCTACCTCAGCCCGCTGGAAAAGGAGCGTCGCACACGGGTTGGCCTGACGATCAAGGGGAAGATCGATCTTCGGGTCCCAGCTGCTGGAGAAGGCCGAGGAGAGGGGACCGAGGCTGAGCCGGCTGAGGGAGGGGACGAGGCGAGTCGTCGAAAGAAGAAGAAAAAGAAGGTCCGCGAGGAGCCGGTCGAGCCGCGGGCGCCGGAAGTTGAGGAGGGCGAGCGGAAACGGAAGAAGAAGAAGAAGCTGCGTCAGAAGGAGGTAAACCAGACGGAAGTCAAGGATGCCATTCGGCGTACCTTTGCCGCCATGGACGAGACTTCCACGACGGGTCGAGCCGTCTTCCGAAAGCGGAAGCGGCGAGAGCGCGAGGAGGAAGAACTCCGACTCATGGAGGAGGCCCAGCGAGAGCAAGGAAAGCTCCGCGTGACGGAGTTCGTTTCTGTCAACGACCTTGCTAACCTCATGCATGTGAGCGTGGCTGATGTGATCAAGAAGTGCCTGGAGCTTGGCATTATGGTCTCCATCAACCAGCGTCTCGACAAAGACACCATTATGCTGGTGGCGGACGAATTCGGCTTTGAGATCACCTTCTACACGGAAGTGACGGAAGACGAACCCGTGGAGGAGGAGGAGGAGGCTCCAGAAACTCTTGAGCGCCGGCCGCCCGTTGTAACGATCATGGGACATGTCGACCACGGCAAGACATCGCTTCTCGACTACATCCGGAGCGCTAATGTTGTCGCCGGCGAGGCCGGTGGCATTACCCAGCACATCGGGGCCTACGAGGTCACCACCTCGTCCGGCAGCAAAGTCACATTCCTCGACACACCTGGTCACGAAGCATTCACGGCTATGCGCGCGCGGGGCGCGCAGGTCACCGATATCGTCGTTCTGGTGGTGGCGGCCGACGACAGCGTTATGCCTCAGACCCTCGAGGCCATTAGCCATGCCAATGCCGCGGGTGTTCCGATCATCATCGCGATGAACAAGATCGACAAGCCGGACGCCAATGCTGACAAGATCCGGCAGCAGCTCGCCGAGAAGAACATCCTCGTCGAAGAATGGGGGGGGAAGTACCAGTGCGTCGAGCTCTCGGCAAAGACCGGGCACAACGTCGACCTGCTCCTGGAAAAGATCGCGCTCGAGGCGGAAGTGCTCGATCTCAAGGCCAACCCGAATCGCCTCGCATTGGGAACGATCGTCGAGGCACAGATGGACCGTGCCAAAGGGATCACAGCGACCCTTCTGGTCCAGAAGGGGACTCTCCGGGTCGGTGATCCGTTCATCACAGGCATCTACAGCGGCAAGGTGCGCGCGATGTTTGATGAGCGTGGGAACAGGATGGAGCTCGCCGGACCCTCAACCCCAGCACAGATCACCGGGCTCGACGGGATTCCTCAGGCCGGCGACCGGTTCCTGGTCACAGAGTCCGACCGTGAGGCGCGGGACGTCAGCATACGAAGGCAGCAGCTGAAGCGGGAACAGGACTTCCGGCAGATCCACCTGCGGACGCTCGACGACATCTCCCAGCAGATCAAGGAGGGACAGGTCCAGGAGCTTTCGGTAATCGTCAAGGGTGATGTCGATGGGTCGGTTGAGGCCCTCTCCGACTCGCTCATGAAGATCGAGCACAAAGAGGTCAAGCTCCGTGTGATTCATCACGGCGTCGGTATGATTTCTGAGGGCGATGTCACGCTGGCGGGCGCCTCCGGCGCGGTCATCATCGGATTCCGCGTGAGACCGAATCTCAACGCGCGGCGGCTTGCCGAAAAAGAGAATGTCGATATTCGCACATACAACATCATCTACGACGCGATCGACGACGTGCGCAAAGCCCTCGAGGGAATGCTCGCCCCCGAGAAGCGGGAGGAAATCACTGGAACGGTGGAGGTGCGCGAGGTCTTCAAGGTCCCACGCATCGGCAACATCGCTGGCTGCTACGTCCTGGATGGACGAGTCTCCAGGAGCAGCAGGGTCCGCGTGGTCCGCGACGGCATCCAGGTCTTTGAAGGAGGCATCAGCTCCTTGAAACGGTTCAAGGACGATGTCCGGGAAGTCGAAGCCGGGTTCGAATGTGGCATTGGCCTGGAAAACTTTAACGATATCAAGGTGGGCGACACGATCGAGTCATTCCGAATTGTGGAAGCCAAACGGAAGCTGTAGGATGGCAAATCGTCCCCAGCGGGTTGCATCGCTTCTTAAGCAGGAGCTTGCTGACATCCTGATGCGCGAGTACGCCGACCAGACCTTTGCCCTGACGACGGTGACCGAAGTCCGGATGACGCCAGACCTCCGAAACGCACGGGTCTATATCAGCATCTTCGGTGACGGGGAGGCCAAAGCGAAAATCATGGAGATGCTCGAAGCAGAAAAGGGGCACATCCGGGGAATGATCGGCGCACGGGTCCGCCTGCGCTTCACGCCAGACCTCCAGTTCGTCCAGGACGACACACTCGACCGAGTTGAACGAATCAACACCCTGATCAGGCAAATCCATCGTGATGAGGAGCCACGAAGGGGTGACGATGGAACCGGTGGAGAATGATGGCGCGGTCCTGCTCCTGGACAAGCCCGCACGCTGGACGTCGTTTGACGTCGTAAAGAAGGTGCGTTCAGTCACGGGGGTGCGGAAGGTCGGTCACGCCGGGACGTTGGACCCGATGGCGACAGGGCTGCTTATCATCTGCACGGGGCGGCGGACCAGAGATGTCAAGACCTTCATGGGGATGGACAAAGAGTACGAGGCAGAGCTGACGCTGGGCGCTCGAACGGCAAGCTTTGACGCCGAAACCCCGGTCCAGGAGCACAAAGGCGCGGAAGGGATCACAGAGGAGCAAGTGCGAGAAGTTGTGGCGAGCTTTGTTGGCACGCAGGAACAGACGCCTCCCATGTGGTCTGCACTCAAAGTGAACGGCCGGCGCCTGTACACACTGGCGCGCAGAGGAAAGACCGTCGAGCGGAAGCCTCGGACCGTTACGATCCACCGTATTGAGGTGACAGCCTTCGAGCCGCCGCGCGTACGCTGCACCGTGGCCTGCTCGAAGGGCACCTATGTCCGCGCACTGGCTGAGGACATCGGCCTGCGCCTCGGATGTGGTGCCTACCTGAGCAGGCTACGTCGAACGCGCATCGGCCCCTATCGCGTCGATGATGCGGTGACAATAGAACAACTCGTCGGCCGGGCTGAGGAGGCTGGCTCCAGACCGTTATGATCCTCGTACACTCTCTGGATGAGGTCCGTCGCGATCCGACCACGATCGTCACGGTCGGGACCTTCGACGGAATCCACCTTGGCCACCGTGAGATCATCCGGGAGGCGGTGCGCCAGGCACATTCGCTAAAGGCCCGCAGCGCGGTGGTGACCTTCGAGCCCCACCCGAAACAGGTTGTTCACTCAAACAGGGGTCCGGTCGCGCTGCTGACAACACTCGAAGAAAAACTGATTCTCCTCGAGCGCGAGGGTGTGGACCTGGTGTGTGTGTTGCCTTTCACGCATGAGTTCGCACAGCAGTCCCCAAGGGAATTCTATGAGCGTGTCGTGGTGGGACGCCTGGGAGTTCGGGGTGTCGTCGTGGGAACCGATCACATGTTCGGCCGCGACCGCACGGGCGGAACAGCGGACCTCAGCACATTGGGGAGGGAGTTCGGGTTCTCGCTCACGACAATCCCGCCGCTGGTTGTCGATGAGATCCGGGTGAGCAGCACAGTAATCAGAAAAGCCCTTGCTGTCGGGGATGTTGCGCGAGCGAGTCGCTTCCTGGGATATCCGTATTCACTGTCGGGCCTGGTCGTTGAAGGGGACCGCCGTGGGCGAACTCTGGGGTTCCCAACGGCCAATCTCGACTTAGGCCAGTCCTTGAAGGTCGTTCCAGCACGTGGCGTCTATGTGGTCGGGGCCGAGGTCGGCGGTGAGGTAAGGCACGGAATGATGAATATCGGACAACGTCCGACACTCACCGATGGGTCCCGCCTGACAGTCGAGGTACACCTGTTCGGCGTCGACCGGGATCTCTACGGAGAGACTGTCCGCGTGTCCTACCTGGCACGACTCAGAGAGGAAATGCAGTTCTCCTCCGCCCAGGACCTTGTCCGACAACTGGACAACGACAGAGAGCAAGCACAGCGACTCCTGCGCCAGACCCAGGGGACGGAGATGGACACCAAGTCATTGAACTCATGAAGGAGACCGAGAATGGCCCTCACTAAAGATGCCGTTGCAGAGATCGTCACGAAATACGGGAAGACACCCCGGGACTCGGGGTCGCCCGAAGTGCAGATTGCACTTCTTACGGCTCACATCAACGAGTTGACGCCGCATTTTGAGAAACACGGAAAGGACCACCACTCGCGGGTTGGGCTTTTGAAGATGGTCGGGAAGCGCCGGCGCCTCCTTGATTACCTTCAGGAGAAAAACATAGAGCGCTACCGCAAGATCATTGCGGAGCTTCAGATCAGAAAATAACGGAGTACAAGACAACCACCATGATGACACTGAAACAGCTGGACCTCGGGGGAAAGCTTTTCTCCCTTGAGACAGGCCGCTTCGCCAAACAGGCTGACGGTGCAGTAATGGCCCGCTTCGGGGACACCCTGGTCCTTGCGACCGTGGTCTCCTCCAAGCAGGCCCGGCCAGATATCGACTATTTTCCCCTACAGGTAGAGTACAGGGAGAAGTCGGCGTCCGCCGGGAAGATCCCCGGCGGGTTCTTCAAGCGTGAGGGACGCCCCACCGAGAAAGAGATCCTCTCTGCGCGAATCATCGACCGGCCGGTCCGGCCGCTCTTCCCTGACTGGTACCAATTCGAGACACAGGTCGTCGTGACAGTATATTCCTCGGATCAAGAACACGATGGTGACGTTCTGGGTGCGGTGGCCGCTTCTGCCGCGCTGATGATCTCGGACATCCCGTTTCAGGGACCGGTCGCCGAGGTGCGGGTCGGCCGGGTCGACGGACACTTCGTCATCAATCCGACATACTCACAACTCCTCCGGAGCGATCTCGATATCATCGTGGGAGGCACACAAAACTCCATCGTCATGGTGGAAGGGGAGGCGAGGGAGGTAGGCGAGCAGGACATGCTCGACGCCCTCACCTTTGCGCACAGCTTCATAAAACCCATGTGCGATCTGCAGGTCCAGCTGCAGCAGGAGTGCGGACGGCCGAAACGCAAAGAGCCCTCAATGGAGACGATCACGGAAGCGCTTGTGGGAGAAGTCACGGCGTACGCCCAGGAGCGCATCCGGACGCTCGTACACACGCCGCTCCAGAAGGAAGACCGTGCCGCCCAGAATGCGGCGCTGGGGGACGAGGTGCTGGCGGCCTTTGCGGAGAGATACCCGGGGCAAGAGAAGACCATTGCAAAGGTCCTCCACGATCTCGAGTATCATGAGATGCGTGAAATGATCTTGGCCGATGGACGACGGCTGGACGGGCGGACGCTGAAGGAGATCCGCCCCATCAGCATCGAAATCGGTCTCCTTCCGCGCACTCACGGGTCAGCCCTCTTTCAGCGCGGCGAAACGCAGAGTCTGACGACCTTGACCCTCGGCACAAAACTCGACGAACAGATCATCGACGGACTGCTTCCCGAGTCAAGCAAGCGGTTCATGCTGCACTACAACTTCCCCCCCTTCTCCGTGGGGGAGGTGGGACGCATGGGAGGTGTGGGACGGCGTGAAATTGGCCACGGCAATCTCGCCGAGCGCGCGCTGAAGAACCTCATGCCCCCCGAGGACCTGTTCCCCTATACCGTTCGCATCGTCTCGGATATCCTCGAATCCAATGGCTCGTCATCGATGGCCACAGTCTGTGCTGCATCCCTGGCGCTCATGGACGGCGGCGCACCCATTAAGGGCTCCGTTGCCGGCATCGCAATGGGTCTCGTCAACGAGAAAGAGCGGGTGGCTGTCCTGAGCGATATTCTGGGGAATGAGGATCATCTGGGAGACATGGACTTCAAGGTGGCGGGGACTCGCACCGGTATCACGGCCTGCCAGATGGACATCAAAATTGGCGGGATCTCCCTCGAGATCATGCGGGAAGCCCTCGAGCAGGCGCGCGAGGGAAGAATGCACATCCTGGACAAGATGGAGCAGGTGATCGCCCAGCCGCGCAGCGACTATTCGATGTACGCTCCTCGTCTTACAACTCTCAAGGTCCCTGTCGACATGATCGGCGCCGTGATCGGCCCGGGCGGAAAGACAATCCGGGGGATTGTCAAGGATAGTGGGGCAGAGGTGAACATCGAGGATGACGGAACGGTCGTCGTGGCAGCCACGTCCAAGGAATCGGCAGACAAGGCAATCCGCGCCATTGAACGAATCACAGAGGTTCCTGAGATTGGCAAGTCGTACACCGCCACCGTCAAGAAGGTTACCGACTTCGGCGCCTTCGTTGAGTTCCTCCCTGGCAAAGAAGGCCTGGTCCACATCTCTCAACTCGATACAAAGCGTGTCGCCAAGGTCACCGATGTCGCCAATGTTGGCGACGTCATCGAGGTGAAGATTACTGACAAGGACGACCAGGGGCGTTGGAAACTCAGCAGAAGGGCATTGCTGGAGCCGGAAGGTGAAGCATCCGCCGATCAGGGTGGTCGTTCACACGAGCGGCGCCCACCGCCGCGGCACCGTGGTGGACACGGACCTCGACGGAACTAGTCGCTCACAGCAGGGTAGGCGCGATGCACCGCAAGAGGGGTGGGAAGCGGTGCGTCGCGCATTTTTCTTAGATGAACAGGAACTGATGCTTGAACGCGTGGATGTCCAGCTCACTGTCCAACCATCGGACAAAGTCCGGACCATACCGGTTCAAGTAATACAGGGCCGAGAGCTGTCGCTCCTGGAGCGCTCCCCCCGGCATCAGACTCTGCGAGGCGCGCTCCAGCTGACGAAGGGCTGTCTCGTTCCTCCGTTTCTGGGCATCGACTGCCTTCCCCCTTAACACGTCTAAATTCTTCTCCATTTTCTCCGTGACCCCGTCAAGAGCACCCAGCAAGGTGGGGTCGAGCTCTCGAAGCCCAAACCGGAGCTCATTGAGCGCGTCCTTCAGCCGCCCGTGTGTCTCCTTGAAAATCGAGTCGACCTTCACGTCGCCGATCTGGTCGAGCACCCTGGAGGTGATCTGATCGGGCTGCTGAAAGAACTCTGCCACCGTGACGGCATACTTGTCCGCTACCCGCCGCAATCGCTCTTCGACGATGGTGGCACTGACCCGAGGGAACAAGACAGGTTGGGTCAGCTCAAAAGCTTCATAGACCGGCTGCAGCTGCGCGTGATAGGCGATCTCGGCGGGGCCTCCAATATAGGCAACGGTGGGGAGGATCGTGTCTTGCGCAAGCGGGCG
>Ga0209536_100016687_pt1 | contig 10434 bp, 10 predicted proteins | sample DeeMarSeWOR28_12_FD_187461 | JGI IMG/M metagenome (GOLD analysis project Ga0209536, IMG submission 187461) | Marine sediment microbial communities from White Oak River estuary, North Carolina - WOR-2-8_12 (SPAdes) (version 2) | ecosystem: Environmental > Aquatic > Marine > Intertidal zone >... | reverse complement strand
AGAACCAAGGCAACAAAGAATAGCAGCAATATGAAGCTGCTACCGGTGAAGAAAGGTTGATGCGTTCCAAAAACGTGATCGCGACAAAAACGGTAAAGTGGTTCGGAGATAGAGGTCAAATGCAAGGATCCCAAGTGAGGATCCTGAAGGTAGATATTCGTCGCGGTCTCCACCACGGCCCACTGAGTCGCGGGTAACAGAGCCGTCGCCGTGCTACGGTATAAAAATGAGAGAGGATCGACAACACCAATCCAGTGGGCGCCTAACAGCGATAAAACAACCAGCCCAACCAGGAGATAATACTTGGCTCTTTGCCAAGGTGAGAACTGCTCGGTCTTTGGCAGCACTCGGCGAAGGTTCTTGCGTAGTGAGGCGACCGCGTTGTGCAGAGTACCGAAGGGGCAAATCCAACCGCAGAAGACTCGACCCAAAAGGAAGGTCAGCCCTAGAGTGATCAGTGCCAGGAGGGACAAACCGGCTAGAGAGTGGGTTGCCAGCCACGTCACCAGCAGAACCAGGGGATCGATGTGGAAGAAAAAGCCCAGCCAACCGCTGGGCGGCTCCCCCCTAGGATCTTTCGTAGCCAACAACAGGATGAAGAAGAAGACCAGCGAAAGGGTTTGCAAGCTGCGTCGGATCCAAACGATGACTTTAGCGCGGTCGCGTGGACTCACGAGACAATCACTTCCGACCGGGGCACACTGCGGTAGTCCATCTGCCCGAGACCGGCTGCAGAACCTGCCCGCACCGTGGCGATGCTTTCGGGTTTGTGTCCGAGCAGTTCGGCCCCGAAACTGTCCAGAGCCACAATGTCCGTACTGGCGGCAACGACATTCATTCGTTTGACATCGGCGGGATTCCCACCTTGTGGTCCGTGGGCAATCAAGGCTCGGAATCCATCCAGGACACAGAGCCGCGGTTTCATAAAGGCGGTGATGTCACAAAGACACTCGGGAAGGGCTTGATGCCAAAGCCCACGGTCACCGCCGATAATACCCATGTAATTCTTCATGCCGAGTGAAACCCGGCTTAAACTGTGGTGTTTGACCACAGGAACATTGATCACCAAGTCACAGTCGATGATCTCGGGATACAAAGGCCAACTGTCCAACCGTTTGCCGTTCAGAGCCACGTCCTTGAAACGGCGTTCGTCGAGGTAGATCATTTCGGCATCCACCTCCCGCGCCGCTGCCTCGATACCGCTGGTCTGGTACGTTTGACTGGCCGTGTGACAACTGTTGTCACCGATTTTAACCTTCTTGGCACCGGCCGTGAAGCAAAGGCGTGCCAAGGTAGCCACCACATGGGGATTCGTGTTGGCTGCCAATTCTGGTGCGCGGTTCCAGCCGATACTGGGCTTGATCCAAATCACGTCTCCTCGACTGACGAAGCGTTCCATACCCCCCAACGCGGCGATGGCCTGTTCTGTCAATTTGGTGGCCACAGTCCGATCCTCAGCGTCGACCCCGCTCTGCCAGCGGGCAATACCCATAACCAACGAGCCAAGATCCTCGGTGGCAGCGGCAGTGACATCACTTTGAGCCCAGCCGGCGTAGGGCGTGAATGCGAGCGCACCCCCCACAGTCGCAGTCGTTTTCAGGAACTCACGCCGGGTTTGTCTCGCCATGACTTCCTCCTCAGCAGCGAAATCCAGACGGCAGTCGAGGTACTATCATACCAGGATAAACTCCAACAGGGAAACGGAATGGCTCCGAACCGGTATCACATCACTCCTGGCGCTTTTGTAACATCTTTTTGAGCGCATCACGCGCTTCCGCTTCCGCGAAGAGGGTTGCTCTGGTCGCCATCAGATCAGAGGCCACTTCGCCCAGGGGGCGGAGAGCTTTTTTTTGCTTGTACTCGCTCATGTCACCGATGAAAAGCCATATTCGACGGCGGATGTCCACTGGCAAGGCCTGGTCCAAATACTCCAAAGAGTAACTTTTCAGATTCTCATCCTCGAGGATGATACCGTGGAAAGCAGCTCGAACCGGCTCTGGATCGAGGACCAAGGTCAGCATGCGGAAAGTATGTTCCAAACTCAAAGCTCCGCGCAGGCCCACGTGTTGAGCAATAAGTTCATCATCGGGAACATCGAAACCGTCCAACAATTTCTGTAATTCCCAGACGGGACGGTCGCGAGCCACCTCGGCGCGAATGGCTTGCCAGACGCGATCTCGCCAGGGGCGACGAGATTGGTCTTTATGCACGCGACGGCGACGTACCAAGGCGATAGCAGCTCGATAACGGATCTCGAAACGATTGGCCGAGAGTGCATCCAGAAGAGTGTCATCCGCTTCCGGTCCCGCGGCTGAAGTTAATACCGAGGGTATCCGACGCCGAATGACGAAATCCGTATTTTCGCTCCTGAGACTCTCAGCCAGGAGCGGGACGGCATCGGCTCCAATACGGACCAAGTAATCGGCGACGGGTTTGTACAGGCTGTCCCGGGCTAGAAGACGGATCAGTAGTTTGATGTGTTCCTCGTCCCAAGATTCGACCATGGGCAGTGCCTGGAGAACTAAAGCAGAATCGGGTGCCTGAAGCATGACCCGTGTATCCGGTACCGCTTCACTGGTCTGTCGAGATATCTTCCGATCATCTTGCAGGTCAACTGCGGCATCTGATTCGAGTAGTGAGAAACCTGTCAACATGGTCAGGCCGCCGAAATCCAGGTGGGTGAATGCTGCACTCAACAAGTCTTTTCTCTCGGATGGCCCTTCTTTCTGCAGTTCGGGCGAGTCCTCATCCTTTTCCTTGAGTTGAGACACAATGTTACGGAAGTACTGGGCACCCATGCGCCGCGAGAGCCAGAGGAACAAGAACGAAAAACCAATCACGTAAAGTGATAAGTACCGAGAGGGTAAATGTGACAAGGTCACCCAAAGGAAAATCAACAGGGCACCACTACCTCCGGCCATACTATCCACCACGGAATCGATGATGGTCTTGGTCCGACGTCGCAGATTCTCGGGCAAGGGGACATAGAGGAACTCGAAAACGGTTCGGCCAATGGACCGGCGAAACGAAATGTCAGCTCCCTTGACCAGGGTGATCATCAGCAGTCCAGGTGCCGCCAAAAATATCGACGCACCGAGGATCAAAGCTATCGGTAAGACGGCCAATCCCCCCGCTACACCTGCCCTGGCGATGAGTCTTGAGGCGATCAACAGCTGAAGAATGAGTGCTATGCCACCGGTCCAGCCATAGAAGGCTCCAAGGAATCCAGCCAATTCACCTTGAGATTCAGTACCAGTTCTGGCCAACTCTTTGAATTGATAATCAAGAAGCGTACTGATGACTGCTGCAAAAAAGACAAGAGCTGCGATGGTCCGCAGATAGGAGTTTCGCCAGACCAGGTCAAAGTTGCTGCGCATACTCGATTCACTTGCCGGAGTGCTTTCACTACCAGTGGAAGCGTAACTGCCGTGTTTGGGCCAAAGCAGTTGCGTCAGAAAGAAAGTCGACAACAGAGCGATGAGAAGACCGATCAACCAGGTTGTCTCCAGCCAGCGGGTCAACCAATTGAGGGAAACACCCATGAGCAAAGCTCCGGCTGTGCCTCCCGCTCCGATCAGCCCAAACAGACGTTTGGCGCCTCGGACAGCAAACGTCTCTGCTGTCACGACCCAAAATCCAGAGGTCAAAAGTAAAGTACCCAGTGCTGTCCAGATATAAAACAGAATGATCGCGAAGTGGCTCCTCCCGGTGAATGGCCAGAGTAAGATCAGACCCACTCCTACAGTGATGACCGAGAGAGCCAGAACTTTTTGGGGAGGATTGCGGCCCAGAAGAAACGTGAAAGCTGCCACTGTCGGCATACTCAAGACAGCTATCCCTGCCGTGATATATGGCAGGCTCTCCACGGGGAAACTGATCAGATAGAACGATTCCCTCAGGGCTCGGCCCAGCACGAGAAAGGCCATGATCTGAAACGCCCCCAAGATCGCCAGGGCCACTCGGCGCGTCTCGTGGGGGCGAATATCCAGCCAGTTCGTGAGGGTTCTCAATCTGGTAGTTCCTCAGCGGTCATCTGGTGCATGATGTTCATGGTCTTGCCACCACGTAAAATGGACAATCGCAAGGTCTGCCCAGGCTTCAGTTTGTACAACAGGCGTCTGACCTTCTCGGATTCAGACAGGGAAACTCCCATCACCTCGAGGATGATGTCGCCTCCTAAGATCACTTCCTGTTCTTGGATTTTCACCTGGTAGGTACCACCCTGCAGTCCCAGCGCTTCCGCAGGCGATCCGGCAGCGACTTTTTGCACCAGAATGCCCACCCCCGGGGGTGGCACATTGAGGATTTTCGCCATTTCTCCGCTCAAGAAGTGGCCTTGCAAGCCGAACCAGACACTTTTCTTCTCCAGCAACAGCTCCCTGGCCAGATTCGATGTGATGACGAAGCCCAATCCTTCCGACCCACCGGACTGGGACATGATGTGGCTCACGATGCCAATCGCTTCACCCGCCATGTTGAACATGGGACCACCGGAATTGCCCTGGTTGATGGCGGTGTCTGTCTGCAACATTTCCGCAGCGAACAAGCCGCCGTACCGTGTGTCGGGGCTATGGCGACCACTGATGTAGCCGACCGTCAAGGTATGACTGACACCGTAAGGTGCACCGATGATGAAAGCTTGGTCACCGACATTGGCTTTATCGGAGTCCCCCAGTTTCACAACCACCATGTCCGATGGAATCTTTTCGAGCATGAGCAACGAAACATCGGCTTCAGGCGCAGAAGAAACCACACGGGCAGGGATTTGCTTGCCGTCATGGAACTCGACCACCACGGCATCGGCAGCTTGCACCACGTGTGCTGCGGTCATGACATGCCCCTCTTCGGAGATGATGAATCCAGAACCCAGACCTGCAACGCTGGTGAATCCGGTTTCCGTTTGGGGAGTGGCCACGCGTTCGGAGGTATGAATGACAACAACAGCTGGATTAATCCGCTGGAAAATCTCGCTGATGGATTCTGCATTAGCCGGCAAGAATAGCCCAACGAGGCTAAAAAACAGAACCACGAAAAACGACAATCGATACATGAGCAGAGTCTCCTTCCAGTCTGGGGTCATCCGTAATTCCTTGCCATCACGAATGGAATTGATGCATGCCAGAAAATCCAACGGCATGATTGTCAGACCAAATATGTGGCATTGACTCGGGCATGGTACCGGATTTTCCCATCCCCCGCTACGGCAGGGAGATTATCGAGAGAGGGTCAGGACAATATTCCCTTGCCCCGGAGAATATTTGGATTATATTAATTTGCATGATGACGCAAATAAGCAAATATAAATCTAGCCAACTTCAATCCGCGACGGAAAGCTCACCAGCCTGCTGCGGTCAGCTGGATAATTTACTGGTGCCAGGCTTTTTCAAGGCCCTCTGTGACCCAAACCGGGTTGCGATCCTCGCCCGTCTGATTCAATGCTGCCGACCCTGCCGTGTCGGCGAGATCAGCCAGCACAGCCCCGTGAGTATTTCCGTCGTGTCACGGCATTTAACCATGCTGCGCGATGCGGGTATCTTGACCGCAGAGAAGCAGGGCCGCGAGGTCTGGTACTCGGTACGCTATCCTCAACTCGTCCGAACTCTGCGGGAACTCGCCGATGCCATCGCAGCATGCTGTCCGAGCGAAGTAATGTCGCCTCCATCGTCTTCACCCTCAACAAATACCAAGACAAAAACCAAAACGAAAACCTAGACCAACTAGTGAGGTCGAGAATGAAAAAATCCGAGAAGATCCGGAAAGAGGTATCCACTTCCTACGCCCAAGCTGTCACGACGGGAACCGGATGTTGTGGTGGCGGTACCGTACCCCAGGGGACACTGGCCAAGCTGGCCGATTACAGCCACGAAGAATTGGGAACCTTACCTCCCGAGGCGGTTGTCAGCAGCTTCGGTTGCGGAAATCCTCTCGCTTTCAGCGGAGTTCAAGCTGGAGACGTGGTCTTGGACCTCGGTTCTGGGGCCGGAATCGACATCCTGTTGGCGGCCAAGAAAGTCGGCCCAACGGGACAGGTCATCGGCGTGGACATGACAGATGAGATGATTGCTCAGGCCCAACGAAATATCGCCGGTGCAAAGCTCAACAATGTCGAGGTCCGCAAGGGTTTGATTGAGGAACTGCCGGTCGAAACCGCTACAGTGGATTGGGTCATTTCCAATTGCGTAATCAATCTTTCACCCGAGAAAAACAGAGTCTTCACAGAAATCGCCAGAGTCCTGAAGCCCGGCGGCCAAATGCGGGTATCGGACATCGTGGTCCAAGACCTCCCAGAATGGGTCCGGCAAGATCAGAACTTCTACAACAACTGCGTGGCAGGCGCTATAAGCGAAGAGGAGTACTTGCAAGGATTGCGTAAGGCTGGCTTGCGGGATGTGGAAGTTCGAGATCGGATCATTTACGACGCTTCCCAACTGCTAGGATTGATCGCTTCTGAAGTCGTTGATGTACCTGATACAGAGACGTCCTCTTCCGATCCGAACGTACAAATCGAGTTCCCGACTCTTACGAGCGGTTGCTGCGGAACTACACCGTTAACTGAGGAAAAACTATCCAAAATAGCTCATGAGTTGGCGGGAAAAGTTTGGAGCGCATCCTTCGCCGCTACCAAATGAGGTTTCATTGCATCCGTAAAAAGTAACGGTAGAGACCGAAGCGCATAGCTGCGATGATCGGGATCATCACAATCATGAATAATGGCGTCCGGTGATGGAGTATCTCCCAGGCGATCATGCCTAACCAGACCATTCCCACCGTCAAAAGGATGACCCGGTTGGCTCGGAACCAGGCCAAACGCTGCCGTTCGTCCATGTTCAGGATATCCATTTCAGTTTTCATGGCTTATTTTCTCCTTCGTGCAATTGGAAAAGCTCCTCCACAGGCATAGCCAAAGCCCTGGCTAAACGAAAAGCTAAAAGGGTCGAGGGAACATACTGGCCCTTTTCAATCGCGAGGATCGTTTGACGACGAACCCCTACCTTCTGCGCCAGAGCCTCCTGGGTCAGGTCCAGCCGGGCCCGATGTTGTTTGATGTGGTTTTTCAATCCCAATTTTTTCCTCTCAAAATGTAAGCATAAACAGTCATAATGTAATTCATAATAGACAATATGTCAAGTATAGCGAACATTTTCAAGGCTGCTATTGTCTCCGAAAGTTTTGCATCGCAGGTTCCCGCAATACTGTGCTCCTTCCGGTTTCAAGAGTCCCAAAGAGCGCGAACACCATTGCCCCCTCGGACCCCCCGCCTTATGATCCGCTAATCCTCTCAAACGTCTGTCTGCGTTGAGGGTGGCGATATGACCGGCGGTGAGTCCTGCAATGAGTCCGGCGATAAGTCCCAATTTAAATCAAACCATGAATACCGAATCCATTCTCCACTCTTGTCCCATCCCCAGAATAAATGGGCACGTTCCCGGTTATTCTCGTCAGTGTTCTGGGGGCGACGCGAGCAAACTCCGGAAGGAAAAACGATGTTTTTCAACCCCACCTTGATTTGGTTCCTGATTGGCCTTGGCCTGGTGCTGGTGGAGTTCTTATTACCGGGGATTATCCTGGTCTTCTTCGGCGTTGGCGCTTGGATCGTTTCACTGACCACTTTTTTGGGTGTGACGGGATCGCTTCAATCCCAACTACTCCTGTTCGCTCTTGCTTCGGTGGTTTTGCTCTTCAGCCTGCGCAAGTGGGTTCGCAGTCGCTTTTTGGGTTTCGTGTCCAGCGAGCAGGAACCCGTGGCAAATTTGGACGAGTTTGCCGGCAGCACTGTTCTCGTCGTCCAAAACATCGTTCCCGATAGCAGTGAGGGACGGGTTGAATTCAAGGGTGCCCAATGGAGTGCGGTGGCCGATGAGGTTATCGAGAAAGGTCAACTGGCTGTGATTAGAAGTGTGAACGGCATCACACTCATAGTTGAGGCATCCCCAGGGGAGGAAAAGTCATGACAGGAACGATTATCGCGGGCGGAATCGCATTTCTGGTTCTGATTGTCATCATCCAAACCGCGCGGATTGTGCCTCAGAAAAAAGCCTATATCGTCGAGCGGCTCGGCAAGTACGCCAAGACTCTCAACGCGGGCTTCCACATTCTGGTCCCGTTTCTGGACCGAGTTGCCTACAAGCACTCTCTCAAAGAGGTTGCTGTAGATGTGCCACCGCAAACTTGTATCACCAAGGACAACATCGCAGTCGAAGTTGACGGCGTTTTGTACCTTCAAGTGATCGATCCAGTGAAAAGCAGCTACGGCATCGAGGACTTCATGTTCGCATCCATCCAACTTTCCCAGACCACTATGCGTTCGGAAATCGGTAAGCTCGAACTGGACCGGACATTCGAGGAACGGGAGATGATCAACGCCGCCATCATTGCAGCCGTCGATAAGGCATCCGATCCGTGGGGAGTGAAGATCACCCGCTACGAGATCAAGAATATCCACCCACCCCAAACCGTCCGTGATGCTCTGGAAAAGCAAATGCGAGCCGAACGCGAGAAACGCGCTGCCATCGCCGAGTCCGAAGGCCAACGCCAGGCGAAGATCAACGTAGCCGAGGGTGACAAGCAGGAAGCCATCAAAAAATCCGAAGGTGAAAAGATGCGTCGCATCAACGAAGCTGAGGGCCGCGCCAGAGAAATCGAGCTGGTCGCTGTGGCAACCGCCGAGGGAATTCGCAAAATTGCCCTGGCCATCGAGGAACCGGGTGGTGAGAATGCCGTAAATCTCCGGGTAGCCGAGCAGTACATCCGGGAATTCGGTAATCTGGCCAAAGAAAACAATACGGTGATCCTGCCTGCGACTCTCAGCGACATTGGTGGCATGGTGGCCGCAGCCAAGAGTTTGCTGAAGGCAGCGAGTCCGGGAACCACGAGCTCATCCTGACCACAGCAAAAAAACAAATATTTCTGTTATCTCAAAAAAAAGAGGCGGGTCCTCGGACTCGCCTTTCACTATTCACTCCTTAGGTGAGGATTCACTTCAAAAGTTGAAGTTGTGCCTCGACAATTGTGTCCGCTTCCACTCCGGGATTCTGGCCAATTCTTCGCGGACACATTTTCGAAGCCACAGCCTAAGCATTGGCGGCACCGCTCGCCATTTCCACCTCACTCTTGCAAACTATAACCGGTTCACTCAACAAGCCGTGCAACTCCCACCAGTTCTGGGCTTTTTGCTCGTCCCAGGGCTCGGGTAATGGCAATCGGGCCAGGGCTGTTTTGAGTTCGAGCGCACACTGGAAACGGTCGTCAGGTTTTTTCTGAAGGCATTTCATGATGATATCATCCAGTTCCGCGGGGATGGGTACCTCACAGAGCGTACTTGGTCGTTCCGGAACGGTTTTTACGTGGTCGATGAGGAGTTCGACGCTCGAGGAGGAGGCGAAGGGTGGCTGGCCAGTGAGTAACCAGTAGGCGACACCGCCCAGATTGTAAAGATCAGCCCGGGCATCGTTTTTTTTATTCCCATAGATGGCTTCCGGTGCGATATAGCGCGGTGTTCCGAAGAGAATGCCAGTCTTGGTCAATCCGGCTTCGTTGGAAGTCTTGACCTGCTTGGCGAGGCCGAAGTCGAGGACCTTGGCGTGGCCCTGGGTGGTGAGCATGACGTTGGACGGCTTGAGATCGCGATGGATAATCCCTTTCTGATGGGCATGTTGAATCCCTTCACAAACCCGGATGAAGAGCTCCAGCCGTTCAGGTGTGGACAGCTTGTACTTATCGCAGTACTCGTTTATTGGGATGCCTTTGACATATTCCATAGCAAAGAACGGTCGTCCCTGTTCGGTCGCACCCGCATCAAAAACCCTGGCAATGTTGGGATGGTTCATGAGCGCCAGAGCTTGCCGCTCAGACTCAAAACGGGCTACCACCTGCTTGGTGTCCATCCCCCATTTAATGATCTTAAGCGCCACCCTCCGTTTGATGGGCTCGATCTGCTCGGCCTCGTAGACCTCCCCCATGCCTCCTGAACCAAGCCTCTGGAGGATGCGGTAACTGCCGATGACCTCGGGGGATATATCCAGGGGAAGAATGGTCTTTGTCGCTTTTCCATCTTTGCCTGATTGCTCCCCACCAGCAGTTAAAGTCCGCGGCTTTTCTTTCTTGAGGGGTGAAGATTTTTTCTTTTTGGATTCAGGATGATTTTTGCTCATTTTTCCCTCTTTTTACCTGGCAATAGAATAATAATTAAGGGGAAAAGAGTCAATACAGAGTAAGAAGCCAATCCATTTAGTGCCATTGCGAATGAAGCGACGTAGCAATCTCATAGAGAAATTGGAGACTGTTCCCAATTTATGTGGACTGTTTTTCGCGAATCGATTCGGTGTGGAGGCTGTTGACTCGGCTGTTTTTACTATGATATTCTCATCACAGAATTTCAATGGGTGGATATTGTGGAAAGTGGCACAGGGCTTGGAACAAGAAAAAAACTTTAAT
>Ga0209536_100016686_pt1 | contig 10435 bp, 8 predicted proteins | sample DeeMarSeWOR28_12_FD_187461 | JGI IMG/M metagenome (GOLD analysis project Ga0209536, IMG submission 187461) | Marine sediment microbial communities from White Oak River estuary, North Carolina - WOR-2-8_12 (SPAdes) (version 2) | ecosystem: Environmental > Aquatic > Marine > Intertidal zone >... | reverse complement strand
TTTGTAGCAATTAGAAAAAGCTATAGATTCCGGGTCAAGCCCGGAATGACAAAAACAGCAGTTAGTGCCTTTTTGTTAGTGGTGAAAAAAGCTATTTAGTCGATCCTGAAAAAGCCCCTAAACGGCATTGACCTTGAAGGTCATTGTTCTTTGATAAAATAGAAGCCAGCAGAAAAATTGGCGTAAAAAATCTGCTGCCCACCGCAGCAGTTTGTGGAAGTTCATCCCGGCAGCGCTCAGAATGGCATTAAGCCTATCACCTTCAATGCCCTTTAGACGGTTGCGGTCCATGCGATGCTCTCTTTTCAGGTGACCAATTCCGGCTTCGATCGCAGCCCGTCGTTTCATCCATCGCCACAGGCTCCTGGCGGTCCGTCCGCGGCGACGCTTATCCACGTGCACGTTTACTTCTCCAGTGTATCCATGGCCGCGATAGCCCATGTCCACAAACGCATGCTCCGGCAAACCCGCTACGCGATGAACCTGATTGAGGGCATCTTTGAGCGTGTGACCATCATACGGATTGTCATGGACGGCCATCGCCCCTACAAACCAGCCTCCGCGACTAGTGGCGGCCACACTGACCTTGCAGCCAAATTCATAGCGTTTGTGGGCTTTTCCCTTGCTGATGCATTCCACATGGGGCTCATGTACACTGTAGACTTTATTCTTGTCGTGGCGTTTCTGGTTGAAGATGCGGGTTCCAATATCAAGCAGCGATTGCAGTTGCGGGTCCGGCTGCGGGTATTTTCGTTCGATGTCACGGATGACTCTGCCAAGATAGGTTCTTAATTTTCGAGTGCAGCGTTTGGCCCTTTTCATCTGCCGCGCGTGGGAGTAGCGGCTCTGGCGAAGAAGCATTTGTTTGGATTTACGGTTGTAATTTTGGCGAAGATCAATGCCTCGCTCTTTGGCATAGTCGACCAGCCGCTGCCTGGCGCGATCATAAAGCCTGGCATCGGTGGGGAAGCGTATTTCTTTTTCCTGAACGGTGGTGTCCACATTGACACGCTTGAGCTGGTGAACTTTGACCGCCTTAAGCTTCAATCCGGAGGTAATTGTTTCCTTCAGCAATTCTTCCGCACCGGCTTCACCGATTCGCTTGCGCCAGCGGGTCATACTCGAAGGGTCAATTGGCACCCGGTGCTCGAAGTACTTCATTCCGCTCAGGTGTTGCCAATAAGGATTCTCCACCCAGCCCTCAACGACATCTTCGTCGCTCAGGTTGTAGGAGAACTTCAGGTAGTGAAGGGCCACCATCAAGCGGGTACTTACGCCGGGTCGACCATTGTCCGGACAGAAGGTCGCTCCAAAGAGCTCATCTAAGCGATCCCAGGATACCACCTTGGCCAGCTTCACTAACCCATGGTTGGGATCGATGATGTTGCTAAGCTGTGCCCGGAACAGATCTCGTTGCCGATTTTTCTGGGGAGGTCTTTTTGGTTTCATGTCATAAAATCGCAAGGTTTTGGGGGCATTCGGTTCATATTCTTGCAATTTCCATAACATATTCTGAAAAGATTATCCAATAAAATCAGCTAGAAATCTGCTATTTCAGCGTCGACTAATATAGATTTTGTATGTTTCGCAGCCGAATTAAATAGTCATTGTGCTCGTTTTCAGCGGCGCGAATAAAAGATCTCAAATTCGGAGTATCGTCAATATCAAAAGAAGTGACAGCACCGACAAACCTCAGTGACAATGATATCCCATTTACCGAAAAGCTTTTTGAGTGCAGGCATTTCAAAAGACGACTCATCGCGATTCTGGCTTTTCGCTTATCCGTCATCGGAAGCAAAACAGCTATAATTTTCTTTGATAAAATGCCGACCAAATCAGCGCCTCTTAAGATACTAATCAGTTCAGATAAGAGTGATTTCTTTATTTGATGCCCACCTATAGCACCACTGGGGATAGGTTGATTTGGAATTATTTTTTCAACAGAAAATGTTATTATTGAAAAAGGTGTTTCGTATCGAAGACTGCGGGCTATCTCTTTTTCAAGAAATAAATGGGTGCTTTTAGTATTTAATATGCCACTTGGAAAGTTTTTATTTTTTTTATTGTTTGATGGAGCACTATCGATTTTTGGGAGTTTTATGCGCCTTTGAATTTCATTGTGAAGCTGCTGCAAATTATTCTCGTCGATTTCTTGCTCCCGTACTGATGACCTCAACTGCCTTAATATATCGTATAGCTCATCTCCTTCTTCCACACTTTCTTCCAATATTTTAAAAATAGTGGTCTCTACCATATCTTCTTTCGACGGGTTCATTTGCAGCTTTTTTTCCCAATCTGCTTTAAGGCTATTAAAGCATGATTCCATCCTTTCAGCGAGTCGTTGTTCAACAGACCGTATAACATCCGATGCAATGCCTTTTTTATGCAATTTACTGACGATTTCTGATTCAACTTTTGCAATGACCTTTTTTAGGTGATTGCCTTCTTGTTGTTGATCAGTTTTGGCATCATCTAATACAATTTTTGATCCTAACCGCTCTATATATTCGACCAGCAAATCTGTTAATACACTTTCATCGCCAGTACCTTTGCGTATTTCGGTAGCCAGATAAATTAGTTCGGCTGCACTTGAAGGATTATTTTTAAACTCACTTATTAATTCTTGTGATGTGACACCAATTCTATTAGCTCCTTCTTCAAGAAAACTCACTAAATTTTCATTTTGCAGCTCTTCTGCTAATTCTTCAATAAGTTGAAAAAAATCGTCCTTTGACATCCCCTCTTCAAGCATAGCTTTGTTTAACTGTGGGAGTAGACGCTTCAATTCATTCGGCTCAGGAATTAGGCGCTGTAATATCTGCGCAAGCCGTTTGACTGATATTTCGCCATTTTTGTATTCATCTTTTACGATTTGAATCAAAACTTCATCAGTTAGCGCATTAACCTCTTCGATGATTTGCGACTCATTTTCATAATATATTCCCAGTTCCTTTTTAGACTGAATACCCTCAATCAATTGGTTTTTTAGATCGAAAACCGCTTCTGCAAGATCTGAAAGGTTCAAATTAATCTTATTTTCAGAAACTTTTTGAATTTCATTTCTAAATTGTACGAGCTGCTGAGAAATGTGGTAGCCTGGCTTGCTGGATTCAGCCTGACCGCTTCGAGCCATCGAAAGATCAGCATTAATAATATCTTTTGATACTGATTCAGGATTTGAAAAAAGTGCTTCAAGTGAAATAGACTTTTCGACTTCCTCCATTAAAATGCTCTCAGCCATCATGTTTACTACTTCACTGTACATCTGACCCGAAACGACACCTTGCGAATTTGTAGATGTTTGTTTGAGCTTATCTTTCGAAACAATTTCATCATCTGCGGTCACTTTTTTATATACAACATGATTAATTCTCAGACTTGACACTTTCTTTTTTAACAACGCACTTTCCATAAATTTCGCATTTGGGTAGTTTTTTAAATCAATAAAGATAGTTACGAAGTTATCGAGTTCAGATTTCTTTATCCCTTTTTCAAATGATATTGATTGAATACCAGCCTTTTTAAAATGTGAAATCATCCTATCGTTGTTCAATCGTAATTCAAATGGTTCTTCTTCAATAAAAAATTGACCTCGATTGTACATTAGAATAATTGGCGAAATATCATTTAGGCCATCCACAATTGTTTTATGTACTTCTTCAATAGATTGAATGGTAAAGGGATGGTCCATTTTATACATATAAGCTCGATTAAACATTAATGAGAAAGACCTGCTAATTTTTTCCAATTTTTTCTTTAAAAATTTTGATTTATTCAATTTTTTGTCGATATCCATGATATTGGTATCTTTTTTGGTAATTTTGCAATGCATCCTTAAATTCGCGACAACTCGCGAAACGGTTTTCAGGTTTATAAGCAATTGCATTTTGAATTATACGATCCATTCTTTTATCAATAAAAGGGTTGAGATCAGATGGTTTTTTCAAAAATAATCCGTTTTCATTTAAAAGTTTAATTTTAAGGAGTTCTTCATAGGATTCAAATTTTGGCAGTGGTAAATCTGGTACGAGCATCTCAAATAACATTATACCTGCTGCATAAATATCGATCCGATTATCGCTTGATTCATTTACAATTTGTTCAGGAGCCATATATAGAGGACTTCCTCGCGTAATCGAACTGGACGCTGTCACATCTTGCAGGACTTTGGCAACACCGAAATCAGTAATAACAGGTCTCTGGGTATGTTTTTCGATCATAATATTATCTGGTTTGATGTCGCAGTGAATAATGTTCTGCTGATGCGCATAATTTAGTCCATCAAGAATTTGAATAAATAGATTAATTATTGCCTTTACGGGCATAAAACGTTTGGAAGGCAATATCTGCTTTTTATTTTTATTTATAAGATATTTGAGTGAAATGCCTCGAATAAGTTGCATTGTAAAAAATATGAATTCATCAATGTCACCAACATCCAAGATTTGGATAATATTGGGATGGGACAAAATTGCAGCCGTTTCGGCTTCTTGTTGGAAAAGTCCAGCTTTTCTGGGGGAAAGAAAGATTTTTGGTAATATTTTTACCGCTATCCTGCGTTTCAGTGTACGTTGATACGCAATGAATACAATTGCCATCCCCCCCCGGGCCAATTCGCTTAAAATAACCGATGATCCAATTTCTTTGCCAATGAGATGGTTAGCCTTAAATTTTTCTAACGATGTCATTATTTCTCTTTAAAGCATCAGTATTCAAGATAACGGACTTTGTCATTATATATCGGTATAATTTTAGATATCTTGAAAAAAACCCTAACTTTGCATTCATTTAGCCTCTGATGAAACTTAATGCGGTAAATTCAGAGGATATCATATGATGATCTTATTTCTATTACAGGAAAAGGGAGAAATAAAATATATTACGGATTGAAAATATAAAAAAATGGCGAATATGGTGCACAATGAGTGCAGCGATGTATCAGCAACATCAACTTGTATTTCATTACTCCTCCCCCGTAAAGCCAATTAGCTCCGATAATTCCTAATATCGCCCTATTTCAACTATACTTCAGCATCCCTTAAGAAAATCAGAAATATGCCGATAATTAATATGCCAATTGATCGAGTTTGAATCGTGTCTTCACCATAAATAAACTAATCAGCTATTATTAAAATTTAGAATGGTATATATTAATTTGCGGGGATTTAAAAAATGCCATCAATATCAATTGTATATAAAAATCGAGTCGTTGCAAATTATCAAGTTGGCAAAGGCGATACTTTACTGATAGGGCGAAATAAAGTTAATGATATTGTAATAGATAGTCCATTGGTTTCCAATCAGCATGCTAAAATTGACTCTGATGGCAATGGCTACCTGTTTGTCGATCTTCAAAGTTCAAATGGCTCTTTTAAAGATGGGCGACCCATCAAATCTCACTGGCTTAATGATGGAGACACGATTGACATTGGAAATTATAAGGTGAAATTTTTGAATCCAAAAGTAATTAAACAGCTTCAAAAACCTCCATCTGTTATTAATAAGACGATGAAGATAGACCCAAAAAAAATTCAGGAAATCCTGAAATCAAAAAAACAAAAAGATAACTTCAACATCAAAACTGCCCAAAAAACCGTTCAAAAACGAAGAAAGCCGACTGCAGTATTATCTTATCTATCAGGTGATAAAACCCGTTTACAACTTAACTGTAACTTGATTAGAATTGGAAAGGATCCAAAATCTGAAGTTCCAGTAAAAGGCTTTGGCATTGGGAAAATAGCGGCAATCATCAATAGATCGTCCGATGGGTGGTACATTAGTAGCGTTGGAGGGTACTTTAGGCCACGGCTAAACAATATCCTTTTAAAAAAATCAATAAAACTGAATAATTTTGATATAATAAAGATTGGTACGACTAAACTTCAGTTTCTTTTAAAGTACAAGTGATCCATTAACGCCTGAGCTTTCTCTCCATATTTTAATGCTCAGCTGCATAGAAATTTTGATGTTAGTATCTCAAATAATAATTCCCTGTAATTCATGTCAGTCTCTTTTTCGGGTTGCCATAAACCTCATAAGACCTTCTGGGTCACACGTTCGATGTTCTAAATGCAAGAACATCTTCAAAGTGTCTCTGCCGCACTGGACTGATCAAAGAAAACACAAAAGGGTGAAGACACAGAATCTGATTTCTTATTTTTCATATAATAAAAACAATGAGCTGATCTCCCATGGTTTAGGCATTGCATTGGACATTAGCAAGGGCGGAATATTGCTTGAAACACCGTACCAAATCAAATCAGGATCACTTGCATTAGGAGCTACAGATAGAAAAAGGAATCTCATTGAGATTAAGGGTAAATTAGCATATTCCAAAAAAACATCTGCGGGAACGTATCTCTCCGGTATTGAATTTGTTGCTGTGGATGCTCGGGTAAAAGAATTTATTATCAAATTGATTAAAGAATACAAGTACCAAGGGTATGATCTGTTTATTGCTATAGCAAAACATATGAACCCGTCAGATTCCTTGGTTCGCTCATGAAAAACCGAAATATTCGTTTTTGATTTTTCACGCTTTTGAATTTATCACATCCAGCATTTCCTGTACTATTTTATCTGCATTTTCATAGCTCACCTGACAGGCTCCTACTTGCCGGTGGCCACCTCCACCATACTGAAGGGTTAAGGATCCTACGTTAACCTTAGAGGTTTTATTTATTATGCTGTGCCCTAAATTTATCACGGCAAATTGATTATCCCTGCCATCCGAGATTCGAATAGATATGTTTTGTTCAGGGAAAAGCACATATTCCAAGAAACGATTCCCGATGATGGCCTCTTTAATGCCTCGAAGGTCAATCACAATTGCGCTACCTTTTATGGCACATCGTTTTACCAGAAGCAGCCTATATTTTTCAGTCCCATCCAGATACACTTGAACCCGTTCCTGAAAATCCGGCTCTGCCAAAATTTCCTCCACAGTTTTAGTACACAATAATGCAGGGAGCTGCTTCATTAATTCAAAATTACTAATGCGAAAACCGTGTTTACGACCCAAACCTGTCCGGGGATCTGTGATGAAAGCCAGCAGGTTCCAGCCTGAAGGGTTGAGGATGTCATCTCGAGCAAATTGAGCAGAATCCACAACGCTTGCAACCTCTACCAATGTCTTAAATTGTTTCAGTCTTTTATGGTACCCATTAAGGTTTTTATAATAGTCATAAATTACCTGTGCTGCACTGGGGGCAAGTTCACTGGCACCGGTAAACCTTCCAGTTATTTTCAAGCGCTCATGTTCGCTGGAATGATGATCAAACCACAGCCCACAGCCCTCTACATAAGGAGCGTTGGCAATGACATCGTTTTTGGTTATATTAATCTTATTATCCTGCAAATCTTTCGGGTGAATGTAAGCAATCTCATCAACAATCCCCAATTCCTGCAGTAAAGCAGCACACACCAGTCCATCAAAATCAGACCGCGTAAGTAACCTCACACTTTCCTCCAATTTTAATATCAAGTCAGTTATATAATTTGGTCTTTTACGAAACCCTGATCAGTTTATCGGAAATTATCCTCAAGCTCTTTAGAAAAATCATGCGATGTTCAAAATCTCCTTTGAGATTTAATTCTAGTCTAAACTTTTGACTCAAGAATATTGTAATCTGGGCGAATATTACAGTTAGACCTGCCTTTATTATGAACTTTGACAGATTACAAAATTGGAGCACCTATCATGGAGCGCATAGGAAAGGGTGTTAAAGGTATTGTCAGAAAAGGGGATCATTTTTTGGTTCTTGTAAAACCAGACGGTTCATTAGATCTGCCCGGCGGCCGTGTTGAAAAGGGTGAAACGCTGGATTCTGCATTACACCGCGAGATTTATGAGGAAACGAGATTGAAAGTCAGCAAACAAGAATTTTTTCAAGAATGGTCTTTTGTAAAAACCCCTAATCTCTTGATAAAAGGTATTACTTTTGTATGTAAATTTCTTGAAGGAAGAATCAAACTATGCGAAGAGCATAAAAATTATTATTGGGTCAGATTCGATAAACTGCACGTGCTAAAGTTTAGCCGTGAAAAATTAAATAATTTCAGGTACACATGATCGAAATCAAATTTTGAATCATGCTAACAGAGGGTTTTTTGTCAATCGCCCCCACTCCCCGATGTTTGCCTATAAGATAGGCACAAATCAGCGCTGGTTTTTCTGAGGGAATTTTATGGAAAATATGGATTCATTTGAAAAATTGTTGAAAAGTTCAGAGAATTTGCCCACTTTGCCCGGTATTGCCTTAAGGCTATTGCAGGCTGTTCAGAAAAATGAGCCCAATATTGATGAAATCGGTGATATTATATCAACCGACCCGCCGCTTAGCGCTAAAATACTGAAGATTGTAAATTCTTCATTTTACAGCATACCCACAAATATCACATCGGTTAATCATGCCATAAAGATGCTTGGGTTAAGCAGCGTAAAGAATTTAGCTCTCAGCTTCTCACTGGTAAATAAGTTTAATTCTATGGCATCAAAAACAATCGATCCCAGCCGCTTTTGGAAAGACTCTTTGATCGGTGCTGTTTCAACCAAACTGCTGGGCGAAAAGATTTTACCAGCTTTTTCAGATGACATCTTTTTTTTGGGTTTGCTGCAAAATATCGGGGCCCTTACTTTAAGCCACTGTATGCCCAAACAATATGACCTTGTAATGGGAGAATCTAATAATAATGGATCGCAATCTCATGAAGCAGAAAACCAAATTTTGGGATTTAACCACATGGAGGCCGGTGAATATCTGATCAAATCCTGGGGATTACCTGATACATTCTACGTCCCCATTGGATATCACCATAATCCAGAAAAGCTAAAAGACTCCCATAATGCAAAAATTACGTTAACAAAAATACTGCATTTATCATCACTATACATCGAGTTGTTCAACACAGCGTCAGATATGGGCTTAAAATTAGCCACAATTGAAAACCGAGCAAAAGCCTATGGGTTTGATCATATGGTTGACATTCATGAAATCGGGCAGGCTGTTAATCAAAAGGCCTCAGAGATATTCCCAATATTTGAAATTGATTTTAAAGATCAAAATGATTACGCCCAATTATTGGAGACCGCTAAAGATGAACTGATAAGCCTTTCAGAGGAACTGATAAGCGATCTTTTGGAACAGCGCCAGACAATTGGTTTACTCCGGCAACAGGTTGGTCGCGACAGCATGACCAATTTGATCAGCCATCAACACTTTAGGGAGCTTTTGCAACAAGAAATATCACGATCGGACAGATATAAAAACCCTTTTTCACTTATTTTAGCCGACATTGATCATTTCAAATCAGTTAATGACACCTACGGCCACCTTGCTGGGGACCGTGTGATTAAAGCCATTGCTGGTTGTCTAAAAAAAGAGTTGAGAGAGTCAGATCATATTGCCCGTTATGGCGGCGAGGAATTTGCAATTATTTTGCCGGAAACCGAAAAGGAGGGGGCATGGCTGGTGGCTGAAAGACTGAGAAAGGCTATAGCTTCGTTAAGAATTGTTTATGAGGACAAATATATCCGGCCAAAGATGAGTTTTGGCATTGTGTCTTTTGAGCCGGGCGTAAAAATTTCTCTGGATGAATCAATAAAACGAGCGGACAGCGCATTGTATCAAGCTAAAAAACAGGGAAGAGACTGCTGCCGCGTGTTTTGATAGCCCCCTTTTATTGGTCACAAAAAATAATTGACAGGACAAAGATATTTTTCTCAGATCAATGTGTATGTATTGTATTTATGATCTTGCATTATCCTCACAATCACTATTCATGCGGATTATTAAACCGCCCTACCTGGCCTCTCTCAATTGCTATTCTCTAAAATACTGCCGTTGATTTATATATCTATTCAAGTTTTCTAAAAAATATCCGATATATATCGAAGTTGCTGAAGTATTGCTTACCTATATTTTTTAGTAGTCTGAAAAATTAATTAAGACAGATCAGCATATATTCGTTTTAAAAACAGATTGTTAAAAATCAATCAGATTTTCTAATATATTAATGAATAATTTAACAATAGCGTACCGTTTAAAAAAGCTCAAAAAACGTGGGTATACACTTTTGGAGATTATTGTAGTTTTAGTGATCTTATCAATTCTTGCTGTAATCTCGGTTCCAAAATTTGTAGACATAAGCGATCATGCGAGGACAAAAGCCTTTGAAGCAGCAGCGTCCGAGTTAAATAGCCGCGAAAATTTGGTTTGGCTTAATATAAAAAATTCGGACGGTGGGTGGATAGATGATGAGACTCTATTTACAAGAATCGACGATGACATAGGTGTTGGTTACTATTGGGAATCAAAAGCAGGGCCTGATGGAGGTCAGTTATATTTTAAAAATGAAATGGTGAAATTGGATAGGACTCCTTCAACTGCAGTATCCCCTGGAAGATGGGAAATAAATGCCCAAAAAGAAAAAAAGA
>Ga0209536_100016685_pt1 | contig 10436 bp, 5 predicted proteins | sample DeeMarSeWOR28_12_FD_187461 | JGI IMG/M metagenome (GOLD analysis project Ga0209536, IMG submission 187461) | Marine sediment microbial communities from White Oak River estuary, North Carolina - WOR-2-8_12 (SPAdes) (version 2) | ecosystem: Environmental > Aquatic > Marine > Intertidal zone >... | reverse complement strand
TTTACGAGAGGCACATCCAGGAAAAGTCACACACATCACTCAATCACCTAATCACTAACCCTTTCCTTGGGGAGCTAGCCACATGCTCAGAACCCTGCTCGTCGATGACAACGCTTCCTTCAGGCATTCCTTCAGGGAACACCTGTGCCAGCACGCCCCGGGTATGGACGTCGTTGAGGCCGGGAGCGTACGCGATGCCTTGGCTAAGTTCGCCGAAACCAGTCCCGACATGGTTTTCATCGACATAGATCTCGCCGGCCAAAGCGGTCTAGAGCTCACCAGGAAGATAAGAGAGCATCGTGCCGATACGCCCATAGCGATCCTTACCAATTACGATCTCCCGGAATATCGAGAGGCTGCCGAAAGAGCCGGGGCAAACTACTTCTTCTCCAAAGGTGGTTCATCCATGGAAGAGGTCCTGACCCTCCTGGACTCCGTCTCATTCGAAAGGCAAAGGCGCGGAGAATTGGAAATCCCCTAATCAGCAGACAGCTGGCAGCAGGATGATCGAAAAACAGGAAACCCCCTTAAAAGTCATACCGGACGAGGCGAAGTCGAGATCCGGTATCCAGCGTAGCATTGTTTTTTTCTGGATTCCGGATATCCGCCTCTGGCGAATTCCGGAATGACGCCCTTCGGCCCCCGCATTCAAAATACCGACGTTTTCCTTTCCGACCTCTGTCCTCTGTCGTCTGTCATCTGTCATCTGTCCTCTGTCTTCTGACTCCTTGCTTTTAAAATTCGCAATTCGAAATTCGCAATTTTACCCCATTCTCCAAAAATACTCTATTCCCTACCACCGAAATACTACATTAAACTACTATGATTCATAGAGGTATTCCCGTATAAGTTGCTCATCTAAGTCTTCAAAATCTGTTGGCATTCTATATATAAAAACTTCTGAGGTTCAACTGAAACTGTGAGGCCATAATGGCCGAAGGCCTTCCCTCCGATCAATTTTCCTCAGCTAGAATCCTGCATTCAATGGCCTCTGTCAGTTTGTCCTCAATCCGGCGCGTGGCAATGGCTCTCTTAGAAAGGAGGTCATGAGGAATCTTAATAAGCAGTCACCATCCGAAAAATAAAAATCTCCTCCCTCCAGGGCAGGAGAAAAGCACTTTCGGGACGGAAACTAGCTCAATGAATAAGGGGCCACATTTTAGTGAAAATAGAATTCGTAAATTGACTTCAGTTCGATGAGGAGGAGAATTATGTATCTTAAGAGATTTAAAAAAGGAGTTGTTCTCGGCGTTGCGCTCCTGGCAATGTGCGCCTTGAGCGCCCCGGCTGCGCTGGCCAAGAATGACAAGCCGAAGAAAGACAAAAAGGTAACGCATGATCAAAGGAAGGGAGCAGCGGCCCGAGCGTTACAACAGGGAGCCCTGAATCCGCTGATGGTGGCGCCGCAAGCGGCGGCCCTGATCGATGGCGCGCCGCATTACTTCAGCCACCCCAACTACGCCAACAGCCCGCTGCCGGTGGTAACCCCCGGCGTTGTAAGCGACTTCGGCAACCCGCTGGTCGATCGGGCGTATTCCAGCGATAACGCAACGAATGTCTTCGTGGTCATCCCGACTGCGCTGCCGGATGGCATGCTCCAAAGTTTCCAGACCTGGAACCAGCCGGCGGCAGGGGGATCTCCGGCTTCGGCGGGGCTCAATTTCCACGCTTACGTGCTGCGGCCCACCGGTGTCGCCAACGAGTACACGGTCGTCTTCGACAGCGGCCAGCTCACGGTGCCGGCGCTGACGGACCCGGCTGTGAGCGAGATTGCCACGTTCGGGGTGATGAACCTGGCCGTGCAGGCGGGTGACATGCTCGCCTTCTACGGGCGGGGCATCCCACTGGATATTGGGACCGGTAGCGACCCAGTATACTATCCCTCGCCCACGGGGCCTCTACAGGGTTCTACCATTACCCTCGGGGTCGGTGGTTTTCCTACCTTGGCTCAGGCTCGCACCTATTCCTTTGCGGCCAGTGTGTTTGACACCTCGGTCGCCACCATCACCGGCGGCATCCGCAAATTCGTGGATGGAATGGCCGGTCTTGGAGCAACTGGCGTCAACAACCTGGGCCAGTACATCTCGGTCGCTGTGCCGGACACCACTACATACCCCGGCGCGGACTACTACGAGATCGCCGTGGTTGAGTTCCAGGAGAAAATGCACTCCGACCTGCCGGCGACAACGCATCGCGGCTACGTGCAGTTGGAGACATCGGTTGTAGCAGGTGTCGGTTATCCACTTCCCGGTGGCCACACTGGCGTGGACGCACCCCACTACCTGGGGGCGACCATCGTTGCCAACAAAGATCGCCCGGTGCGGATCAAGTTCTACAACCTGCTGCCCACCGGCGTGGGCGGGAACCTCTTCATCCCGGTGGACACCACCGTGATGGGTTCCGGTCCAGGGCAAAATATGCCCATGATGGACAATATGGCTGACCCGCAGAACCCGCTATGCAGCGATCCTGGTCCCAAGGACAGCAGGTGCTACACCGAAAACCGCGCCACCCTGCACCTGCACGGCGGCATCTCGCCCTGGATCAGCGACGGCACGCCGCACCAGTGGATCACCCCCGCCAACGAGAACACCCCCTACCCGCAGGGTGTCAGCGTCCGGCCAGTTCCGGACATGGGCGACTCGGGCGATCCGAATGACGGCGTCATGACCTTCTACTACACCAACCAGCAGTCCGCCCGGTTGATGTTCTATCACGACCACGCTTGGGGCATCACCCGCCTGAACGTGTACGCGGGTGAGGCGGCTGGTTACCTGCTCACCGACGATACCGAGCAGGCGCTGATGGCTCCGGGAGGTCCCCTTGCAGACGTTGGCCTCGGTATCCCGCTGGTGATCCAGGACAAGACCTTCGTGCCGAGTCAAGCACAACTCGACTGGCAAGATGAGACCTGGGACAGTGCCAGATGGGGCGGCGAGGGCAGCCTGTGGGTGCCCCACGTCTACTCCCCGGCCCAGAACCCGGGCGACGCTTCGGGGGTCAACGAGTTCGGCCGCTGGGCTTACGGCCCCTGGTTCTGGCCCCCCACCAACGCCGTTGATTACCCCCCCATAGACAACCCCTACTACGACCCGAACTGCGACCCGGACTTGACTTGGTGTGAGCCGCCGCTGATGCCCAGCACGCCCTACGTCTCCATGGGCATGGAGTCCTTCAACGACACGCCAGTGGTCAACGGCACGGTCTACCCGACCCTCACGCTGGAGCCGAAGCCCTACCGCTTCCGCATCCTGAGCGTGGCCAACGACCGCTTCTTCAACCTGTCCTTCTACCAGGCCGTCGACGCCAACGGCGTCCTGTGCGATGACCAAAACCCCAACCCGGCTCCGGAGAGCACCGGCGTGACCTGCACAGAGGTTGCCCTGAACCCGGCTGAGGTGGCTGCTGCCCTGCTCGATCCTGCGGGTGTCTTCCCGACCCCGATGGCGGGCACCGAGGGCCCGGACTGGATCCAGATCGGTACCGAGGGCGGTTTCCTGCCTGCTCCGGTGGAAATCCCGGCCCAGTTCACCACCTGGGTTACCGACCCGACCGTGTTCAACGCCGGCAACGTCGACCAGCACTCGCTGCTGCTCGCTCCCGCGGAGCGGGCGGACGTGGTGGTCGACTTCACGCAGTACGCCGGTCAGACGCTTATCCTCTATAACGACGCCCCGGCGGCCTTCCCGGCGCGCGACCCGCGCTACGACTACTACACCGGCAACCCGGACCTGAGGGACACCGGCGGCGCGCCCTCGACGCTCCCCGGCTACGGCCCCAACACCCGCACCGTCATGCAGATCAAGATAGCGGGCACCGCGGCCCCGGCCTTCAACCTGCCCGCGCTCCAGGCAGCCTTTGCCCACCAGGGAGATGGCTCGGGCGTGTTCGAGAGCGGGCAGAACCCGATCATCGTCGGGCAGTCCGCCTATAACTCGGCTTATGGCACTTCGTTCACGGGTAGTGACGGCCTGGTGCAGATCCACGACACCTCGCTGAACTTTGGCAGGCTCGTCGACCCGGACACCAACCCCGGTCCCCCGTATGTCACGTCATTGCCCTCTGAGAGGCTGACGATGTCGCTGCGCGGGAAGATGATCCAGGACGAGATGGGCGAGGCCTTTGAGATAGAGTACGGGCGCATGAGCGGCTTCCTCGGGGTGGAGACACCGAATCCCCAGGCCGGCCAGCAGAACATGATCCTGCATCCATACGTGTACCCGCCGGACGAGATCCTGAGAGGCGTCGAGGTGGCAGGGACGGAAACCAGCCTGGATGTGACCCCGATCGCTTCGGCCGACGACGGCACGCAGATCTGGAAGATCACCCACAACGGGGTGGACACGCACCCGATCCACGTGCATCTGTACGAGGTGCAGCTGCTCAACCGAGTGGGCTGGGACGGCATCATCCGCAAGCCGGACGCCAATGAGCTCGGCTGGAAGGATACCGTGCGGGTCAGCCCGCTGGAGGACACCATCGTGGCCCTGCGGCCGATCGTCCCGCACCTTCCGGCTGCATGGAACGGCCTGCCCAACAGCATCCGGTTGCTTGATCCGGCTTTGCCCGAGGGTGATTATTTGCACCATGCAAACACCACTGCTCAGGAGGCGCTCGGCCTGCCGATCTTTGCCTTCAACCCCGACGGCGAGCCTGTCGACATCGTAAACCACTACGTCAACTTCGGCTGGGAGTACGTCTACCACTGCCACATCCTCAGCCACGAGGAGATGGACATGATGCACCCGCAGGTCGTGGGAGTTGCCCCAGCGGCCCCGACGTTCGTGAGTGCAGTTCGGAGCGGGAATGGGAGAAATCAGCAGTACCTTGTGACCTGGACGGACAACTCGAAGAACGAGACGGCGACCGTTATCGAGCGCTCCATCAGCGGTAGCGGCCAGTGGAGCATCCTGGCGACGGTCCCGTCCGACATGATGGTGGAGGGGCCGGGGACTGGCCAGAGGACGTACACAGACCTCATCGGGAACACGAAGGACGTGTACGATTACCAGGTGTACGCCATCAACGTGGTGGGGGACACCTGGGACTACTCCAACCCGGCGTTCAACAACATCGTGCCGGGCGGCGGCTGGCCGACCCTGACGCTCGACTCCAGGGGCGGGGCTATAAGCACGATCGCAGCTCCGACCGACCTGACGGCCAGCGCAGCCGTGAAGAACAAGAAGACGGCCATCGTCACCCTGAGCTGGACGGACAACTCCGCGCTCGAGACGGGCTTTCTGATCCAGCGGGCCGATAACGCTGCGTTCTCGCTCGGTGTCGTCAACGCCACCATCGGAGCCGATCTCACCACCTTCAACGAGTCCGTGACGCGGGGCAAGACCTACTACTACCGGGTCCTGGCCTTCAACGACACGAACCAGTCGGCTTGGTCGAACACCGCCATTGTAACAACACCGTAACCTGCGGCTTTGACTGGCGCAGTTGGGGGAGGGAGCCATCCCTCCCCTTTTTTTCTTCCCTTTCTCGCCTGTCTCGCCTTATGCGCTTTGCGCAAAATACTCTATTCCCTACCCTCCAAATACTACATTGAACTACTATGATTTCTAGAGACATTCCTGTTTAAATTTGTCAACTAACACATTTAAATTTATGCACATGTTATCCACACAATAAAAAATATGTTAGTTGCATTGTAAGGACCGTAATGACTGAAGGCCGTTCTGTCGATCAGTTTTCTTCAAATAAATTGCGACATCCGTTGGCCTCTGTCAGCTTGTCCTCCATCCGGCGCGTGACAAGGACCGCATGAGAAAGGAGGTTTCAACAAATTCATTCACAAGAGAGGCCATGTCTAAGTGAAAATAGAAGTCGTACATTGACCTCAAGTTGATAAGGAGGAGCATTATGAACGTTAAAGACTTTAGGAAGCGGAAGTGGAAACTCACAAGACGGCAACTCATAAAGGCAGGGCTCATGAGCGGCGCGGGCATGATGCTTCCCTGGAAGTTTAAGGTGCCCACGGTCTGGGCCCAGATCCCAGGCGGCACGCTGGACCCGGTCAATGTCCCCAAGTACCAGACCCCGATGCTGATCCCGCCGGTCATGCCCAAGGCCGGGACCATCAAGCAGAAGGGCGGTAAGAACGTCGACTACTACGAGATTTCCATGAAGCAATTCCCGCAGCAGATCCTGCCGGCGGGGTTTCCGGCTACACCCGTTTGGGGTTACGGCGCCGTCACGTCGGACAGCAAGAGAGGGCTGCTTCTGCACAACGCCCCGTCGCTCACTATCGAGGCCAAGCACGGAAGGCCGGTGCGGGTGAAGTGGATCAACGACCTGGTGGACGCCAACGGCGGCTATCTGCCCCACCTGCTACCGGTGGACCAGACGCTGCACTGGGCCAACCCGCCGGGGGGCGCGGATGGCCGTGACACCCGCCCGACATTTACATCCACCCCCAACCCTTATACTGGCCCGGTTCCCATCGTCACCCACGTTCACGGTGCGGTGGGCGTCGGCGACGAGAGTGACGGCTACGCCGAGGCCTGGTACCTACCGGATGCCAACAACATCCCGCCCGATTACGCCACCGAAGGCACCTGGTACGATTTCTTCGCCGGCAAGGCGGCCGACAATTTCGGGGAAACCTGGGGACCCGGCTTCGCCACCTTCCAGTACCCTAACGACAACCGCGCCTCCACCATCTGGTACCATGACCATTCGCTCGGTATGACCCGGCTGAACGTCTACGCCGGTCCAGCTGGATTCTACATCATCCGCGGCGGCCCTGACGACGTGGTGCTCGACTCGAGGGACGGCACGCCAGCCATACTGCCGGGTCCAGCACCCAAGGAGAACGACAAATTCCCGCCCAACAAAACCTACTACGAAATCCCCATCGCTATCCAGGACCGCTCCTTCAACACGGACGGTTCGCTTTTCTACCCGGACACTCGCGACTTCTTCGACGGCATCACCGGTCCATACATTCCGGATACCGACATCTCGCCCCTCTGGAACCCGGAGTTTTTCGGCAACATGATGATGGTCAACGGCAACACCTGGCCCTTCCAGGTAGTCGAACAGCGCCGCTACCGTTTGCGCTTTCTCAACGGCTGCCAGTCGCGCTTCCTGATCCTCGACTTCAGCCAGATCCCCGGTGTCGAGGTCTGGGCGATCGGTAATGAAGGCGGCTTCCTGGCGGCACCGGTGAACCTTACTACGACCAACGGCAACCGGCTGCTGATGGGCCTGGCCGAGCGCGCTGATGTGATCGTCGACTTCACCAACGTGCCGGTGGGCAACTACGTGCTGGGCAACGTCGGCCCGGACGAGCCTTTCGGCGGCGGTATTCCCGGTATGGACTTCCCGGTGGCCGACCCAGCTTCAACCGGCCAGATCATGCGGTTCGACGTCGTCCCGGCGCTTGCCCCCGATCCGACCACCCCGCCCCAGTTCCTGACACTGCCGGCTATCACGCCGCTGCCCCCCGCAACGGTTACCCGCCCGTTGGCCCTGCTGGAAGAGATGTCGGCCTTCTTTGCCGACGCACCGGCGGAGACGCTGCTGGGCACCGTGGCTGGGGACCCCAACGTGGCGCCCGGTGTCTGGACCAAGCGCTTGTGGGTTGATCCTGTCACCGAGAACCCGACCGTTGGCGCCACCGAGGTTTGGGAACTCTACAACGCCACCGGCGACGGCCACCCGATGCACGTCCACGAGGTGGTTTTCGAGGTCCTCAACCGCCAGGATATTTTCGTAAACGAGGCCACGCAGGAGGTTCAGGTGGTTCCCGGATCCGTTCCGACACCCCCTGAATCATGGGAGACCGGGTTCAAGGACACAGTCATCGCCTACCCGGGCCAGGTCACCCGCATTAAGGCCCAGTTCAATACGCCCGGCCAGTTCGTCTGGCACTGCCACATCGTCGAGCACGAGGACAACGAAATGATGCGGCCGTTCCGCATCGGGCCGGTGCAACCGGAACAGCCTGTATAGGCGTATAGTGAAATTAAACCGATTGCCTGCTGGAGGCTGAGCCTCCAGCAGGTATGGCCTCACTCTATAACAACCATATCAAACAAGGGGCTGTCCCTTTCGGGGCAGCCCCTTATCGAATTTTGAGGTCTTTTCCTTTGTTCGAAGGGGGAGGTGATACACTATGATCAATCGAGCATTTTTTTCATTACTCGTTGCAGTTCTCATATTGGTCGCAGGCCCGACATTCGGACCAGCGCTTGGCAATGCAACAGCCGGCAGCAGCCATACAGTATCTTCATCAACCAATTCTTTTGAAGGCCTTCTAGCTGTCAGGGAAGCCGACGGCGTATTCTTAATCCGGTCTGAAAAGGGAGAAAAGAAAAGGTTTAAAGTAAACCCAAACACGACGATTACTCGAAACGGAAAGCCGGCTGCCTACGGCGACCTTAGGAGTTTAGACCAAATCCGGGTTTACTACAATGTCGATTTTGTCGTCACCAGAATAGAGGCCACTGGCTCATAGAAGCAATTAGTGGACGTTGGGAGAAAGAGAAAATTGGAGTACTGGAGTGTTGGAGTAGTGGAGTGATGGAATACTGGAATATTGAAATAATGAATTGATGGAAATTCGGATCCTATTCTTGCCATCGGTCTGACCCTTAAAGCCATAGGACTCATCAATAAGAGGTTTTAAGGGTTTTTTCTTTGAGAATAGTGTAAATTATACGAAGTGCAAGGTCTGGACTGTGAGCCGATTTATGGCCAAACAGCAAAAGTCAAACATGACTGCCACCGACATTTCGCCTGGTGTCGAAACTCGTATTGTCGAGCTGTCTCTCCAAAACCCCGACTACGGTGTCAACCGACTCGTGCCCCTGCTAGAGCAGGAGAGTATAACGGTCACTACTTCCGCGGTTTATACCATCCTCAAACGTAACAACCTGCAAAATAGAACCTTGCGATTAGCGAGGCTCAAGGAGTTGGGCGCTGCCGAAATCCTTCCTGAACCTGCTGAAACCACAGAGCCACCAGCAGAGGTGGAGGCCCCGGTTCCTGCCCACACCCACGAGGTGAAGACTGAGTCTCAAAAGTCTCCCGCAATCAAATCTCTTTCAAAGTTCACCGGCCGGCAGTTCTGGCCTTACACCCTTCCCAGCCTTCTGGTCCTCGCGCTGGTGGCTTATTTTTGTATTACCGCCGCGGCGAATTTCATCCGATCCGGCCGCGAACCCGTTCTCGCACCTCAGCCTGCACCGACAGAGTCCATCTCAAAAACCGAAGCCACTGTCCGCCCACTTGAAGATTACAGCATAATTATAGAACGCAACCTTTTTGGAGGTTCGGAAAGCGAAACCCCTGCTTCGGAGGAAACGGTCTCTCTCGAGGACATACCTACTGCGAAAAAAAGCTTAGGCTTGAAGCTAATGGGTACGGTGGCTGGTGATGATGCAGCAACCAGCTTCGCCATTATCGACAACAAGAACACACGCCAGCAGGAGCTCTACCAGGAGGGAGATAAAGCAGGGGAGGTCCTGATAAAAAAAATCCTGCGCAACAAAGTGATCGTCGATGCAGGCAAGGGGGAGGAATTGCTTACCCTGGAACTCGAGGAGACGGGCAAGAAGGTAGATTTTTCTCCGGCCCCACAGTCTGCGGTTCGGGGGAGGAGGACAGCCTCCGGGGAAAAGTCTTTACAATTTGAACGGGCAGAGGTGGAGGCAGCACTTGGAAATGTGGACCAGGTGATACAGGAGCTGAACATTTCCCCCTTTATGCGATCCGGAAAACCGGCCGGATTCAGGATCGGCAAATTGCCGCGCGACAGTATCCTCATTGGAATGGGGCTGAGGACTGGGGACCTGATCATAGGTGTGAATGACCAGGCCATCACCGGGCCGGATCAAGCCGCCGAGTTTCTCCAGAGGCTCAAACAAGGGGGCGACGTTACCATCAAAGTTGGAAAAGGCAGAGGCGTCAGAATGCGCGGTCGAGTGATCCGTCTTAAAATTGAATGAGAAGAGTAGGGGAGGTTGGCAGGAAGAGAAAATTGGAGTATTGGAGTGATGGAGTACTGGAGTATTGGATTAGTCGCAACATTGTCGCGGCCAAAGCCGCTCCCATAAGGAAAAATGACTGAATTAGAAAAAAAAGACGAACTTGATTTTTTTGTGCGCTTTCTTCATCTGGGGATTTTGACCTTTGGCCTGTTGGCCTATCTAATCAGCGGCTGGGCGGAGGACTATGAGCACGTTAAACACCTGGGCTTCATCGTGCATAAGTGGCTGGGAATGGGCCTTGCTTTTTTCATTGTTCTGCGCTTGTTTTACGGTGTGGTGGGACCGGCCAAGGTCCGCTTCAAGCAGTGGGTGCCTTACAATAAAGCCGGACTGCTCATGGTCTGGGAAGACATCCTCACCCTATTGAAATTTCGCCTGCCATATAGACAATCCCATCAAGGATTAGCCGGCCTGGTTCAAGCATTCGGGCTGCTG